>ERZ1370068.7841-contig-6735_pt1 | contig 30554 bp, 45 predicted proteins | sample MGYA00561227_ERZ1370068 | MGnify/ENA primary metagenome ERZ1370068 (study PRJEB38410, sample SAMEA6850437) | metagenome | study: Metagenomic assessment of the ecological functions of the soil: analysis of the soil microbiota associated with the...
TTGCCATGTATTGCTCGTCTTGGTAAAGTTGACCATGCCGGCCCTGGCGGCGCCCGAATGCCCCATCAGGGGCGTCCTCAACCAGGATATCGGCGACAATATTGACGATCGCCCCCGCCATGGCCGGCCATCCACTGGGTACTAGGCCTCCGCGCCATCAGGAAGCCGCCGGTCAGATTATTGCGCCACGACCGCGTCCCAGCCCTTTTGCGTCATCTGGGCCAGCGGTGCCGCGAATTGGCCTCCCGCATTGTTGACGAGGCCATCGAGGCGGGAAAATCGCGCCCAGCACGAAGCCGCGATCGTCTCCTTAACCTTGTTTTCTCGCGGATATCGCAAACCCAGCGGTCCGGCCTCACCTCGCCCGGCGGTGGTGATTTCTCGCGCACGGCATCGAGCTTCTGAGGTTGCGACCGATGAGGGCCACCTTGGCGCCGAGGAGGCCAATTCATGACCGTGCAGCGGCCAATACCGCGCTGCCACCGCCGGGTGACGATCACGACTTGGTCGTTGAACAAACCAGGGCGGAAGACCGACGCATAACTCTTTGCCATCAAACTCTCCGCAATTACCCTGACCGAGAGCTTATACCTTCAGGGGCGAGCTCTGAGCCCCGATCCTCCGTTGTGGTGACCCTTCACCTGGGCGACCGGTAAACTGACGAGACCCCCAGATCGTAGGTAAGCTCCCAGACCATCGATCGGAGCGAGCGCATAGCGGCTGCATGTTGCCCTCAAAACTTTGTGTGGCCCGTGATCTGCAGCACATCTGGTGCCCGTCTTGGGTCCTGGCGCGCGCGCCGATGCACCTGGTCAGCAGATAACCGTTGAGTCGACGCACGGATCACCCTCTTAGACTTAGCCTATAGGCTGCACTCAACATCCAAACCCGTGTAACGCGGTATCGGCAAAAAATGTCGGCACGACAGGACGCACTGCCACGCGCTGCGGATTGTCCAGTCCGACGGGCGCCAAATTTTGTAGCTGAATGCGGCAACGCCTTGGAGATCCAAGGCTCGGTTCAGGCTGCGGAGCCAATCCTCCCGCGGGTCGCCACCGTCCTGTTCGCCGATATCAAGGGATCGACCGAAGCCATCAGCGCCATCGACGCTGAGGCTTGCCATGCTGCGCATCAGACCGATGATCAACGCCATGGCGCGCCGTGCACGAGCAGGGCGGCACGGTCATCGAGGTCAGAGGTGACGGCATCCTCTCCGGTTTTGGCGCTTTGATAGTCTGGAACACCATCCCTCGCCGCCCGCCGGGCGCGCGCTTGTCATCCGGCAGGCCGCCAAGGGTGGTTCGTCTCCCGGCCTGCCGGTGCGCATCGGCATTCATACGGGCGAGGTTATCGTCCACGCCCGGCGAGCCGGCAATTCCCTGATGGGCGCCACGGTTCATCTGGCCAGCTGGCTCGAGACGGCGGCCGAACCCAATACCATCCTGATCTCCGAAGATGTCTATCGTGCCGTCGCTACCGCCGCCGAGGTGCAACCCCGCGGCCGCTTCACGTTCAAAGGGTTCGACCATCCCGTCGAAACTTGGGAACTGCTCGATGTCGAGCACCGCTCGCGCTGGGGTGCGCGGGCCCTGCTGGGGTTGACGCCCTATTGCGGTCGCGGGCCCGAGCGCGCCCTCCTCAAGTCCTTCATCGAGTCATGCGCCAAACAGGGTGCCGCTGGAGGGGTTCTCAGCATCACCGGCGACCCCGGTGCCGGCAAAAGTCGCGCTTTATTCACGACGCATTGACCTCGGGTCTGGTCGATGACTGCACGATCTGGTTCGCCGAAAGCGAGTTGCCGGCACGACATTCGCCCTATGCCATCGCCCGGATCGATCGCGCGCGCCTGGCTCGGCCTCACGGACCACAATACGGCGCAAGACGCTCGAACGCCGGCTCTCGGCAGGCAGTTCTGCAGCAATTTGCCGAGACCATTCTCGATCACGCCTCCGCGCCTCAAGGCCCTGCTCAACGTCAGTGTCGCCGACACGGACTGGGCAAACTCTCGATCTGATCGAGCGCAAACGTCGCCTGGCCGCCTGTTTTCTGAAATTTCCCGGCTGCAGGCGCGTACCGGCCGCTCTTTATCGATTGTCGATGACGCGCAGTGGTGCGACCCGGAAACCCTGCAACTCCTTGCCGAGGTGGCCTGCCACGTCCCCAACATGGCGGCGGGGCTGATCCTGCTCGAGCGCGCCTGGCGGCGAGGCCGCGCTCCTCGACCAACTCCCTATGCCAGCGCCATTCAGCCTGCGCGAACTCAGTGCCACGCTTGAGTTCCCCGGACTTCTTGGGCGTCTTGCTTGCGCAGGTCCGATCCATCGTGGCCGACCCGGTCAAAGCCAAGTTGAATGCCCGTGACTGGCGGGGATTGCCCTTCTTCACCGGAGGAGGCCGATCCGCTATCTCTCCACGCGCCGTTGTCCCCCTGGTGGGCGGAAGCCGGCAAGTATGCCGTCGTGGCGCCGCCGGCGCCCTCAATATCCCGGAGACCGTGGAGGCCCTAGTCTCCTCGCGCATCCTCGAGACTTGCCTCCACGAGTCTTCAGCTCTGTCCTGTCAGCGGCTTCCATTGTCCGGGCGCACTGGACCCTCGCCTTGATTGCGCGGATTTGCGACCAGCTCGGTTGCCGAGCCGTGCAGCCCTGGTTTGAAGACTTGGAGCGACAGCACATCGTTGCCATTTCGGGCTCAAATCCGAAACGATCTTCTTCGAGTTTCGGCACGACTTCTACCCGCCAGGTCGCCTACGCGTCATGACCTTGAGCAGCGACCGGCGCGTCCCTGCACGCCAAGACCTTGCGCGCGGCCGAAGTCCCTGTTCGACAACCGCATCTCCGATCAGTTCCTTCCTCGCCTATCATGCGGCGCTGGCGGGCCTGCATTGCCGAGTGCCGCCCGCTTCCACTGTCGCATCGCCGCCGAACTGCGCGGTGCGCGCCTCTCCTACAGCGCGGCCACCGAGTTTTTGCCGAAAGCGGCGGGTCAGCCACTTCGGATCAGCTGCCGCGAGCGGTCGAAAACATCCAGGCCTCGATCGACGTGCGCTTGTTGTTGCGCGTTAAAGCCGCCGGCGGCACCGCCAGTTACTCAGAGCTGGCTGCGCCACCTGACGGAGTCAGATCGAGGCTCGCCGAGCAAATCGGCGTGGCGCATCGTCACGGCGCCTGCTGGCGCTCATCCCACCGCACACGCGGGCGCTCAATTTCTCGGGAGTTCGGCCGTCGATGCCGATGTGCGCGCCGGCGAGGCGGCGGTGGGCTTGCCCAGGCCTTGCGCACCGCATCCTCGAGCGAGGCGCTGGTCCGCTTTGCCCTGGGGACGGGCGCACTACGTCAATGGCGGTTACAACGGTGCCGTCGAGACCCTTGGCGCTTCCCGCCTCGCCAATGGCTGGCGCAAGGGCGGGAAGATGGAGCGGTTGGGAACGACGGGGACGACCCTTGTCCTCACCCACGCGGTGCAGGCCAGTTCTTTTTGCGTCGATGGGGCACTTCCAGGCCGAACGCGAGCACCGATCCCGGCTCCGAGGCCTCCGCCAGCCAGACGGGGCGTCTCGGCTACGATCAGGAAGCGGCGCTGTGCTGCTGCACCACTGGGCGCCGATGGTTTGGGGCAGGTCGTGTGCTGGCTCCGATCCCACCATCAATGCTGCGCTGGAACACGCCTACGAGCTCTGCCGCTCGGGCACGGGATCGGCTCATGTTTCACGCCCGTCATTTCAGGCCGGGGCTCAGCGCCGCGCTGGGCCGACACAGCGCTGGCAACATCCGCGCGCGTCAGCGGTGGCCCTCCGTTGGCGCCGTTGGTGGCGGAGAGACTCAGGCCCTGCAATCGCCTCGACTTGACCGCCAGCCGCGCGCCGCGCTCGGCGTCCGTCCACCTGCCTCGCCGAAGGCGCAATCCTCGCGAGGCCATTCGCCTCGCGATGGCAGCGCGTTCGGCCGCCAACGTGCCTACGGCCACCGCGGCGTCGAGGTTGGCGCCACCCGCGCGTGCTGGCCCAGGCCTTCACTTCGGCCGGCAACTTCGCCGGCGACCTCGAGCGACCCTTATTCCTGCTGCGTACGAGGCCATCGAGCTCGGGGAGACCATCGAGAGGCCATCCCGTCGGTTGCCAGCTGCGGGCTGCTCCCTGCTCGCGACCTTGACCAAGAGTGGCCAACGCGAAGAAGCGCTGAGGTCTTGCAAAAGCTATCTGATCGGCGCCGACGGCTCAGCGGGATGTGCCGGCGCAAACGTCGCGCCTCAGGGGTCTCCTCGCCGAGCTGGGTGGGCGACGCTGGTCCGCCGCCTAAGTTCACTGGCTGGCGGCCTCCGTCGGCGGTGCCTCCTCGAGGAACTGCCGCACGGTACGGAACAATGACCTGAGGGCCGGTCCTTCCATCCGGGATGATTGTTGGGTTCCCTCGCTCAGGTGGCGGGCCAGCTTCGAGGCCGCACCAGTGCACGGCGAGACGTGAACAGCGTTTGCGCCATATAGGGCGGCGTATCCTTGTCCCATTCGCCGAGCACGAGGAGCGTGGGGGCGACCAGCTTTTCCGGATCCCAGTAGGGTTTGGGCGGCGTGGCGCCGAAAGAATTCGCTTGGCCGTCCTGGATCCACGCCGTTGGGGCTCGCAGCGTCTTGCCGCCGCCCTTGGGGTCGGTGGCGAAGAGGTCGCCTCAGCCCAGGCCTCGAACCAACCGGCGGGGATCGGGCTTGCCTTCTTGTCCTCGGGGACCCCCGTCGCTCCGGCGCGCCAGGCCTGAGTCGCGGCTGCAAGCCGTGCGATAAGGCGCCGAGCTGGCACCTGCACTTGCACGAGCGACGGCGTCAGTGCGCACCCACGCGGGTGCATAAAGGACGACGCTGTTCGACGGTGTTGGCGCGCTCGGTGGCGTAAGGTGGCGACGTGATGGTGGTGCCGGCAGGACCAAGCCGATCAAGGTCGCCTTTCTCTACGCCGCGTCGGTTTCCAGAATGTGCTCGACCACGGCGCCCACCGCCCCTCGGCGGCGTCGGTGCCGCGGGTCGGGGGCGCGTTGATCAGCTCGGCTGCGACCTCCATGGCCGGCGCTCGCGTCGAGCTGAAACCATAGCTCGGCGGGCTCGAGGGCATAGGCGGTCAAAAGCCGCGCTCGGCCACGTAGTCCATCCAGGACTTGCCACCCAGCGCCAAAGTCGAAGGCCGTTGCCCGGGTAGGTGGCAGCCGTGCACGGGCAAGGACAATGCGATCCGGCCTCTGAAGCTGTAGCGACGCCGTCGGGGGCGCTTGTTGCCAGGTGCACGAAGATTTGGCCGTCCCCAGAACGGCACGGCCAGGTCTTCGCCGGTGATCTTCGGCGCCTGCGCCAGCGCCGAAGCGAAATGAGGAGCCTGCCGCGAGAATCACGAGCGACCGCCGCCACCTTGAGCATGAGAGGGGACCTCCCCAAACCGTGCGTGTTTCTCCCACCTATCCTCGGCCCGCCCATGCGGCGCCGTCAATGCCCGATCGGTGCCCCTAAACGACGGGCTGCCGATCCTCTGCACCCAGGCGCGAGGTCTGGCGTCCAGCGAGCTTCGCTGATGATGAGATTGCCGAAGCGATCGACGACCCCGACCTGCCCCTCAAGAATGAGCGTGGTGGCATCCAGCTGGGTGATGATGGCGAGGCCCTCAAGGCGCGCGCCGGCACCGAGACGCTCACGGGCATAGATCGTGGCTTTGGCCGCCCCACTTTCCAGCTCCACCGTGCGCGTGCCCCGGCGAGCGTCATCCAGCGCCGTGGCGGGCGGCACCTCGTTGAGCCGTGGCGTTGGAAAGACACCCTGGGCATCGACCCGCAAGGTGACGAACTCAACTGCGGTGTCCTCCTGGGCAAAGGTGTAAAGGCGCTCGTGCAACCGGTGGAAGGCGGTCAACCGTCGCCGCGGCGGTGGCCTCGGTCACCTCGTGGCCGCCCCACGGGACGATGAGCTCGAAGCCTTGGTGCTGGTAGCGCAGGCTGGCGTACCAAACAATGCGGCGCGGCCGCGGCCGAGACCTCCTCCTGGATCGAGCCAGGCGCGTGCCTCCCGATCAAGACCTCGGAAGCACGCGCGGGCAACCTCGGCGGCGTCGAAGGCGCCGGCCTTTTGCAGGCAGGTGCGGGTGAACTCCGCCTTGAGGCTCGACACCAACAGCCCCAGCGCCGAGAGCACGCCCGGCGCCGGCGGCACCACGATGGTCGTGAATGCCGAGCAGCGCGGGCGAGCGCGCCGCCGTGCAGCGGCCCAGCCCCGCCGAAGGGCAAGCAGCGAGAAGTCGCGCGGGTCGTGGCCGCGCTCGACCGACACCACGCGGATGGCGCCCACCATGTTGTTGTCGACGATGGCGAGGATGCCGCGCGCGGCGCCTCGATGTCTGAGCCCCAGCGGCTCGGCGATCTCTTGGCGATGGCCGCGTCGGGCCGCTGCTCGGCATCGAGCGCAAAGCCGCCGCCGAGCAGGTAGGGTGGCAGGTGGCCGAGCGCCAGATGCGCATCCGTCACCGTCGGCTTCGCTGCCGCCGCGGCCATAGCAGACCGGGCCCCGGCTGCGCGCGCCGGCGCTCTGCGGCCCAACGATCAGCGCGCCGCCCTCGGTCAGGCGCGCGCGATGGAGCCGCCACCGGCGCCGATCGTCGACGATGTCGACCATGGGCAGGCCGACCGGCCAGCCGCCGATGCGGCCGTTGGTGGTGAGGCCGGGCTCGCCGCCGTGGATCAGGCGATGATGTCGGCCGAGGTGCCGCCGATGTCGATGCCGATGAGGTTCGGATGCCCGGCGCTGGCGCCGACGTAGGCCGCGCCCACGCGCGCCCGCGGCGGGGCCGGACAGCGCCGTCTCGCACGGGCGCGCGCCGCACGGTGCGCGTGCTGGTGACGCCGCCGCTCGATTTCATCAGCAGCAGCGGGCGCGGCGATCCCCTGCATCGGCGACGCGCCGATCGAGTTCGGCTCGACGTAGCGTCGACACCGACCGGCATGACGCAGGCGTTGAGGATGGTCGTCATGCTGCGCTCGTACTCGCGGAAGATGGGCAGCACCTCGCTCGACGAGGCGAGACGAGCGCACCGGGCAGTCTCGCGCGCAGGATCGCGCGACGCGCCGCTCGTGCGCCGGGTTGGCGTAGCTGTGCAAGCAGCACCACGGCGATGGCAGCGATGCCACGCTGCTCAGGGTCGCGCGCGGCGGCGCGAGACGGCCGGCCTCGTCGAGCGGCTCGAGCTCGCTACCGTCGGGTGCGAGCCGACCGCCGACTTCGAAGATGCGCTCGGGCGGCACGGGACGTTTCGGCTTCACCCAGGCGAACAGGCTGGCGCGGCGCGGTACGTCCTGGCGGCCGATCTCGAGCACGTACTTGAAGCCTGTGCGGTGGTGATGCAGCGCCGCGTCTTGGCGCCCTTGCCCTCGAGGATCAGGTTGGTCGCCACCGTCGTGCCGTGCAGGACGCGGCCGACGTCGGTGGCTGCGAGCGCAGCGGCCTTGAGCACCTCGGCAATGCCGGCGCGTCGAAGCCGCGCGATGGGTCGTCGGGCGTGGACGAGGTCTTAGCCGTCCAGACGCCGTCCCGTCGCCGGGTCGAGCAGGGTGACGTCGGTGAAGGTCCCGCCGGTATCGACGCCGATCAGGCAGCCGGACCGTGGTTCGCTGGGGTTGGCCATCAGGCCAGCACGTCGTGGTAGCCGTGACGGTGGAAGAGCTTCGCCGCGGGGCGCCGCGCCCGACGATCGGCGGTGGCGGCCGCAGTCGACGCTGGTGCCGTCGGCGCCGAGCACCACGCCGTAGTCGCTCGGCGCGCTGGTCGGCGGTAACGAAGCCGCCGCGCACGTCGGCCAGCGACGCGGTCCGGCTTCCCGGTCGAAGGGATGGCCCCAGCCGCCGCCGCCGCCGGTCTCGATGCGCACGATATCGCCGCGCGCTTGACGCATATTGCCGTCGCTCAGGGGCTTGAGGCATGCGCTCGTCGGGCCGCCCTGGATTGACGATGCAGCGCCCGGTGCCCGGCCGCATGCGCCGCCCGGCGACGCCCCAGGGCGGGTGGCTCGACGCTGTCGATGCGCATGGAGACGATGGCCTCCGGCGCCAGCACCTCGATTTCGCGGATCAGGCCGCAGCCGCCGCGCCAGCGCCCGGGGCCGCCGGTGTCGGGATTGATGGCGTAGCATTTGACACGCACGGGAAGACCGAGTCGAGAAATTCCGAGGGGAAGTTCTCCTGCGCCGACCAGGTAGACGGCATCGTTGCCGTCGGCATGGGGACGCGCGCCGTAGCCGACGCCGAGCCCGTCCGACAACAAGAAGAGCTGGCCTTCGGCATCGCGCCCGCGCAGGTACCAGATCACGTAGGCGCTGTGCGAGGCCACCGGCTTCGGCCGCCGGTGGCGACGTTGAGGAGCCCGAGGCAGGCCGCCATGTTGCGCATCATGGTGACGCCGCGCATGCCCAGCGGCGCCGGGAAGGTCGGTTGCAGGATCGAGCCCGGCCGCACGATCACCTCGTCGAGCGCCCGCTCGACGCCGGCGTTGAGCAGGGTCTGCGAGCCGCCCAGCAAATAGGAGCCGAAGATCATCGCCGGCACGGGCGGGCTCATCGAGGAAATTGACCGGCCCCGGCACTTGATCGTCGCTTTGGCTGGTGTCGAGGCGGATGTGATCGGACGCAACCTCGAGCGCATAGCGCAGCTTGATGGGACCGTGCCCTGACCATCACTGTCGATGGTATCGGTAAAGGCGTACCGGCCCAGTGGCAACAGCGCCTTGAGTTTTTGCCGCAGCAGGCGTCGCGGTCTCGTCCAGCAGCTGCGCGAAGGCGTCGCGCGGTCCTGGCGCGACCGAAGCGGGCGAAGAGTTCGCCCAGCCGTCGTTCGCCCAGCCGGATCGCCGCCATGGAGGCGCGCGCGTCGCCCTTGCACCATCTCGGGAAAGCGCGAGTTGCGGTAAAAGACGCGCAACAGCTCCTCGCACGACGCGCCTCGCGTGCCACCCGCACCGGCGGCACGATAATCCCTTCCTGAAAGATTTCCGTACAGTCGGGCGACAGCGAGCCCGGGCGCATGCCGCCGATATCGTTAAAGTGGGCCCACGACTGGGCGAAGGCGGCGAGCTCGCCATCGGCAAACACGGGGCGACGAACACCTGATCCGGCGAATGCGACACTGGCTCCCTTTGAGGCGTAGCAGTCATTGAACCAGTAGATGTCGCCGGGCCGCATACTGGCGAGCGGATAGTGCTCGGCAATGGGTCCCACGACGTCGCCGAACACGGGCAGGTTCAGAGCCGAGCGATCAGGCGTCCCTCGGCATCGTAGAGGGCCGCATAGAAGTCCTTCTTCTCGCGAATAAAGGGCGACATGGCCGTGCGCTCGATCACGGCCTCCATCTCGCTCTGGATGGCGATCAGCGCGCCGCGCACGATCTCGAGCGTGATCGGATCGCAAACGCTTTGGCCGCCCTGCCTGATCTTGCGCCATTGCCTGCTCTCGGCTCCCGCTCGTGACATGCCCTGAGTTTGCCGCAAGATGCCACCCTTGAGGACTCGAATTGCGATTAGCCAAGCTTGCAAAGGGGTGACGAGGACGCATGTCGGAAGAAAACGTCGTCAGCGCCGTGTCGGCCGCCAACGTCAAGGCCCACGTCGAACACATCACCACCGAGATCCCCTCGCGTCTGGCGGGCTCCGCCAACGGCAAGCGCATGGCCGAGTACAGCGCCGCGGCGCTCACGCGGGACGGGTATCGGCGAGGGTGTTGAGATGCCCGGGCTCGTCAGTTTTCCGGAAAAGGGCGAGTTGAGAGTGCTGGCCCCGGTCGAGCTCGTGATCGAGGCCAATACCTTGGGCCACAGCTCTGCCGACCTTCACCCGATGGCCTGTCCGGCGAGCTGATGGACGTGGCCTCGGCGCCTTTGGCGAATATAAGGGCCGCGACGCCACCGGCAAGATCACGCTGTCCGAGCTCTCCTATCATCCGGCGCGCCACGAAAAGCAGCGCATCTCCGCCCCTGCATGGGCGCCACCGGCTGCGTGATGATGAACTGGGGCCACCCGAGAACACGGCGGTGCCCTTCGGCTCGGTCAAGCCCGTGTGGGGCAATCCGACGCCCGAGACCCTGCAGTCGGAAATGGCGCGGCTGCCCTGTGTCGGCATCGCCCGCACCGCCGGCCTGAAGCTGCGCCAGATGCTGGAGCAGGGACCGGTCCGCATTTGGATGCGCGCCAACGTCGAAAATGGTTGGCGCCCCGTGCAGATCACCGTCGGCGAGATCAAGGGCCGCACCGACGACTTCGTGGTGGTCGGCGGCCACCAGGACTCTGGCCGGGGCCGCAGGCGACCGACAACGCCGCCGGCAATGCCTGTATCCTCGAGCTGGCGCGGGTATTCAGCCAGCACCGCGACAAGCTGCGTCGCGGCCTCGTCGCCGGATTCTGGACCGGGCACGAGACGGGCACCATGATCGGCTCGTCCCTGGTTCGTCGATCGGAATTGGGACCGCCTGCGCGAGCACGCGGTCGCCTACCTGCAGATCGATCAGCCGGCCTGCGCCGGCACCTCGCGCTGGAGTGCGGCCTCCAACGTCGAGCTCAGCGCTTCCACCAGGGCGTGGAACGCCGCCTGCTTGGCAACCGCCCTTCGCCTGGCGCCGGGCCGTGAAAACGGCGATGCCTCCTTCTTCGGTCTGGGCGTGCCGATGCTGGCGGCGCAGGGCGCCTTCACCGAGGAGGAGCTGAAGAAAACGGCGCTCGCCAACCTGGGCTGGTGGCACCACAGCATCGAGAACACCATCGACAAGCTCGATTTCGAGTTCATGGCCGATCATCTGCGCCTCTACGCCGCCTATCTGTGGGACTTGTGCACGGCCGTCGTGCTGCCCTTCGAGTACGTGAGCGTTGCCGACGCCTTTATCGCGCGCCTGGACGAGCTCAAGGCCGGCGCCGACGGCATTGGCCTTGCCGGCGCCGTCGACGGCGCCCGGGCCTTCAAGGCGTCCGCCGAAAGCTCGAGGCCGCGGCACAATCCCGGCGCCAGCGCTATGCCGCCGCTGGGAGGCACGGACGAGGCCGCCGCCGATCGTCTCAATCACTGTATGAAGCGCCTGTCGCGGGCACTGGTGCCGCTCGCCAGCACCTCCAAGGGGACCTACGGCCACGACCCCTATGGCTACACGCCGCAGGGCAGCATGATCCCAACGCTCTACGATGTCCCCGCTACGCCAAACTCGGGGATGGCGAGGCGCGCTGGATGCTGGAGACGCAGTTGGTGCGGGACCGCAACCGCATCGCCGATACTCTGGTCGACTGTCGCCGCCTGATCGAGGGCACGTTGCGCGAGCTTCAGTGAATCGACGGGGCAGCCCCCATGCGCATCCTCTATCAGCTGACGAGCCCGATGCACAAAACTGTGGGCAGCGCCGAGGTGGCGCGCCGGCAAGGCGTGCTGCAGGGGCATGCCGCGGCGGGCACGGAGGTGATCTGCCGAGCCCACGGGCACAGGGCCCGGGGCGATCGAAAGTGCCCGTGACGCCGGCCTGGTGGTGCCCGAACTGATCCGCCTGGCGCCGTTGGCGCAAAAACGCGGCTTGAGGCCTGATCATCGGCTGCTACAGCGATCCTGGCCTCGACGCCTTGCGTGAGCTTCTCACCATTCCCGTGATCGGTCCCGGTGCCGCCTCCTGCATCTCGCCGCGCAGCTCAGCGCACGCATGTCCGTGCTGACGCCCTCGGGCCGCAGCTAGTGGTCGCGTGGCCCAGCGCCTGCGCGCGCTGGGCTTGGCCTCCTGTTTGCCAGCGTGCGCGGCCTTGGCCTCTCCGTCATGGACCTCGCCAAACAGGCGCCGGGTGCGCTCGATAAAGCGGCGCGAGCCGCGGAGGCGGCGGTCGAGCAGGATGGGGCCGACGTGCTCGTGCTCGGCTGCATGAGCATGGCCTTCCTGCCCGATATCACGAGCAAGCTTGGCGAACGCGTCGGCGTTCCCATCGTCAATCCGGTGTTGGCGGCGCTCAAGACGGCGGAAGCCCTGGTGAGCATGCGGCTCGCCCACAGCAAACAGGCCTGGCCGCCGCCGAAACTTGAGGAGATCGCTTGAGGGCCGCGCGGTCAGGCAAGGCCCCCACACGTGTGAGACGCTCAAGAGAAGAGATGAAGGAGATATCCCCCATGTCAACGTGGAGAAGAGTGTTCGGGCTCGCGGCGCTCGCTGCCCTGCTGGCGATGGCGCCGCCGGCCAGTGGCTGCGCCGCCGGGTGTGCTGGTGACGGGCGACAATTTGCCCGCCAACGTCGACCCGCATCAGATCTTCGACGTGCCGATGCAGTTCTACAGCCTTAACACCTACGACAATCTCTTACCGCTACCAGGGTAATCCGCCCAAGCTCGAGCCTTGGCTGGCGCAGTCCCATACGGTGTCCGCCGACGGCCTCGACTTGGGAGTTCAAGCTGCGCACCGGATGCCGAAGTTCCACGATGGCAGCGCGATCAGCGCCGACGACGTCGTCTATAGTTTCAAGCGCGTGCTGGCGATCGGCAAGGGGCCCTCGGGCGCCTTCAAGCCCGTGCTGAAACCCGACAACATCACGGCACCGGACAAGGACACCGTCCGCTTCAAGCTCGAGACGCCCTACGCGCCGTTCCTGTCGGCCATCCCGATCGTGATGATCGTCAACCCGCGGGTGCTGCAGGCGCACGAGAGCAACGGCGACTGGGCGCGCGGCCTGGCTGGCCTCGAATGCGGCGGGCTCCGGCGCCTATCTGCTCGACGCCTCGACCTATCGCCCCCTCGAGCGCGCCGACCTCAAACGCAACGAGGCGCATTTCAGGGCTGGCAGGACAATCCCAAGGCGCTCAGGAAATCCAGATCCTGCCGACCCGGGAAACCTCCACCCGCGTGCTGGCGCTGCTGCAGGGCTCGGTCGATATGACGGATAGCTATTTGCCCACCGATCAGGTCGAGCGCATCCAGAAATCAAAGGGCGTGCACATCGAAAAGAATACCTCGATGCGCGTTTTCATCCTGCGCATGAACAACAAGAAGCCGCCCTTCGACAACATCAACGCGCGCAAGTGCTTCGCACATGCCTTCAACTACGACGGCTTTATCAAGGAGATCTTGAAAGGCTACGCCGAGCGCAATCCCGCGCCCATGCCCAACAACCTCTGGGGCTACCCCCAGGACGTGAAGGGCTACGACTACGATCTGAAGAAGGCCAAGGCCTTCTGCGACCAGGCCAAGGCCGAGGGCCCCCATCAACCGGCCCATTTCCATCCATATCCAGTCCCAGCTCGAGCAGACCAATCAGGCGGCGCAATTGTTCCAGAGCGATCTGGCCCAGATCGGCATTAATCTGAAAATCATCTCCGACACCTGGGCGAACATCACCAGCAACACCGGCAAGGCCGACTCCACGCCCGATCTGTGGATCCATTGGGTGTCGACCTACTTTGTCGATCCGGAGAATTGGATCGGCCAGATGTACGACAGCCAGTTCCACGGCACCTGGAAGGCCTCGGCCTGGTATCAGAACGCTAAGGTCGACGAGCTCTTGCGCAAGGCCCGCGGCCTCACCGCTCAGGCCGAGCGGCAGCCGCTCTACGAAGAGGCAACCCGCCTGATCGTCGCCGACAGCCCGGACATCTGGGTCTACAACACGGTGGAAATCCGTGGGCTGACCGACCGGGTCAAGGGCTTCCGCTTCTCGCCCGTCGGCTCCGGCGGAGAAATGCGCTGGGTGCAGCTGGAGTAGCTTGAGATCACAGCCTCTCCCCGCCGTGGCGGGAGAGCGCCTTGACGGCCAAAACCACACGCGCAAGACCCAGACGCAAGGGAGTGGCGACCGGCATGTTGGCCTTTATTGTGCGCCGCCTCCTGCTTGTCATTCCGTCGCTTGCCGGCTTGTTGGTCCTCACCTTCTTTCTGATACGCGTGGTGCCGGCCGACCCCGCCGCGGCGCTCGCCGGCGAGAACGCCACGCCGGCCCAGATCGCCGAGATCCGCCGCCAGTATGGGCTCGATCAGCCGCTCTACGTTCAGTTCGGCGTCTACCTGACCCAGGTGGCGCGCCTCGACTTCGGCGAGAGCGCCTATTCGCGCCGGCCGGTGGTGGTCGACATCAAGCAGCGCCTGCCGGCGACGCTGGAACTCACCCTCGCCGCCCTGGTGTTTGCCACCCTGGCCGGCATTCCGCTCGGCACGCTGGCTGCCATCTATCACAACCGCTGGCCCGACACCCTGCTTCCGGATTCTTTCGGTCGGCGGGGTGGCGATTGCCGCCTTCTGGTTTGCCATCGAACTGCAGCTGCTGTTTGCCATGGACTTGGGTTGGTTGCCCCTGCGCGGCCGCCTCAGCCCCGGCCTCGCCGCGCCACCGGTCGTCTCCGGGCTTTTTGCTGATCGATAGCCTGGTCGCGGGGCGCCTCGAGGTCTTCACCGATGCGCTGCGCCACCTGATCCTGCCCGCCTTTACGCTGTCGCTCGGCGGCCTTGCCACCATCACCCGCTTCACGCGCGCCGGCGTGCTCGAGACGCTGCAAAGGACTTTGTCACCTACGAGCGGGCGCAGGGCTTCCCGCCGCGGGCGCTGATCTGGAAGTTCGTGCTGCGCAACTCGGTGGTGGCGGCCATCACCCAGATCGGTCTCTTGTTCGGCGGCCTGATTGCCGGCGCCGTCGTGGTCGAGACCATTTTCGACTGGCCCGGCATCGGTTTTTATACGGTGCAGGCGATCCTCACCGCCGATACCAAGGTGATGCTGGCCGTCACCCTGCTGATCGGCGTCATCTACGCCATCGTCAATATTCTGGTCGACGTCGTGCATGGCCTGATCGACCCGCGCCTGCGCGAGGATGGTTGAGCCGGCATGCTGATCCTCGCCAAGTTCGCCAAGGACAAGCCGGCGGTGCTTGGCGGCCTGATCGTTCTCATCGTGGTTGCAATCGCCATTCTGGCACCGCTGCTGGCGCCCTATCCCGGCGACGTCTCGGCTTCACACCTGCTCAAGCGCCTGAAGCCGCCGAGCTGGGATCATCCCTTCGGTACCGACAACCTCGGGCGCGACATTCTCTCCCGCGTCATCCTGGGGGCGCGCGGCGCGCTGACCATTGCGCTGATGGTCGTTGGCATCTCCATGGCGATCGGCGTGCCGCTCGGGCTCATGGCCGGTTACAGCCACGGCTGGGTGTCGGAGGCGATCATGCGCGTCACCGATGTCTTCCTGGCCGTGCCGCAACTGATTTTGGCGCTCGCCTTGGCCCAGCTGATGGGACCCAGCCTGCAGAGCGCGATGCTGGCGTTGACCTTGACCTACTGGCCGTTCTTCACGCGCATCGTCTATGCCGAGACGCGCCGCCTTTCCGCTTCCCTGTTTATCGATGCGCTCGAGTGCATTGGTGCCGGAGCCCGCGCATTCTGTTTGGCCACATCCTGCCCAACGCCATCTCGCCCATTATCGTGCGCGCCACCATCGGCATGGGCTTTACGATTCTTGTGGCGGCGGTGCTTGGCTTTCTCGGCATGGGAGCCACGCCGCCCGATCCCGATTGGGGCCTCGCCATTGCCGAGAGCCGGCAGTACCTGCCGGAGGCCTGGTGGTTCTCGACCTTCCCGGGCCTTGCCATCTTTCTCACCGTGCTTGGCTTTAATCTTCTGGGCGATGGCCTGCGCGACATTGTCGACCCGCGCCTGAGGCGCTCGCGATGACGGCCGATCCCTCCTTGCGGTGAAAAACCTGCGCCTGTCCGTGCGCGGCGATGAGGGCGTGGCGCGGATCCTCGATCACGTCGAGCTCGCCTTGCCGCGCGGGGAGATTCTGGGGGTGGTGGGAATCGGGCTGCGGCAAGTCCACGCTTGCCCGCGCCGTGCTCGGGATTTTTGCCAAGGCCGCCACCATCGAAAGCGGCGAGATCACCTTCGAAGGCGAGAACTTGCTGCGGCTCAGCGATCGCGAGATGACGCGCCGCGTGCGCGGCCGGCGCATCGGCTTTATCCCGCAGGATCCCTATCTGGCGCTGAACCCCGTGTTCAAGATCGGCGCCCAGCTGCTGGCCGCCATGCGTTGGCATGCCCCGCCGCAGCTCAAAACCGAGGCGGCGCGCCGCGCCGAGCTGATCGGCTTGCTGCGCCGCGTGCAGCTACCCGAGCCCGAGGCCACGCTTGAGGCGTTATCCGCACCAGTTTTCCGGGGGCAGCGCCAAGCGCCTGATGATCGCCGGCGCGCTTGCCGCGCGGCCGGCGCTCCTCATTGCCGATGAGCCCACCACCGCGCTGGACGTGACGACGCAGCTGCAGATCCTCAGGCTGCTAAAATCGCTGACCCAGGAATTCGGGATCGCCATGCTGTTCGTGACGCGCTGACTTTGGCGTCGTGGCCCAGCTCTGCGATGCCACCACGGTGATGTACGCCGGCCAAACCGTGGAGACGGGCCCAACCGCGCAAGTTCTCGCCGATCCGCGCCATCCCTATACCCAGGCGCTGCTCGCCTGCCACCCCGACCGCTCGCAAAGCCTGGCCGGCATTCCGGGCCAGGTGCCTCGCCGTTGGCGCCACCCCCGGGTTGCCGCTTTACGCCGCGCTGCCGCCACGCCGCCGAGGTCTGCAGCCGGCGCCCGGCGCGGCTGGTGCGCGACGCCCCTGCCCACTTCGTCAGCTGCCGTCTGGCCGACGAACGCCAGGGGGCCCAACATGCCTGAGCCCGCGCCGCCGTCGATCGCCGAGGCTCGGCGCACCCTCGAGGCGCGCGAGGTTGTGGTTTTACTTGGCGGCCGGCGGCGCGGCCTGCTCAGAGCCGCCCTGCCGCCGGTGCGCGCCGTCGCCGGCGTGTCGTTATCGCTGAACGCGGGCGAAACCCTGGGGCTGGTCGGTGAATCGGGCTGCGGCAAGACCACGCTGGGACGGGCGCTGCTGGGCATCCAACGCGAGCAGGCGGGCGAGATCCGCCTCGATGGCGCTGTGGTGAGCGGGCTCGCGCCGCGGAGGCCCGGGCACGCCGTCGCGCCATCCAGTACGTGCACCAGGACGCGGGCGCCGCGCTCGACCCCTGGTGGAGCATCGGCGGCTTGCTGGCGGAGGGGCTCAGCTTACACGGCGTCAGAAGCTCAAGCGAGCGGCAGGCGAAGGTCGGCGCCATGCTGGACGCGGTTGGTCTCGACGCCTCCTTCACGCCGCGTTACGTGCACGAGCTTTCCGGTGGGCAGCTCCGGCGCGTGGCGCTGGCGCGCATCCTGTTGTTGCAGCCGCGCATTGTCATCTTGGATGAGCCGACCTCGGGCCTCGACCTTTCGGTGCAAGCAACGGTCTTGCGCCTGATCGCTGACTTGCGGGCGCGCTTGGGGTTGAGCTACCTGCTGATCTCGCATGATCTCTCCGTGGTCGAGCGCATGTGTGACCGCGGTCGCCATCATGTATCTGGGCCGCATTGTCGAGACCGGCTCGGCGCGCGCGATCTTCAAGACCCGCGTCATCCCTATACGCAGGCGCTGCTCGCCGCGGCGCCGAGACTGGAGCCGGGACGGCAGCTGCGCGGCGGGGGCTCGAGGGCGAGCCGCCGAACCCGCGCTTTGCCCTCGGGCTGCGCCTTCCGCACCCGCTGCCCCCATGCCGCGGCACCTGTGCCGAGGTCGTGCCGACGCTCGAGCCAACCGACGGCCAACAGGAGGTTGCCTGCTTGCGCTGGCGCGAGATTGCCATGCCGCCGGCGGCGGCCCAACAGGATGGGAGTTCAGCCATGAAGGCTGCCTATTAGCGAGGCTACGGCGCCGCCCGCGAGGTCTTCGAAGTGGGCGAGCTGCCGGATCCAGAACCTGGTCCCGGCGAGGTGGCGCGTCAAGATCGGATACTCCGGCGTCAATCCGTCGGACTGCAACCGCCGCAGCGGTCGCCGCGATCGGCCCGGCTATCCGCTGATCATTCCGCACAGCGATGGCGCGGGCGAGATCGACAAGGTCGGCGCCGGCGTGGAGGCGGCGCGTATCGGTGAGCGCGTCTGGACCTGGAATGCGCAGCGGCCGTCCCTTCGGCACCGCCGCGGACTTCGTCTGCCTGCCGTCGGCGCAGGCCGTGCCGATGCCGGCCGGCGTGGATCTCGAACTCGGCGCGGGCTTCGGCGTGCCGGCCATGACCGCCTATTTCTCGCTGTTTTCCGATGGTCGCGCTGGCAGGCCGCGACGTGCTGGTCACGGGGGCCGCCGGGGCGGTCGGCCTCTACGCGGCGCAGTTCGCCCACCTTGCGGGAGCCCGCCGTCTCGTTGCCAACGTGAGCGGCGACGCCAAGCCCGAGATCCGCGCGGGCGGCCGGCGCGGCGAAATCAAGACATTCATGGCTGCAGGGCCAAATTTTTGCCAGCAATCTCCATGCGTGCACGCTCAGTCGCGTCAAATTTCAAGGCCGGATGCCCAAGATTGTTGTCAATGGGCGCCACGCTGGCGGTAGATCCGGTTCGTTACAGCGTTTTGCCGCGACCGGAGAGGTTGGTGACGATGAAGCGCGCATCGGCGCTGAGATCGGTCGCCTCGATGCGGGCGATCGCGTTGTGCTTTCGGCTCCAACTTTGAGCAGCATGCTGGAACAGATGGAAGCGACGCACATTGCGTTGGTTCTGGGAGCGTTGGACATCGCACTGGGCGAGCCAGGGCGCAGCGATCTCCTTCAGCTTCTCGTTGATGGCGAGGCCGAGGATGTAGTCACAGCCTGACGCCTGCAAAAAGCCCAATGTTTCCGGGCTCAAGTAGGGGCTGTCACCGCGCACAAGGATGCGCACGTTCGACCAATGTTTTCGGATGCAGCGCACGACATGACGCAGTACGCGAGCCACCTCATAGCCCGAAGGCCGCTTGCCGGGGCGTAGCGGTGATAGGATCGGCTTTCCCGACATCGCCTCGAATGAAGGTATGTTGCCGAGCGGTCGTGAAAACGAATGGGGGACGCCTGTCTATGGTCAGGTGCCCCGGCACCGCCGGCCCTCTCCTCTAACCAAGTGCTCTCGTTAGGCAGCGCCGGAGGTCGGTATCTCCTGGCGCTGCTCTCAGTGGTGGCGAGCCGAAGATGTAGGGCCAAGACGCGCAGGGCAGGCCGTGCATCGCACTGGTGATGAAGAACGGGCGCTGCCGCTAACCGCGGGGGGATGCTGCAGGACCGAACACCGAGGCCGGCAAGCGGCGCCGGACGGCAGCAACGGGCGTCTGGTGGGCAATGTAGGATCCGAAGGCTCGCAGCAGGTACATGAGCGCGGTTGCAACTCGGCAGGTCGACAAGATGCGGCGACTTCTCAAGGCGGAGCTTGCTCGCCAGCAGCGACGGGGTCTCCTGTGATGGCGCCGAGACTTTCGCTCAGTGGGCTTCCGGTTGCACCGTGTTCGCGCCCAGCGGCAATTCCGTACCGGGTGTGGTTTCACGCTACCTCGCGAATAGCGCCCAGCAAAACCCCGCCAAGTTTCTACGAGGGTTGCGCTATGCAACCGTCCGGCTCTGTGCTGATCACCCGCGTTCGCAACGATACCCAGGAAGCTTGGCAGATGCTTCAGTTCAGTTGGCTAGCACATCGGGAAGGTTGGCCATTGCTTTACGCCAGTCGCCTGTGCGGCTGATTGGCCGACTGGCCTCGTCACTCCGCAAGTTGAGCGGGGCGTCCTCCGGCAAGGCGGCTCGCCGCTGCGATACCGGCAAGGTACCCATGCGCGTGGCCAGGGCGTGCAGTTCCTGAATGATGCCTTCACGTCTCGATTCGTGCTCGGCGGCAACACTTCGTACTGCCTCCAGCAGCTTCTCGTCGGCACGCTTCAGGGCCAGCCCCAAGGCATGGACGAGATGCTGCTCGCGGCGAGATTCCTCATGCATGCGGATACGCATTTCCTCGATCTGCTCAACCAGAGTCGTTGTCATGTCTGCCCTACTTTTGTTGCGTAACCTTTAAGGAAGCTCTTTGCCCCGGCCCACGAACCCATTTGCGTTCCGACCCTAGGGACTAGCCTTTGCCGCCGGGCACTTTTCCAAGCGGCCAACGCTGGGCTTCGTAGGCCTCGATGACGTCCGTGAGCGCCGCCAGCTCGGTCTCCTCAGGCGAATTCTCGGTGCAGCCCATCAGCTGATCGGCTCGCTGCACCAACAGTGCGTGCATGCGGTCAGTCACCTGCGGAAAGGCGTGACACCACCTCAGCAGGAATTGTCGCTACGTTCTTTCGCGTTTTCCTCGCGCCGATGTCGATTGCCGGTTGGCCATATCGGAACACTCCTCGATTTACGTCTGCGTCTAGACAGGACGCTAGGCGATTCGGCAGTCCATGGGACACGGCGTGGTCCCCAGGGGTGTCGCAGCTGGGCTCACCAGGACACGGTGTTCATCGGAATCAAGGTTTGTGTACAGTTCGCGAGGTGCCAAGATCAGGCAAATCAGCATAATGCGCTCACCTGCGGTGGCGCTTCCCCTAGCACACTCGAAGTCAGCAAGTAATGGCCCCGGCATCCCCGTGTCGGGGCCACTTTGACTTCCGAGCGAGTTCGCTGGGCTGGACGACGCCCACGCCGTTCAGACCGGGCGAACATCTATACGCGCGCCACTTTCTTGCAATGCGGCGGCAGTGGATGGATTTCTGGGCGCCGAGCGTCTTCCTCGGTGCGGAAGCGCGCGCTTGCAGCGAGATTGGTCTTGAAGCCATCGCCGGAGAAATACTGAAGCGCGCCGCCCTCGATAGCGGCTCTTGGCGACGATGACGTAGCGCATTTCTACTGCTCCCGTCTTCCGTCGCCGTTTGAGATAGGCGGCGAACGCCTCGCATCAGGCAGGGCAGGCGTCGCGGGCGTAACTCAGCGCGCTTAAAGCTCGATTGGCGTCCGTCTTGCCCGCATTTTTCGTGCGCCGCGTAATGGTGGGTTAGGCGGTACCTGAACAAGGTTTTGAAGGAGCCTTCCCCAGTGCGGGCAATAGTGATTTGGCTTGCTGCGCGGGGCCGCCATCAAGGAGATGTTTGACCGTGGCTCGGCAAGGCTACGCAGCCCGTCGACGGCTCGCTGACCTACGGCATCAGGAGTAGCTGGCAGACCTGTTTAGGGGAAACGTGGGCAACACGCTTGGCGCCGACTAGTCGGCGTCCCGGCGCGCGAGCCCACTACCAAAAAGCAGCGGCCGTTGCTGAAGCAATCGCGAAGCCCGACCCGGGCAATGCCGATTGGCAGCGCCGACCGCGTCCGTGTTGCACGACAGGATCGGTGACGTGCTCCGCGCCCAAGACAGCTTGGCCGCGGCGCTGGAGACAACTATCACGCCGCCCTCGCCATCGAGGACCGCCTCGCGAAGGCCGACCCAGGCGGTGGCGGTTGGCAACGCGGCATGTCCGTCTGGGCCTCGAGCGCGATCCGAACGAGCAGCCACCCCGCCGAGCGCGGTGGTTCAAGATCACCCAGCGGCCGGACTTACATGAACATCAATGTGTGTCTCGCTAAAGTGGAGCGCCATCGGCAACGAGTTCGTCGCACAGCGTCACTTCACTTTCGGCTGCGTCAAGGCATATGCAGCAGTTGCCGTCGCTGAACTCTTTGATGATTACAAAGTGATTGTAGGACCAATCATAGACACGAACAGTTCTGGCCACGCCAACGGCGCGTTTGGTCTGATCATCTAAGCTAGCCCAAGAGGCGGCTCTGTCCCACAACCGCATCACGGTCTGGCTCAGGATCTTCGAAATCGCCTGCATTCGCTTCTGTAAGTCCATTCTTTGGGCGCAGTTGCCATCTCGCAATCGCGTGTGCCCCGCGACTGCCTCGGTGGCGGAGTACCGGGGCAGCACCTCCGCACCCTAGGTTACGAGAAGCGCGTTCTCAGCGCTCCGCCTGTTGGTGGGAGCGACGAGAGGACCCGTACCAAACCCCCATTGCAGCTTATTGATTCCCAGGGGAGAGAGCATCGGACCTTTCCACGGGAGTCTGCCTAGTAAAAAGATTTGGGAAGGTAAGACCAGCCGTCGGCCTCAGCCGTCGGCACCGTCCACCGGCTAAAGCGTGAGATGGGGTCAGCGCCGGGATTCTAGAACCGCTTGCGCCTCGGCAGTGGCCAGCCGCAGTCAGGAATTGCATCGTCGGCCTTGGCTCTCCTCGGGGAGCGACACTGGGCGCGCACTTGCCCGTACCGTCGATCAGCTTCCACCGCCAACATGCGCGTGAAGCACTCTGCGCGGCCTAAATTCTCAATGCGAGTCTCCTCGAACAGAAACCCCATCAAGATCCACACGACAAACTGAAGTTTCCATCACACCCGCCTCCCGCCCAGGCGGTGGGCCGTACTCGTCGCAGATCGGGGCAGAGTTGACGGGTTTCGGCCCGCCGGGATCTGGCTCCCCGTCAGCGTAGCAGTAGGCGATGGTGTTTCGGCTCCCGACTTCCCGCGCCAGCACCCTGCAGGCGGCCTCAGTTAGTCCGCGCGTGCGGCCTGTCTTGCACCCGATAATCGCTGAAAATCGTGATCACCAAGATCCACGCGGAAGCGTCATGCCGAAAGCCATGCGCCCCAAATTTGGTGCGATCAGGAGAACCACCACCAGCCGCCCACCATTCCCCCTTGGACGGGCCTCATGCCCTGGTCATGCCGCTCATCACCCAATTCCTGAACGAAGTGTCGAGGCTGCCGCCTGAGGAGCAGACGCGCGCGTATCGCGAAGAAGCTGGCCGGATTGCGCGGCAAATAGGCTCCAGCCGGACTTTATCAACACACCCTCCGGAAGAGGTACGCATCGCTCTCAAAAAGAAAAAAAGGGCGCTGCCAATGGCAGCGCCCAATCGAGCTGGCCGCACACGGGCTGGACCAGTCCGAGCTTACGCATGGCCTACCCCCTGTGATCTCGCTGTTTTGGCGAAGTAGTTCGGTGTTTGTATCCACCGATCCATTTCAGAGCAATGCTACCCTCTTTCCCTTCTTGCGCACCGTGGCTTGTTGTCCCATTCGCCCGCAAGGCCTGATCCAGCCCCGGTTTGCCAGGGCTTTTCTCTTTGCCCGATCCTTGGTGAACCAGGAGCCAGCAAGCCAGCACCTGGCAAAGACAGCTGTGGTGTCGAGTTGGAGTAACGACTCAATCAGGCGCTTGTCCTGCTCAGATGCCGATCCCTGCTCTGGGCGCACCCCCGCTAGAGGATTGGTCGCAGTCGGGATGTCCAGCTTCTTCTCGATTACCGTCAGGCGAAAATTCTGCCGCTCGTCTGTCATCTCAGTACGGCGACGTGATCGTTCGGGCTCCATAGCTTGGCGATCCTCTCCCCGGCCCTCTGAATTTCCGCTCGTATCACCGCTTTGATAGCTGCGTCGCGGCGCGCACGCCTCGTTGCTAGCCAGTCCCTGGATGTCGGCAGTGATCCTCAACGCACTGCCTTTTCAATGTCGATGATATTCCATACCAGGCCATGACTCATCCCTCCTTGGTTCTTGGCTAGGATATCAGTCAGTTCGTGGCGAGTTGGAAGCAATTGTGGGAATTCTCGCAGTTGAAAACTCCAGCTCGATGCCCACGTCGACCAGAAGCGCATGGAGGGTAAGCGGCGATGAGTCCTGATGACCTGCAGCAATCGGCCGGGGTCCGAAGTGATAGGCCTGCGGCGCGAAGATACCAGAGGAGTTCGAACTTAAGGGTTTTTCTGGCACACGCTGGGCATTGGTTTCTCAGCCTCAGTAGTCCGGATCTCTCGCTAAAAAGCTGGTGTCGCCGACGAGACGCCAATGCAGGGTGAGGGCAAGACCTTCGCTGAAGCCTGGCACGACATAAAGCCTTGGTGGCTTGACGACGATCCACAAGCGCAAGGAAGCAATGACTCGGCACCCGCTTCGCCTTGGCGATCCAGGCATGGACAGGCCTGCTTTTTTGGTCCTTTCGCTGACGTCGGGCGATCCGACTGCCGCCCTGCATTGAACGAACAACCAGCCGACTACCCGGCGCTGCGGCAACATGCGGATGCGCTTCCGATTAAGATGCGCGAGGCCTTCATCCATTGCCACGGCGGGCCGCAAGCATGCCCTGGACGAGCTTGATAGCGGGAGCAAAGTGAGACGATGAATTCCAAGCAATGCGCATCCCGCGAGATCGAGTCCGAACTCATTGGGCTTCGCCACGACTCTCCGCTGAAGTTGTGCGGGGTGATAAGCGAGCAGGGCCATTGCCCGAGCTATGGAATGCCTACGTCCGCATCTGCGAGAAGCAGCCGGGGCGGCCATCTGCGAGTGGCACATCGGCTCCAGCAATCCGCGGCCTGCCCTACATTGAAGCGGTCGGAACGGACTTGCAGTCCGACCGCGCGGCAACCAAAAGGGGACGCCTGTCGCCAAGCGCCCGCACCATGTACGCAAACAGATAGAGCATGGTCGGAGGGGATCAGGGTCCGCACCGCGCAGGGGTGTGTTGGGAACCTGATTGGTTCGAACCGTGTCCTCCATTTGCCAAATTTAGACCTTTCCGAGAAAGATCATCGGACCTAGCCCATGCTCCGCTAGCGGGCGGCAATTGGCCTCCTGTGAGCGCGACGCACGGTTCAGGCCGGGGAATAGATCGGGGTCGCAGTCGTTGGATGATCAGCTCGGTGCAACCCTGCAGCCGCACTGAGCTGACTTAGGCGCCCCTGTGAGTGCGCCTCTTCTTTGAGGCTGCCCAATTCGGCGATTTCCCGTTTCCCTAGAATAGCGACACGCGAGCTTGCGCGCCATCCGGCGTGCTTATTGTGCTCCCCGGTGACAGCCCTGTAGCAGTTTGCATGCTATCCGAGGTTTGGATGCGGGGAGGCCACAACGAATACAGAGCAAAACATCAGCGGAAGTCCCGGGCGCTTGCCAGGCGCTCGCGGTGCTCGATCTACTTCAGCGACCCGCAGACAGGGCTGCATTGGGTTGTGTCACGGGCGATGGGACAACGCCAGAAAGAACTGAAGAGGCCGCCACCATTGGCGGACCTCCGCGGGTGGCACCCGTCGCAGAAGTTTGTGAACGCGGTCCAAGCTGCGGTGGCAGAACGTGCCCTGACCAAAAACGGGGGAGTCGAGCGTATGTCTGCGGGCGCCAGTTGATGCCATGGTGCTGGTTGGACCAGCGCCCTGACTTCCCCAGCCGGGCGGCCCATTCAGATCCGGCTTTTTCCTGATCACAGCTTAAATGACCGCTTGGTCGGACGATTTTCTGATCCCAAATTCGGGGGAGAGCGTCTTAGGAGTTTGCTGAAGAGGAGTTGGTTGCAGGCCTTCTTAGTCGGGCCTGGTCGGCAGCGGTACCTCATGGCGCGGAGATTAAATGCCACAGACTGAGTGGAGTACCCCCAGCGCAATTCCGGCTACCATACTGGATGTGCCCTGGTTAAAAGACGTGGCAGCGGAGGTGTGCCGTGCCGCCGGCCAGTACAGCGGGAAAGGCGTGACCGATGGCAGATCTGTGGAACCGAGGCAGACCGCAGGACATGCCGAGGTCAGGAGGCGATGGACGGCCGCTTGCGGCAAGCGCAGGCAAGATCCTGGCCGCGCGCCGTCGGCGCAAGAGGGCAGTGACTCGGCGCTCGTGACCTTTCTCGATGATGAGAAAGCAGACCCGGAAATCAGCAAACGGCGGGCGTCACCTGTCTGGCCAGACGGTAACGCATAGCCCAGATCCATGGGATTGGCCGATTTGCGTAACGTGCGGGGACTGTCGCCCAGTTCGGCGGCGGGGCGACCGCCCGGGCGCCTTCATCGTGACTATCACGCAAATCCCGCTGAGGCTCAGCCAGCATGCGATCGTGTACGAGGCCTTTCAAGTAAACCCGGATCGCCCCCAATCCAAACGGTATGATTGCCCTCTCGACGACCTTCTGGCCGTAGAGCATGTCCATCAGCACGACGGTTGCGATTGGCATGTGGATCGGCCCTCGGCAATCTTGACCGTCCGTGATGCTCAGTGGGCCAGCGCCGAGGGATTGGGAGGAAGCGGATCAACTGGGTGCTCGACTGCGACGTTCAATCCTTTTTCGGTGCGTCAGGCCAAGCCTGGGGGAATGAGCGGCCCCACCGAGGAATCGAGCCTTGGGCTCATGGAGGTAACGACATGGGCTAAGCGTAGGCAGAGCGATGGGCGGGCCGTAACGCAAGTGAAGCGATTGAGCCTCGTGACATGTAATCCGCGAGGCCGACAGAGGTCGAATACCTGGAAGGCAACACAGTAGGCCACCGCTCATGGCGAGGGGGTCGGAGACTCGCCGCGGGGTCTGGAGAGCACGGCACGTCCAGAAACGGAAGCGTCCGAGGAACCTAGGCAGATCCACGCATCGGTCTTGGCGGCGCCCGGAGTATGCCGGACGAATGGATCATCCTGAGGACGGCAAACCACCATGCCAGCGGAAGTCGGACCCGCTTGATAGTTACTCCGGAGCGCGGGAAGAAAGCCGCGCGTGGGGAATGCCTGGCGGGGCAAGCCAGAAGAACTGGTTCGTGGGACAGCATCGCCTGCACACACCTGGAGGCAGGGTGACGGGTGTCCGTCCGCCAAAGCTCGACGCCGAGGAGAAGGCCGAAGACTCTATCCGAACGCTGCTGAGGGAGCACCGACCCACGGGAGACGTTGCTCGCTCAGGGCGAGATGAAGGGCGTGGCAAGTCGTGCTGCGGATGCTGGGTTCCGATTCAGCTGCACTGAGCCCGGGCAGGCCTGCACCAGCTCGCGCGTACTGCCTCCGCGACGCGCGGAGGCGGCGCTGGCCTGCTGTCGTCGGCACGAGCGGTCGGCCACGCCGCGTTGCGGATATCATAGGGAAAAACGTGCGGTCCACGATTCATCAAGTCGCAGAATCGAAGGCTAATCATGGTGGTTCAGCTCGACTGTCCAACAGCCCGCGCAGGACAGTGGAAGAGGGCGCTGCAACCTACGCAGCGCCCCTTTTTGGATGCGCTGATGCTTCCGTGCTGGACGTGCAAAGTTTGCTCTCCAAGCGCGCCATTCTTACGATCACAGATGTTCAGACAAAGCTCGGTTGCGCGCCGAGACGAGTGATAACTGCTTCACTCCGTTGCCTGCCGAATGTGATGAAGCGCACGCCCGTCCCTTCCTCGATGACGTGACGCTCGGCGACCAGCATCCTCATTCCGCGCCGAAGGTGATGAAGCGTCCAGACTACAAACAGGCGCAGCCAGCGGCAGAAAAAATTGCACCGCTATGGCCCACATGTTTGCGTCACAATGGCGCCGCATGAATCTCGGCACATAGCGCTGCGTCCCAGCGATGGCTAAGTCACCGTGCATAACCGTAGCGGCACAGTTGTGAGACGGGGCACATCGGATAGTATGCCACAACGATCTTAACTGCATGTTTTTGGGCTTCGGTTTGCAAGTCCTGGGATTTTCGGGAGGAGGGCAGCAATGCTTTGGGCATTCGCATCGGCCACTCTAATGGGAATCGTGTTCGGGCTTTTCCTGCGAGTGCCGGCGGTTCTTGCCGCCTCAGTAATGATTGTGGCCTCTTGCATTGCCCTTATGCCAATCGCGCATTGGTCATTGCTTCCGACCGTCGCATTCACCTTTGGTATGCTGGCCGCTTTTCAGTATGGGTATCTGGGTGAGTGTGGGCTCGGCGTCTGTCGCCTCGCCTAAATCATCGGCCTCACGCAGAATGCCCGATCGCAAGCCGGCCCAACGTGCGGCAAACTTAGGCCGTCCCGTCGTCGCGATGGTTCGCTGAGGCCGAAAGCATACGGTGAGGACCGCGGCGTGCAGGGTCACCGGACGTTGCTGGTGTGGTTCACGCAGCTGCCGCTTGCTGGTTGAGCTTCTTCCATAGCCAGGGCGGCAGTTCAACGAGAGGGCTTTGCGGGATGCCGGCGATCCGGACGAGCACGTCGGCCAACCAAGCTTGCGGATCGACGTCGTTGAGCTTGGCTATGCCGGAACGGACCGGGTTTTCCCCAGCATTCCCTCGTGATCTGCATGTGGGCGACTCGGCATAGTTCGTCTTCTCGCTCCGCACTCAACAGCGGAGGAGAGGGCGATCGATTGCAAGGAGATTGGGCAGAAGTCGGCTGTACCGGCGCCTGAGGAATGGGCCGCACGGACGAGCTCATCGAGCTTTACGCCGCGCGCCTCACCCAAGACGGGCTCGCTTCGCCACGGCACTTGGCGGTGCCTCAGCTTGGTCGGCAAACTCCCTGAGCTGGATCGCAAGAAGCCGCTCGAAGCTGGCTGATCTCGATGAACGTAGGGTCGAACACTACCTCCGGTGGCGAGCGCAGGAAGCAGTCCATTCAACCGGGCGACCAGGCGGCGCTGAGGCGGTGGCTGTCGGTGTGCTGCGCGACGCGGGCACGAATCGTGCCGGCGGCACTGCCGCCGATGAGCCCGCAGGACCAGATATTCGCAGGAGTTCGGCGACCATCTGCAAAGGGAGCGCGGTTTGGCGCCGAGGACCATCCTCACGCCATCTACCAGCGATCCGCCGGTTCTCTGCGCGAGGTTTGCCCTGCCGGCGCAGCGACCTGGGCAGGATCCGTCAGGAGGATGTGATCCGCTACATCGAGCGTCACGCCCAGGATTGGAGCCGAGTGTCAGGCAAGCGCGATGTGTTGGTCGCTGCGCGCATTTCTCCGATACCTCCATCATAGCGGGTTGAACCAGCTCACAACGTGCTGACGATGCTCGTCAACCTGTGGCCCAGCGTCGCGCATCGACGAACTGATACCCTGGACGTACGCAAAACAAGTTTGAGCCGCTATCGACGTGAGGCGGCTACACCGCTTACAATTGACTTGGCAGCACGGGTTCGCCGCGCCAAGAATTCACCGCGCCAATCTGCATCAGCATCAACGGCACGGCCACGGCGAATGTGCGCCGTTGGCGTCCATCAACACGGCCAGCGCGACCAGCCTGCGAAAACCAAGGGCGGGGACTGTTGGCTCAGGCGTCCGCACCGCGTCCATGGGCTCAAGTGCGAGAGCTGATCCGGCGGTCTGGTTCGCAGTCGACCGCGGCGATCGCGTCAAGATTGGATCTCTAGTCCAAGCATCCGTGGACCACTCACGCCAGGATCCCACCCCCACGACGAGCAGTAAACCGCATTGAACGGTTTCACGTATTACGCAAAAGTCTTGAGGGCACAAGCATCAACCTCGGTCCGGACGGCTTCCATCAGCGCTCGGACGCCGCACCACAGACCGGTTGAGCTGAAAACCGGGGTTGTCCATGCCGCGAAACCCGAGCACCGCACCACGCCGTGACGCTGCAGGACTCAGCAAGGTCCAACGTCCAGGCCGGCGCGTAGCGTCGATCACTCTGACTGATGTCAAACAGGGCCAAATTGCGCGTTCAGAGACCGGATGCCGCTGGTGAGAAGAGAGGTCGTTCGGGCGAAGTTCGGTCGCCGCCGCCCAACCCGGTTGCAGATCGGCAAGATTGAGAGCGATACCGAGCTGCATTTCTGGCCGCCAGCATTTGGGTAATGCACGGCCTGGCTCAGGATCGTCGAAAATCGACTGTGATATTCGCCGGTCATTCATCTGTAAGTCCATTTCTTTGGGCCGCGCTCGCCACCTCGCAAGTCGGCGTGTGACGCCCGTGAGCTGCTCGGCGGCGGAGTACCGGGGCGGCACCCCGCACCCTGGGTTGCGAGAAGTGTGCCCTCAGCGCTCCGCCTGTGGTGGGAGCGACGGGAGAGACCCGCAACGAAACCCCCATTGCAGGGTTATTGGTTCCGGAGAGGAGAGAGCATCGGACCTTCTGACGGCAGTCTGCATCGTAAAAAGATGTGGGGGAGGTGAGACCAATCTGTGAGCGCTTGCGCGCGTGGAGTGAAGGGACGTGCTGAATGGCTGGCGTGCGGCGATGCAGGACAGCCTGCACCGAGCGATTTTCGGCAATTCTACATTTTCGCCCCTTTCATATCTGGGGCATGTTGCGGCATCAAGCACCAGCGGGGCCGAGCATCAGGCATGGCCGAGGCCCCGAGGCCTTGAAGGCGATTGCGCGGCTTTTCTGATGCTACCCTGGGCGCGGAAAATCGCCGTATCCGGTGATGACTCGGCGAATATAGAAAAAGCGCGCCTTCGGTTGGCAACGCTTCTGTGGATTGCGGACGAGGACAGCGGGGCGTCCAGGTTTTGAAGCGCACCGCACTGGCGAGAATGGCGTTGGACTACAGTAGGTAAAGGTCAGCGTACTGTCAATCGGCGTCGAAATTCACCCCGATCGCCGCGCAGTCTGGCGGCGGCTTGCGCGTGGGTACAGCGCAGGAATTTCTTGCTACCGACCGCCGGGAGGTGCGCGCAGGTTAGTAAAACCTAGATTGGCGGCCGGAACGCGGGGCGTTACCCAACACGCACTGCGGCTAACGCCGCCATATAGGAGCTCCGGGCTGCACCCCTGCTGGGCTTACATCTATTTCGATCCTGCGCGTGCGCGATGCGCGTAGTCGACGATCACGAGCGGACGGCCGTCGCCACCGACCACTTCATCCGGCCAGGGCACGGCGGAAACGAACCGAGCAGGCCTTGCAGCTTCCGCAAACAGGATTACCGTAAACCAGCTTGAGTAACCAGAGCACACGAAGCGCGTTCACTGGCATTGAAAGCGTACCCCGCCAGTTGACCTTGCCTCGGCGCTTCGCGCAATACATGCT
>ERZ1370068.4494-contig-3564_pt1 | contig 30548 bp, 43 predicted proteins | sample MGYA00561227_ERZ1370068 | MGnify/ENA primary metagenome ERZ1370068 (study PRJEB38410, sample SAMEA6850437) | metagenome | study: Metagenomic assessment of the ecological functions of the soil: analysis of the soil microbiota associated with the...
CATGCAGCTCGATGTCGTGAACAGCAGCAACCAGAAGGTCGGCAGCCTCGACGTCAGCGACGAGGTGTTTGGCGGCCGTGTGAACACCGAGCCTGATCTGGGAGTCGGTCGTTCGCGCCAACGCGGCCGCAGCGGCGCGGCACGCACACGACCAAGAACCGCGCGCTCGTCAGCGGCAGCGGCAAGAAGCCGTGGCGGCAGAAGGGCACCGGCCGGGCGCGCGTCGGCGAGATCCGCAACCCGCTGTGGCGGCAGGGCGGCACCGTGTTCGGGCCGCAGCCGCGCAGCTACGACTACACGCTGCCCGAAGAAGGTCGAGCTCGGCGCGCTGCGCGCGGCGCTCGCACAGAAGATGAAGCGACGGCGCACGTGGTCGTCGTCGAACGCTCTCGGCGCGGAGAGATCAAGACCAAGGCGGCGGTGGAGCTGCTCAAGCGGCTCGGCGTCGACGGCAAAGGCGGTGCTCGTGGACGTCGCGCTCGACGAGGAAGTCTGGCGCAGGTCGGTCCGCAACATGCCGCGGCGTCGCGATGGTGCCAGAGCCGCGGCTGACGGCGCGCGACGTGCATCGGACGCGCGAGCGCGTCGATCGCCACGCAACGGCGCGCTGGAGAAGCTGCAGGAGGCGCTGGCGCATGAAGCTCGACCGATGTCATGCAGACGCCCGCTCGATGACCGAGAAGACGTCGATCCTCCGCGAAGACGGCCGGACGATCGTGTTCCAGGTGGCGCCGAGCGCGAACAAGACTCGAGATCAAGCGCGCGGTCGAGCAGCTGCTCGGCTCGAAGGTCGCCAGCATCCGCACCAGCATCGCGCACGGCAAGATCAAGCGGCAGGGCCGCTTCGCCGGCCGCGCGCTCGACTGGAAGAAAGGCGTTCGTCAAGCTGCGCGAAGGCGAGAAGATGCCGGAGTTCCTGGAGGGCGCGTAGTTGGAGAGTTAGCGAACGTGGAGATCTGGGAATTGAATTGCCAGCTTCCACGTCTCAATTCCCAATTCAGCGAATCATGTTATGCCGATTCGAAAATTCAATCCGACGTCGCCGGGACAGCGGTTCCAGACCGTGCAGACCTTCGACGACATCACGACGACCGAGCCGCATAAGCCGCTGATCGAGCCGCTGCACAGCACCGGCGGCCGCAACAACCAGGGCCAGCTGACGTCGTGGTGGCGCGGCGGCGGCCACAAGCGGATATCGCATCATCGATTTCAAGCGCGACAAGCGCGACATCCCGGCGAAGGTGTCGACGATCGAGCGCGACCCGAACCGGTCGGCGCGGATCGCGCTGCTGACCTACGCCGACGGCGAGAAGCGCTACATCCTGCAGCCGGCCGGCCTGAAGGTCGGCGACACGATCGTCGCCGGGCCAGAACGTCGACATCCTGCCGGGGAACGCGCTGCCGCTCGAAGAACATCCCGCTCGGCACGCAGGTGCACAACGTGGAGCTCAGGCCGGGCAAGGGCGGCCAGATCGCGCGCAGCGCCGGGTCGTCGGTGCAGCTGGTCGCCAAGGAAGGCGAATACGCGTCGGTGAAGATGCCGTCGGGCGAGATTCGGCAAGATCTTCATCGAGTGCTTCGCGACGATCGGCCAGGTCGGCAACATCGATCACGAGAACGTGTCGATCGGGAAGGCCGGCCGCAGCCGCTGGCTGGGTCAGCGGCCGCACGTGCGCGGCGTGGCGATGAACCCGGTCGATCACCCGCTCGGCGGCGGCGAAGGCAAGACCTCGGGCGGCCGCCATCCCGGTGTCGCCGTGGGGCCTGCCGACCAAGGGCTACAAGACGCGGAACCGCAAGTCGACGGACAAGTTCATCGTGCAGCGGAGACAGAAATAACATTGGCGATTGGTGAATTGGATGGCTTGCGAGACTCAGTCAGCCAACTCACCAATTCGCCAAGTCAGCCAGATTGCGAGAGACACACGTTATGGGCACGATCACTAAAGAAGGGCCCGTTCGTCGACACCTCGCTGCTCGAGAAGATCGAGGTGATGAACCGCGGGTCGGAGAAGAAGGTCATCAAGACCTGGTCGCGGCGCTCGACGGTGATTCCCGAGATGGTCGGTCACACGCTCGCCGTGCACAACGGGAAGAAGTTCATCCCGGTCTACGTCACCGAGAACATGGTCGGCCACAAGCTCGGCGAGTTCGCGCCGACGCGGATCTTCAAGGGCCACACGACCAAGGTGGCCGAGCAGGCCGCGGCGGCGGCGCGCCAGGCGCACCGGCGCGCAGGCGCGTCGGCGCCGGCGGCGGCGCGCGAAGCCGGCGGAGGCGGGGAGCTAGCGTCATGATTCGAGGCGCAGGCGACCGCGCGCTACGTGCGGACGCTCGGCCCAGAAGGCCGGGCTCGTGCTCGCGCTCATTCGCGGCAAGGACGTCAATCGCGCGCTGGCGACGCTGCAGTTCGCGCGCAAGTCGGTGGCCGAGCGACATCGCCAAAGCTGCTGCGGTCGGCGATCGCCAACGCGCAGCACAAGGACGGATTCAGCGGCGACGTCGATCGGCTGTTCGTGTCGGCGTGCTTCGCGAACCAGGGACCGTCGGCAGAAGCGCGTGCGCCCGGCGCCGATGGGCCGCGCGTTCCGCGTGCTGAAGCGGACGGCGCATCTCACGGTGCAGGTGTCGGAGCGGCCCGAGAAGGTGGTCGCCGGTCGGCGCGACCGGCGACGGACGCGCCGCAGCGGCGCGCGGCGCGCAGCAAAGGCGCAAGAAGCGCCGGCAGAACGACGCCGCAAGAAGGCAGAAGGAGTAACCGTGGGCCAGAAAGTTCACCCGTTCGGATTCCGGCTCGGGTTCAACAAGACGTGGCGGTCGCGGTGGTACTCGGACCGCGACTACGCGAAGCTGCTGCACGAGGATCTGGCGCTGCGCTCCGACCTGAAGAAGCGCTTCGCGCACGCCGGCGTCTCGAAGATCGAGACCGAGCGCGCGGCCAACAAGCTGAAGATCGACATCTACACCTCGCGCCCGGGCATCATCATCGGCCGCAAGGGGACCGAAGTCGACAAGCTGAAGCAGGAAATCCAGAAGCGGACCAGCCGCGAGGTCTTCATCAACATCCAGGAGATCCAGAAGCCGGAGCTCGACGCGCAGCTGATTTCCGAGTCGGTGGCGATGCAGCTCGAAAAGCGCGTCGCGTTCCGCCGCGCGATGCGCAAGGCGGTCGAGTCGGCGCTGCGCTTCGGCGCGCGCGGCATCAAGGTGCGCGTGTCCGGGCCGGCTGAACGGCGCCGAGATCGCGCGGTCCGAGTGGTATCTGCACGGCCAGCTGCCGCTGCAGACGCTGCGCGCCGACATCGACTACGGCTTCGCGGAAGCCAACACGACCTACGGCCAGATCGGCATCAAGGTGTGGCTCTACAAGGGCGAGCGCCTGGTGCCGCAGCGCGGCCGTGAAGAGGAATACCGGGAACGGGCGCCGCGCCGGCCGCAGGCGGCGCGATGAGAGACGGTATCGAGTGACCGGGTAGGGCAGATCGTGGCGATGCGAATGACCAGATTACCCAGCTCGAGCCCATACCAGACTCAGGGATTGTCGCTATGTTGATGCCGAAGAAAGTCAAGTTCCGCAAGCAGCAGCGCGGGCGCATGCGCGGCAAGGCGTGGCGCGGCTGCGACGTGTCGTTCGGCGACTACGGGCTGCAAGGCGCTCGAGCCCTGCTGGCTGACCGACCGGCAGATCGAGGCGGCGCGCGTCGCGATGACGCGCTTCATCGAGCGCGGCGGCAAGATCTGGGTGCGGGTGTTTCCCGGACAAGCCGATCACCAAGAAGCCGCAGGAAACCCGCATGGGCAAGGGCAAGGGCGCGCCCGATCAGTGGGTGTGCGTCGTGCGGCCCGGCCGCGTGCTGTTCGAGATGGAAGGCGTCACGGAGACGGAAGCGCGCGAAGCGATGAAGCTGGCGGCGGCGAAGCTGCCGATCCTGACCAAGTTCGCGACCCGCTTCGCGCAGGAGAAGATGCTATGAAGGCCGCGGAACTGCGCGACCTGGGCGCCGACGAGCTCGGCGCGAAGGAGCGCGAGCTCGACCGACCAGCTGTTCCGGATGCGGATCCAGAAGTCGATGGGCCAGCTCGAGGCGCCGGACAAGATGCGAACGGTGCGCCGCGATCTCGCGCGGTCAAGACCGTGCTAGGCAGAAACGAGGATAGTCGGTCAGACGGGATCGGTAGTCGGGAAGCATTGCCAAGTCCCAGGTGCCAATCACCGATCCGAGGATCATATGGCTCAGAAATCTGAAAAGACCGGCGTCGTCGTCAGCAACAAGATGCAGAAGAGCATCGTCGTCGCGGTCGAGTGGCAGGTGCGGCACGGGCTCTACGGCAAGACCGAGCGCCGGACCTCGAAGTTCATGGTGCACGACGAGGACAACGCGGCGAAGATCGGCGACACCGTCGAGATCGTCGAGACGCGGCCGCTGAGCCGCCGCAAGCGCTGGGCGCTCAAGCGCGTCGTGCGGCAGGCGGCGCAGGTCTAGATAGAGGTTCAGGCAGGTGCTGGGTCAGGTCAGGTGCAGGTGGGCTGGCAAGCTGACCCGGCACCAGGCCCACCAGATCCGAACCCGGCACCGACCAGACCCGGGAGACAGCAACCATGATTCAGATGCGATCGATCCTCGACGTCGCCGACAATTCCGGCGCGCGCAAGATCGCGGTCATCAACCCGATCGGCGGATCGACCGGCCGCTACGCGCGGCTCGGCGACATCGTCACCGCGTCGGTGAAAGAAGCGACGCCGGAAGGCACCGTCAAGAAGGGCCAGGTCGTCAAGGCGGTCATCGTGCGGACGGTCAAGGAGCAGCGCCGGCGCGACGGCAGCTACATCCGCTTCGACCGCAACGCCGCCGTGCTCATCAACGATCAGCAACGAGCCGATCGGCACGCGCGTGTTCGGCCCGGTCGCCCGCGAGCTGCGCGAGCGCCGGTTCATGAAGATCATCTCGCTCGCGCCTGAGGTCTCTGGTAGGACCTGATGTCGCGTCTAGCTACACCCGATCTCGCAAGAACGACAACGTGCTGGTGATCACCGGCAAGGACCGCGGCAAGCGCGGCCGCGTCCTGAAGGTCGTCGCCGAGCAAGAACCGCCTGATCGTCGAGGGCGTGAACATGATCAAGCGCCACACGAGGCCGAACCCGGGCAAGAACGTCAAGGGCGGCATCGTCGAGCGCGAGGCATCGCTGCACGCCGTCCAACGTGCAGCTGGTCTGCCCGGAGTGCGGCGCGCAGACGCGCATCGGCCACAAGATCCTCGGCGACGGCCGCAAGGTCCGCATCTGCCGCAAGTGCGAGGGAGTCGTCGACAAATGAGCCGGCTGAAAGAGAAGCTACCAGAAGGAAGTCGTGCCGGCCCTGGCCGAAGGAGTTCGGCTACAAGAACGTGATGGCCGTGCCCGAAGATCGAGAAGGTCGTCGTCAACATGGGCCTCGGCGAGGCGACGTCGAACGCCAAGATCATCGACACCGGCGCCGACGAGCTCGCGCGCATCACCGGCCAGAAGCCGGTGACGCGCCGCGCCAAGAAGTCGATCGCCGCGTTCAAGGTCCGCAAGGGCCATGCCGATCGCGCACGATGGTCAGCGCTGCGCGGCGAGCGGATGTGGGAGTTCCTCGATCGGCTGATGAGCATCGCGCTGCCGCGCGTCCGCGACTTCAAGGGCGTGTCGCCGCAAGGGCTTCGACGGCCGCGGCAACTACACGCTCGGCCTGCGGGACCAGCTGCTGTTCCCGGAGATCGACTACATGAAGGTCGACAAGGCGCGCGGCATGAACGTCTCGGTCGTCACGACGGCGAAGACCGACGAGGAGGCGCGCAAGCTGCTGCAGTTCATCGGCATGCCGTTCCGGGCAGCTGAGACGCTGAAGCGGCGCGACATGGACGGCTGAGACGACCAGGATAGGCATGACCAGGACGCTGACAGGCAGATGGCAACGACCGCAAAGATCGCGAAAGAAGCCAAGAAGCCGAAATTCAAGGTCCGGCTGCGCAACCGCTGCCGCCTGTGCGGCCGGCCCGCGCGCCTACATGCGGAAGTTCGCGCTGTGCCGCCTGTGCTTCCGCAAGCTGGCGCTCGAGGGCGACGTCACCGGCGTGACGAAAGAGCAGTTGGTGAATTGGTACGGATTGGTAATTCGGGTTACCGACTGCACCAACCTGACCGAATCCGGACCAGACTTGAAGGTGAGAGATATGACAGACCCTATCGCCGACATGCTGACGCGGATCCGGAACGCGGTCAGCGCCAAGCACACGCGCGTCGACATGCCGTCGTCGCGCCTGAAGGCCGAGATCGCGCGCATCCTGCAGGACGAAGGCTACATCCAGGGCTTCAAGCTGCTCGACGATGCGCCAACGGCGACGAGCGACCGGTCCAGTCAAGACGCTGCGCCTCTTCCTGAAATACGGGCCGCACGGCGAGACGTCTGATTACCGGGATGCGAGCGAATCAGCCGTCCCGGCCGCCGCGTGTATTTCGGCCGGGACGACGTGCCGGAAGTGCTGGCGGGCCTGGGCACCGAGCATCCTGACGACGTCGCGCGGCGTGCATGACCGGCCGCGCAGCGGTCAAGGCCGGCGTCGGCGGCGAGGTGCTCTGCAACATCTGGTAGCTATCGAGCTTCAGCTCCGAGCTCAGGCCTGAGACCGAGCGCCGAGGCTGAAACCTGAGAGCTGAGAGACAGATATGTCTCGAATCGGCAAGAAACCCATCACCGATCCCCAAAGGGCGTCACGGTCAAGGTGCTCGACGGCGCGCGTCGAAGTCCAGGGGCCGAAGGGCAAGCTGCGGCAGGCGCATCCGCGCCGGCATCAATTTCGCGCTGGCCGACGGCCATGCTCGGTCGCCAGGCGGCGACCGACGATCCGGAGCTCGGCGAAGTTCCACGGTCTGGCGCGCAGCCTGGTCGCCAACGCCGTCGACCGGCGTCACCGACGGCTTCAAGCGCGAGCTCGACATCGTCGGCGTCGGCTATCGCGCGGAGTTGAAGGGCAAGCAGGTGATCTTCGCGCTCGGCTACTCGCACGCGGTCGTCTTCGACATCCCGCAGGGCATCGACGTGACGATCGACAAGCAGACGCACATCACCGTGACCGGCGTCGACCGGCAGCTGGTCGGCCAGGTCGCGGCCAACATCCGCCGGCTGCCGCAAGCCGGATCCGCTACAAGCAGAAGGGCGTCCGCTACACCGGCGAAGTGCTGAAGAAGAAGGCCGGCAAGACCGGGGGCGAAGTAGGCCATGAAGATCAAAACCAAGGACGACCGGCGCGTCCGCATCCAGCTGCGGCAGCGCAAGCGGATCTCCGGCGACCAAGGAGCGGCCGCGCCTGAGCGTGTTCCGCAGCGTGACGCCACATCTACGCGCAGGTGATCGACGACCTGACCGGCGAGACGCTGGTGTCGGCGTCGAGCGTCGAGCCGTCGCTGAAGGGCGCGCTTCGACGAAGGACGTGCGCGGCGGCAACCTGAAGGGCGCCGAGGCGATCGGCAAGGCGATCGCCGAGCGGTCGATCGAGAAGGGCATCAAGCGCGTCGTGTTCGACCGCAGCGGTTTCCTGTATCACGGGCGGATTCGCGCCGTGGCGGACGCCGCCCGCAAAGCGGGTCTGGAGTTCTGAGCATCATGCAAACGTACGTGAACGCATCGATCCGTCGCAGCTCGACATCAAGGACAACGGTCGTCTCGATCAACCGCGTGACCAAGGTCGTCAAGGGCGGCAAGAACCTGAGCTTCAGCGCGCTGGTCGTCGTCGGCGACGGCCACGGCGTGGTCGGCTTCGGCATCGGCAAGGCGAAGGAAGTGCCCTCGGCGATCAAGAAGGGCATCGAGGCGGCGAAGAAGAACCTGATCCGCGTGCCGCTCGCCGGGCACGACGATCCCGCACCGGATCGTCGGCAACTTCGGCGCCGGCAGCGTGCTGCTGAAGCCGGCGCCCGACGGCACCGGCATCATCGCCGGCGGCGCGGTCCGCGCGGTGGTCGAAGCGGCCGGCATCACCAACATCCTGACCAAGTCGCTCGGCTCGGCCAATCCGCACAACGTGGTGCGGGCGACGTTCGCCGGGCTCGATCGCTGAAGGATCCCGCGCTGATCGCGCGGTTGCGCGGCAAGGAACTCGGACGAGCTCGTCACGGAGAGCGCGTGAGGCAGGGACGACAGTGGCAAACCAGCGAACCGATTGCCAAGGGCGGCACCGTGAAGGTGACGCTCGCTCAAGAGCCCGATCGGGTTCAACCGCAACCAGGCCGCGGTCGTGCTGGGTCTGGGCCTGCGGCGGATCCGCCACACCGTGGAGCTGAAGGACACGCCGGCGACGCGCGGCATGATTCACAAGGTGCGGCATCTGGTGGAGGTGATCGTAAGTAAATTGGTAGAGTTGGTCAATGGGTCAATGGGTCAGAATTACGCAACTGACCAAGGTCACCAAGTTGACAACTGCGGAGAAGCAGACTATGGCACTGAACAATCTGCGCCCACCCCGTGGGATGAAGCACCCGAAGAAGCGGATCGGCCGCGGCCAGGGGTCGGGCAACGGCAAGACGGCCGGCCGCGGGCACAAGGGCGCGAAATCGCGCTCGGGCTTCAAGTTCAAGCGCGGGTTCGAAGGCGGCCAGATGCCGCTGCACCGGCGCGTGCCGAAGCGCGGGTTTCACAACCCGTTCCGCGTCGAGTACGAGATCGTGAACCTCGACACGCTCGGTCCTGAAATTCGACGCCGGCACCGTCATCACCCCGGAGCTGCTGCGCGAGCGTCGGCATGGTCTCGCGCGGCACGCGGCAAGGTGAAGATGCTGGCGCGCGGCGAGGTGGACAAGGCGCTGACGGTGCGCGCGCACAAGTTCAGCGGCAAGGCGGCCGAGAAGATTGCGGCGGCCGGCGGGACAGCGGAAGCGATCGCCTGAAGTGCAAGGTGGCAGTGCTATGGACAGCCTGAAGAACATCTTCGCCGTTTCGGAACTGCGCAACCGCGTGCTCTTCACGCTCGGACTGCTGGCTGTGTACGCGTCGGGCACAACGTCGCGACGCCCGGCGTCAACCAGGCGGCGCTGGCCGAGCTCGCGCGGCAGAGCCAGAACACGATGTTCGGCCTCGTACGACATGTTCTCCGGCGGGAACCTGTCGAAGGTCACGATCTTCGCGCTGGGCATCATGCCCTACATCAGCGCGTCGATCATCCTGCAGCTCCTGACCGTCGTCTGGCCGTATCTCGAGCGGTTGTCGAAGGAAGGCGAGCTCGGCCGCCGCAAGATCACGCAGCACACGCGCTACGGCACGATCGTGCTGAGCGTCGTGCAGGCGCTCGGCATCGCGATCTACCTCGAGCGCAACACCCAGATCGCCGGGCGGCCTGCCGCTGGTCAACAACCCGGGCATCGGCGTTCAGGCTGATGACCGTGCTGACGCTGACGAGCGGCACGTGCTTCGTCATGTGGCTCGGCGAGCAGATCACCGAGCGCGGCATCGGCAACGGGATGTCGCTCATCATCTACGCCGGCATCATCGTCGGCCTGCCGCGCGCGGTGATCCAGACGGTCGAGCAGATGCACACCGGCCAGCTCGGGCTGATCCAGGTCCTGATCCTGCATCGTGCTGATGGCCGGCGTCATCGCGGCGATCATCTTCGTCGAGCGCGGCCACCGGCGCGTCACCGTGCAGTACGCCAAGCGCGTCGTCGGGCGCCGGATGTACGGCGGCTCGAGCACGCACATCCCGCTGAAGGTGAACACCGGCGGCGTCATCCCGATCATCTTCGCGTCGTCGATCCTGGCGTTTCCGGCGACGCTCGCCAGGCATGTTCCCGACCGGCGGATGGGGCGAGGCGATCACGACGCAGCTCGGCTTCGGGATGCCGCTCTACAACCTGCTCTACGTGACCGGCATCATCTTCTTCGCCTACTTCTACACCGCGATCGTCTTCAACCCCGACGATGTGGCGGAGAACATGCGGAAGCTACGGCGGCTTCGTGCCCGGTATCCGGCCCGGCAAGCGCACCGCCGAGCACATCGACACCATCCTGACGCGGATCACGCTGGCGGGCGCCCTCTACCTGGCGGTCATCGCCATCCTGCCGCAGTTCCTGCTCAGCGGGTTCAAGGTGGCGCCGATTCCGTTCATCGGCGAATGGCTCGATTCGGCGCTGCCGCGGTTCATCACCGAAGGCATGAACGTGCAGTTCTACTTCGGCGGCACGACGATTCTGATCGTCGTCGGCGTGGCGATGGACACCGTCCAGCAGATCGAGTCGCAGCTGATCATGCGGCACTACGACGGGTTCATGAAGAAGACGAGGATTCGCGGTCGCCGGGCGTAGCCGGATGGCGCTGAACCTGATCATGCTCGGGCCGCCAGGGGCTGGAAAAGGCACGCAGGCCGAGCGATTTGCCCGGGGCCGCGGGATCCCGAAGGTCTCGACGGGCGACATCCTGCGCGACGCGGTCCACGAGCGGACCGACGGTCGGCAACCGCGTCGATGGCGATCATGGATCGCGGAGAGCTGGTGAGCGACGACGTGATGATCCCGGTCGTCCGGGAGCGGCTCGAGCGGCCGGACGCGCGCGCCGGATTCGTCCTCGACGGGTTTCCGCGCACCGTGGCCCAGGCCGAGGCGCTCGACTCGTTCATGGACGGCCGCGGCCCGCTGATCGTCGTCGACATCGTCGTGCCGGAGGCGGAGATCGTGCGGCGGCTGGGGTCGCGGATGATCTGCGCCGACTGCGGCGCCAATCGGCCGGCAGCGCTGCCGAGCCGGCGGTCGGCGGTGGCCGACAACGTGACCCGTGGACGGCGCGCGACCGGTGCGGCGGCGGAAGCGGTCGCGGCGGTGAGCGCCCTGGCCGAGTCGGAGCGGTGCCGGCGCTGCGGCGGGCGGCTGGTGCAGCGCGCCGACGACAGCGACGCCGTGGTCCTCGAGCGCTTGAAGGTGTATCACCGCCAGACCGAGCCGCTGGTGCAGTATTACCGCCACCGGCCGACGTTTCGATCGGTGAACGGCGCGCAATTGCCCGATCAGGTGGCGGAGGCGCTCGCCCGTGCGATTGACGGCGCCCACCTCGGCGGCCACGGCATCGGATGGAAGCGGGCGGCCGTGATCGTCTGCCGATCGAAGACCGAGCTCGAGCGAATGCGCGCGGCCGGCCGCCTGGTCGGCGAGGTGTTGACCGGAGCTGGCGGCGCACGTGGCGCCCGGGCGTCAGCACCGGGGATCTCGACGCGCTGGCGGAAACGCGAATCCTCAAGGCGGGGGCGACGCCGGCGTTCAAGGGGTATCACGGGTATCCGGCGGCGATTTGCGCGTCGATCAACGACGAGGTCATTCACGGCATTCCCTCGGGGCGCCGGCTGCTGCGCGAGGGCGACATCGTGTCGATCGACGTCGGCGCGTCGCTGGACGGGTATTTCGGCGACAGCGCGCATTACGCTTGCCGGTCGGCCAGGTCTCCGAGGAGGCCGCGACGCTGCTGCGGGTCACCGAGGAGTCGCTGTTCAAGGCGATCGAGCGCGCGCGGCCGGGCGGACGGGTTTCCGATCTCGGCCACGCCGTGCAGCAGCACGTCGAGGCATACGGGTTCGCGGTGGTGCGCGGAATTCGTCGGGCACGGCATCGGCCAGCGGATGCACGAAGAGCCGCAGGTGCCCAACTACGGCGAGCCGGGGCGCGGGCCGAGGCTGACCGAAGGCATGGTGCTGCGCGATCGAGCCGATGGTCAATGCCGGCAAAGCGGCGGTCAAGGTGCTCGCGGACGGCTGGACCGCGGTGACGCGCGACAGCAAGTTGTCGGCGCATTTCGAGCACACGGTGGCGGTGACCGCAGGTGAGCCGTGGATTCTGACGGCGCGCGAAGTGCCGGCCCCGGTAAAGCGCTGACGCGGCGACGGCTGGCCGGCACGGTGTCCGAGACGACGCTGCCGAGCGCGATGTATCGGGTGAGGCTGGACGATGGGCCGATCGTGCTGGCGCACATCGCCGATCGGATCGATCGCAACTTCGTCCGGGTGCTGATCGGCGATCGGGTGCGTGTGGAGTTGTCGCGGTCGATGCGGCCGGGGCCGGATTGTCGCGAAGTTGGGTAACGACGATCACCGCAGAGTCCGCTGAGATCGCCGAGAGAATAGCTTCTCAGCGTGCTCGGCGTGCTCGGCGGTTGACGTAGTCAGGGACAGACATGAAGGTCAGAGCGTCGGTCAAGAGAATTTGTGACAAGTGCAAGATCGTCCGCCGCCGCGGCGTGGTGCGGGTGATCTGTTCGAATCAGAAACACAAGCAGCGACAAGGTTGAGCGACAAGGGTAGATGTAGGCAGAGACAAGGTTAGCGAGGATTCAGACATGGCACGTATCGCAGGCGTCGATCTTCCCCGGACCAAGCGCGTCGAGATCGGGCTCACCTACATCTACGGCATCGGGCGCTTCCGATCGAACAAGATCCTGACGGAATCCGGGGTCAGCCCGGACCTGCGCGTCAAGGATCTGTCCGAAGACGACGTGCGGAAGATCAGCCGGGTGATCGAGGAGCAGGGCGGCGTCGAAGGAGATCTGCGCAAGGAGATCTCCATGAACATCAAGCGGCTGATGGAAATCGGCTGCTATCGCGGGATGCGGCACCGCCGCGGCCTGCCGGTCCACGGCCAGCGGACGCACGACCAACGCGCGGACGCGCAAGGGCCCGCGCAAGGGCGCGATCGCGAAGAAGAAGACGATCTAGCTGAGCCTCGGCTGATCGAGCAGCTCAGTATGACAGAAGAACGAACGATATGGCCAAATCAGACCCGACACCCGAAGGCGCAACACCCGAGAAGAAGGAAGGCGCGCGGGAAACGGAAGAAGACGTTCAAGAAGCGCGGCGAGAAGCGCATCGTCCACCACGGCCTGGCGCACATCCATGCCTCGTTCAACAACACGACGGTGACGATCACCGACACCGAGGGCAACGTCGTGGCGTGGTCGAGCGCCGGCGGCATCGGCTTCAAGGGATCGCGCAAGGGGACGCCGTTTGCGGCGACGCAGGCGGCGCTCAACGCCGGCAACGCCGCCAAGGGCGTCGGCATGCGGTCGCTCGACGTGCGGGTGAAGGGCCCGGATCCGGCCGCGAGTCGGCGATTCGCGCGCTGCAGACCGTCGGTCTCGAGGTGAAATCGATCCGCGACGTGACGCCGATTCCGCACAACGGGTGCCGGCCGCCGAAGCGAGACGCGTGTAATTGCGAGCTGGTGATGGTGATCGGCGATGACAATCGCCAATCACGAAGTCACCGATCGCGAGAGAGGTTATTGAATGGCTCGTTACATCGGTCCGGTTTGTCGTTTGTGCCGCCGCGAAGGCGATGAAGCTGTTCCTGAAAGGCGAGCGGTGCTACACGGAGAAGTGCGCGATCGAGAAGCGCAACTTCCCGCCCGGGCAGCACGGGAAGACGCGCAAGGCGAAGCTGGCCGGGCTACGGCCTGCAGCTGCGTGAGAAACAGAAGGTCAAGCGCATCTACGGCGTCCTCGAGGACCAGTTCCGCGGCTACTTCGAGGCGGCCGATCGGACGCGCGGGCATCACCGGCGAGACGCTGCTGCAGCTGCTCGAGCGGCGGCTCGACAACGTCGTCTACCGGCTCGGCCTGTCGACGTCGCGGCCGCAGGCGCGCCAGCTCGTGCGCCACGGCCACTTCCTGGTCAACGGCAAGAAGGTGGACATCCCGTCGTATTCGGTGAAGGCAGGGCGATGTCGTCACCGTCCTCGGCCGCAGCCAGAAGAACCCGACGATCGAGCACGCGATGGAAGAAGTGAAGGGCCGCGGCATCCCGGCGTGGCTGTCGTTCGACGCCGAACGCGATCACCGGGCGGATCGTCGTCGATGCCGACGCGCGAGCAGATCAACCTGCCGGTGCAGGAGCAGCTGATCGTCGAGCTGTACTCGAAGTAAGGTCAATGGCAAAGTTCAGAACTGAGGTCGACATCTTTCGAACTTCGATCGTTCGCAAGCCGCCGACCCGCAGCCTTACACAGACCTGCGGCGGGAGGTCGGCGGTCACTTGCAGGTCTGGAGGCCCGTCTGCGGGCCCGTTGGCGAAAGGACAGAATCATGCTGTGGAAAGGTTTTCAGCGACCGAAGCGGCTCGAGTTCGAGCGCGAGACGCTCGACCGACCGGTTCGGCCGGTTCTACGCGCAGCCGTTCGAGCGCGGGTTCGGCACCACCATCGGCAACGCGCTGCGGCGCGTGCTGCTGTCCTCGATTGAGGGCGCGGCGATCACCGCGGTCAAGATCGACGGCGTGCTCCACGAGTTCTCGCCGATTCCCGGCGTGGTCGAGGACGCGACCGACATCATCCTCAACCTCAAGCAGATCCCGCTGAAGCTGCACGTCGATCATGCCAAGACGCTGACGCTCCGGGTCGACAAGGCCGGGCGAAGTGCGGGCGCGCGACATTCAGGCCGACGGCGACGTCGAGATCCTCGAGCCGGACGCCCACATCGCGACCGTCTGCGAGGGCGGCAAGCTCCACATGGAGATGCGCATGAAGCGCGGCCGCGGCTACGTCTCGGCCGACAAGAACTTCGACGAGGATCTCGGCATCGGCTGGATCCCGATCGACTCGGTGCACTCGCCGGTCAAGAAGGTGAACTACCTGGTCGAGGCGGCGCGCCTCGGCCAGACCACCGACTACGACAAGCTGACGGTTGACGTGTGGACCAACGGCTCGATCAACCCGCGCGACGCCGTGTCGCTGGCCGCCAAGCTGATTCGCGATCACCTGAACATCTTCATCAACCTCGAGGAAGGCGCCGAGCACGCAGGCCGGAGTCGGCGGCCGATCAGCCGCGCGCCGGCGTCAGCAACGAGAACCTCGACAAGAGCGTCGAGGAGCTCGAGCTCTCGGTCCGGTCGTACAACTGCCTCAAGAACGCGAACATCCGCACGATTCGCGAGCTGGTGCAGAAGACCGAAGCCGAGATGCTCAAGACGAAGAACTTCGGGCGCAAGAGCCTGAACGAGATCAAGGAAATCCTGCACACGATGGGGCTGAGCCTCGGCATGCGTGTCGATCAGCCGGCCGCGGCGTCGCAGGAATAGATGCAGGAAGGCAGGAGGGCAGGGACTGGGGGCTAGGAAGGCGCGGGAGCGTTTCCACCGCTCCAGCCTCCAGCCTGACCCAGCCACCAGCGCTGATAACACCATGAGACATCGAGTCGCACATCGAAAGCTGGGCCGGGTCACCGAGCATCGCATTTCGATGCTGCGGAACCAGGCGACCGCCCTGCTCGAGCACGAGCATCTGACGACGACGGTGCCGAAAGCGAAGGAGCTGCGGCCGTTCGTCGAGCGGCTGATCACCGTCGCCAAGCGCGGTCTCGCGGCGCGGCGACGCCGAACGGGCGCGTGTGCTGACGGCGCGCCGGCTGGTCATGCACGACGTGCAGGATCGCGGAGGTCGTGTCAAGTTGTTCGATCACGATCGCGCCGCGCTTCGCGTCGCGGCCGGGCGGCTACACGCGGCTGCTGCGCATCGGCTTCCGCCAGCGGCGACAGCGCCGAAGTGGCGCAGGTCGGAGCTGGTCGGCAGCGAGTTCGATCCGAAGGCCAAGGCCAAGGCAGACGAGGGTGACGAAAGCCGGCAAGCCGAAGGCGACGGGCGTTGCCGGCCGCTTGCGGGCGGCGGCAGAACGGCTGCGCGGGCAAGAAGGAACCGGTCGAGCGATCGGAGAACGATGCCGGTGCCGAAGCGCGGCGGCTCGAAGGGCGGCGGTCCTCGCAAGAAGGGCACCACCGGGCGCAAGTCGGGCGGCAGTTAGCCGATTCGCAATTCCAATTCACGATTCGCAGTTCGCAATTGTGAATGGTCTGTCGGGACTCGGAGGCACACATGAGAGAACCGTCAGTCCTGAGCGCCGTTGCGGTGGCGATGGTCGCTGCTGGCGGGGGCCGTGTCGGCCAGGCACCGCAGGGCGGCGGGCGAGGGGGCGCGGCGCCGCCGGGCAGACGGTTGAAAAGATCCGGCAGCTGAAACCGCGATCTCTACCTGATCACTGGCGGCGGCGCCAGCACCCTGTGTCCGGGTCACGCCGGAAGGATTGATCGTCGTCGACACCAAGAATCCCGGCGACGAGAACTTCAACCGCGTGATGGAGGAGATCAAGTCGGTCTCGAGCCAGCCGGTGAAGTTCGTGCATCAATACCCACCATCACCCGGATCACGTCGGCAACAACCAGAAGTTCATCGACGCCGGAGCGCAGGTCGTGGCGCTCGAGGCGCTGAAGACGCGGATGGCCAGCGACCCCGGACCAAGGACATTCCCGGCGCTGCCGACGCGTCACCTTCGCGAAGGACTACGTCCTGAAGCTCGGCGGCGCGGAAGTGCAGGCACACTCCTACGGGCGCGGCCACACCGGCGACGACACCATGGTCTACTTTCCGGACCTGAAAGTCGTGATGGTCAGCGATCAGATCACCGACAACGCACGCCGATCGTCGATTTCGCCAACGGCGGCAGCGCGGTCGAGTGGACGCAGATTCTCGACGGCGTGCTCAAGCTCGATTTCGAGATGGCGATTCCGGGCCGCGGCGAGCCGAAGAGCCGCGCCGAGGTCCAGGCGTTCAGGACCCAGATTCGCCACGCTGATCGAGCGCGCGTCGGCGGCGAGTCAAAGCCGGCGCGCGACCGCGATCAAGCTGGCGGCGCAGGTGAAGATCGCGACGACCTGGGCTGGCACGCTCAATCCGCAGTTTTTCGGCCAGCTCTACGACGAGTTGACCAAGAAAAGGCAGGTCGCGCAGGACTGGCCTAGACCTCCTCGACCTCTTCACTCCCGCCCGTCTCGGCCTTCGCCGCCGCGATGATCTTCGCTCTGCTGGTGGGCCGGCACCTCGTCGTAGTGCGAGTACTCCATGTGATACGAGCCGCGGCCGCCGGTGGCCGACGTGAGGTGCTGCTCGTAGGTGAGCATCTCGGACATCGGCACCTGGGCCTTGATGATCGTCATCGCGCCGCGCGTGTCCATGCCGGCCGATGCGGCCGCGCCGGCCGTTCAGATCGCCCATCAGATCGCCGGCGAAATCCGACGGCGCGTAGACCTCGACGTTCATGATCGGCTCGAGGATCGTCGGCCGCGCGCGCGTCATCGCGTCCTTGAACGCCAGCGATCCGGCGAGCTTGAACGAGAGCTCGTTCGAGTCGACGTCGTGGTACGAGCCGTCGAAGACCGTGACGCGGAAGTCGACCATCGGATAGCCGGCCAGGTAGCCGCGCGTCCGCGCGTCCTGGATGCCTTTCTCGACCGCCGGCACGAACTGGCGCGGGATCGAGCCGCCGAAGATGTCGTCGACGAACTCGAAGTCGGCGCCGCGCGCGCAGCGGCTCGACCTTGATCTTGCAGTCGCCGAACTGGCCGTGGCCGCCGGTCTGCTTCTTGTGGCGGCCGTGCGCTTCGGTCGACGCCTTGATCGTCTCGCGGTACGGGATGCGCGGCGGCTTCAGGTTCACGTCGACGCCGAACCGCCGCTTCAGCTTCGCGACGGTGACCTCGATGTGCAGCTGGCCCTGGCCCGAGCAGCAGCAGCTCCTTGGTCTGCGGATCGCGGCTGTAGCGGATCGACGGATCCTCTTCCTCGAGCCGGTGCATCGACGGTGCTGATCTTGTCCTCGTCGCCGCGGCTCTTCGGCTCGATCGCGTAGGACGAGCACCGGCTCCGGGAACTGCATCGGCGGGAAGGTCATCGGATCCGCTCTTGTCGCCGAGCGTGTCGTTGGTCAGCGTGTCCTTCAGCTTGGCCACCGCGCCGAGATCGCCCGCCTTGATTTCCGGCACGGTCGTCTGCGGTCTTGCCCTGCAGCAGCATGCAGGTGGCCGAGGCGCTCCGGCGCGTCCTTGCGTCTTGTTGTGAACGGTCGAGTCGGACTTGAGCGACCCGGACACGACGCGGAACATCGTGATCCGGCCCGGCGAACGGATCGGCGATCGTCTTCCAGACGAACGCCGCGGCCGGCGTCCTTCGTCGGCGGCGCGCGGCGACCTCGCGCGCCGTCCTTGTCGATGCCGTTGAACGGCCGATCGGCCGGCGAGGGCAGGTAGGCGACGATCGGCGTCGAGCAGCTGCTGCACGCCGATGTTGCGCAGCGCCGACGTGCACACGAGCGGAAACAGCTTGCCGGCGATGCGTCGCGCGTGCGCAGGCCGGCGACCAGCTCCTCGTCGGTCAGCGTGCCGGCCTCGAAGAACTTCTCCATCAGCTGCTTCGTCGGCTCTCGGCGACCATCTCGATGAGCGCTTCGCGCGCGCGCTGTCGACGGCGGCGGTCATGTCGGCCGGGACGGCGCCCTCGGTGAACTTGCCGCTCTCGTCGGTCTGGAAGATGTAGCGCCTTTCTCGTCGACCGAGGTCGACGACGCCGCTGAACGTCTTCTCTTCGCCGATCGGCAGCTGAATCGGCATCGACGGTGCGGTTGCACGCCTCGCGCAGCGACTGCAGCGACGCGCTCGAGGCTGGCGCGCTCGCGATCGAGGCGGTTCGAGCGACGACCAGCCGCGGCAGCCCGAGCTCGTCGGCCGCCGCCCACACCTTCTCCGTCTGCACCATCACGCCGGCCACCGCGTCGACGACGACCAGCGCGGCGTCGGCGACGTGCAGCGCCGCGCGCGCGTCGCTCAGAGAAATTGCCGATGCCGGGCGTGTCGATGAGGTTGATCTTCGTGCTTGTTCCACTCGGCGTAGGCGAGGCTCGCCGACAGCGTGTGCTTGCGCGCGATTTCTTCTTCGTCGAAATCGGTCACGGTCGTGCCTTCGTCGACCTTGCCGAAGCGGTTGACCATGCCGGCGTCGGCGAGGATGGCCGACGCGAGCTGCGGTCTTGCCCGAGCCGGTGTGTCCGACGAGGCGCGACATTCCGGATGCTGGCGGCGTCGTAGACCTTCATAAAGGGGTTCCCCCAGGGCGGAGGATGTGGTCCAAAGGCGAATCATATTCGTCCGTTCACCGGGGCGACCAAGCACCGGAGGAGCAGCACCGGAATGTTGGGAAGGCACTTGCAGGTGTCGACACTCCGATCGACCACGCCACACCGCCTGGACGACACAGTGTCCCAATGGCGAATCCTATTGGCCGCGGCGTCTAGGGTGCACAACGATTGCCCAAGTGTCACGCGGTGTCCTTGGTGCGCGCACCCTGTGCACCCGCGTGCGCCTGATTCTACTCGTAGCGGAGGGCTTCGATCCGGATCGAGGCGCGAGGCCGCCGAGACGCGGGGTACATCGAAGAAGATGCCCGACCGAGGCGGAGAAGCCGAGGCCGATGGCGAACGACCACCACGCGGCAGCGAGATCGGGAAGCCCGAGAGATGCAGATGCACGGCCCAGCCGATCGACGCTGCCAGCGGCGATGCCGATGCACGCCGCCCAGCGAGGTCAGGAAGACGCGCCTCCATCAGGAACTGACACAGGATCTCGGCGGCGCCGCGCCCCGAGCGCCTTGCGCACGCCGATCTCTCGCGTCCGCTCGGTGACGCGGATGGATCATGATCGCCATCACGCCGATGCCGCCGACCATCAGCGCGATCGACGAGATCACCACCAGCGCGAAGAACGATGCCGCTGGCTGATCTGCTCCCACAGACCTTGAGCACGGGCGTCCTGGGTGCCGATGTCGAAGTCGCTCTCGGCTCGGTCGAGCCGCAGGCCGTGCCGGGCACGCATGATCTCCTCGACCTCGGCGCATGGCGGCGGCCTGCGGGCACGCCGTCGCGCGGCAGCACGGATGATCGGCATGTCGCGCCGTGCGACGACGCCGCAAGACGCGTGAAGGCGTCGGCAGCCGTAGACCTGCTGCCAGGTGGTGTGGGGATGACGCGGAAGTCGTCCGTGTCCGACGTTGAAGCCGCCGAGGTGGATCGGCCGCTTGCCCGAACACGCGCCGACCTCGAAGCGCTGCGTTGCCGACTCGGATCCAGTCTTGCCGATGGGATCGGCGGCGGGGCAGCCGAACACTGCCTGGTGCGCGATTGCCGAGCACGACGACGTTGCGCCGGCGGTCGCACCTCGGCCTGCGGTGAAGACGCGACCGGCCTGAGCATCGACGAGTCTGGTCCCTCGGCCGAAATTCGCGCTGGCGCCGATCACGCCCGATGCGCTTGGTGGCGTTGTCGCCGTAGGTGACCCGGCGCCTGCGTCGGCGGCCCGCCGGCGACTCCAGCTCGACCGTCGACCGAGTCGGACCAAGCGGCGATGCTGCTCGATCGCGCGCGCGTCCGAGATGGTGATGTTCGGCCGCTTCAGCGAGGTCGCGGAACTCCGCGCCTGGCGAGAAGCTGCACGAAGCTGAACTTCGCTGCACGAACATCGTCTTGGGCCCGATCGGCGGAGCATGTCGCTTGCAGCGACTCGTCGAAGCCGCGGATCAGCGCCGTCATCGCCGACGATCGAGGTGATGCCGATGACGACGCCGAGCACCGTCAGCGCCGAGCGCATCTTGTTGGTGCGCAGCGTGTCGACGCCATCGGCAGAGATCTCGCGAGGAGACCGGCAGTCCGACGATCGCCATGCGTCGTCACTCCTTCGCCGCAGCGCTTCCGATCGGATCGAGGCTGGCCGCGCCGCATCGCCGGATAGAGGCCGAAGAACAGGCCGACGAGCGCGGTCATGCCGATGCCGAGCGCGACCGACCACGACTCGACCGTCGGCCGGCAGCGGCGTCAGCTGCGCGATCGATCAGCGCGACGATGAAGCCAGAGCAGCGTGCCGACCACGCCGCCGAACGATCGAGAGCGCTGATCGACTCGGTCAGGATCTGGCCAGGATGTCGCGCTCGCCGCGCGCCGAGCGACTTGCGCAGGCCGATCTCGCGGGTCGCGTCTCGCTCACCACCATCAGCATGATGTTCATGATGACGATGCCGCCGACCACCAGCGACAGGCCGACGACGCCGATCGAGCACCGAGAACGCGCCGGCGGTGAAGGCGCGTGGAAGATGTTCAGATCGTGTCGGAGGTAGGTACATCCCGAAGTCGTCGGGCTTCTTCGGCTTCAGCTCGCGCAGCGAGCGCAGCGCGACGCGGGCCCGTCCATGGCCCGCTCGATCTGCATCGTCGCGCGGCTTTCATCGGTCAGCGCCGAGCGATGCGGCGCGCGCCGAAGATCGTCTGAAGGCGCTGAGCTGGGATGACGATGAACTCGTCCTGCGAGCCGAACAGCGAGCCCTGGCTTCCGTTCACGCCGATGACGCGGGACGCCCTGACTCCGGATCGACCGGTCGATCGGTTGGCGCCCTTGAACAGGTCATCTGATCGGTCGCCGTAGCCGATAGCAGACGGGCCGGGCGGATTCGACTCCGAAGCGGAGCCAAGACGCCCAAGCTCCGATCAGCCGGCGAACTCCAGTACCCTTCTGACGCCGCGGATCTGACGCTGTCCAGCTGCCCTCGCGGGTAGACGGCTGGGCGCGAGGGCCTGCGCCATCACCGACTCTCGATGGTCGCCGGCCCGCGCCACGGTGTCGAGCCTCGACCCACCGGCTCACCCGGTGGGTTGTTGGGTGTATGCCGGGCCTTTCTTCTTCCTCGTTGCGGTCGGTCCCCGCCGTCGACCTGAAGGTGCTGGCGCGACGTCGGTGAGGATGGCGTCCGAGATGTAGCACCATGCCGCGATCACCAGCGTGGACACGCGACAGATCGACGCGTCACCGCGACGATGTGCTGCCAGAGGACGCGGTCATGGAACGATCGCAGCTTGCCGCCCAGATGGCGGCGAGCGCGAAGCGGATGGCGTCGATGAACTTCGTATGCGCGGCCTGCGTCGTTGTCATCCGGGCTGGTCCTTCGGCCTGGTCTCACGGCGTCGCCTTCAAGTCTGCACCGAACCAGCGGACCGCGAGACCTCGTCGCCGCCCTGAGCTCCGTCCAGCACTGAGCTTATTTGTCGCCGCAGCGATGTTTGGTCTGACGGGACGAACGTCGCCGCCTTCTCCTGATCAATTGCGCGATCGCCTTCGTGTCCTTCCGCTTCGGGCGCTTCGGTGCTGGGCAGCGGATCGGTCGCGTTTCCCGGGGCCGGTCAACGGTTTCGTCGTGGACGATCTTCGTCGGCCGCGTCGTAGATCAGCTCGCGGACGGCGAGAGCTCGGAGGCACGCCGGTCGGGTCAAATCCGGAGCCAGCAGTGGTGACGTCCGGCGTGCAGAAGCCGGGCCGCACCTGGGAACTGGCCGTCGACGCGTACCGTGACTCCCAGTTCGTCGCCACCATTATCTGGCTCGGCGGCCGCCTGTAGTCAGATCGGGCTGTTGTCGTGGACCTGGGCGGACCTGCCGGTGAAGGCCCTGGTCCGGGATTTTGCGTCGATTTTGATCTGGGCGTGACCTGGCCGATCTGACGAACGGGATGTCCGTCTCCTGGTCCGACTGACCGGCCTCGATGATCGACATGTCGGCGATCTGGCGGTTAATCGTGCCGGCGTTGTTCATTCGTGTCGGTGACACGGTTCCGCCCCCGTTCTGATTATGGTGTGGTGGACGATCAGGCCCGTGTCGATCGGCGACTGATGCTGGCCCGCGAGTCGTACTGCGCGCCGAGACGGTCGCCGGCGCTCTCGCGGATGCTGTTTTGGTGCCGAGCGACGCTCGAGTCACGCAGGTTGGCCTCGCGGACCTCACTGCTCGGCCTGGTCGATGGCGCGTGGTCAGCTGCTGCGCCCAGCTCGCGCGCTCGGCGCAGAGCTCTTTGCGCGACAGGGCGAGGTTCTCACGCGCTGCGGTGCGACCGTGTTGCGGAGCTGTTCGAGTTGCGATCGCGCCGCGGCCAGGCCCACGCCGTCCGGTCGGCCGCGGTCAGCTGGTCTCGCGGGTCGATCTGCATCAGGGAACTGACCCTTCTTGACGGTCTGCTCCCTCGTCGACCGCCAGCTCCGGTGAGGCGGCCCATCGTGTGTCAGCTGATGTTCCACGGTGGTGGTCCGCGCTCGATCCCGCAGTTCGAGGCCGAGACGATCGCCCGGAGGTCGCGTTTCAGATCTTCGATCGCGACCGTCTTGCCGGGGTGCGAGCCACACGTTGCCAGCGACTGCACCGCCAGACGACGACCGCGACGACGCCAGATGATGACCTTCTTTCCAGTGGACACCTGCTAACCTCCAGCCAGCGACGCCCGGACTACGCCGATGACGATGGCAATAATAGCCATAGACCGCCAATCCCGCGAAGATGGGACCAGCATTTAAGTGACGGTAGAGCACGCCCAGCCCCATTGCCAGCATGAACAGCCTCCGAGGAAGCGGCGAGATCCAGTGCGCTGAAAAAGAAAGCCAGGATGCTCTTCTCGGTGAAGCGCGTTCCTGATCCCACGAGGCTGGTGATCTTCACAGTTGTATTCTGAAGTAGCTGATGACTGGTTACCTCGATCACTGCCCCGATACGCCCGCGTGCACGACGACAGCGTGAGCAATCTGTTTAAAGGAAGCGCTACCGCCGCTGATCGCGAAGATCCCCATCAGGATTCCGGACTGGCGGTGACGGCACAATGCCGATGGGTGCGGCCACCAGAGTGATGGGCGCCCACCGCAAGTTCGCCTGCGCCATACCGCCTCCTTGATTTATTGCGCGACGAGCAAGCCCTGGCCCACCGAGGTAGGCGAATAGGCGGCCGCGTCAGGATGAGTCGGTCACACCATCATGCCCAACCAGCGCGGGAGACGACTGACGAACGCATGCCTCGGCGAGATCAATCAACATGCCGACAAACCGTTGCACCAGGGAGGAGCTGCACCACCGACGAGGCGGACGGAGGTTGCAAAGCGTCATAGGGTAGGGTTCGCGGGGACGGCTGAGATCGCCGCTCATTGTATCCTCGCTCGCCATACGTGTATCGAGTCAAGATGTAGCCGATATCGGCCATCGACACTGGAGCCTGCTCCGGTAGTAGCCCCGGTGCGGCTGGTCACCGCCCGCCTGCAGGCGGCGGCGAGCCGGTAACGATCCTGGCTGATCGCGACAATAACAGGCGACACATCCGTGGGGATCGTAAATTACGCGCGGGTCGGCCTCGGTTCGCGACGATGCTGGCGCGGGTGCCAGCGGCGCCGCGGCCCAGGCGGCCGGCGCTGGCGGGGTGGAGGTGCTGGGCGTCCGGCATGGCCGGGGCGTTCGTGTCGCCCAGGCCGACGACGCCATTGGCGGCGTATTGCGAACTGGGGTCGGCCTGGGGGACCGGCGACTTCTTTCGCTGGCCCTGAGCGGTCGCACGTCCGCTGCCAGTCGGTCGACGGCGTCACACCGGCGTTACGCACCGGTGCCGTCCTGATCGGCAATCGCCGCTCGGCGCCGGCTATTACCGCTGGCGACACGCACGTGGTGCCGGCAGATACGCTGGCCCAGTCCATCGGCAGCGCGGCACTGAACGTCGGCGGGGCGGTCATGGGCGTCTGGGCCGAGGGCATCGACGGCAGCAGACGCACGGCCGCCTGGACGCCGACCTGGCGCGATGGTGCGCACCACGCCTGGCGCGTCGGCCTGGTCCTCCACAACCTCGCCGAGCCCACCTTCGGTCCGGAGGTGACGTCTTGGGCTACCGGCTGAACGCCACGCCCGCCTGGGCGTCGCGCTGTTCCCGGATGGCCTCGACGCTGGTCGCCGACCTGACGTCGCCGAGGTGACCGCGGACGGCCGGCGGTGGTCGATCGCCGCCGGCGTCGAGCAAAGCGCGCCGGTAGCTGCCGGTTCTGCGTGGCGGCGTCCGCGCTCAGACGATCGACGACGCCCGCCCGTCGGCGAGTGGCGGCGCCAGCGTCGCGATCACGACGCTGCTCTGGGTCGACGCCCGCGACCGGCGGCAGCGATCGCGCCGGATCGCTCGTGGACGGTCGGTTCAGGGCGAAGTTCTAGCGCTCGCCTTCAAACCAACTCCCAAGTCCCAACGACCAACCTGGCCTTGTGAGCTTGGGAGTTGGAGTTGGAGGTTGAGTTCGCCGCTCGCTGCCAAATGCAAAACTGCACACCCCGATCCCGTAACCTGCGCATTTCAATTTGAGACACGCGCCGGGTCGTGTGCGCGGCAGCACGCGTGGGCGCTGACGAAATCGTGTCGTTGTCAGTAACTGGCGGCGGCGCCGCGTAATCCGCCATCGCATGCATGCAGGTCGTGCAACGGCGCGCCCTCCTGACCGCCCGTGCCGACGCCCTCGTCGACGAACGAAGCGGGGCTTGGGCCGATCAAAGCCGATTGACAATCCCAGTCAGGTCTGGCGCGAAGTTCGCCACTCAGACCGTGCCGTCGGATCACGGCGGCGCCCGGCGACTACCGGCGACACCTCGCTGAGACCGCACGCGTCCGGGCACAGCGACGCCGCGGTGACACGGGCGACGGCGGATCTCGACCTCGCAACCACCCTTCCGGCAACGACGGCGATCATTACATCCATGGCCGTCCGCATCGGCGAACTCCTGCTCAAGAAAGCGCATCACCCCACCCAGCTGCGGGAGGCCCTGAACCATCAGAAGGCCAACGGCGGCAAGCTGGGATGAATCTCGTCAAGTTGGGTTCGTCACGGACGAGGAGATCACCGCGCTCAGCCGGCAGTAACGGCGTTCCGGGTCAATCTGCCCAGTTCGACATCGACGCGTCGGTCATCAAGCTGATCCCGGCCGAGACCGCGCAGAAGTACCAGATCGTCCCGCTCAGCCGCTCCGGCGCGACGCTGACGATCGCGATGACCGATCCGACCAACGTCTTCGCCATGGACGACATCAAGTTCATGACGGGCTACAACGTCGAGCCGGTGGTCGCCTCGGAAACCGGCGGTCACCGACGCCATCCAGCGCTACTCACCAGCGGCGCCAGCGCGAAGCGCGGCGGCAACGGCGCAAGCAGCCGGCGGCGGCAGCCGCAGCGACAGCGCCGACCAGCGCCGCGACGCTCGAGCTGGTCACCAAGGCGCTCGAGGAACCAGCCGCATCGTCGACGACGACGTCGAAGTGCTCGAGGAGCTCGAGCAGATCGACGTCGCGTCGCTCGAGCGAGCAGGGCGGCGAGGCGCCGGTCATCCGGCTCGTGAACCTGATGCTGATGTCCGCGATCCAGAAGGGCGCGAGCGACATCCACATCGAGCCCTACGAGAAGGAGTTCCGCGTCCGGTTCCGCATCGACGGCATCCTCTACAACGTCATGGCGCCGCCGATGAAGTTCCAGCGACGCGATCACGTCGCGCATCAAGATCATGGCGAAGCTCGACATCGCCGAGAAGCGCCTGCCGCAGGACGGCCGCATCAAGATCCGCTTCGACGATCGACGGCGCAGCCAAGGAGATCGACTTCCGCGTCTCGTGCCTGCCGACGCTGTTCGGCGAGAAGATCGTCATGCGTCTGCTCGACAAGGACAAGCTGATGCTCGACATGACGAAGCTCGGCTTCGAGCCGAGTCGCTCGAGCAAGCTCGAGCGCGCGATCGCCAAGCCCTGGGGCATGGTGCTCGTCACCGGCCCGACCGGCAGCGGGCAAGACGAACACGCTCTACTCGTCGATCTCGAAGCTCAACACGACCGAGACCAACATCATGACCGCCGAGGACCCGGTCGAGTTCAACCTCGTCGGCGTCAACCAGGTGCAGGTGCGCGACGAACATCGGCCTCAACTTCGCCGCCGCGCTGCGCTCGTTCCTGCGCCAGGACCCGAACATCATCCTGGTCGGCGAGATCCGCGACTTCGAGACGGCGGAGATCGCGGTCAAGGCCGCGCTCACCGGCCACCTCGTGCTCTCGACGCTGCACACCAACGACGCGCCGAGCACGATCAACCGCCTGATGAACATGGGCATCGAGCCGTTCCTGGTGGCGAGCTCGGTCAACCTGATCTGCGCCCAGCGCCTGGTGCGCCGCGTCTGCGCCGGCTGCAAGGACCGATCACCCGACGCCGCCGCAGGCGCTCGTCGAGGCCGGCTTCACGCCGGAGGAGGCCGAGACAGCACGTCGTTCCGAAGCGCGGCACGGGCTGCGAGCAGCTGCAACAGCACCGGCTACAAGGGCCGCGTCGGCCTCTACGAGGTCATGGAGATCACCGAGCGAGATGCGCGAGCTGATCCTGGTCGGCGCGTCGGGGCTCGAGCTGCAAGCGCAAGGCGGTCGAGGAAGGCATGATCACGCTCCGCGCGAGCGGCCTGCGCAAGGTGATGGAGGGCGTCACGACCGATCGAAGAAGTGCGTGCGCGAGACGGTGCAAGTAGACGCGCAGCATTCGCGCGGCTGTCACGAGATCGCTGGACGAGGTGCGACGCCGGAGTGAGAGCCTGACGAGCTTGAGCCGGGGCTGAGCAGCTGATGAGCTGATGCATGATGGCGACGTTGCCTGATCCATTGCTCAAGACGATCGTCGAGACGAACGGGTCCGGATCTGCACCTGACGACGCAACACGCCGCCGCAGATCCGCGTCCACGGCAAGCTGCAGGCGCTGCGACCTGCCGACGCTCGGCGCCGGCCGACACCAAAGCGCTGGCCTACAGCGTGCTGACCGACGCCCAGAAGAAGCGGCTTCGAGGAGACGCTCGAGCTCGACTTCCGTTCGGCATCCGCGGCCTGGCGCGCTTCCGCTGCAACGTGTTCAACCAGCGCGGCGCCGTCGGCGGCGGTCTACCGCCTCATTCCCGAGAAGATCAAGCCGTTCCACGAGCTCGGCGCTGCCGGCGGTCATCGGCAAGTCTGCTCGGAGCGGCCGCGCGGCCTGGTGCTCGTGACCGGACCGACCGGCAGCGGCAAGTCGACGACGCTGGCGGCGATGATCGACAAGATCAACACCGAGCGGCGCGAGCACATCCTCACCGATCGAGGACCCGATCGAGTACATCCACCAGCACAAGAAGCTGCCTCGTGAACCAGCGCGAGGTGCACGCCGACACCCACGGCTTCGCGATGGCGCTGCGCGCCGCGCTGCGCGAGGACCCCGACATCGTCCTCATCGGCGAAATGCGCGACCTCGAGACGATCGAGTCGGCGCTGCGCATCGCCGAGACCGGCCACCTGACGTTCGCGACGCTGCACACCAACTCGGCGGCGCAGACGATCAACCGCATCATCGACGTCTTCCCGGCGCACCAGCAGGCGCAGATCCGCGCGCAGCTGTCGCTGGTGCTCGAGGGCATCGTCTGCCAGACGCTGCTGCCGCGCGGCCGACGGCCGCGGCGCGTGGTCGCGCTCGAGATCCTGGTGCCTGACGCCCGCCATCCGGAACCTGATCCGCGAGGACAAGATCCACCAGATCTACTCGGCGATGCAGACCGGGCAGGAGAAGCTCGGGATGCAGACGATGAACCAGTCGCCTGGCGACGCTGCTACCTCGCCAGCAGATCACGCCTGCGAGACGGCGATCGAGCGCCTCGTCGAGCAGGACGAGCTGCAGGACATGATCACGCGCGGCGCCGGCGTGGTGCCCGGCGCCGGGGCTCGGCCGGACGCGCGATGCCGGCGCGCCTCAGCGAAGCGTAGCCGAGGACGATCAGGCGATCTAGACTGACGATGCCGTACTTTGCTATTGCAAGGGACGCACGCGGGCGGGCAGACGGGTCACGGGCGAGCGGCTGGCCGACACCGTGGACGCCGCCGTCGCGGCGCTGCGCCGCGATCAGATCCTCGTCACCAGATCGACCGCGGTCAAGGCAGCAAGGCGGCAGAAGGCGACGAGCCAGCGGCAGTGCCGGGCCAGTGCACCGGCGCAAGAACCTGGCCATCTTCACCCGGCAGTTCTCGGTGATGATCGACGCCGGCCTGCCGCTGGTGCAGTGCCTGGACATCCTCGGCAACCAGGAGGAGCACAAGCACTTTCGCGCGAGATCATCCCGCAGACGCGCAGCGACGTCGAGGGCGGCGCGGCGCTCGCCGACGCGATGCGCAAGCACCCGAAGGCGTTCGACGCGCTCTACGCGAACATGATCGCCGCCGGCGAGGCGGGCGGTATCCTCGACACCATCCTGAAGCGGCTCGCGGTCTACATCGAGAAGAACGTCAAGCTGAAGGGCGCAGGTCAAGTCCGCGATGATCTACCCGGTCGCGGTCATCGTCATCGCCGCTCGGTCGTCGCGGTCGATCCTGTGGAAGGTCATCCCGACGTTCGCCGACGCTGTTCGCCGGCCTCGGCGCCGAGCTGCCGCTGCCGACCCGCATCGTCATCGCGATGCAGCAACGGCTTCGTGGCGCCTGTGCCGCTGCGCTGATCGTGGTCGGCATCGTCGGCCGGCGTGTCGCGCTTCCGGCGCTACTACGCGACCTACGGCGGCCGCCGCGTCGATCGACGCGCATCGCGCTGAAGCTGCCGGTGCCTCGGCATGCATGCTGCGCAAGATCGCGGTCGGCGCGGTTCTGCCGCACGCTCTCGACGCTGATCGCCTCGGGCGTGCCGATCCTCGACGGCCTCGAGATCACCGCGCCGCACCGCCGGGCAACGCCATCATCGAGGACGCGATCATGGCGACGCGCGAAGGCATCGAGCGCGGCGAGACCATCGCCGGCACCGCTGCGAGGAGACCAAGGTGTTCCCGCCGATGGTCGTCGCAGATGATCAACGTCGGCGAGACGACGGGCGCGCTCGACGCGATGCTGTCGAAGATCGCCGACTTCTACGAAGAGGAAGTCGACACCGGCGGTCGCCGGCCTGCTGACGCTGCTCGAGCCGGTCATGATCGCCGTTCCTGGAATCGTCATCGTCGGCGGCATCGTCATCTCGATGGCTACGCCGGCAATCTTCGAGCTCATCGAGAAGCTCACGTAGAAGTTCTTCGGGCCCCGGAGCTCGCGCCAGTGTGGCATCCGGCATGCACGAGCCGCAATCCCGCTTACCTCGGCGCCCCACGGGGACGTGCAGCCGCCTGCTCGGCCAGGCACTCCTCGCCGACGGACAGCGGCGGCGGCTGGTGTGGCTGATCGCCCTCCGCCCGCTGCTGCTGGGGCTGATTCGCCGGCGCCGGGTTGCTTCGTCGACTCCGCCGAGCTCCGGAAGGGGCTTTGCCGCGGGAGTTCCGCGGTGCTCACACTGCTTCTGGAGACGGTGGGCGGGCTATCGCGTGCGTCACCTCCTGCCGCGCCGCACCACCACGCGCGCTGGCCGTGGCTGATCGAGGCGCAGCTGGTCATCGACGTCTGCGTCGTACTCGACCCTCGTCATCCCTGACCGGCGGGTTCACTCTGACTGCGTGGCGCTCATAACGTAAGCTGCCTGCGATCCTCGGCGGCAGCGTGCTGCAGCTGTCGCGCGCGGCAGCATGACCATCGCGCTGTGGAGCGGCGCCAGCTTCGGCCTGATCGTGGCCTCGCAGTACGGCCTGGTCGTCCCGCAGCCCCGAGCACTGGGGCCTGACCGACGCCATCCTGCGCGCTGCCGGTTATGCCAGGCGCTACCGCCCGTTCTACTCGGTCGAGCGTCCACATCGTCGCGTTCAGCGGCGGTGGCCCGCTCACCGGCTACCTGGCCCAGAGCCTGCACCGCTCCCGACATGAGCTGCGCCGCGCCGGCGGCGATCGCCGATCTACAGGCCGTAACCAGCACGTCATCGACAGCATGACGGGCGGCCTCGCCGCCAGCAATGGCCGTAACCGGAACGCAGCGAA
>ERZ1370068.4042-contig-3134_pt1 | contig 30545 bp, 32 predicted proteins | sample MGYA00561227_ERZ1370068 | MGnify/ENA primary metagenome ERZ1370068 (study PRJEB38410, sample SAMEA6850437) | metagenome | study: Metagenomic assessment of the ecological functions of the soil: analysis of the soil microbiota associated with the...
CTTCGTTCAGTTACGTATTGCCTAGCCGAGCGTGCGCAGCGCGACGACCGCAGCCGACCTCCTCCGAGCGCTTCATGTCCGCAGCGTTCTGGCGGTTGCGCTCCTCGTCCGTCTCCCGGTCAGGGCGATCGCCTGCTCCGGGAACGAGTGTCGCGCCTTCCGGCCGCGTGAACGGGAGCAACTGCTCGAGCAGGCGAATCCGTCGCACGAAGAGGTCGACGTAGTAGACGTCGCCCTTCGCGTTCGTCTTGCCGCCCTCGACCTCGACGCTTGATCGGCGAGCGGCTTGGCGCTGGTCCGGCGACGAGAAGAAGTCGTTCGCAGGCAGCCACCAGAGGACGAGCGCGGTGACGAGTCCGAGCAGGCCGAGGACGACCGCAGCGCCGGAGAGTCGCTTCACAGGCGGCACCACTGAGGCCTCGGCGTGAGCGCGCCGTCGACGAGCATCGACGGTGCCGCTCACGTACGAGGCGCGCTCAGAGCAGAGGAACGCGACGACGTCGCCGATCTCGCGCGTGGTCGTGCGAGCCGGCGCAGCGGGATCGCCGCGAGATCCTCCTGCGGTAGGCCGTCCGGATACACCTCCCGGATCCGATCCGTGTCGATGCGGCCCGGGCGCGACGCAGTTGACCGTGATCCCCTTCGGCCCGAGCTCGCGCGCGAGCGACTTCGCCCAGCCGACGACGCCAGGCCGGACGACGTTCGAGAGCGCGAGGTTGTCGATCGGCTCGCGGACGGTCGTACGACGTCACGTTGACGATGCGCCCCGCGGAGCTCCGCTCGAGATACGGCAGGCAGAGGCCCGTCAGGCGCACGACCGAGACGAGCAGCAGCTGCGACGGCGGCTTCGACCTGCTCGGCGTCGAGCTCCGCGCGCGGTCGCTCGCGGCGGCCCGCCGGGTTGTTCACGAGGATGTCGACGCCGCCGTAGCGTATCGAGCGGTCGTCTGCACGAGACGCTCGAGATCGTCGCGGCTCGTGACGTCGCCTGCGACGGCGAGCGCCGCCGAGCCGCTTCGCCTCGCGCTCGAGCGAGCTCGCGGCCGCCGCGCGAACATGACGACGTTCGCGCCCTCGCTCGCGAGCGACTCGGCGATGCCGAGGCCGATGCCCGGACGACGCGCCGCAGACGATGGCCGTGCCGGCCGGTGAGACCGAGATCCACTCGCTACTTCCGTCTTCAGCACGCCGACGACCTCGCGTACCGCGGCCGCGGACGCGCGCAGCATCTTCTTCTCGTCCGCGCTCGAGCCGCAGCTTCACGATCTCCTCGACGCCCGCCGCGCCGAGCTTCACCGGGACGCCCATGTAGAGGCCGTCGATCCCGTACTCGCCCTCGAGGTAGCGCCGTGCAGGGCAGGATCGCGCTTCTCGTCGAGGCAGATCGAGTCGACCATCTGCGCCGCCGCGGCGCCGGGCGCGTACCAGGCCGACGGTGCCGAGGAGCTCGACGAGCTCGCCGCCGCCGACCTTCGTCCGCTCGACCAGCTTGCGGATCCGTCGCCTTCGGCAGACGAGCTCGGGCAGCGGAACGCCGCCGACGTTCGTCGCCGAGACGACCGGGACCATCTGGTCGCCGTGGCCGCCGAGGACGACCGCGGTGACGTCCTTCACCGAGACGTCGAGTCTCCTGCGCGATGAAGGTCGAGAAGCGCGCCGTGTCGAGGATGCCCGCCATGCCGACGACGCGCTGCTTCTGGAAGCCGCGATGCGGCCTTCGCCACGTGGCACATCGCATCGAGCGGGTTCGAGACGACGACGAGGATCGCGCTCGGGCGAGTGCTTCACCGCTTCCTTGGTGACGGCCTGCGACGATCGCCTCGTTCGTCGTGACGAGGTCGTCGCGGCTCATGCCCGGGCGAGCGCGGCCTGCCGGCGGTGATCACGACGACGTCGGAGCCCGCCGGTCTCCTCGTAGCCGTTCGACGCCGGTCATCGCCGGCTCGTAGCCGAGCACGGCAGCCGCCTGGTTGATGTCGAGCGCCTTGCCCTGCGGGAAGTTCGGGATGATGTCGACGAGGACGACGTCGGCGTAGTCGCGCCGCGCCAGCTCCTGCGCGCAGGTCGCGCCGACGTTCCCGGCGCCGACGACGGTGATCTTCTTTCGCACGGTCGTCGCTCGTGCTCCGATGCCTCAGCTCGTCGATGATCGCGTCCGCGTACTCGGACGTGCCGACCGCGGTCGGATCGTCGCGCGTCGGCTTGCAGGTCGTAGGTGACGCGCTCGCCCTCGCGCGATCACGGCGGCGACCGCGGCCTCGAGGCGCTCGGCCGCGTCAGCGCTCGCCGAGGTGGTCGAGCATGAGCTTCCCGGAGAGGATCATCGCCGTCGGGTTCACCTTGTTCTGGCCCTTGTACTTCGGGGCAGAGCCGTGCGTCGCCTCGAACACCGCGGCGTGCGTCGCCGATGTTCGCGCCCGGCGCGACGCCGAGGCCGCCGACGAGGCCCGCGCGTCAGGTCGCTGACGATGTCGCCGTAGAGGTTCGGCAGCACGAGGACGTCGAACTCCTCGGGCGCTGGACGAGCTGCATCGCAGAGCGCGTCGACGAGGTCCTCGCGCGGCCTCGATGTCCGGATAGTCGCCCGCGACCTCGCGGAACGACGTCGAGGAAGAGCCCGTCCGTGAACTTCATGATGTTCGCCTTCGTCACGCCGGCGACCTGGCGGCGTCCGTGCGCCCGCGCGTACTCGAAGGCGAAGCGGATGATCCGCTCGGACGCCGTCGCGGCTGATCGACTTCACGGAGATCCCCGAGCCGGCGGCGATCTGCTTCGGCTGCAGCGCGTTGAGCGTCGTCGATCACGCGCGCGGCCGCCTCCGTGCCCGGCCTCGTACTCGATGCCCGCGTACAGGTCCTCGGTGTTCTCGCGGACGATGACGAGATCGACGTCGTCGTAGCGCGAGCGCACGCCCGCGTAGGACTTGCACGGCCGTAGGCACGCGTAGAGCTCGAGCTCGTGGCGCAGCGCCACGTTCACCGAGCGGAAGCCGGTGCCGATCGGCGTCGTGATCGGCCCCTTGAGCGCGACGCCGTTCGCCTTGATCGGACGCGAGCGTCTCCTCGGGCAGCGGCGTTGCCCGCCTCCTCCATCACGTCGACGCCCGCCTCGCTGGACGTCCCAGTCGAAGTCGACGCCGGTCGCCTCGAGCACGCGGCGCGTCGCCTCGGTGAGCTCGGGCCCGGTCCCGTCGCCGGGAATGAGGGTGACGCGATGGGCCATCGGCGCGGCTGACTCGTAGCCTGCATGCTCGCGAATCCCGCTCAGGTAGCGTCCCGTCGCGGATGAGCGAGGTCGCGGACTTCAAGCCTGGGCTCGAGGGCGTCGTCGCGGTCGAGACCGAGATCGCCGAGCCCGACCGCGAAGGTGGCGCGCTCCGCTACCGCGGCGTCGACATCGAGGAGCTCGTCGGCCACGTACCCGTACGAGCAGCGTCTGGGGCCTGCTCGTCGACGACGACCTCGAGCTCGAGCATGCCCGAGCCCGGAGCCGTACGAGCCGACCGCGCTCACGGGCAACGCGCCCGCCGACCTCCAGGCCGAGACCGCGCGGCTCTCCGGCGACTGGAAGCTCGGCAAGCTGAACGAGATCTCCGACGAGCAGGCGCGCGACGACCTCGGCCGGCTCTCGGCGCAGATGATGGCGATCGTCGCGCGGTCGGCGCGCGTCGCCGACGGCGCACGCGACTCGGTCGCGGACGACGTCGTCGCGCAGGGGCACGACGGCGGCCGAGCGGTTCCTCCTGCAGCTGGCGCGGCGAGGCCGATCCGCGGCACGTCAAGGCGATCGACACGTACTGGATCTGCACCGCCGAGCACGGCCTCAACGCGTCGACGTTCACCGCGCGCGTCGTCGCCTCGACCGGCGCCGACTGCGGCGCCGCGCTGTCGTCGGCGGTCGGCGCGCTGTCGGGCCCGCTGCACGGCGGCGCGCCCGCGCACGTCAAGCCGATGCTCGAGGAGGTCGCGGCGATGGGCGACGCCGAGCAGCTGGGTGCGACGACCTGCTCGACGCCGGCAGAGCGGATCATGGGCTTCGGGCACCGCGTCTACCGCGCCGAGGATCCGCGCTCGCGGCATCCTCAAGCGAACCGCGCAGGAGCTCGGCTCGCCGCAGATCGAGGTCGCGGAGCAGCTCGAGGAGGCGGCGCTCGCCGAGCTCGAGCGACGTCATCCCGAGCGCGTGCTCGCGACGAACGTCGAGTACTACTCGGCGGTCGTGCTCGACATCGCCGGACGTCCCGCCGGCGCTCGCGCCCGCGATGTTCGCGTGCTCGCGCGTCGCCGGCTGGTCGGCGCACATCCTCGAGCAGAAGCGCATCGGGCGGCTCGTTCCGGCCGTCCGCGCGCTACGTCGGGCCGGCCCGCAGCTCGCTCTCGACGTCGCGTGACGCTCGCCGAGGCGGCTGCCGAGGCCGGACGCCTCGCGCAGGCAGGTGACGAGCGCGCGCTCGCCACGCTGCGGCCGCAGTGGGACGAGGAGATCGAGGCGGCGCGCGCGACGCCGACTACCGCGAGCGTGCGTCAGGCGTACCGGGCGATCGCGCAGTTCCGCTTCCGCCAGAAGCTCGAGCTGCTGCGCCGCGGGCTCGAGGACGAGAGCCCGGCCGCGCGCGGCTCGGCGCTGCATCGCGCTCGAGGCCTCTCGCGCGACGCATCCCGGCGACGTCAACGCGTTCCGCCCGCTGCTCCACGAGCTCGCTGCGCGCGACCCGAACGTGGCCGTCAGGCGGCTCGCGATCGTCTGCCTGCGGAACGGCACGCCTGCAGCGCGACGACGATCCAGATCCTCGACGGGATCGCCGACGACGACGACGAGGACGCCGAGCTGCGCAAGGACCGCGCGCATCGGTCTCGGCGCTGCTCGTCAAGAAGTCGCGAGCGAAGTAGGCTCCGACGCGTGGCGAGGCCGCCCGTCGTCGGGATCATCATGGGCTCGCGCTCCGACTGGGAGACGATGCGGCACGCCGCCGAGACGCTCGACGCAGCTCGGGGTTCCCGTTCGAGCAAGGAGGTCGTGTCGGCGCACCGCACGCCGGACAAGCTGTTCGAGTACGCCGGCGTCGGCCGAGGCGCGCGGGCTGCAGGTGCGTCATCGCCGGTGCCGGTGGCGCGGCCCATCTGCCCGGGATGACCGCCGTCGAAGACGCGCTGCCGGTGCTCGGCGTCCCGGTCGAGTCGAAGAGCGCTGCAGGGCATCGACTCGCTGCTCTCGATCGCTCAGATGCCTGCCGGCGTGCCCGTCGGGACGCTCGCGATCGGGCGCGCCGGGCGCGGTCAACGCGGCGCTCCTCGCCGCGCGCGATCGTCGCGCGCTCGGACGAGCGGTGTCCGCGAGCGGCTGGCCGCGTCTCCGCGCGGCCAGACGCAAGTCCGTGCTCGACCGCGCCCGATCCGTCCGCGTGACGGCCCTCGTCGGCGTGCATCGGCGGCGGCCAGCTCGGGCGCATGCTCGGCGCTCGCCAGGCGCGCCGCTCGGGCGTTCGCCTTCCGCTTCCTCGACCCGCGCCGGCGCGACTGCGCCGGCGGTGGGCGAGCTCGTCGTCGGCGCCTACGACGATCCGCCGCTCACTCGACACGGCTCGCCGACGGCGCCGACGTCGTCACGTACGAGTTCGAGAACGTCCCGGTCGAGGCGGCCGCGGCGCGTCGATGCGGTGCCGCACGCGCGCGGCGCTCGAGCTCGGCCAGGACCGGCCTCGTCGAGAAGGAGCTGTTCAGGCGCGCTCGGGATCCCGACGGCGCGTTCGGCTCGCTGGACGGACGCCGGCGTGCCCGCGCTCGTGAAGTCGCGCCGGCTCGGCTACGACGGCAAGGGCCAGCGTCGTCGTCGAGCACGACGAGGCGCTCGGCGTGCGACGAGCTGGCCGAGGCGATCGTCCCGTTCGACCGCGAGCTGTCGATCGTCGCCGCGCGCGGCGCGACGGCTGACACGCGCTTCTACCGCTCGCCGAGAACGAGCACCGCGGCGGAATCCTCGCGCGTCTCGCGGGCTCCGGCACCGGATGCGCCGCAGGCGGCAGGCCGAGCGCGCTCGCCGCGACGCTGCTCGACGACCTCGACTACGTCGGCGTGCTCGCGCGTCGAGCTGTTCGAGCGTCGGCGGCGAGCTGCTCGCGAACGAGGTTCGCGCCGCGGGTCCACAACACCGGGCCACTGGACGATCGACGGCGCCGGCGACGAGCCAGTTCGAGAACCACCTCCGTGCGATCCTCGGGCTGCCGCTCGGGTCGACCGAGGCGCTCGGGCGTGACGCGGTGATGGTCAACCTCGTCGGCGTCGTACCGCCGCTCGAGCGCCTGCTCGCGCGTGCCCGGTGCGCACGTCCACCTCTACGGCGAAGGAGCCACGGCCCGGGCGAAAGCTCGGCCACGTCACGCTCGTCGACGCGGATGAGGCGACGGTCGCCGAGGTCGTCGCGCTTGCCGAGCGCCGCCTGGCAGAGGCTAGGCGGACGATCCCGTCGAGCGGCCGCTCGCGCCTGCGCGCGTGCGGGTGCGCCTGGAAGTACGCCTCGCGGCGTCGGCGGTCCGACACGTGCGTGTAGCGCTCGGTCGTCCCGAGATCGGCGTGGCCGAGCATCTCCTGCACCGAGCGGAGGTCGGCGCCGCCCTCGAGGAGGTGCGTCGCGAAGGAGTGACGGAGGAGGTGCGGGTGGACGCGCCCGGGCTCGAGCCCTGCGCGCTCGGCCAGCTTGCGCAGGATCAGGAACGCGCCGGCGCGGGTGAGCGCGCCGCCGCGCGCGTTGAGGAACAGCTCGGGCCGGTAGCGGCGGTCGAGGTGCGGGCCGGCCGAGCGCGAGGTAGCGGCGCACGGCCTCGGCGGCCGGGCGCCCGAGCGGGACGAGCCGCTCCTTGCCGCCCTTTCCGAGCACGCGCACGACGCGCTCGTCGATCGCGACGCCGTTCTTCTCGAGCCCGACCGCCTCCGAGACACGCGAGGCCGGCGCCGTACATGAGCTCCACGAGCGCGCGATCGCGCAGCGCCCGCGGCATCGTCCCGTCGCTGCGTCGATCAGCCGCTCGGTCTCCGCGGGCGAGAGCGCGCGGGGTAGCGTGCGCGCTCGGCGCGGTAGCTGGAGCTGAGGCAGCGGGGTTCTCCGCTCGCGCGCCGATAAGGACGAGGTGGCGAAAGTACGCAGCGCACGCGCGGAGACGCGCCGGGCGATCGTCGAGGCTGCGAGGCCGTCGGCGCGCATTGCGGCGACCCAGCGCTCGAGCTCGTCGAGCGTCGCGTCCCCGACTGCTCCGTCTCGGAAGGACGTGCAACGCCGCGAGATCGCGCCGATAGGCGTCGACGGTCCGCGGCGACCGGCGGGCCTGGAGGGTGAGCAGGAAGCGCTCGACGTCGGGGTCGGTGCCACTCACGGCGCCCGACCGGATTCGGCGGGCAGGCGTTCGCTCCTGCGCGTCACCGTCGCGCTCGCGGCGGTCATGGCCGCATTCGCTGGCGCTCCGGGCGTCGCGAGCGCGTCGCAGCTCATCGCGCGGAACACCTCGACCGAGCGGATCGCCGTCTCGTCGTCGGGCACGGCTCTCCTCACCTACCACGGGCGGGGTCGGCTGCAGCGCGTGCTCGTCTGGGGTGCATTGAACGCAAGCGCGCCTGACGCGAGCAGGGCGCAGGCCGAGTTCCGCGTCGACTACTCCGGGCGGTTGGGGCACGCAGGGCAAGGCTGTCTGGAAGGACGATTCGCCGATGCGTGTGGGCCGTATCGATCGGCCCGTAGTTGCGCGTGGTGCCTCGCGCGCCCGCGTGCACTTGCCGTCACGCACGGATCTGGACATCATCCGGCCGTGTACTAGCGCTCCGACGCATCGCGCCGGCCCGACCGGCTCTGCGTACCTCGGTAGGATCCGGCCGGCACGGTCTCCAGCCGTCGGAGGCGTCCGTGGGCACGGAGCTTCCGAGCTGACGAGCGTCTCGGCGGCGCAGCGGCGGCGCAGCGCAACAGCGCGAGATCTCGGCCTCCGGGAGGCTGGTCACACGAGCGCGGGCCTCGCCTGGGCGCGGGCGCTGCGCAAGCTGAGCGCCGTGCGCTCGACCGGCTCCAGGTCTGGCTCGCCTGGTAGCTACGGCGGCGACTTGGGCACCACTGGAGCTACGGCGGACGCTGGGACCACCTGTTCGGCCGGCTGACGTACCGCGGGCCAGCCGGTTGCACGGGTTCATCCACGACGGCCACGGGCGATCCGCTCGATCGCGTGCCGGTCGCGTCCTCGACACCTCGATTCCGCCATACGGCAAGGGCTGCGCGGCGCGAGAACGGCTTCGTGGCGCGGAACCCGGACGGCACGTTCTGCTACGGGTTCGTTCCCCACGTGAGCGGGGAGGGCGAGCAGCGCCCGGCGGGCAACGGCCGTCGCTACCGGCTCGCCGTCTCAGGCCCGGGCGTGACGCCCGACGTCGTCTGGGAGGAGGCAGACTGCACGACTTCGATTCCGCGAACCCGAGCGGACGTCGCGCTGGAGGCGAGCATGAACGCGCTCCAGCGCACGCTCGCGACGGGCTCGAAGCCCTGCCATACGTAGCGCGTCCACGCGTAGCCGCTAGCTGCGCGGATGCGACCGGTCGTAGACGCGCCGCAGGCGGCGGGCGTCGACGTGGCTGTAGATCTGCGTCGTCGAGAGCGACGCGTGCCCGAGCAGCTCCTGGATGACGCGCAGGTCGGCGCCGCCTTCGAGGAGGTGCGTGGCGAACGCGTGGCGCAAGCGGTGCGGATGGCGGAGGAGCCGCCGCACGGTGCTCGTGTCGAGCCGGCGTCCGCGGACGGAGAGGAACAGCGCGTCATTCGCGCCTGCCGCGAGCGCAGGCCGGCCGTCTCGGAGGTAGCGCGCGAGCTGGAGCGCGGCCTCCTCGCCGAGCGGCACGACGCGTTCCTTGCCGCCCTTGCCGCGGACGTGCACGAGCTCGCGGTCGAAGTCGACGTCTCCGAGGTCGAGCGTGACGGCCTCCTGGCTTCGCAGAGCCCGCCGAGTAGAGGAGCTCGAGGAGCGCACGGTTGCGCAGCGCGAGCGGGAGTCTCCCTCGGCCAGTTCGAGCAGCTCCTCGATCTCGGCCGGCTTCGGGCGCGTCCGGAAGGCGCCGCGATCGGCTCGGCGAGAGCGACGCCGTCGGGAACCGCTGCCGGGCCGATACGTGTAGCGCAGGCACGAGCGAACCGCAGCTAGCCGGCGTGAGATCGACGTCGGAGCGAGCCGGTCGCGGCCGCTGCCGAGCGCTCCGACCCAGTCCGAGAGGGCGCGCGCGTCGACGTCTTCGAGGTCAGCTCCGCGCGCGTCGAGCCACGCAGAGAACGAGCGCAGGTCCGACGCGTAGGCGCGCTGCGTGGCCTCGGAGAGCCCTCCGTGCTCGAGGAAGCGGTCGATCGCGGCACCGGTGTCCACCGTTCCGACGTTCGCCGCGCGCCGCAGGTCGCCTGCCGACAGGCACGCTTAGGCCGATGCCAGGACGACGCTTCGACTCGTTCACCGCCGACGAGCCGCCACAGCGGCCCTCCGACCCTGCTGTTCGCAAGGCGAACCTCCGGCGGATCTTCCCGCTCTTCCGTCCCTATCGCGCGCGGCTCGGCGCCGTGTGCACGCTGATCGTCTTCTCGGCCGCCATCGGCGTCATCTCGCCGTTCCTCCTGCGCGAGGTGCTCGACGTGGCGATCCCGGACGGCAATGTGCGGCTTCTGACCGGCGCTCGTGGCGGGGATGGTCGCGATCTCCGATCGTCACCGGCGTCATCGGCGTCTGGCAGACGCTGCTCTCGAACCAGGTCGGCCAGAGCGTGCATGCACGACCTGCGCACGCGTGTCTACCGCCATCTGCAGCGGCTCTCGCTCGCGTTCTTCACGCGGACGCGCGACGGGCGAGGTGCAGAGCCGGATCGCGAACGACATCGGCGGGATCGAGACGCGTCGTCACCTCGACCGCGACGTCGGTGCTCTCGAACGTGACGACCGTGATCGCGACCGATCGATCGCGATGTTCCTCCTCGACTGGCGGCTCGCGGTCTTCGCGCTCGCGCTACTGCCGCTGTTCGTCTGGCTCACGAAGCGCGTCGGCGCGCAGCGCAAGAAGGTGACCGCCGAGCGGCAGGCGTCGCTCGCCGACGTCTCCTCGATCGTGCAGGAGTCGCTGTCGGTCTCCGGGCATCCTGCTCGGGAAGACGATGGGCCGCACCGACGACCTCGCCGGAGCGGTTCTCGCGGCGAGTCGCAGCGGCTCGCCGATCTCGAGGTGCGAAGCCGGATGACGGGCCGCTGGATGATGGCGTCGATCCAGATGACCTTCGCGATCATGCCCGCGCTCGTCTACTGGTTCGCCGGCTGGAGCATCGCGAACGGCGTCGCAGGCGATCTCGATCGGAACCCTCGTCGCGTTCACGACGCTGCAGACGCGGCTCTTCTTCCCGATCGGCAGCCTGCTCGGCGTCCAGATCGAGGTGCAGACGCTCGCTCGCGCTCTTCGACCGCATCTTCGAGTACCTCGACCACGAGGTCGACATCGTCGAGGGCACGAGGACGCTCGATCGAGCCGCGCGGCGAGGTCGCGCTCGACTCCGTCTGGTTCCGCTACGACGACGCCGCCTGGACGCTCGCAGGACGTGTCGTTCACCGTCCCGCCGGCACGAAGACGGCGCTCGTCGGCGAGACGGGCTCGGGGAAGACGACCTGCGCGTACCTCGTCGCGCGCGCTCTACGACGCGACCGAGGGCACGGTCTCGATCGACGGCGTCGACGTGCGCGACCTGACGCTTCGAGTCGCTCACCGACGCGCCGTCGGCGTCGTCTCGCAGGAGACGTACCTCTTCCACGCGATCGGTGCGCGAGAACCTCCGCTTCGCGAAGCCGAGCGCGTCCGACGAGGAGATCGAGGAGGCGGCGCGCGCGGCGCAGATCCACGAGCTCATCGCGACGCTGCCCGACGGCTACGACACGATGGTCGGCGAGCGCGGCTACCGCTTCTCGGGCGGCGAGAAGCAGCGGATGGCGATCGCGCGCACGATCCTCCGCAACCCGCCGGTGCTCGTCCTCGACGAGGCGACGTCGTCGCTCGACACGCAGACCGAGCGGCTCGTGCAGGAGGCGCTCGAGCGGCTCTCCGGAGGACGGACGACGATCGCGATCGCGCACCGGCTCTCGACCGTGCGCGACGCCGACCAGATCGTCGTGCTCGACGCCGGGCGCGTCGTCGAGATCGGGACCTACGACGAGCTGCTCGCGCCGAGCGGCCGGTTCGCCGAGCTCGTGCGCGGGCGATCAGGCCGCTCGAGGCCGAGCTCGGCCTAGAGCGTGCGGCTCCGCAGCACGGATCTCGGCCGGCAGCTCTGACGACGCGCTCGACTGGCTCGAGCTCGACGCGAGCACGCGCGTCGAAGTAGACGTAGGCCGTGACGAGGCGCGACGAACGGCATGGCCAGCGCGTAGACGATGCCCGCGACGACGTTCGAGGAGCGCGAGCGGCGCGTCAGTGAGGAAGATGAGGATCGCGCCGAGGAGAGGCCCGGCGATGCAGCGCGACCGCTGCGCTCACCCGACGAGCGAGCCGACGCGGATCCAGCGACGCCGGACGAGGTCGCGCGCTTCGTCGGAGTGACGCGGAACGGGCGCGACGTCCTCGAGCTCGACGACCGGTGCGACGAGCGCACCAGCGGACGGCGAGCCAGATCGCGACCGGGATGAGGAAGACCGTCGTCGTCAGCACGACCCAGACGGCAACGAAGATCGCGATCGCCGCCGAGGAGCGGCCGGACGCGCCGCAGCGCGAGCCGGTACGCGCCGCATCGCACCGACCGGGCGGTCCGGCGTCGATCTCGACGAGCGCGCACGCCGTCGCTGCCTGGACGAGGCCGAGGCCGAGCAGCGCGAACGTCGTCCCGATGACGCCGCGAGGAAGGCCCATGCGCCCGGCAGCCTCGCCGATGACGGCTCCCGATCGAGTCGAGCGCGCTTGAGCAGGAGCCACTGCACGAAGGTCGATCACGACGGCGATCGGGATGAGGAGAACGCCCGAGCCCGAGGAAGAGGCCCGGACGCTTGACGTACATCCGCGCGGAGGCCGAGATGATCTGGCCCCACGAGCGCCGGCGGCGCGATGCGGAGCGGCGCGACCGGCGTCCAGGTCGCGCCGTACCGTCGCGAAGATCAGCGAGCGCCGAGGATCAGCTCCGAGGAAGATCACGAGTCGGGAAGCGGGTTGCTCAGGAGCTGCGACGAGCGCCCGTCGAGCCCCGCGCGACAGCCGCGCAGAAGAAGTCGGTCGTGCTCGTGCCGAAGACGCCGCCGGTCGGCACGGCGTAGCTCCGGTCGCGCCAGCCGTCGGACCACGTCGATCGGCTGCGTCCACTGCGTCTTCAGGTTCGGGCCGGTCGGACCGTTGAAGAACGCCTTCTGGAGCTCGCCCCAGCGCCCCTCGAACGCGATCCACGGATACGCCTTCTCGGCCGCCGCCGCGTCGCTCGGGATCGTCTCCACGCGCGGCCTGCAGCTCGCGTGTGCGGACCGCGCGTGTCGTCGCAGCCGACGCCCGCCTCCGCCGAGCTGCCGAGCCAGAGCGCCGCGCGTGAACTTGTTCGCGTGCGAGCCGGCGGCCGGATACACGACGGGTGCGTCCCGTCGACGAGCTCGAGCTTCTCGTCGCCGCCAGGCCGAGCTCGCTCGGCCCCTCGTGGGAGCTGTAGCCGACCTCCGACGGATCGTCGCCGAGCGCCGCCTGCGGCATCGTCGGCCTCGAAGACGAGCTGGATCATCTCCCAGTCGCCCTCGTGCGTGTTGTTGAAGTCGTTGAAGGGGTAGAAGAACCAGTACTGGAGCGCGAGCCTTGCCCGGGTAGCTCGGCCTCGCGTCACGACGTGCGCGTAGACGACCGGGCTCGCTGCCCGCGGTGAGACGTCTGGCCCAGCGCTCGTAGTCGCAGCCCGGGTTGAGCGGCGTCGCCCGGAAAGTCGAGGTGGTACTCGTAGCGGTCGACGAGATCCGTCGGCCGACGGCGCGATCTTGACGAGGTCGGTGACGGTTCCACGGTCCGCGGAGCGCCACGGTCGGCTCGTCGAGCAGCAGGTCGATGTCGGTCGGGATGAACGGCTCGCCGTGGCCGCACTCCCTCGGTCTGCTCGACGATCCGGACGATCGGCGCGTGACGTTCTCGGCGAGCGCCTGCTCGTCGGCGTAGACTCGGCGGCCGCAGTCGACGGGCGACGCCGACGAGCGCCACCAGAGCGACGAGCGGCGATCGAGCCGGAGGCCGAGCCGTCGCGGACGCATTCTGCCGCGCATTCTCGCGGAGCTCGACGCTGGTCGGCCACGGGCCGCTGTCTGCGTACGCATGGATGCTTCGTGATCGCGATCGTTCCCGATCGGGACGAGCTCGCACCAGCACGGGGTGTCTGTGCGCGGGCACGTCTTCTGGCACCCGACGACGTCGCAGCTCTACGAGCACGCGCTCGCACGCGGCGACGCGCGCGCTCGCCGAGGGCGGACCGCTCGTCGTCGACACGGGCATGCACACGGGGCGCTCGCCCAAGGACAAGTTCATCGTCCGCGAGCCGGGCTCCGAGTCGCGGATCTGGTGGGGCGACGTCAACGCCGAGATCTCCGAGGAGCGCTTCGAGCGTCTCCGCGAGAAGGTCAGCCGCGCGCCTCGGCGAGGGCGACGTCTACGTCGTCGACGCCTTCGCCGGCGACCGGATCCGCGCCCACCGCATCGCCGTGCGCGTGGTCACCGAGAGCGCCTGGCACGCGCTCTTCGCGAAGACGCTCTTCATCGACCCGACGGACGAGGAGCTCGAGGACGATGGAGCCCCAGGCGCTCGTCCTCCACGCGCCGTCGGTGTCGGCCGATCCGGACGAGGACGGCACGCGCTCGGAGACGTTCATCTGCCTCCATCCGTCGCGCGTCGAGGTCGTCATCGGCGGCACGTACTACGCCGGGCGAGATCAAGAAGTCGATCTTCACCGTCATGAACGACCGGCTTGCCGCTCGAGGGCGTCCTCCCGATGCACTGCTCGGCGAACGTCGGACGACGACGGCCGCGTCGCGGTCTTCTTCGGGCTCTCGGGCACCGGCAAGACGACGCTCTCGGCGGATCCCGAGCGGCACCTCATCGGCGACGACGAGCACGGCTGGTGCGACGACGGCGTCTTCAACTTCGAGGGCGGCTGCTACGCGAAGGTGATCCGGCTCTCGGCCGAGGCCGAGCCGCGAGATCTACGCGACGACGCGGACGTTCGGGACGGTGCTCGAGAACGTCGTCGTGGACGAGCGCGGCGTCGCTCGACCTCGACGACGACTCGAAGACCGAGAACACGCGCGCCGCGTACAAGCTCGAGCAGATCGCGAACGCGCTCCCGGCGAAGCGGGCCGGGCATCCGAGCTCGGTCGTCTTCCTGACCGCGGACGCGTTCGGGATCCTGCCGCCGATCGCGCGGCTGAGCCGCGACCAGGCGATGTACTGGTTCCTCTCCGGCTTCACGGCGAAGCTCGCGGGCACCGAGATCGGCGTCACCGAGCCGCAGCCGACGTTCTCGGCGTGCTTCGGCGCCCCGTTCCTGCCGCAGCCGCCGTCCGTGTACGCGCGGATGCTCGGCGAGAAGCTCGACGCGCACCCGGACGTCAGCGTGTGGCTCGTCAACACGGGCTGGACCGGCGGGCCGTTCGGCGAGGGCGGCGCATGCCGATCGCGGCGACGCGGACGCTGCTCGACGCGGCGCTCTCGGGCGAGCTCGACGGACGTCGAGTACCGCGTCGATCCCACCGTTCGGCCTCGAGGTGCCCGTCGAGGTGCCCGGCGTCGACTCAGCGCCTGCTCGACCCGCGCTCGACGTGGGCCGATCCCGGCCGCCTACGACGCGAAGGCAGCGGAGCTCGCACGCCATGTTCCGGCGAACTTCACGAAGCTTCGACGGCGTCGACGCCCGGCGTCGCTCGCCGGGCCTCGGGTCTGAGGCTCGCGACTCGGCGTTCTTACTCACCGTTCACACTCGCGCGGCTATAAGGGCCGGGTGGCGTCCCGACGATCGAGGCGCCTCGCCGTCCTTCTCGCCGGGAGCGCTCCTCGTTGCGGCTCTCGTCGCAGCCGTGGGCACGCAGCGCCGAGCAGGCAGCGCCGCCACCGCGCGATGCGCGCGCGGTCGCTCGCCGCCGATGCCAGCGCGCCGCTTCGCCGCGAGCCGTCTGCGCGCAGGCCGACGTCACCTTCCGCGGCGGCCCGATCACGACGTCGACGGGCGAGACCGTCGACGTCCAGCGTGTCCGACGGCGCTGCCCGCCGGATGACCGCCACGCCGCAGAGCTGGGCCGAGTTCCTCGACCGGTCTCACGCACGGCCCGGAGATCTCGCTCCTGACCGACGTACATCGTCACGTTCGACGAGGTGCAGGGAGATCTGTGGATCGAAGCGCTCGGGTGCTACGGCCACGGACGAGCTGGTCGCGCCCGGCGAGCTCGCGCTGGCGGACACGACCGCCGAGGAGGTCGTCCGGCACGAGTACGGGCACCACATCGCACTCCACCGCCTGAACACGCCGTGGGAGGCGATCGACTGGGGTCCCGAAGCGGTGGGCGAGCGCGGCCGAACGTCTGCGCGCGCGTCGCGCGCCGCGAGCGCCTTCCCTGGCGACGAGGGCCCGAACTACACGCGCAACCCGGGCGAGGCGTGGGCCGAGACCTACCGGCTCGTGGACGAGCGGGACTCCGGGATCACGACCGCGACGTGGCCGATCATCTCGCAGAGCTTCTATCCCACCGACGCCATGCTCCAGGCGGCCGAAACAGGACGTCGTGCAGCCGTGGGTGAAGCCGCGCACGACGGCGTTCACGCGCGTGTTCGGGAAGAGGACGGCGAAGGTCTGGTGGATTCCGCTCTCGACTCCGTCTCGACGGCGATCTCAGAGTGAGCGCCACCGTGCCGCGCGGCGCGACGCTCGAGGTCGCGCTGGTCGGAGCGGATCGGCGAAGCCGTGCTGCGCCGCGCGCAGTTGGGTCGGCCAGCGCGCCAAGCGACTCGCGCGGCTCGATCTGCGGCCAGCGCTCGCTCTTCGTGCGCGTGACGGAGAAGGGCGCGCTGGGTCGCGTCCGTGTCGTCGGTCACGGATCCGTGATCGCGCTGCCTCGCAGCGCTTGCGCCGTGGCGCGCTCGTCGCGAGCAGCGGCCGGCGTCGTCCTCGGGCGCGGGCAACGCGCGCGTGCCGCTCGCCTTCCGGAGCCGCTGACCGCCGGCTCGACGCGCGCCGCGCCAGTCTCCGGCGCGCAGGCGACGCACGGCCTGGTGCGGTGCCGCGGCCGCAGGCCGACCGCGTGCCGAACGCCGTCGCCGGCGAACCCGGTGCACTGGGTCTACCTGATCCCGTCGGACGGCGCGGACAACCTCGCTGCGGTCGCGAAGCGTCGATGCAGTCGGATGCCGAGTCAGATCGACGCCTGGTGGCGGGGCCAGGATCCGACGCGCGTGCCGCGGAACGATCTTGTGACGCTTCTCGTGCGGCACGCCAGCTCGACATCACGCACGGTGCGCTCAACGCGCTCGAGCGCCGCAGCTCGCACCGATCTCGAGAGCCGGTTCTCCGGCGATCGTCGAGCGCGCTGCAGCAGGCCGGGCTTCGCGTCTCCACGTACACGAAGTACCTCGTCTACTACGACGGGCCGGCCGACGGACGACAACATCTGCGGGCAGGGAGGGAGCGACAGCTCAGCGGCTTCGGGGCCGCGATCGTCTACTACCGCTCGTGCGCCGGCGTCTCGACGGCGGCCGTCGCCGCCCACGAGTTCCTCCACACGATCGGCGCCGTGCCGACCGCGGCCCCGAACGACTGCCCGGGCGACGACGAGCGGCCACACCTGCGACAACGGAGGACGACCTCATGTACCCGGCGATCGGCGCGCGAGCCGCTTGTCCGCCAAGGTGCTCGACTCCGGGCACAACGACTACTACGGGCACGCGGGCGGCGTGGACTGGACAGCGCAGGACTCGCCGTGGCTCGTGCGGTCTCGACAGCCCAGGCGCAGCTCGCGCTGACGATGACCGGGCGCGGGTCCGTCTCCGCCGACGTCCCCGGGCTTCAGTGCATTGACGAGCTGCACGACGACCTGGAACTCCGGTCAGCGCGCTCGCGCTGACGGCGACACCGCGCCGCGGCGAGAAGCTCGTGCGCTGGGCCGGCGCCTGCATCGGGAAGTGCGAGCCTGTCATCGTCGACCGTCGGGACGCGGCGCGAACGCTGTCCGCGCTCTTCGCGCCGGCGACGTACCGGCTGACCGTCGCCGTCACCGGCAAGCGGCGCGGTGCGGAGCTCGCGGTCGGGAATCAGCGTGCCGGCCGCGGTGCTCGGCGTGCGTTCCCTCGTTCACGGCGGTGCGGCTGACCGCGACGCCCAGCGCAGGGCTGGAAGCTTCGCGCCGTGGAGCGGTGTCTGCCGCGGGCGCGAAGAAGGCCTGCACGGTGCCGATGAGCGCCGTGTCGAGCGCGCGCGCGACGTTCGTCCGCCGCTGAGGTTGGACGGGGAGACGCCCGGAACGATCAGGTAGCGTCCTTCGCAGTGGACGCGGTTCACGATGTCGTGGTCGTCGGAGCCGGCTGCGCCGGGATGCGCGCCGCGATCGAGGCGTTCGACGCGGGCGCGGACGTCGCGCTGCTCTCGAAGATCCACCCGGTGCGCAGCCACTCGGGCGCGGCCGAGGGCGGCATCAACGCGGCGCTCGGGAACGCCTCCGAGGACGATCCCGAGAAGCACGCCTTCGACACCGTGAAGGGCTCCGACTACCTCGGCGACCAGGACGCGATCGAGATCCTCTGCAACGAGGCGCCCGGACGACGTCTACCAGCTCGAGCACTGGGGCGCGGTCTTCTCGCGCACGCCGGACGGACGGATCGCCCAGCGCCCGTTCGGCGCGGCGGGCGAGCCGCGCACGGCGTACGCCGCCGACATCACCGGCCACGTCCTCATCCACGTGCTCTACGAGCAGGTCATGAAGCGCGACATCCCGACGTACGAGGAGTTCTTCGCGTGGAAGCTCGTCGATCGACGACGGTCGCTGCCAGGGCGTGATCGCCTGGGATCTTCTGCACGGCGGGCTGCACGTCGATCCGGGCGAAGACGGTGATCCTCGCGACGGGGGCGCGGGCGTCTGTACACGGGGACGACGAATGCGTACGCCTGCACCGGGCGACGGCATGGCGCTTGCGCTCCGAGTCCGGCGTCGCGCTGAAGGACATGGAGATGATGCAGTTCCACCCCACGACGCTCGCTCCGACCGGCGTGCTCATCACCGAGGGCTGCCGCGGCGAGGGGCGTACCTCCTGAACAAGGACGGCGAGCGCTTCCTCGTGCGGTATGCGCCCAACGCGATGGAGCTCGCCTCGCGCGACGTCATCTCGCGCGCCGAGCAGACCGAGATCGACGAGGGCGCGGCGCTGGACGGGAACGTCCTGCTCGACCTCCGCCATCTCGGCGCCGAGCGAATCCTCGAGCGCCTGCACGGCACGCGCGAGCTGTCGCATGACGTTCGCAGGCGTCGATCCGATCTACGAGCCGATCCCGGTTCGGCCCGGCGCGCACTACCACATGGGCGGCGTCGACACGGACGTCTGGGGCCAGACGACGCTCGACGGCCTGTACGCCGCCGGCGAGGTCGCCTGCGTGTCCGTGCACGGCGCGAACCGACTCGGCGGGAACGCGCTCATGGAGACGATCACCTACGGCAAGCGCGTCGGGCGCCACGCCGCCGAGTGGGCGGTCGTCGCACACGACCGTCGCCGTGCCGCCGTCGCTCGAGGTCGCCGCCGAGGAGGAGCTCCGCGACGCTCCTCGACCGCACGCGAGGGCGAGCGCCCGTGGCAGATCCGCGACGAGCTCGCCGAGACGATGCACGAGAACTTCGGGGTGTTCCGGCGCGAGGACCAGATGCTCGAAGCAGGGGCGAGATCGTGCGCGGGCTGCGCGAGCGCTACGAGCATGTCGTCGTCGACGACAAGGGCGACGTCTTCAACTCGGACCTGACGCAGGCGCTCGAGCTCGGCTACCTGCTCGAGCTCGCCGAGTGCATGGTCGTGTCCGGGCTCGCGCGCAAGGAGAGCCGGGGCGCGCACGCGCGACCGCACGACTACCCGGACCGCGACGACGAGAACTACCTGCGGCACACCCTCGTCACCTGGGAGGATGGCGCACCGCGACTCGACTGGAAGCCGGTGACGATGACGAAGTGGCAGCCTCGAGGAGCGCACGTACTGATGGTGCACCGATGAAGATGGCCCTGAAGATCTGGCGTTACGACCCGATCGAGGGCGAGCGCGCGCTGAAGGAGTACGAGGTCGACGCTCCCGACTGGGCGACGCTGCTCGACGTGCTCGACATCGTCAAGGACCGCCACGACGGGACGCTCGCCTATCGCAAGAGCTGCCGGATGATGATCTGCGGGTCGTGCGGGATGCGCATGGACGGCGCCGCCGTGCTCGCCTGCAAGACGCGGATGGTCGACATCGCCGAGTCGGGGCACGTGCCAGTGATCTCGGCGATGGGGAACATGCCGATCGTCAAGGACCTCGTCGTCGACATGGAGCCGTTCTGGGGCAAGATCCGCGCCGTCGACGCCGTGGCTCCAGCCCGGCTACTCGGATCCCGGGGACAAGGAGTACGTGCGTCTCGCAGGAGCGCATGGACACGATCCACAAGGAGTCGCTCTGCATCATGTGCGGCTGCTGCGTCTCGGAGTGCAACTCGATGGAGGCGGACCCGGAGTTCCTCGGGCCGGCCGCGCTCGCGAAGGGCATGCGCTTCGTCGGTGATCCGCGCGACCAGGCAACGGTCGAGCGGCTCCAGAAGTACTCGGACGAGCACGGGATCTGGGACTGCACGCGCTGCTACTTCTGCCAGAGCGCTGTCCGAAAGGCGTCGGACCCGCGCGACGCGATCGCAAAGCTCGGTGCCGAGGCCGTCGAGACGGGCATCGACTCCGACATGGGAGCGAAGCACGCGAAGTGGTTCGTGACGTCGACGAAGACGACCGGATGGCTGCGCGAGACCGAGCTCGTCCCGAAGACGCAGGGTGTCGCGAAGTCGCTGAAGGAGGTCAAGTTCGCGATGGGACTTGCCAAGCACGGCAAGGTGCCGCCGCCCGTCCCGCCGCACGTCGCGAAGCACGTCGACGAGGCGCGTGCGCTGCACGACCTCGTGCAGGACGCAGGAGCAAACAGGGTGCGCAGGGATCGTGCAGGTCGGAGAAGGCGCTCTCGCGGCTCGAGTTCCTGCAGGCGAGCGGCGAGAGGAGCGCGATCCGTACGGCGAGGAGCTCGTTCCCGAAGCCGGCGCCGCCTGGCGAGAAGGACTCGGCAGCGTGAGGACCGTCGCGTACTACAAGGGCTGTCTCGCGTCGCTGTCGGCGAAGGAGCTCGACACCTCGACGCAGGCGCTCGCGCCGAAGGTCGGGCCTCGAGCTGATCGAGCTGGAGGCCGTCACGTGCTGCGGCGCCGGCGACATCCACGAGGCGGAGCCGGACTACTACCTCCACCTGAACGCGCGCATCCTCGCCTACGCCGAGGAGACGGGCGCGGACACGCTCATGACGATCTGCAACGTCTGCACGCTCAACCTGCGGCAGGCGAACCACGCGCTGCAGGGCGACGCCGCGCTCCTCGCGCGGGTGAACGAGAACCTCGTCACGGTCGGCGCGCCGCCGTACTCGGGCGGCGTCGAGGTCATGCACTTCCTCTGGCTCATCTCCGCCGGCGAGGGCTACGAGCTGCTCCAGGGCGCCGCGCACAAGGGGCTCAAGGGCCTCAAGATCGCGCCCTTCTACGGCTGCCAGATCCTGCGCCCGTCGAAGCTCCTCGGCTTCGAGGATCCCGACAAGCCCGAGTCGCTCGAGCGGATCATCGCTGCCTGCGGCGGCGAGGCGGTCGACTACCCGGCGAAGATCAAGTGCTGCGGCTTCCCGATCATCCAGGCACGCGAGGACGTCGCGCTCGCGCGAGCTGATCCAGCCCGATCGAGCAGGCGAAGGAGGCCGGCGCCGACGCGATGGTGACGCCGTGCCCGCTCTGCCACCTCTCGCTGGACGCCTGGCAGTCGAAGCTCTGCAAGCAGACCGGGAAGGACTTCCAGATGCCGATCCTGCACCTCTCGCAGCTCGTCGGAGTCGCCGCCGGGATCGACAGCTCCGAGCTGAAGTTCAAGCGCCACGTCGTCTCGGTCGCGCCGGTGACCGAGAAGCTCTCCGATCTGATCTGGCTCTTCCTCGGGCTCGTCGCCGCAGCTGCGGCCGTCGCCGCGTGGGCGTGGTTCGAGGCGGGCTGGCTCCGCCGCGCGTGCGTCGAGGTCGAGCTGGCGGGCGTTCCTGCCGGAGCTCGACGGACTGCCGCATCGCCCACCTCTCCGATCTCCATCTCGGCGTGCCGTCGCGCGGCGCGGCGCGCGGTTGCAGCGACGCCGTCGATTGGGTGCGCGGAGCGCAAGCCCGACCTGGTCTGCGTCACCGGCGATCTCGTCTCGCGCCGCTCGGGGATGCCGCGAGCTCGAGAGCGCCTGCTCGCGCGAGCTCGGCCGCTGCTACGTCGTCCTCGGCAACCACGACTTCGCGCGACAGCCGCGATCCGTTCTCGCAGCGCATCGACCCGACGGCGATCGAGCGCTCCCGGAGCGTGGTGCTGCTCGGCGACGAGGCGGTCGAGCGTCGAGCTGCGGGGACGTCGCGTCCAGATCGTCGGCGTCGATCCGCAGTGCGTACGCCGCTCGAAGCAGCCGCCCGCGACCGGCTTGCGGCGACGGGAGCCGACTCTGCGCATCCTGCTCTGCCACTTCCCGGGGATCGTTCGGCGCATCCCGGCGTCTTCCACCTCGTCCTCGCCGGGCACCTGCACGCGGGTCAGATCGTCGTGCCGTACCCCGGCGGCAGGCTCCGGCTCGCGCACCTGCGCGCGCGCGACGTCGAGGGCGTCTACGACTACGGCGCGACGAAGCTCCACGTCTCGCCCGGTCTCGGCACGACGTTCGTTCCCTTCCGGCTCTTCGCCCGGCCGGAGGTGACGGAGCTCGTTGTACGATCGGCGTAGATGGAGGCTCCCGTCATCTCGACTGAGGTCCTCGCTCGCTATGCGGGCGATGCGGCGCAGGAGGTCGCGGGCGTGTCGGGCCTGACACGCGGATGCCGCGGAGGTCTCCGGCGTGCCCGGACGAGACAGACGTCGTGGTGCATCTCGAGCTCGAGTGGGGCGCAGGCGGCGGAGGGCGTCGCACGTCAGGTGCAGGACCGCGTGGTCGAGTACCTCGAGCGCATGGCGAACCTGCGAGGTCGGCTCGGTCGACGTCGTCGTCGAGCGCGTCGGCGCGCCGCCCGCGAAGCGATGACGCTCGCGGCTCGCCGGCCTCACCGGCGCGACGATCGAGACGGCGCCCGCCGGTCTGTCAGAGCTGCGTGTGGTGGCAGAGCCGCGGGAACCGCGAGCCGGAGAAGCGGAAGTGGATCGAGCGGGCCGAGGACGAGTGGGGAGCCTGGGGGAGCGTGTACCGCGACGACGACGGACGCGTCCTCGGGTCGATGCAGTACGGGCCGTCGCTCGCTCTTCCCACGTGCCGCACGACCTTCCGGCCGGTCCACCCTCCGACGACGCCGTCCTCGTCACGTGCGCCTACCTCCTCACCGACACGCAGCCGTGGGTCGAGCAGTCGCTCTTCCTCGCCGCGATCGGCGAGGCGCGGGACAGTGGCGCGCAGGGCCCTCGAGGCGTTCGCCTACCGCTACCGCGAGGGACGCCGCCCGCCGAGCGCTTCCTCGTCCACCGGACCGTCTTCCCGCGGGACTTCCTCGCCGACTTCGGCTTCCGGACGGTCCGCTCGGCCGGCCGGATCGAGCTCGCACGGCTCGACTTCGGCGGCCTGCAGCCGGTGGCGGAGGGCACGCGCGAGAAGGTGCTTGAACGTCGTGCGCGAGGCGTTCACGCCCGCGCCCGCCCCGACCACCCGGCGGCGGCTGAGGGGCTCGCCCTAGGCGCTTCGCCGCTGGCCGAGTAGCTCGGAAGAGACGCGCCGACGAGCATCTCGGCGATCTGAATCGCGTTGAGCGCCGCGCCCTTGCGCAGGTTGTCGCAGATGAGGAAGAGAGCGAGGCCGTTCTCCGACCGTCGGGTCTGGCGCGAACCCGGCCGACGAGCACGTCGTCGACGCCGAGCGCATGCCCGTGCGCCGGCATCTTCTCGAGCCGCAGAGCCAGGCGCTTCGGCGAGGATGCGCTCGGCCTCGGCCGGCGAGAGCGGCTCGCCGGTCTCGATCCACACCGCCTCGGCGTGGCCGACGACGACCGGAACCCGCGACGCAGCGTCGCGCTCAAGGGCAGGTCGGGGAGCTCGAGGATCTTGCGCGTCTCCTCGCGAAGCTTGACCTCCTCGTCGAACTCGACGCCGTCGAGCTCCAGTCCATGCGCAGCTGGTGGTCGTCGGCGTCCTCGCCCGCAGGCGCTCCGATCGCGTCGGCGCCCGCGCCCGGAGACCGACTGGTAGGTCGCGACGCGCACGCGCTCGAGGCCGCGCGGCGTCGTGCAGCGGCGCGAGCACCATGGTCAGCGGGATCGTGCAGCAGTTCGGGTTCGCGACGATCCCTGTCGTGCTCGAGGCGCGCGCTCGCCGTTCACCTCGGGCACGACGAGCGGAACGCCGTCCTCGCAGCCGGAACGCGGACGGACTTGTCGACGCAGAGCGGCGCCGCCCGCAGCTGCGACGGGCACGAGCTCCGCGCTCGCGCTGCGTGCCGATCGAGAAGAAGCAGACGTCGAGGTCGCCGCGCGCTGACAGCGCTGCGGCCGTCGCCTCCTCGACCTCGAAGTCGCCGAGCTACTCCGCCGGCTGAGCGCCGCGAGGCGAACGTGCGGATGTTCGTGTAGCCGCGATCGACGCAGGTACTCGGAGCGTGACCTGACCGACCGGCGCCGGTCGCGCCGACGACGCCGATACGCAGGTCCGGGTCGATCATCGCCGCAGTGTACGAAGCGACGGACAGAGCCCAAAAACACTGAACCGGCTGACCCGAAGGCCCGCCGGTTCAGTGGGTGCAACACTAGGCGGCCCGTTTCACCGGATGCAACCCCCGCCGAGTCGAGAAAGACGCAATTTGCGGAAAGAAACGTCGGCCCGCTCACATGACGCGGCGGCCGGCGAGCGCCCGGCCGAGCGTCACCTCGTCGGCGTACTCGAGGTCGCCGCCCACCGGGAGACCGCTGGCGAGCCGCGTGACCTGCACCGTCGTCGCGCAGGCGGTCGGCGAGGTACGCCGCCGTCGCCTCGCCGGTCATCGTCGGGTTCGTCGCGAGCGACGACCTCCGTCGACGCCGTTCCGCTCGACGCGCGCAAGCAGCCCGTCGATGCGCAGGTCGCTCGGCTCGACGCCGTCGAGCGGCGAGAGCGCGCCGCCGAGGACGTGGTAGAGGCCGCGGTACTCGCCCGTGCGCTCGAGCGAGACGACGTCGACCGGCTGCTCGACGACGCAGATGATCGGTCCGGTCGCGCCGCGCGTCCGAGCAGACGCCGCAGAGCTCCTCCTCGGTGAGGTTCCCGCACTCGCGGCAGAAGCGGACGCGCGCCTTCACGTCCTCGATCGCGCGCGCCAGCTCGAGCGCCTCCTCGGGTCGCGTGGAGAGGATGTGAAACGCCAGCCGTTGAGCCGTCCGCCTCCCGATGCCGGGGAGCTTCGTGAGCTGCGTGACGAGGTTCTCGACGGCCGGGCTCAGCACGGCGAGAGCCTAGCCGTCCCTTTCGGACACGCCTCGTTCGCCGGGTGGCTACGAGCCGGGCAGCAATCCCGCCGAGATCGTGCCGAGGCCGCCGGGCATGAGCCCGGACATCTTCGACTCCATGCAGCGCGCGCGCTGAGCGCAGCGCTTCGTTCACGGCGGCGAGCACGAGGTCGGCGAGCAGCTCCGGGGTCGTCGGGATCGATCGCACGCGGGTCGATCGTGATCGAGACCGACCTCGCCCGCCCGTTCGCCTTCACGGTGACCATCCCGCCGCCGGCCGAAGGCCTCGACGACCTCGCTCGCGGCCTCCTCCTGCGCCTTCGCGAGCTCTTCGCCTGCATGCGCTGGGCCTCCTGGAGCATCTTGTTCATGTCGAAGTTCATTCGGTCGGCTCTTCACTTCTTCGGCGTCGAACGTCTCCTTTAGAGCAGCGATGAAGACGTCCTCCTCGGCGAGCGGCTCGTCGTCGCCTCGGCGACGCGTCCTCGGCGTCGCCCGACTCGAGGACGACGGTCAGCTTGCGGCCCGGTCACCTCGTAGAGCGCGTCTCGCAGGAGGCCGATGTTCTGCGGCTCGGCGACCTGGCGGCGGTGGAAGTCGGCGCCCGCCGGGAACTCGAGCGTGAGCGTGTCGTCCGCGAGGCCTGTCGGCGTGGCCTCGGTGAGCAGGCTCGCGACCGGGATCGAGGCGCTCGCGAACGGCGTCGAGGATGCTCCTGTCCCAGGCGTCCGTGACCTGCTCGAGCTCGACCTGCGGCGCCTCGGACGGCAGCGCTCAGCGGGAGGCGGGCGCGGGACCGCTCGGCTCCTCGTGAGCGGCTCGGAGGCCGCGGCTGGCGCCGGCGTGTCGCGCCGCGCCGGGCGCCACGCGACTCGAGCAGCTCGACGCGATGCGCGAGCGACTCGCGCGAGAGATCCGAGGCGCGGCCGCGTCACCTTCACGAGCGCGAGCTCGAGCGGCAGCCGCGGGTCGGCGCCCTGGCGCATGTCCTCGACGGCGACGGCGAGCAGGTCGATGAGCCGCAGCACCGTCGGCTCGCGGAAGCTGGTTCGCCTGCTCGCGCAGGCGCTCGCTTCGTCTCCTCGGTGACCGGCAGCGAGTCCGGGCACGTGGCCCATGTGCTGGACGAGCAGCAGATGCCGCAGGTGCTCGAGCAGGTCGGTGACGAGCCGGCCGAGATCCTGTCCCTGCTCCGACGAGCTCCTCGACGAAGAGCAGCGCGCCGGCCGTGTCGCGGTCGACGACCATGTCGCAGAGCCGCGAGCAGCGACTCCTCCTCGACCGCGCCGACGCAGCTGCAGCACGGACTGCGCGTCGATCGAGCTGTTCGTCGCCGCGGCGAGCTGGTCGAGCGTCGACACCGCGTCGCGGAACGAGCCGCCGGCGCCGCGCGCGATGAGCGCGAGCGCCGAGTCGGGCGCCTCGATGCTCCTCGCCGTCGGCGACGCGGCGCAGGCAGCGTCACGAGCTCGGGCAGCCGCGGCCGCTGGAAGACGAACGTCTGGCAGCGCGAGCGCACGGTCGGCGAGCACCTTCTGCGAGCTCGGTCGTGCAGAAGACGAAGACGAGGTGGGGCGGAGGCTCCTCGATCAGCTTCAGCAGCGCGTTCCAGGCCGCGTCGGTGAGCTGGTGCGCCTCGTCGAGGATGTAGACCTTCGTAGCGCGCCCTCGACCGGCTGGAGGACGACGCGCTCGCGGATCTCGCGGATGTCGTCGATGCCGCGCTGCGAGGCGGCGTCCATCTCGACCACGTCGAGCGAGCGTGCCGTTCGCGATCGCGACGCAGACAGTGGCACGTCTTGTCGGGCGTCGACGACGGCCGGGCGTCCCGCGCAGTTGAGCGCCTTCGCGAGGATCCGCGCCATCGACGTCTTGCCGGTGCCGCGCGGGCCGGCGAAGAGATAGGCCTGGCGCACCTGGTCGTGCTCGATCGCGTTCTGCAGCGTGCGGACGACCGCCTCCTGGCCGACGACCTCGTCGAAGCCCTGCGGGCGGTACTTCCGGTAGAGGGCGGTCACCTGCTGGATTCAATCAGGTGGGGTCAATGCCCGGCCACGCGCTCCGCCTTCGAGATCGGGGCATCACCGGAGGTACCTGCGTCGCCTGCTCGGATCGGGCGGAGCCGCGGCACCTGAGAGGGAGTCCTTAGCGCTGCTTCCTTCCGGACCTGACGCGGTTCGGACGCTCCCAGTGCGCGGAACCCGATCGTCAACGCCGCGTGCGCAGACCCTGATCCCGACGAAGCCGTCCCTCGGACGGCGTTCGGTCCCGCATGGAGCGGATTTCGGGTTCAGGGAACCGCTGACTCCCCACCTAGCGCGACCGGGCAGGCGGAGGGTACCACCTCGTCGCCGACTACCATCGGACGCGGGTACCTGTGATCGACGACGACGCTCTACACCGACGCCGGCTGCCCCGTGGGCGTACTCCGCGAACCCGGCGCTGCGCGTGCTCGAGTGGCGCTTCGCGACCAGCCTCCGTGGCGGCTCGTGATGATCGGGCTTGCGCGAGGAGGCGAGCGAGTGCCGCGGTCGCGCGCACTTCGACGCGAACGCAGCGCTCGCGCGCTGGCGCGCGTCTCGAGGAGCGCTACGGCATGCCGTTCGGCGACGCGGAGAGCCTGCGCGAGCAGGAACGGGCCGAGGATGCCGCGCGGTCGTCGCGCGCCGGTCATGCTCGAGCCCGGGAGCGAGTGGGCGGTGTTCCGTGCGCTCCAGATCGCGAACTTCACGTCGGCTCGCGTCTACCTCGACGACGCCGAGAGCATCCGGGATGCGCTTCGCGCCGTGCCCGAATCGACGCCGACCGTATCGCCGCGATGCTCGACGACAGCGAGGTCGTCTCGAGAGTACGACCGGCAGTTGGCCGAGACGCGCTCGGCCCGGGACGCCTGCGCATGCTCAGGACAAGACGGCCTCCGCTGACGGTCGGGTGCGGTTCACTGCGCCGTCGGTGGTAAGCTCCGTCGCGGCGAGCAATCGGCGGGTTGCAGGAGGCTGGCAGCCACTCCTCTCCTACGACACGGTTCCCGGCGAACTTCGCGCCGGAGCTGGAGCGCGTGCCGCCTTCCGGAGTCGCCGGCGCCTCTCCTCGAGTTCTTCCCGCACGGGCTCACGACGGCAGAGGTCGCGCTCCTGCTCGCCGACGGCTCAGACCTCTCCTGATTTGTGGCGCCTGATCCGCACTCCTGGCCGAGCTTGTCGAGGCGGGTGGTGCGATCCGCGCCGAACACGTCTGGTCCCTAGTCGATCCGGCTGGGCACGGGGTGTCCGCCGAGGCGTAATCTTGACGACTGATGGTCGTCGAGGACACGACAGCATTCGTCGAGCAGCTCCATGTGCTCATCGACGGCAAGAAGGCAGATGTTAAGCATCGGCGTCGCGTGGCGAGGGCAAGGATCGAAGTGCTCGAGCTGCTGGCAGAGGTGTTTATTTACCCGGATGTTGCGCGATATGGAGCCGAGTGAGGATCCCGGTGGTGCAAGAGAGATACAGGCGCTCGGCTCCCCCAAATCAACGCGAAGCGTGAGGAGCTCGGCCGAAGGCGAGAGCGATTGATGCAATTAGAGGAGAAGTTCCGCGATGTAGAGGCTCGGCGCCGGACGGTTGTCATCTTCCGACTTCATTCGTCGGACCATCATGTCGACTTCCTCCGAGAGTAGATTTGCGCGTATGTCCGCGGCCCAGACGACGCGCCAAGGCCAGTCTTGCGTAAGGGGGCCGTCAGTGGTGGTGGTATCGCGATCGGTTCTGGTGGATGACGCGAGGCTCAACGCTCACGAGGTCGAGAGCGCAATCCTCGACATGGATCTGACCGGGAGCTTGCAGCGGCATCTACTTGAGGAAGCGCGTGAGGGCGCGTTCGGTACGGCTGGGTCGGCGACGCCAAGCGAGTCGATCCCAGACCCGGTCAGACTCGTCGTTTGGCGCCGAGACCTGGGCCGCTGCGTCGATTGCGGCTCGGCCGAGAACCTTCGTTTCGAATACGTTGCTATTGCCGGCGGCGTACCTTCGGCACACGATGTCCGGCTCTGTTGTCGCACGTGCTCGGTATTGCGCACCCTGCCGGGTACTGCCGCCATTGCGGACATGGCCGAGTGAGCGGTGGCCTTAACCGCGAGGCGCTGCGACAGCGTGAGCGCGACCGCCCTGACCAGCTGGGGTCGCCAGAGCTCCTAGCGCAGGAAGCATGACTACGATCGAGTGGTGAGCGCGACACCTCATGAGGTGACGGTGGGCGACGTCATGGTTCGCAGGCCGAAGACCCTCCTCCCTGCGGAAACCGTCGCCGATGCGCGGAAGGCGTTCGAGAACGCCAGCGTGAGGATGCTTCTCCTCGTGGAGGGGGATCGCTTCCGCGGCGCGGTGACGGCAATCCCGGTCGAGGCGGGATCCCGACGAGTTGGCGCTTACCTTCGTCGACGAGCCGCTGACCGTGACTGCAGACATGCCCGCATCGGAAGCTCTCGCGCGCCTCGACTACAAGCCGAACGGCGAATGATCGTCCCCTCGACGAGGAGCGCCTGGCCGGATTGGTCTGCATGACGAGCGACGGCGAGCGCTTCTGCGGGTCCCCTCGGCGCTGCCTAACGCCCGGCACGCCGGGCGGAGCCGGTCACGCTCGGCGGCTGGAGCGCGAAGCGTCGTCCACCTGCGCGTGAAGACGCCGTCGGCATGGAGCTCGAACCGGGATCTGAACGTCATCGGAGGCGGTGTCGAACAACGGGACGAACGGCTTGAGATCGAGGACAGGCGTTCCGTCGAGCAGGTCCAACCCTTCCACGACTCGATTCGACGCCACGCTGACGATACGAGCGAAAGTCCGACTGGGTTCGGGCGCCGGCGAGCGCGTCGCGAACGTCCCCATGCCGTTCGTTGTCGAGGAATGTTCGCACCGTCGAATCCCAGCCGACGACCTCGTCGAGGTGGGCGATGACCCATACGTGGGAGAACCCGTCGAGATCCGCGAGGCATCCACTGTGCGGGCTCGAGACTGATCGTCGACGTGCCGTGCGCGTCGGCCATTGCTTTCGTAGCATCCCGTTCAGCTCGGTGTGGCGAGCTGACGTACCCGATCGGGCGGTAGACGATCGGTTCGACGACGCGACCGTCGGTGCCAGGCCCTCCACGAATGAAAGCGCTGCACGACCGACCGAGAGGCGCCAGAGACTCAGCGTTCGGGCAAAGCCCGCCGCAGACTTCAGCTGTTTCTCGAGTGCCGCCTCCGTGCGGACGAGAACGGTTTGCTGGTCGAGCAGGAGCGCGGTCGGGTCGAGGCCGGCGCGGTCGAGGAACAGGAGCTTCAACATGAGCTCCGATCGAAGATCCCGCACATGCGCCGCAGGAGTGCTATGCCAGCGATTAAACCCCCGCGCGACTCCGTCGAGTGGGCCCGAGGATGGTTCGGGCCGGGCCGGCATCGCTCGTCGTCGTGCCCTGACCTCTGCGAGTCCATCGCCTTTGAAGCTGGCGCAAAGGCCTTGTACACGAGCGGTCGGGTGCACGAGTAAACGCGCCCGATGTCTCCCGCCTCCCCTGCGCCTGGCGATCGCCCAGCCGTGGGTCGGCGCATCACAGGTGAGCAGGCCGAGCGCGGCCCACTCCGGGAGCGACGGCTCGGTCCGCGGAGGTCGACTCATCGGGCGAGCATGACCTCGGTCGACTTGAGATCGCAGTCACGGGATCGCCTTCCGCGAGCCCGAGCTCTTCGACGCTCGTCCGCGTCACCACGGAAACGATCTCGTTCTCACCGACCCGAACGACGACTCCCTGGCCATCACGCCGCCGAGCTTGATCGAAGTGACTGTGCCTTTCGAGCAGCAATACGTAACTGAACGAAGTACAA
>ERZ1370068.7912-contig-6802_pt1 | contig 30543 bp, 46 predicted proteins | sample MGYA00561227_ERZ1370068 | MGnify/ENA primary metagenome ERZ1370068 (study PRJEB38410, sample SAMEA6850437) | metagenome | study: Metagenomic assessment of the ecological functions of the soil: analysis of the soil microbiota associated with the...
AACGATGGCTTCTTCGATGAAATAGACCTGCCACGAAATCGGCGGCGGCCGATAATTGCGAGAAGGGCGATGAAAATGCGGTAACCGCAAAATACGCGCTCAGCAGCCGAGGCGGGACAGTCCGTCGCAGGATCGCGTACAAAAAAGCAAGAGCCGATTGGGATCACGAGGAATAAAGGTCCAATCAAACTCAACGCGCCTCCTGGGCTACAGGCAAGCCACAGATGGAGGGGGCAAAGAAATAGTGTGCATAATCGAGAACGTCCAGAGATGGTCTCCGTACGCGATGCGGGTTGAGCCGGTTGCCGAAAAACTTGGCCGGGATGACAGAGGTAGTCACAAGCTGTGATCTCTGTCTGAGCGTCCGGTACGACGAAGTTTGCGGGATAAGGCCCATCATCGGTCTAGACCTTGTTCAGGACCACTGTCGCGAGCTTGTCCTTGGGAATGCACCGGAGGAAATCACGAAGAAGGCTCTCCGAATATGTTCGCCGGGCTTCCACGACGACGATCACATGCTTGATAACGTCCATGCTAACTTCCAAATCCACCCGTCTGTTCTGCGGAGTGAAGGAAATCGACCACCACGCAATCGTGCAAGGGCTGCAAATGTCGGAGAGTAAGTCGCGATGGAGAGCGACGCATTTAATTCCGAGATTGGACTTGTCGGACGCAGTGTACGAGAACATCGAAACTCTTCAGCTCCAGATGAACTGTGACAAGCGCCCGCGCAAGCTTCCGACTTGGTTCGGCGTTCAGCGCAAACCGAGCGGCTGAAGGCTTCCGCCAGTTCGCATCGACCAGGACAGTCTTCTGTCCACATTCTGCGATGACTCCCGCCAGGTGCGCTGCGACTGATGAGGCCCCCGCACCGCATGTTGGAGCCGCAACCGCGATTATCAGTCCCGCTCCGTTGGACTCTGTCCGGTTTGCAGTCTGACAGCGACGCTTACTCCATCGCGTCGTAAAGGCCTGTAGAGACCTTCTTATAGACTGGCTGAAGACCTTCCTCGCCAGAGCTTTGCGGTTTCCCACCTGCGTTTCCTTATTTTAGGAACAGGCGCGATGCGGTCGAGGTTGGTTGATTGCCGCACTATCTTCGACTGTTCTTGACGACATCTTCGTTTGCTGCCCTGAGCAATGCAGTGGCCAAACCCGGCGGCGGCACCGCCCACGGCTTACAGCGATGGCCAAGCACAACGGCCATTTGTTGGCCAGCTCCGGCCGATGGGGCGTTCAGCTAACGTGATCGCTCTTGCGCTGGGAATGGATATGTCGGCGGTCTCCGCATAGCGTCGTTGCAGGAAGCTGTTATGCAAAAAGTCGATAGGTCTCGGCCGTGTTCTGGCTGTTCGCGCAGTCGCGCGCGCGCCATTTCCTCAGCTTCACGCGTGGGCAAAGACGCTTGCGCCGATGGGTCGATCGCGAACAGCTCTGTCCCGGAGCTCCGCCAACCACTCCTCCCGGCCAGCCGTCAGCATCCTGTCCGGGCCTTCCGTTTCGGCTCGTTGCCGACCCTGGATGTAGCTTTGCGCAATCGCGTTCGCGACTGCGGCCGAGCGGAGCGGATCCTGCGAAGTGAACCCGATCCTCTCAGCTGGCGTTGGACGTACCCACCTGGCGAATGATGAGTGCGCGTTTGACACGCACGGCCGTTGCGAGCCGGGGGAAGGCGTCGTCGGCGCTGGGGCTGGACTAGTGCTACCAGAGTCGGAAATGAACCTTGCCGAGCACACCGCCCTGCCTTTCCAAACTCTTCGGTTTGCATGAGCCGATGTTGGATCGATGACTCGCCCGATCACTTCATCCCGGATTGAAGAACCTGAACTTCCGGTAGCTGTCCAACGTGAGGCGGGTCCCGAAACAGAGCATTCCACCGGCCGAGTCCGGAAGGTTTAGCACGATCTTCAAGCAGAATGGTCGTGAGAGGCCGTATAGTACCCTGGCGCGAGTATAAGGAACGCGATGCCAGCGCAAAGACTGGCAAAGACCCAAATGAGGCAAAGGCACCAATTCTTTCGAATGAACCGGAATGATGGCATCAGTGTTCACCGGATCTCGCTCGTTTGGCCCGAGCGGTGCCTCGGCGAAGTTGTAAGAGGGCGGCGCCACGGATCCAGTAGGAAGCATGCGGGCTATCTATGTTTAGAACGAAGTTGATCGCGCCAGGGCGACGCACCACAGGAGAGGACGGGCAAATCCGCGAGGCGAAGGTCTGACAGGTAGCCGTCAGCCCACGACGTGATGATGAACAGAGACTTGGCCACGAGTTCAGTCCGCCTTCGCGAAATCGAAAACAAGCTCATGGTTCGCTCTGAATATTTCTTTCGCTCAAAATACTCTTCGGTGGTCGACCCGTCGTTCACGTGGGAATCAAGCGCAGTCCGCCAATACGGGGCCGTGATAAAGATGCTGTTTCCCACGAGGTTCCTCACCGCCAAGCGCCGAGGACTCCTGCAAAAGCCGGTGCACCCACTCCAACCCGCTCCGCCGCATCCAAAGCGGCGCGTTTGGACGACACCAGCGTGAAAGTCGAAGGCAGCGCCCACGCCCACCATCACGGCAGATTCACTTTCAGATGGTGATGCGCGTGCATCCAGGCCTCCCTGCTTCGGGACAACCCAGCCCTACCCATACGATTCCGTGGGCGCCGGATCTATTGATCATGTTAAGCAATGGCCGTCTCTTCCTCCGACGACAGATTGCGGAAAGGTGCGGCGAATGCGCCCCCACGATTCTAATACTCGGAAATTCCGTTCGAAGCCGTTGTTCGAGACACAGGAGGGTGTCCGGGGCTTCCACCATAAAGCGCGAACATCTCCGTGCCGCGACCGTTGATGCCATCCGACAGCAGGCCCACATCAACTCTGGTCCGCTGATCCGCTCCTGGTCCACGTGACCTTCTTCCTCAGCATCCAAGCGACCGGCGCTCCATCCGGCGTAACTAAATCAGCGAAGTTGGATCGCGTTTGTGTGCGCAGCACTCGCCGCGCGCCAGGATGATGCTATGCACGTTGCAGACACATATCGCTCTACTCTCGCGACGGAGAGCCCATCCGAAGATGCGGTCTGTCGCTTCGGTCCAGCTCAGAACATCGATCGGCACGCCAGCACGCTTTCTCGCACGGGTACGTGCTCACTCGTTTGTCCCGGAGGAAGAATTGAGCCGGGCATTTATTTATTTCTCGCTGGCTCGAGACTACGACGACCATTGGTCTTCGCATGAGAAGTGCGTCAGAACTGTTACTTCAATTGCGATTCCGGAACGACCAGGACCAGGCAGGTAACGTCTTCCAGGAGTACTCACAAAGGGGTACTTGGATCGAAATTAGCGCGATGTGTTGTTTCCGGTCTAACTGGCGGTCAGCTTAAGGCGGACTGCGTTGGCTGCTACCAAACCGAAGACAAACCGGAGAGGAATGCGCGAAGTGAATGCCTGACGCGTAAACGACCAGCCGGCATTTACAGCCCTTACATCCCAGATCAGGTTTCTGGGGTTCGCGAGGGCATCATAATGGCAATCAATGATGCTATGCTTTGGCGCACCTGGCGAAATAAGCGTAAATCGACAAACCCTTGGAAGTTGGAGCAGCCCGGCCATCTCGTGGGGCGTTGTAAGTCTGGCGGGTGCGGCAACGACGGAAGGTGCATCCGCCGCAGCCGGTTTTATCTACAGGGACAGCTGCGAAAGCGCCATTGCCCTGCTGTACGGCATCTATATCCTCGAACTACGCAATCGAAGCTGCCCTCGATCATGAGCGCCGTCACCAGTCGGGCTGTTGTTGTAACAGACAAGCCCACGCCCGGACGACACACCGGTCCGATTGAAACACCGAGACGTTGTCCTCGGTCCAGGAGGTCGGACCGTTCTCGGCCGAGAAGTCTTCCAATATCGAGTTCGGCGCGACTGATTGAACTGCATCGCTCTGTCCGCGCGGCATCGGACCACGCGCGTCACGGAGTTCGAGGAAGCTCATGCGAGTGCCTTCGCTTTTCAAGACGTATATATTGCTCGCTCCCCGGGATGCTTTCACGCGGGTGATCATCGTGTTCGGGCAGCTCTCGAGATTCACACAATTGCGATCTTGGTTTGCCCCACCCCAGAAGGCGGAGCGCCCACGTGATCGATCTCGAGGTTCTGCAGCACGAGTCCCGATGCGTCTGTTGCGTACACGCCGTGTCCCCCGCGTAACGGATGCGACAGTTGCGGACTGTAACGCCTCGATGTAGCACGGTAACTCCATTCCCGAACATCGCTTCGACATCGAGCTTCTCGATGACCTGCCCATCGGCATGAGAAGTGACGGGACCACTTTGCATGAGCGGGGCCATCGCGGTGCGACTGCCGCTTCCGTTCGGGTCGTCCGAATAAGGCTCCGCACGCGGCGGCCTGATAGGCGGGTCTCCGTAACGACGAAGCTAGGGGCGGAAAGACCCAAGAAACCGGCAAGTAGACGGCGACGATCCATTTGAGGCCCTGGCAGGCACCACTACGGGTCTACATCAGAGCGGCGTCCACATCGCTGCGATAAAGCAGCCATCTCCACCACCCACTCTTCAGTGGTGAGCCACCGCCGGCAACAAGTATGCGTCGATACTAGCGGCTCAGAAAGCGCTCCAAAGGAGTAACACCATGAGCCAGGACGTGCGGAGCCAGAAGCATTGTCGGTAGAGTCGCCTTAATCCGCGCTCGAAATGAAGATCAATCCGTGAGCCGTTGCTCCCATCGAGAAGAAGCTGCCATTCGGTGGCTTGAGAATTTTTCGGCAAGACGAATTATCCTGCCTCATGCACGATCTGTGTACTCACTTCCTGGTTCTGCACCTGCGTCGATCGGCTCGCGAGCAACGGTAGTCATACGATTGGGCCGAGATGGAAGAGACCGGTGTCAAGGTCACATCGAGTTCGCGATGATGAGAGGAGAACGCTGGAGATCGTTCAGCGTATCACCACTGTATTACACCATCGGAAACAGAAGCGTTATCCGTCACTGACTTGACTGTGATCCATGCCAGCGAGCGTGGCGCGCCAGAAAGGCCGAAAGCCGATCCAGTGGAATCATGGATCTGCCAGTGCGCAGCCGTGCCGAGGCGATCGAGAAGATCAACTTGGTACGCCATGCGCTGGAAAATTGAAGCCACAAAATCCTGAAGTCCGGCTGCATTGCAAGGCGGAAGCGTCAAAATTGCGCACAGCTGAGCGGCTCGCCAACTTGATGGCGATCTTCCGCATTCCTCAGGTGGCCATCCTATAGCTCACCATTTCGTCTTGAGTTCACAGCCGTCCTGCAAAGTAGCCCTCACTGACGCTGAAATCAATCTTTGCTCGACGAACTTGTCAGTGACACCCGGCACCGCCAACGTCGGATTATCCAACTGGGCGGGGTGGACGCGCTACGTCGGCATCGGCCTCCGCGCGCAGCCGCGATCTCCGCCCGACCGCGGGCAGCGCGCCCTCGCCGGTCTGGCGGATGTCGACGGCGCGCGTCCGGGGGTCCGTGAGCCGGAAGCCGGGCATGTGGGCGAGAATCCAGCGGCCGATGCGGCCCAGACCCTTGGCCTTCTCGACCAGTGAGATCGGCGCTCGAAGGACCGCAGTCACGTAAGCCAGCACGTACTCGGCGAGGAGGACCGGCACCGAGCTGCGAAGGCCCCCTGACCTGCTCGGATCGAGCGCGAGCGTCTCCGCCTTGCGGTTCGTCCGCAGTACGGTCATCTGCTCGCCGTGGATGCGCCGAAAGTAGAGGTCCTCGCGCAGCAGGTGGAACGGGCCCCAGAGCGCCAGCTCGGCGAACAGGACGCGCTCGGCGCGGGCAGCGGCTTGTACGGATGGATGCTGCCGAGCAGACGGCGACGCGTCATCCCGTGGTGGTTGAGGCCGCCCTGACGACAAGGATGTCCCAGAAGCGGGTTGAGGAGACGGGTCCTCCAGCCTCTGCCGCGCGATATCGCGACCGGTCTCGCGACCGTCCTCGTCGACGAGGACTGTCTCCGCATAGACGAGCGCGACTCTCCGGGCGGCGGTCTAGACCTCGACGCACCGCTCGACGTACGTCGGCGCGAACCAGTCATCGTGGGACGCGAACATGAAGTACTCGCCGCGCGCGAGTGCGAGCGTCCGGCGGTGGTTCCAGATGAGACCTTGTTCACGTCATTCCGCGACGTGCGGATGCCGCGGGTCCTGCTCGGCCCAGCGGGCGATGACTCGCCGGCGTCCCGTCGGTCGACGCGTTGTCCGGAGATGACGATCTCGGAGGTCCTGGTAGGTCTGGGCCAGAGCGATCTGAGGGCCCGGTCGATGAATCCGACACCGTTGTAAACAGGGACGCCGATGGTGACGCGCGGTCGGGACGTGGTCGGCCGGTCGTGCGATCTCCGCGAGGTTCACTGACACCTCCAAGAGGGATGATGGCATGGACAAGGGCGCACGACACTCTCCTCGGGGCACCCACGGTCTGTCACCTGGCCCATCAACGCCACGCCGAGGCGATCTCCTCGGCGGCCAGCCTCGCGCAGATCGTACGCGGAGCAGACGTACGCTGGGGTGTGACGTGGCCCTCGCTGACGCGCACGGCCGATGCCGTGGGTCCAGGAGCTTTTCACCGTTGTAGACGGGGATACCGATCGACAACCTCGGATGCGCTTCCATGGATCGGCCCAGTTAATCTCGTGATTGCGCGATTTGCGGTCGCGTGTATGCCTAAACGGCTAAATTAGTGCCATAACTCTAGCTTTTTGGAACAGGCACCAACAGGTAGTAATCCCAAAAGACCAAGTTTCAGTCTCACCTGAGTGCGTACCTCGCTAACCTTCTCATGCAGCTGGGCCTAATCTCAACATGGTGAGCCGAGATTGCGGATGCGAGTGGCGAACTCGGCTGCGGCACTGGCTGGATTGGCGACGGGCGAAATGATAAGGGTCAAGGTCCTGGTAACAGGCACCGTCGGCCCAGCATGTGGTAGGCGGTGGTAAGGATCGAGGCCGCCTGACCTCTGAATTGCTGCCCTGGGAATGGAAGAAGCTCAATCAGCCAGCAGCGGCTGCCTGAGCCATACCCCGACCAACGATCCTCAGATCCTCACGCCGCGGTACTCACCGTGTGCTTACGATGGTCTTTAAATGCTGGCCGATGAGGAAGCGATGGTGCGAGCGCACGCGTCCACGCAACGCCTCTACAAGCTGTGCCCGCGTTGCGGCCAATCGTGGCCGCTTCCTCGTCCGCGTCAGATCGCGCAGTTCCTAAATGGGCTGCGGTGGCACGAAGCTCGCCCGGATCAGGCCATGTGCCACTCTGATCAGTCCAACCTGGACCCACAACTCTTCGACATGATCCACGCCGATGCCCGATCTTGGTACGGATTTGACCTCACATCTGTAGACGACTACTTAACTATTCCTATCGCCACCTTGCTCTAACGGTACGTGTCTTCGTCGATAACCAAAGCCGCCTATGAAAAAGGAATCCTTAGTGCGACGATCGGCTCTGAAGCGCTCGATCGTAGATAGCCTGTAGCATCTTTGTAATTCTGGTCTGCTGTGTAATGCATTTCAAATTCGCTGCGCGCAGCGTAGCCGCATGCTTTGACGCTCTTCTTCGTGCGTCATCAACCATTCTATCTGCGCGGTCAGGTCTTTGGCATCACCAGGTCGATAGTGCAGTCCAGTCCTCCCATGCTGAATCAGCTCACCCAGGGCACCGAGATTGCTCGCTATGACTGGCACTCCGGCGGCAAACGCTTCAGCGATGACGATGGGAAACCCTCGTACCAAATGGAAGCGAACGATCAGCACGTGGGCGCGCCGAAGGAGCTCCATCACCCCGTCCTTTGTGAGGTGGCCAAGCAATTCGACCCTTCATACGATGCGCTACCGCCTCCACTTCTGGCCTCAGAGGTCCGTCGCCGGCAATCTTAAGGGGCATCTTCCCGTTGAGCTTTGTCCACGCACCAAGAAGCGCGTGCGGATACCTCTTCTCCTCGGCAAGCCGTCCAATAAAAACAGCGAAACCACCATCTCCCTGACCATTCGGTGGGACCGGCTGCACAAAAATTGGGCTTCACGAACACGCGATTGGCTGGTAGTCCGCCCTGGATAAATCTCTCGCGGCTGAACCCAGTAAGGCGCGATATAGGCATCCACCATCGTTCTCCATGTCCCCCACGCGCGATGCAGGGCGATCATCGAGGTGACGGACGCCGCTGCGGCTCGGCTGCCACGATAGCAAGCATAAAAAACTGCAGGCAGCGGGATGGCCTTGCCCAAGCATCGTTTCGCAAGGGCGCCCTCGCGGTGAAGCAACGCATTTGGGCAGAGTAACCGGTAGGTTATGGAGAGTCTGCACCACGGCCACGCCCGTTTCACGCGCAGCATAATAAATGGAGGGAGAAAATAGAGGAAAAAATTGTGCACGTGCATGATGCTCGGGCGAAAGCGCGCCAGCTCGGCGGCGATGCGCTTTTTGGCTGCGCGAGAATGAACCGCGTTAATGCCGGTGCTGGATCTGTTTCAATGCACCCGTATTTTCCGCATTGTCGGCCTCGAGTAGGGCGACCTCGTGGCTGTTATTCTCAAGCATAGATCTCTCGGCCTGCACCACCACGTCTTCCCTCGCCGGCAAATTGGTAATGATTGTGGACGAGTAGGATTTTCATCGGCATACATCTCATCTTTAGTAAGCCACTTGCGCCATCTCCAGGCGCAGACGGACCTTGTCACTCATCTTCCCGTGCAACACCCGGGATTGCTCAGGTGGAACCATGCTTTCATGGTATAGCTCAGAAGGGACCGAGTGAAATCGTTCCTCGTGACGAACGATCTTCTGACTGTATAGCCCTCACTTACCAAATCGTCTCTGTGCACCACACCGTTGTTCTGCCCAGTGACTTCGTGAGCAGGCAGTTGGCCCATCTATCGCGTTCAAAGCGCTCTCGACGTAGCGGCCGCGCGAACAGACTAAACTCTGGAGCAACCTCATAACGCTCGTCATCGCCACCGTACTCCAGAAAGAATTCCTGGTATATGTACGCGGCAAGTGGCGAAATAGGCGTGAAGTCACAAGCTGCGCGCTTTCTCCATGTCATCCCATGCGGCGCTGCTTTGAAAATTCCCGAGACTTTGACCGCTGGACCCAATCCAGCGAACACCTCCCGCCAACCAGCGCCGGCTGCTTCGGCGATAGGCCTCTACGACGGCTTCGGCATCACCCGGTAACAAAACGTCGTCGGCGCTAGGAAACCCTATGAGCTCGCGCATTGCGGCTTGGAACTCTATGTTGGGATACCAGGTCATTCAGTGTTGTGTTCTTTCAGAGCTCGTACGCCGCCTGCTTCCGCCAGTCCGACGAACCGATAATTGGCTGCCCAACCACGATCTACGACATTGCGGCTCCTTTCACGGCGTCGATGCGTCGCGGATGTATGATCCGCCATTCAAGACGAGCGTGATGATAGGGACGATGGTCGGCCCTTCCTTCCGCTGATTTCTGCAGGACGCGCACACGCAAACCGGTTTACTCGAGACAACATGCGTGCAGAAAAATACTCATGCCGTCATCATGCCAATTGTTCTACCCACGGCCAGTGCCAGTGCAAAACCTGCGACTGCTTAATCCTATAAGGAGCAGGCCCACCCCAACCGCAACAATACTTGTGAGCTGTATCCACACAAGAAGTCTGGGAGCCTCTAGCAGCCTCTATAAACGTACCCACCATATCCGTTACGGAATTCACAGCGACGGCAAAGACAATAATCGGAAGTGTGTGGTAGAAATTCGCGTAAGATGAATTGGCCCCATAAAGTAGAACAAGCGCGGTGGTGGAGGAAAGAACATCACGGGAAGCGCGGTATAACGAAATCAGGGATATCCCGATGATGATATAGGTTTGAGCCGCTCGCCATGATTTCCGTAAATCACCTTCTTGGTAGGCCGCCGCGGCCGTTGTTAGAATTATGTTGCAGAGACCGAAAGAAATCGGGTTTGCTAAGTTGGCTATGTTCAAGCATGCTTGAAAGGCGGCGACTTCAGCCGGGCCGTTGGACACCGCCAGCGCCCATAAGAAGATTTGGGCGCTCACGACTAAAATGAAGCCACTTAAAAGTAGCCTCGGCCAAGTTTCCAGAAATCGCGCATAAGCTCGGTTTTACGCTTTATGCTCGCCAAGGTTGGGCGGCTCTGAGAAATCCGAATTGCAAAATGAATGACGAGGCCCAATCCGGACGTTCCTGTCATTGCACTAAGTGCGGTGTGCAAGTTGAGGAGCCATGCTTAGCGAGGACTGCAATTGTGCCGGCGGCACCAATGTATATTATCCCGTCAATCGCGGCGGCGGTTGGGTGACGTAGTTCCGCTAAAAGGGCGCGTCGAAACACGTCCTGGAGCTGCCAAAGCAAAAGATAGATAGCCGCAGGTGCGGCAATATCGCGGCGACCAACAGCAAAAAGGCATGCGCCCACGATGGCGAGAGGACAGTAAGCTCGACAGGGCCGTGAAGGCCACCGACGTGAAAACCAAAGTCTGACGGACGGTCTTCCTTGCCCCCCGCCAGCCTGAGCATCATCGGATAGGAAATGAGCGACGCATTGAGATGTTGAATAATGAAGTAACTACCAATCAGAAGTGCGAAAAAACCATACTCCGGCGCCTCCAATTGGCGCGCTGGTTGAATGTTGAGCAGAAAGGTGCCGAGACTGACGGCTCCTTGGTCTACTAATGTCCAGAAGGCACCCAGAAACGGCTTATAGTATCGGCCTGTGCGCCACCTCGATAGATCGGATAGTGGAGGTCAGGGCATCGGCTAGTCGTGCGCGTGCATACGCAGTGCCATGTCGTCGCTCCATAGCCATCTATCCAGAAACCTGCCTGACCTCGATTGTCTCATGCGCTGGCCTGATCGGCACCGAGATCCTGGCAGCAGGTGCCGTCGGCGAGCATGTGGTAGTGCGGTGGTGAGGATCGAGGCCGCCACGGCAATAGCAGCTCTTTGGGCCCGCACCGCAGCCTTGAGCCGGAGGAACTGAGCTTGAAAGCGATGGTTCTCCTTGTGCTGCATCTGAGTCACCCATGCTCCTTAGTAGTACTACGTAAGTTCAACATAATCGTTGACCATGGGCGGGTCGTGTCGATTTAGCAGTTTCGTCCGTCGCCAGTGCGAGCTTCATGTAATCGTCAATCTGCGATAGGCACAGGGCGCGAGCAGATGCCCCCGCAAAGTGCTGGCGGAACCAGTCAGAGGTCCATTCGATTGCTGTCTTCAGCGGAAGACGGGCCCCGCCACGCCAGAACTCGCTCCGCCTTCTGGGAGTTTAACCGCAGCTCCATGGACTCATGCCGATAGGCGGCCGTGTCGCGAGTCCAGGCCTGGCGCACACCCCAGGGTGCAGCCAGCAGTTCCACGACACGGGACACTGGCTGCATGTCTGCGTCTGGCGGACCAAAATTCCAGCCACCCGCAAACTCCCTAGGATCCCGGTAGAGCGCCTCTGCCAGGGTAAGATAGCCACTCAGGCAATCAAGAACATGCTGCCAGGGTCTAATGGCACCCGGATTGCGAAGAATCACTGATCTCACCCTTGGCCAGGGCTGCTATGGTATCCGGATGAGTTGATGCGGCGTCCAGTCGCCTCCGCCAATGACATTTCCCGCGCGCGCGCTCGTAAGACCAATTTGGCAACCGTCCTGCCTTTCGCCCGAAAAGTATGACTGGCGGAAAGCGCCTGCGACCAGTTCCGCGCAGGCTTTGCTGCTCGAATACGGATCGCGGCCGCCGAGTATGTCGTCTTCGCGGTAACCCCAGACCCAGCCGCGGTTCTCGTAGACTTTGTCGGTCGTCACATTGACGACGGCGCACTTGCCCCGCAGGCGCCGCACGGCATTGAGCACGCTGGCTGTTCCAACCACATTGGTCGAAAAGGCTTCGACGGGATCAGCATACGCCTCCAGAACAACGGAACGGGCCGCGAGATGCAGGATCACATCCGGTTCGATGCGTGCGATCTGGGAGGCGACCATTGATCCCTCGCGGACATCGCCAATTGTAGAATCAACGACTTCGCCGATAGCCGCCTGTTCATAGAGACTGGGGTTGGCGGGTGGTGGCAGCGAATAGCCGTAGACGGTGGCTCCCAGCCTGTGGAGCCAAAGGCACAACCAGCTCCCTTTGAAACCCGTGTGTCCGGTGATCAATACCTTCCGGCCCCGCCAGAATTCAACGTTCATTAGATACCATTGGGATGCCAGTCATCTCGACGTTTCGGCGGGCCGCGCGAAGGGCGGCATGCGACGGTGTGAACACGGGCGAAACCGGTTCGAGCCAGATCTCTCGCCAGAAGATGTACTCGTTCTCCGGGTTGAATCCCAAATATTCTCCCCGTTGCGGTAACCCCGTCGAGAATGATGCAGGGGTTGGTCACTTGGCGGAGTTCGCCGGTTTTCTCCACGATGACGCGCTCGGCCCTTGTCTTGACGCGGTATTCTCCGCCGCAGAACCTAAGCATTTCTCTGTCGAACCAGAGCCCGCGGTTCCTGCGTTGGCTGTTCAGTGTGGGCTCAATGAGATGCTTCGGCTTGACGCGAACGCGCTCGCCCGGTTGGAGTGCCGAGAACTTCGTGCGGCGAGGCAGCGGCGGTTCCGGTGTAGTGAGGAAATACCGGGCCCCTGATCCTACGCTGAACCCGGTTGAAGACCGCGATTGCGAGGCCGATGCAAAGTGACTTCGGCCTCAGCGTTTCCGGTCAGGAGGTCGCGGGCGAAGTGGCTCGGGTCAGCCATACGCATCGGAGTGCCACCTGAAGTGAGCTCGGTCGCCTGACATACATATCGAATTTCCGCGTCCGGATCATTCTGCCGGCTCGTAAAGGCCGACAGCACTTCAAGCTGATCCTGTTTGGACGGAGAGCTTTCTGGGCTTTTGCTCGCCGTCTCCGCTCGATCCACCGGTCGCAGCCAAATCTCTTGCCACCTCAAGTGACAACTGGACTCGACACTGGCCATGTGCAGAGCCATCGCAGCGAAGGCCTTCTAGGAGCACGAGACCGTGCATTCGTTTGAGGCCCGTGCCGTGGACCCAGTCGTTCAATTTGTCGACTCTCCTCAGTACACGTGCACGTGTCCCACAATAGGCGGCCATCTCCGGCATGAATGGCAGGCCGTTAACCGTGCCCCCTGCCGTCGAGCGTTTGCAGGATCTCATCGAGACTTCGGATTTCGACCAAATCTCCGGGGCAGAGTCCAAAGTGTCTTCGCCCGAGCACAGCGCGCATCGCCGTGGTCAGAAGAGTTTGCACCCTTGCGTGGAGCAGACTGAGCATAGGGCCGCCCCTTCGCTTCGAGGAATCTCGTCGCAGCGCGATCAGTCCACCCGCGGTGGCCAATCCCGACATTACAGCCAAGGGTGCAATCAGGAGCGCGGCCAGGCAGATGGCCGAGGTATACAGCCCAGGATGGAACAGTACCCCGGTTGGCTCCAACCCGACGCTACGGGTCCGATCATCAGAGCTGCCAAGACCAGTGCTGTTGCAGCAGATGCTGCCGTGGTCTTCCAGAAACTCCGTCGGTGCGCCTCGAGACCGCGCTGTCGTCAGTTGTCAACAATGGCCGCTCCCGCTCGCGATACAATGGAAAATTGAAACCTGGCCTGTCGAGGTCAGCATCTCGGCCGGCCGGAGCGCAGAATAGGGTGCTTGTCGTCAAGCGTCTCCGCACTATCAGATTTGGTGGAGGCGTCGCACGGATCCGTACCGCCCAGGGAGTTTGCGAACGATGGACTGGGTGGTTCGGCCCAACGACGCCTTCAACTGCAAGCTATACGTTTCGTAGCGAACACATCGGACCTTTTGGGGCTACCGCTTGAGACGCGCAGGCTTGCGCCAAATTAGGACCCGCAGAAGAAACGAACCCGTCGTTTCCCAGTAGAAACCTCATTGCTGATTGTCATGAATCCAGTCACCACCCGGTACAGCGCGCCGACCTTGGTCGAGATTCAGCAGAACTTCGTCAATCCTCCCCATCTTCGGCGCGCTTGCGTCCTTGAGCATTCGCCTCCCCAGCCGGGTGTCGTCAGCCACGGCCATATGTTAGATGGCACAAGAGTAATGCGCGGTTTGGCATGAAGGTTACGGCACCCCGGTGGTTCGTAGATGCACGAGCTGAGGCGCTTTGAGCCGAGCGCAACCGAAAGCTACACTGTGGCGTTGATGGGACTGGTGACCAATGGCCCGCGAGACGATGGCCCCGACGACAGATGCGCCGACGGGCGGTTCGACCCGCGTGAGCGATGATCATCCGATGCGTGAGGCTGCTTCCACGGCCGGTTCGATCGAGATCGACGCCATCGGGATGGATATCTACGCCTCGCAGCCGAGATCTTTCCAATCTGCCGGAGCATCACCGGAGAGTGGCGTTCGCAGAACGATCGATGTTGCTTGGCGCGGCACATCCCGATCCAGCGCCACGAGCTCCCGACCGGGACCCCAGTGCTCGACTGGACCATCCGAAGGAATGGGGCGTCACCGACGCCTTCATAAAGAACTCCAAAGGCGAGCGCGTCGTGGATTTCCAGCCGCTCCAATCTCCACGTGCGTCAACTATAGCGCGCCCGTCAGGCAGATCTTGCCGTCATCACCGAGCTGAAGCAACACATCTTCACTCATGCCCGACCAGCCAGACCTCATCCCCTATCGCACCTCCTTCTACAAGGAGGAATGGGGATTTTGCACGTCACACCGGCAGCTAGAGGCGCTCGAGGCCGCCGGCGGTACATACGAGGTCCTGATCGAGCCCCGCCTCGAGCCAGGGACGCTGACGTGGGGCGAGTATCTGCACGTGGGCGGCGAGAGCACGGATGAGGTCCTGATCTCGACGCACATCTGCCACCCGTCGCTCGCGAATGACAATTGCTCAGGGTCTTGCGCTGCGCGACCCTACTCGCTCGCGAGCTTTCCGGGAGGCAGACGCGCCTCACCTTCACCGCTTCGTGCTTCGTCCCCGTCACGATCGGGTCGATTGCCTGGCTCGCCACCAACGAGGCCGGCGCTCGGCCGCATCAAGCACGGCCTTGTCCTCAGCAATGTGGGAGATGCAGGGGCCCCCACGTACAAACGGAGCCGTCGCGTCCAATACCCTCATCGATCGGGCCGTGATCCCACGTGCTACGCGCGATCTGGTTCGCCACTATAATCTGCCTTCGATTTTGTTCCCCTACGGGTACGATGAGCGACAGTATTGCTCCCCGGGTTTCGATCTGCCGGTGGGGCTTTTTCAGCGCAGCCAGTTCGCGAACCTTTCCCGAATATCACACTTCGGCCGACAATCTCGACTTCATTCGGCCTCAATACCTGGCGGAATCCTTCCGCTTGATCGTCCAGGCACTGGATATCCTCGACACGAGACTGTAAACTCCATCAATCTCTCCCCCAAGGGAGAACCTCAACTCGGCAAACGCGGCCTCTATTCTGCCGTCGGCAGCGGCAAGGGACGCCATGAGGCCGGAACATGGCGGTGCTCTGGGTGCTCAACCCGTCTGACGGGCACCACTCGCTCGACATCGCTGAGCGCGCTGACCTCCCGTTCGACCTCGTCGCGGTTGCCGCGTCGGCGCCTCGAGGGCCACGGCCTGCTAACGACGAATGCAACGAGTCAGGGGCCGATAGGCTCCGCCATCACGAGCATCTGCGGGCGCCGATGCCTTATCTAAGTACATCCCAATTCACTACATCCCGCGCCCGCCATCGAGCCGGTCCGGTGAAACCGACTTGGTTCGTGGTAGGGCGCCCCTATGTTCCGTCCAATCTCAGGTTTCTATGGGAGGTTCTCGTGAGTACCGAGCCCACCGTCCGGCTGGAACACGCCGGCACGTGCCGTTTTTGCCGACATTCTTTGAGCCATTCCTTCCTGGACCTCGGCATGTCCCCACCCTGCCAGGCGCATATCGAACCCCAGCAACTCGACTGCATGGAGGCGTTCTACCCGCTGCACGCCCTGGTCTGCGAGAAGTGCCTACTCGTACAGCTCGGCGAGTACGTGGCACCCGACAATATCTTCACTGAGTACGCCTATTTCTCATCGTAATTCGATTCCCGGGTCGAACACGCGCGCCGGTACACGGAAGCGATGCGCGAGAGCTTCGGCATCGGCGCGAAGAGCCTCGTCATGGAGATAGCGAGCAACGACGGTTATCTACTGCAGCACTTCGTGAAGGTCGGCGTGCCGGTGCTGGGCATAGAGCCGGCCGCCAACGTCGCGAGGAAGCGGTGAAGAAGGGCATCCGCACGACGGTGAAGTTCTTCGGCACGCAGATCGGCACGCGAGATCGCCGCCGAATTCGGCAAGGCCGACTTACTGCTCGGCAACAATGTGCTTCGCGCACGTGCCCAATCTCAACGATTTCGTCGCGGGCATGCAAATCGCGCTCAAGGAAGGTGGCGTGATCACCATGGAGTTTCCGCACCTTATGCGGATGGTGGCGGAGACCACTCGACACGATCTATCACGAGCATTTCTCCTATTCTCTCCTTCACGACTGCCGAAAACGTGTTCGCTGCCCACGGCATCACTCTTTTCGACGTCGAGGAGTTACCAACGCATGGCGGTTCGCTGCGCATTTACGGCAGGCACGTGGACGATCCTCGAAACCGGTCGGCAAACGCGTCAACGATCTCAAGCGCCGTGAGGCGGAGGCAGGCATGCTGACACTCGCCTATTACGATGCATCCGGGGAACAGGTGCGGGAGACGAAGCGCAAGGTGTTGGCGTTCCTCATCGGCGCAAAGCGCGCCGGCAAGTTGATTGCAGGATATGGGCGCGCCGGGGAAGGGCAATACGCTGCTCAACTATTGCGGCATCCGCACGGACTTCATCGACTACACGGTGGATCGTAATCCTTACAAGCAGGGCAAATACGACGCCGGGCACGCACTATCCCGATCCTCGCGCCTGAGCGCATTCGGGAGACGAAGCCGGATTACATCTTCATCCTCCCCTGGAACCTCAAGGACGAGATCATGCAGCAGCTCGCCTACGTGCGTGAATGGGGTGGCAAGTTCGTCGTCCCGATCCCAGAAATCCAGATACTCTGAGTCGGACCGAACGGCGCATCGGCGCTCGATCGACAATGAATTGCTACGCACCTGTTGACTGCACTGCCATGGCAGCCGGGCGCTTGGCCCGGCAAGGATGTTGTCCCTCACGTCCGGTCCGCCCCATCACTGCGCTCCCACCGACCGAGATCGACCCAATCGGCCAGGTTTCAATTCAATCCTTTGTATCGCGAGCGGGGCAGACCATTGTTGACAACTGACAACAGCGCGGTCTTGACGCGCCGACAGAGACCCTTGACCGTGCGCTGCCGTTGCAGCGTTTGCAGGATCTCACTGTGAGACTTCGGATTTCGACCAATCTCCGGGGCGGAGTCCAAAGAGTCTTCGCCCGAGCACAGCTCGCATCGCCGTGGTGAGAAGAGTTTGCACCGACTCAGCATAGGGCCGGCCCTTCGCTTCGAGGGAATCCGTCGCCACGCGATCAGTCCACCCGTGGTGGTCTTGTACTGACATCAATCTCCCGCCTCCTTGCGTGCGGGTGATGTTTCCCTGCGGTCAGTCTTCATCTGCTTCGCCGCTTCCCCTGTACGCGGCTTTCCCGCGCTCCGAGTACTACCAGCGAATCCGACTTCCACTGCAGCGTCTGCCTTTCTCAGGAATGATCCATTTCGTCCGGCATACTCGGTGCGCTTCCGCTGCGCACCAAGACCTCAGTGGATCTCTCAGGTTCCTTGATACTTCCTTCTACGAACGTGCCGTGCGCTCTGACCCCGCCGCAGTCTCCAGCCACCTCGCCCTTGACGGTGACCTACCTTGTGCCTTCCAGCCACTACGACTCTGTCGGCCTGCGGATGATTTACTTAACGAGGCTGAACCCGCTTCACTTTCGTTACGGCCCGCGCGCTCGCTCTGCCTACGCTTAGCCCATGTCGTTGCCTCCATGAGCCCAAGGCTCGATTCCGGTGGGGCGGCTCATTCCCCTGCCGAGGCGGGAATTTCACCCGCTGGAAGCATCAGGCTTGTCCTGACGCCCCATAATGCGGGTACAGGTTGACCGGCTGATTAGGTGAGGTGTCGACTCCCACCCCCTGTTCGGATGGTGGTGGCCCATTGTAGGCGACGACGAACATGCGTCGTGCTGTGGCTGGAAGCCGGGTTACGTCAGAACGGTCACGACTTGGCGGCATGGACCGCGCTTCAGCATCGCCTGACGAAGGACAGGGCGCCACATGGGCCGACCCACCTCAGCTCTCTGCACCAAGGATCTTTTCGGGCCGCCTGTTCACCGCTGATGAAGGATCTGTCGGTCCAGGCGTGGTCCCACTCGCGCGTAACGGCCGCGTAGTGAATTGACTGCTCGCATTCAGAAAACCTTGAACGATCTCCAGCGCCGGAGCGCGCATTCCCAGATCGTAGATCACGTTGGCATAGCGGTTAATCACAGTATCCTGAAGCAGGATTCTGTCCGTCTCCTCAACGAAGCCGCAGCGGCGCAATCCGGCCAAGACCTCCGCCACATAGTCCCCAGGAGCCCCGTACCAGCGGCTTGTATTTGTCCGAGAAATAAAGTTCGGCCTGAATGGACACGCAGACTCGCGGGGCGTTGTTCGGTGAGAACATGTGCGGCAAGTTCACTCGCGAAAAGACGATGTCCTTCGTCGTAGAAATAGGTGATGGCGGTCTCCAAAAGATCCCTCTCGGTCGATGCCGAAATTGAAGAGCGCGACTGGTTGTGGAATGCTAGCCTTCCTGCGGCGGCAGAGCACATCCGCCGGCGCACCCACGATCAGCGGCACCAGGTCCGGCAGCGGTATGCGACGATATGACGTCTGAGTACTGTGTTTCGACGCCGTTGGCGAAGCGAAGGCATTTCTGGCGAGGATCCAGCGAAACAACCCGTCGCTCGAAGCTTCACCTCGAACCGCCTGGCGAACGGTTCGAGGTAGGTCATCGAACCCCGCCGTTCGACGGGTAGCGGAAGGTATCCACGTAGCGCGAAACCCCCACGGGATCGCCGAGGGCGCCGCGCGAGAAGCTCCTCGAGACTGGGCCGGTACATTCGCGGACCAATCACAGTCCGTGACGAGCCTGTCCATGGTCGTGGTGTGATACTTCGTGCCGTACACGATGGGAAACGTCTCTGCGAAGGTGTTCCCGTAAGTCGTGCGCAGCCATTGCTCATAGTTCTGGGTGTTGGGGTCGGGCGCCGGCTGGGCTGCAGCAGTCACGAAATCGCCAATGATCTTGATGATCAGATCTTTGGGCAGTTGCGCAGGTTGATCTGCACCGGGTGCGGCACGCGCAGTCCGTGCCAATAATTATCGATTGAGAGCTTGCGTTCCTCGTACTGTCCCTTGACGTTCTCCGCCAGGATGTCCCCTGACGTGCGTGTGTTTCGGAGTAGGAAATATGACCGCCTTCGTCGAACACAAAACCGGCCGGGTAGCGGAGCGAACGCGTGTGACCTCCGAAGAAGTTGTTGCAGTCATAGCACGTGAACGGGACCCCGGCGGCCTCCAGTGTGTAGCCGGCGCCGAATCCGGACATCCCGGTCCCGAGAACTGCCACCGTTTTGTCAGGCATTCGCCGTTTCTCCCGCCGCTGGGTGAGCATTGTACCGAATCGATCGTGCGCTGCAAGTCCGTCGCGCAAAGACACCCGTGGGCAGTAGCCGATCTGCGCGAATGCACGCGCGGTGTCGGCGACCCTCACGGGCTCGAGCGGCCGGTCGGCGAGCGCCCCATAGGCTGGGCGCTGGGTCGCGCCCATCAGCTCGCACAAGGTGTCCACAAGGTCGGCTGTCCTGGTCTGGACCCCGCTTCCGAGATCGACCGACTGGCCATCCATCGTCGGTTGCCGCCGCGATCTTCAGGAACCCGCTCCACGACGTCATGGACATGCACCCAGTCGTAAAACATGACGCCCGCTCGTGATCTTCGGCACCTCGCCGCGCTGCAGGCAGCGAATGGTATATGGAACGAGCTTGTTCTCATCCTGCCGTGCCGGGCCGTAGACCATGAAGACCCTGGCGATCGACACCGGCAGCCCGTAGAGCGCATGGCACATGCGTGCATAGTTGGCGCTTGCCCATTTGGCTGCCGCGTACGGCGCATTCGGAACCAACTGGCCGGAGCCGGGGTCGGGCTCCACCAGCGAACCGGTAGTGATGACGCGCTTGCAACCGGTCTCCAGCCAGCGCATGGAACAGGTTGACCGTTGTATGCAGGTTGCTGTGAAACGACGGCAGCAGGTGCTTGAGGTCGGGAGCACCCCAGACGTGGCTCGCCAGATGGAATACGTAGTCGGGCTTCACGGCGGCAATGAGCTCGCGCCACCGATCCGGCATCGGTCAAATCCACGCTCCAGTGTTGCGCTGCAGGGGACCAGCCGGCCTGCGGCTCACAGTATGAACCGTGGCGCCCTCGGCCGCCAGCTGATCGCAGAGCGCGCTACCGATGAAACCTGCGCCGCCGGTGATGAGCGCAGTTGAACCGTTGACTTGGCTACTGTGTGCGTCACGTTCGCTCATCCTTCGCCACGGACCGCTCTGCTCCAATTGGCACCCCCATGCCAGAACGGAAGGCCCGAGCGCTCTGCAATATCGAGCAGCGTATGCGGACCATCGAAAAGGGTTCAGTAGCCGACAGCAGCCCGAGGCGCTCGGGGTGGGGCTCACCCTTGGGTGAGAGGTTCTCAAAGCGGCGGTTTTCCTGCACGATATCAAGCATCACCTGGGTCGGCCGCCAGGAAACGCACTGGCGCTGCTCGTACCCGGTGGGCGCGAAGCGCCGGGATTTTGGCCGCCGGGCTATAGTGCCTGAACACGTGCGCTATCGCCCGGTTAATGAGCGCTGACGCCGCGGCGCGAGCGCATGTATGTGGGTGCACCATCATCGCCCACCCTGCCAGAACCAGGTCGGCACGCACTGCCGTAGGCGACCGTTTCGTTCCGTGACAACCAGACTGATGGGACGTAACGTGGCAGGGACAAACAGAAAGCGGCGCGGCGCCTGCCTGGAAATCCTGCGCCAGGAGTGCCCCGATTACGACACCGGATGGATTGTCGTTGCCCAACAAGGGTGGCAGACGTGCGTCCGAGACCAGAATCTCGCCCGGCTCTGCACCTCGCACATACAGCTCGCCGTAGCTTAGGCTGCCAGGCGCAATCCGGAAGTCGCATGCGAACGCGGTATTCCGCTTCGGCCAACTGCGTCAGGGAGGCTGTGCGCGGCGCAAAATCCCACGACTCGCGGTAGTAGGTATGGCGATACGGGGTCCGAATGATCCGGATCCGTATTCAGATGCCGCAGCAGTTCCGCACTGAATCGATGAATTGCGACCCATTGAACCGCACCATCTCCCGTATGCCTTCCCCACGGCGAGTCTGCACATTAGTCTTGCCGGAATATTCCCCGTTGGTCCAGCGGCGGCCCTCGCCAATGGATTTTCCCTCGCAGTAAATTGGTCGTATATGTCTTCGTTGAATAAATCGGGCAATCAGTCGTCGCCGAGGTACCCCGTCCGCGCCGCGGCGGATCACGCAACGGCAGAACGAGCGATCACGGGCACACGCCGGCTCTATGCCTAGCACCGGCACGCCGACCTTCACGAAGTGCTGCAGTAGATAACCGTCGTTGCTCGCTATCTCCGTGACGAGGCTCTTCGCGCCGATGCCGAAGCTCTCACGCATCGCTTCCGTGTACCGGCGCGCGTGTTCGACCCGGAATCGGAGTACGATGAGAAATAGGAGTACTCAGTGAAGATATTGTCGGGTGCCACGTACTCGCCGAGCTGCACGAGGCAGGCACTTCTCGCAGACCAGGGCGTGCAGCGGGTAGAACGCCTCCATGCAGTCGAGTTGCTTGGGGTTCGATATGCGCCTGGCAGGGTGGCGACATGCCGAGGTCCAGGAAGGAATGGCTCAAAGAATGTCCGCAAAACGGCACGTGCTGGCGTGTTCCACGCCGGACGGTGGGCTCGGCGCTCACGAGAATCTCCCATAGAAACCTGAGATTGGACGAAACATAGAGGACGCCCTACCACGAACCAAGCCAATCCAGCGTCGCCGGCTTTTGCCTCTGTCGCACCGCTGTCATAGATCCGCTCATGGCTAGCCACCCGGAACCCTCCAATTTTCTCCTCGATGACCCGCGCCATCGTCACGGGAAGCCCCCTCGTGCTTTGCGTGGACGACGCACAGCGTGTCCCCGAAACGCTTGGTCTCGTCGTAGCAGGCGCGCGGGCCAGTGCACGACACGTTTCCCCGGTAGGTTTCGGGCGTCGATATCGCGGACGCCACCGGATCCCCCGTGATCTCAGCTTGAGAGTAGAAGAGAAGCCCCTTCCAGCGGCCGATCCTGGTTGCGCTCGGACAACTGCGGTAATCCAGAAAGTTTCTGAGGCCCGTTGCTGTTGGCGTCGATCGTCTTGAGCGGCTGTGCGCGGTAGAAGATCGGCGAGGCGATTCCCGCCGCGTGGAGCACGTAGTCGAAGTGTCCAATCTCCTTGGGCAGGGGCTCAATCATGTCGTGGCGCCCGAGCGTCAGGGCGGCGGGCCCGCGGAAGGCCTCGAGCCAGTCGGGGCATGCCGCAGCGTAGTTGTCGTAGACGACAGATCGATCTTGTCGCGCGCCTGCCCGCGTGTCGATCCAGTGCAGCACCGATCCACCAGATAGTCAGCCGAGAAAGCCGCCGCCACCGGTCAGGAGTTCGCCGGTTGCCCGAGGCATCCTTCCCGCAGCCGCCAGAAAGATCACGGCAGATTGCCGAGAGATCCTCGTCCAGTAACTCGCGCAGCCCGCGATCGCCTCGTCTGTGTTTTTCATGCCCTTCCGTTTCGGTCTGTTACAGTATGAGCTTGCGGGCGTAGACAGGCCTCCGCAAGCGCGTTGGCGAGTTGCGCTCTATGCGCAAGCGCATGTGCCCGCGGAAGAGTCGGCATCGAACCACTGACGGTTGCGCTGCGATCTCGAAACAGTCGAGCAGCGCTCGAGATCTTCTTTCAACCATCACGTCGCTCACCGGGCAGAAAACGCCAGGTTGCGCAAGGTCGCCATCGTACTTCGGGATTTCGTACTCGAGCACCGCGTGGCTGCGGAACGTGTTCCATGTGAGCTCCGAGATCGTGCGATGGTCCTGGTGCCGGTCAGCGAGGAAGTGCGTCAGGATGAGGTCAGGCGTGACCTGCTTCGCATCAGCTCGAAGGCGTCCTTGATGTCGGCACCGAAGTGGGGAAGTAGCTGCCGCGAAACTTGTGCACGTTCATGCTAAAATCTGCGCCAGCCATCAGCCGGGCTGCCGCTGCGCGCGTCTCTGCGTTCACGCACCTCGTCGCCGGAGAAGACGACCCAGTGGAAGCGCAGGCCGGAATACCGCTCGCGTAGCATCATGAGCAGGCCGCTGCAGCCAGATCTCGATGTCGTCACTGTGCGCGCCCAGGCAAAGCACAGCCCCGTTCGGCGGGAACTCTGGCAGAAACCGCATCATCATTTACATCCCACATCATCTCGCCCGATCAGCCTGCAACCGGTTTCACCGGACCAGACGGTTTCGCAGTGCGCTCGCGGGCGTCGAGCGGCCTGCGCCCCACCTCCTGCCAGCTCCTCAATCCGCCCCCGCGCAGATCAAAATGCGCGGCGTAGTCGCGATGGAGAGCAGATTGCGGACCTGGCTGGCTCATGAGCGCTGAACCTGCGCAGGGGGCGCGCATTCGTGGGCAGGAGGCAAAGAGTTCTCCTTCCAGCCTGGGGGCCACCTCCAAAACTTCGCGAAACTCCTTGGAGGCCCTTGCAGGGCGAGCACGATCACTGTGCATTAAAACTATACGCCCGGCATGTCCACGGTCGTACTTTGACATACGTTAATCGAAAGAAAAGCGGGGTGGGGTTCGATTTTTAGCAGCGACCTGCAGGCATTGTGAGGTACTCAGCCCGCCCATGGCGCCCTGCGCCTCGACGAATTGATGCTGTCCTCTGAGTCCGGGCCTGGGTGTCAAGCTCTCCGCGATTATCCTTGCGGGTCCATGGTTATCTTGCGCAGAGAACCTTGCGCTCCTCCGCATTATGGGTTTGGCATCAATGTGTCGAAAGGTAGTGCCCCTGCTGGTGGTGTGAAGTCCCATCGGCATTGGGTAGGCCGGAATTAGGTCAGTCGACCACGCGGCGAGCAAACTGACGAGGTCAGTATCGCCCGAGGCTTTCATGCGGTTTGCCAGGGCATGTAGCGGCGCTGGACACTCCATTCATCATTCTGCTCCAGAAGGATGGCGGCCGTTGAGCCGGACAATAGCGGGTTCATTGGGGAAGATGCCAACGACATTGATGCGCCGCTTGATCTCGCGCGTTGAGACGTTCGAGAGGATTGGTCGACGCGATTTGCGGCCAATGAGCTTTCGGAAGGCGCGATGGAGCCAGCATCGTCGTCCGCAGCATCCATCGCGGCGCGAGCTTCGGAAAACGCTTCCTGAGGCCATCGGCAAGCCTGCGCCACCTGTTCGTGCGCCGCTTTGGGGTGTTCTGTGGGAAGATGGTTCGCAGCATGGCAGCCACACCATCGACCTCTTGCCTCGGCTGGCACCGCTGCCGAGACAATTCGCGCATGAAGCGCACGCGGGACAGCGCTGGTGGAGTGCGTGCAGCACTTTTGCGCCGCTCTGAGACCCTTGTGGTCGTCGGCAATACCTGAAAGTCCCACGCCTCCCCAACCCACGGTCGGCTGAGCGGTGAGCGCAGGGAACGCCTTCCAGAAGGGTTCGGCTTCTGGAGGTGGCCGGACGGCCGGGCCCCAGCACTTCACGGCGTCCGTCCGTGTTGGCGCCGGCGGCGATTATTACAGCGGACATTGACGATCCGGCCTGCCCCGCTGAACCCGCACACAGGTGGCGTCAATCCACACATAACTGCCACCCACTTCGATCGGGCGGTGGCAATGCCGATCATCGGAAGCGAGGCGGCATGGCTCAGGCGAGCCGCGCCGCCCACGTTTGCCAGGCGACTCAGCTTGTGGCGGCAACGAAACTCCTGCCCTGGCGGAAGCTCCGGTCAGCACGTTCGAGGATCTTCCGCAGCAGATCAGGCAACGTCCCGCTCTCGGACATCGTGGCCCGGCTCGCGTTCCTGGTGTGCCGCGGAGCTTCGGTTGCGACCGGCATTGGCCCTCGGCTCCGCGCTTCGCCGGGTCTCACGACAAGATCTCCGGCTGTTCGGGTCGGATGGTCCTTATCCCGTGCGCGCGGGACATACCTTCCCATCGGTGGGGCTCCACGCCTTCCGCGAACTCCTCGGGCTCCGTAAGTAGCGATATCGTGTGCGGGTGAAGAGCGGCGATCGAGATCCTCGCAACCGTTGACGAATTTCTCCCCGAACAGGGGGATGTAAGGGGTTCCATCCAGAGACGATCGCCTCATTGCGGCAAAGCCATTTCGCGCATCCCGCAACGCCTGAGCAGACCTCATCGATGAAAGAACTGGGCGGCTCAAAGAATTGGGAAGCAACTCCCGCTGCTGGTGCTCTGACAGGTGCGGATTGTCACGGCACTTGCACGCGACCCCCTCAACCATCCGCGGGCGTGCCCGCTCCTATCGGAGGGAGATTTGGCTCAGCCGCGTGGACTCGGATGCGGCGCCGAGCCAGGGCAACGCCGCTGTCAGGACGCGAGTGTGCGGAGCGTGGCGGGTCGGCCGTGCCACCTCCTCGCGCAAGGATAAAAAGGCGCGGATCCACGTCGGTGTCGCCTCGGCAGCCGTGGGCTGCCTATGCGGCTTCATCATGCGTCGCAGATCCGCGCGATCCGAGCGCAGCAGGTGCGCGCGCCCGCCTGCATCTCTGCGTGTACAGGCCGGCACCGCGCATCGACAAGCCGGAAGCCCTGCGCCTACGCAAGGCGCCGTCGTGCGGCCCTGCAAAGCGTGTGACGGTGCACCGCGCATTGCCCTCGCCAGGAATGTGCCCCTGGACCGCGACAGCTGCCCGCCGGTGAGTCGCTCCCGCGGCGGGAGCCGGGCGGAGGGCTGGATGGCGCGCGTGTCGGCTGGCAGACGCGGGACGAGCTACTCGGCAGTGGTGAGCGGGAGCGATACAGTGATAAGCGGCGGCAAGGGCAGATAAGTCACGGATCGTCGCGAGTTCTCAGCCGCGACGGGCATTTCATCCGCGAGCAATGCGATGCGCCGTCCTTCGCGCCGGCGTGTCCAACAAGCGCTCGGCGCCTGACCATCCCGGCGCATCTGCGGCTGCTGAGCGCGAGGCGCTGATTGTGTCGCGGGAAGCGTCGGACCGCGTTCGTGGTAAGCGGCCTCGGGCGCGATCATTCCGACGCGTTGATTGGGAAGCGATGGTGCGCTTGGCGGGCACCCGGCAGCCGCGCCTCGGGCAGTGCGCACGGCGCTGCTGAAGATGCAGCTGCGGCGGCGATCGATCGGGCTGCTCGCAACCGCAGCAGCGAGAACGCGCTGCGGCATGCTGCGCCGGCAACCGGGTCTCGCATCGACGATCTGCCGCCGATCTATACCGGTTCGGACGTTCTCGGATCGGGACGATCCACCGCCGGGATTTGTCGGGGCCGATCTCGTCGCGCACGCCCCGGTCCTGTGACGAGGTACATCTTCGCGCGCAGACGCTGGTTGTCACGGGATATTGCATCCGGCCGGACGGAGCCTGCACTTCGCTGCTGGTACCGAGCAGACGTTGCTGGTCGGGCCATACTACCAGCGAGATCCCCCGCCGCGCCGCCGTTTCCCGCTCGGCTTCGACGTCGACAACGATACGATCTTCATGCGAAGCGACTCGCGCGCCTTCGCCGCGCGGCCGAGAGGGGATCGGAGCTGACGGCTTGCCGTGGACCTCGGCGCGCATGGAGGTGCGCGTCCTCAATCCCTACTTCCAAGGTCGTTACGGAAGTCAGGGGTCGCCGACCCGCCGAGAGTAACCCAACTTCTTGGGGGATGAGCTTCCCGTACTCTCCGGATTATGAACGCGCGCGGCGCGCGGTGGGCTCAGCCTGCGCACGAAGTCCTGCCGGGCTGGCCACGCGCTTTGGGGTCCCCACCAATCGGCGGGAAGAGACGATGGGCGTGGCCACCGCCCGCTCGCCAACCCGATGTGGGCCAAAGCCTATCCCCTCTACTCAGTGTTCGGACAGACCTGCCATGCAGCAGATTTTTGCATTCAGACGTTCTAAGTGGGAACCCTATATCATTGTCGCCTCGGCGTCCCTGCCCTATGCACGTCAGGCAACTCGGCCTCTGACGCACACCGACATCCCCGCGAACGCTCGGTGCTTCGCTCGTCGAGGCTTCTTTCGCGCTGCAGCGCCAGCACACCTGATCCCAAGTCACGCTGGCGCGGCCCGGCCCCTGCAGCCATTGCAAAGGTCTTTCGATCGGCGTCGGCTAATCACATGCCTGTCATTTGGCAATGTGCGGCCCGCGCGCCTGATACCAATCGGCGATTTGTTCGCCAGTCCAGAGCAGGGGCATCCCCAGAGTTCCGAATGCGTTCAATCGCCTTACGGAAATATTCGAGGCGGTGGGCGCCCATAATGTAGGGGTGGATGACCATCGCCATCACGCGCGCGGGAATCTTTCGGGCGTCTTGACGCAATTGCTCAAACTGGTCGATAGCCCTGGTCAGGCGTGCTGGAGGCCCATGGATGCCGGGATCAGCATCATCGCCAACGTCGTTGCATTCCCGCGTATAAGGCACGCTGAGAATAGGTCCCGGACCGCGGGTATTTAAGAGCACCGGCTGGTCGTCCAGCACCCAATCGCAGACGTACTCTGCTGTAACCCCCTTCCCACGAGCAAGTCCGGCGTTTCCAGGTTTCGGTGAGGCCGTGATCCCAACCAGCCGCGCGCGGGCGATCGGCCGGTGGCATTGAGCGATCACCCGGCGGTGCGGGCGATGTCCCCGGCCTCGTCTTCCACCTTCTGCATATTCTGTTGGGCGAAGCCGTGACCCATAAAATTCCCAAGCGCGATCGTGCGCGGCCCGAGCAATCGCCTCATAGGCAGCAATGGCACAACCGTTAACCGCAAGGGTTCCTGGGAGACGGAACCTCGTCGAATACCTCGTGAGGAGGCGCCAGAAGCCAACCCGGTTAAGCCAGTATTCAGTGCCAAGCCCAACTGGGCACATCGGGCATGAGCGAACCGCCCGCAGGCGGCAGATGACGGTGGTGGGCAGTAGGCAGACGAATGTCCCATTCCTCAACATTGACAATTACCCAAACGGCTGCAGGCGCGTTTGTGCTCAGGAAGCAATGATGGGAGGGATGGCTGCGGAAACGGGCGAATAGGCCAACCGTTCGTCTGGCAGCATCGGCGCGGGCTCTAGCGTGTATTTGAGTAAAGCGTGGCTGGCGGGCAAGTGGCCTCGCGGTCATGCAACGTTGGGATGGCCTCTCATCCTTCGTCTCCGACGATAAGGCTCCTTCCCCGGCCTGCTCGCGCTCGGCCTTGAGTTTGTCAGTAGGTCCCATCGGCCTGTAAACGATCCCCACATAGTCATCAAACGCATTCGCTGCATGTCGGCGCTCACCTCGTTGTTCACCGCAATAGCGTACTTCGATGATAGGCGGCGCGGTGCACTCGTACAGTGACTTCTGGTTGTTGGGTGAGTACTCGTCGAACTCTTTTCTCACCCACAACTCCATGCGCAGCGCGGAGGTTCCTGCCCGGAAGCGTATCCGGAAGAGAAATGTAGGCTCGGGGGTGGGCTCGCACCACCATAGAGCACCGCTCCCACCCCTTGCACGCCAATTGTCCCAGCCGCCGGCTGTGAGTCCAAACTCGCTCCCATTAGAGCTGTCATCCGCTGGATCGTAGATCCTCAATGCGATTTGAAGCTCCCAGTACAAGCGCGCGTAGCCTCCGCAGCTCGGTCGCCAAGCCAACGAATCCTGACACCCTTCGTCCTGATTTGCCATGGGCAGCATTGCATCCTAAAGAAGGCCGCAGGGGGAAGATGAAAGTTTGTTGTTTGTCGTCCGGGAACACTGGGCGGCGAAGGGGAATAGCGCGCGCGAGCTTCCCTTTTGCGCTGATGCAAGGAGTCCAACGCCCGCCGTCGCTCCCAGCAGCGTGCACGCGCAAGTAAGGCGCCGACAAACAGTGCCGAAACCCCTGATAAAGTCGGTCAGGCGCTTATGCTCAAGGGCCCAATCGTAAACATCCGTCGTCATCCGTGCGCGGGCACGCTACTAGGGCGTCTCACTTTCCCCAGTAAGAACGTGCATCACCGCTTCACCCCTGACGCGCGGTTGCCGCCGCGAGCGCGATCGCGTCCACTGCCATTGAGCGCGTGATGATGGCGATGAGGCGGCGTGACGCTCGCCGGTCTGGCACCGCTGCTCAGTAGACCGCATCGATCAGGAGACAGCATTGGCATTATCCATCACGCCACGCCCGTCAGTCACCCATCAACGAAATCAAATCGTGTCCTTCTCGTTACTGGCACTCGCGTCGCGCGATGCACAGTTTGTTGTGCCAATGTCCCAATGCTCCTGCAGATACTTCACGGGATTGAAGGTCTCGACTTGAAGTCGCGCTTCTCATACTCCCGAGGTTGAAAAAGAAGTTTACGTGATAGCGGCGCCCACCCAACACATCAACGATAGATTCTCCTGGTAAACCACAAAGATGTCGCCAAAAAATACAAAATACGAACGTCACGGTCGCCTCGGATAGGCGTTCTCCCCCCTCCACACCAAACGAGTATCAGTAACGCGCCGCAAATAATAACAACTGCTCCTACCGCTGCCCAAAGATCAGGTAGGTAGCAGCCAACAAACAGAACTAGTCCGGATTAGGTGTGGCAAACACCAACCGCAAATAAGTCGCGCTGGGCGCGGTGGAACGATGCATCCGGGCCAAATCTGAAGGCACCGTATACCCCAATATCGACTTCAGTGGACCAAATATACCTTATGACGAAGCAACAGAGCTGGCTCTTCTACAGAAGGATGCCTCCAGACCACCAAACGAGAGCTGCACGCTCCCAATGTCATGGTTACGTAGATCATAACTGTCAGTGGTGTATCCCTTAGTCGTCAAAACCTTCTGTCACCGCATACAATGCTGCACTTAATACGGTTGAGCAAGGACAAAATACGCTCCCGGTAAACTTCGAACGCCGGCCGCATTGAGAGAGGCACACCCATCAGAATCGACCAGCGTTGCCAACCAACGCACCACGGTCACAGTCTCACCTAATACATTGTTGCGTGAAGAACGTTAGGAAGAAAACCTTCGCAGCGGAAGCGTGGTTGCCTCAGCTAGCGGCAAGCTTGCAAATACAATGAAATAGCACCACAGTCCGATCACACTCAGGGTCCCCCTACTAAGATGTAAGTGAGTCATAGGTTCGATAGATGCGTCCAATTGATTTGATGATGCACGCAAAGGCAGAAAGTTGGTCAAAGGTACCTAATGCTGCGCACTGTATTTCATTGCATAACTGGGATGCGGTTCCTCAACGTCCGCGTGCAGCTAGCAATACGTAACTGAACGAAAGGCAA
>ERZ1370068.11222-contig-9855_pt1 | contig 30542 bp, 49 predicted proteins | sample MGYA00561227_ERZ1370068 | MGnify/ENA primary metagenome ERZ1370068 (study PRJEB38410, sample SAMEA6850437) | metagenome | study: Metagenomic assessment of the ecological functions of the soil: analysis of the soil microbiota associated with the...
TCATTGCTTCGCAGTTCCGAGTTGGGAAGTTCAAGCACGATGCTGCAAACATTTTTGTCTTTGAAGAAGTCGTCGCCCGTGAACTGCATTTGATTGAAATTGCCCATCGCGTCGAAGAAGAAAGGATCGCTGCGCCAGCCGAAGAAAAACGGAAGTCGCCGACTTCCGTCACCAAGGCTTCTCGCCCGACTGAGACCCGTGCTCCCTGGACCACAACTTCGCCGTCGTCGCCGAACCCAGCGGCTCGTGCGCCCTGAATACGGCGCACTGTCGCAGTCTGCTGCCCATCTTCGGAAGATGCGAACTGAACGCTGTAACAAATATCCGCAATGGCATCACCGTTGGTGTCGATCTTGATTTCGTACAGCGCTCCTGGCGCGAAGGGCTCCTGCGGTCGTCGGCTCCGGCGAGTCCAACCTGAAAGACGGGTGCACATTTAAGATCAGTATTGACTTACCCGGGTCGCCTGGCTTGGGGAACGCATAGAGATCGGTCATGTCGAGCCGGGCATCGCCGCGAGGAAATCCGAAGTTGGGACCTGAGGCATGGTGTGACATTTATGTTCTCCCTTCTTCCGACGCTTAACGCCCGAGTTGACCGACGTGATAAGCCCAGGCGGTTCTCCACATCACCGGTCTTGTGAAATCCCTGGTCCATCAACTTCTTGATCCTCTCTGTGCGGCCGGCCGCATGATCGAGGCAAGGCACACATCCCACTCCGGTGCGATTTCGTAAGTCAGGCGGCAAACTGGCCACGTCAACGAAGCGCTTGGTCTCGCTGATCGCGCGCTTGTCGAACGATGCGATGCGGGTTGCTAACGACTCGACAAACTCATCAAGCTCAGCATCCGGCAATGAGCGGTTTGACGTATCCGTATCGTTCGGCCAGATCGCCAGGGATATCGTCGGCCCCGAGAAGCACTTCGAGTGCGCGTCCTCTTCCCATCAGACGCGGTAGCCGTGCCATTGGGCCACCGCCGGGCACCAATACCGGCACCGACTTCAAAGTGCGACTAAGATCGCTTTTTCACGGCTGGCGAAACGCATGTCGCAGGCCAGGGCCAGCTCGCTGCCGACGCCGGTAGCGCGGCCTCGGATGGATGCGATCGATACCACCGGAGCACGACTCAAGCCGCACCAGCATGTCGGGTAGAGGTTGCAAGCCCTGTCGGCCCCGGCGGTAAACGAGTTGTATCCTCAACTGGCGCCACGAAGTCGTAATGAGTCATAAAGAATCCTTCAACCGCACTGTCAAAGACGACCACTTTGACGTGCTCGTCAGTTTCAATCGCTGTGATGACTTCGTTAAGTTGCGGAATCGTTGCCGGACCGAAGATGTTGAGCGGCGGATGATCAAGCGTTACTCGCCAATACTGGGGTGAGTGTCGCCTAAGATGTATTTGCTTTGTGCTTGTTGCTGTGTCAGTTGCGCTTTCATGTTTGTCTCCAATGAATTTCCAGCCCTTGTTCATGATCGGATTGATTGAACAGGTGCACTACACCACGAGTGAAACCGCGAATCTATTAGACGAAGGTATCGATCGATACCAAGGTATTAGCCGCGCGTGATTGACTGACGATCAACGTAACGCTGAAGAGTTTCCCGCACGCCCAACTACCTGCCTACAGCCGACGACCGACACCAAATAATGTGGACATTTTGAGCCGCTTGGGCGCATCCTCTTGCCGTGGAGCCTCGACCGGAAAGGACTGCAAGCGAGAACGATCTCATCGTGCGACTCAAGCACGCCGAGGAAGCGCTGCGCGCCCGTGAAACTTAACTTTCAATTGATCATCGAGAGCATCCCAGCGCTAGTCGCTGTCCTGACGCCCACCGGCGAAGTCGAAGCACTGAACCAACCAGTCCTGGATTACTTCGGCAAGTCCTTTGAAGAACTAACAGGTTGGGCCAACTTAGACGTAGTTCATCCCGACGACCTGGCCCACATGATTGAATCCCTGCGAAAAGCCCTGGCAAGAGGTGAGTCTTACGAACTCGAGTCTCGGCATCGCCGGGCTGATGGTGTCTATCGTTGGTTCCACACGCGTGGCTTTCCCTTGAAAGATACAGACGGCCGGATCCTACGCTGGTGCTTCTTGCTAGCTGACATCGACGGACGCAAGCGGGCCGAGGCTCAGCTCGCCGGCGAGAAGCGCCTGCTGGAGATGGTGGCCTCGAGCTGCCCACTCACCGACGTTCTCACTGCTTTGTGCAAATTTGTAGAAGATACGTCCTCCGATTGTTACTGCGGCGTTTACTTGATCGATTGGAGTGGTTCGAAGTTCCGGGTCGGGGCCGCTCCGAGCCTTCCGGCGACTTTCAACGATCCGGTTGAGGGACTGACTGTGTCTCCGCAGGTCGGACCATGCGGAGTAGCAGCCCTTAAGAAGACGCAGGTGATCGCGACAGATTTGGAATCAGATCCACTCTGGCAGTCATCTGCGATTCGACCACCTCGCACTCGCCCACGGAATTCGGTCGCATTGGTCCACGCCAATTTACGCTCGAGAGGGGCGGGTGTTGGGAACCTTTGCGATTTTTCACCGCGAACCAGCGAGCCCGACGCAAATTCAGCAGGATCTCATCGCGCAGGTTACCCACATTGCCAGCATCGCCATCGAGCGGGCAGTGAGCGAAGCGGCGCTGAAGCGAAGTGAAGCGTTCCTTGCTGAAGCACAACATTTGACCCGCATCGGCAGCTTTGCCTGGCGCTTGACTACGAACGAAATCACCTGGTCCGACCAGCTCTACCGCATCTTCGAGTTTGATCCTCAGGTGACAGTGACGCTCGAACTGATCGGAACGCGAGTTCATCCGGAAGACCTCACGTTGTTACAGGACATGATCGAACGAGCAAGTAGTGCTGCCAGCGACTTTCAATACGAACATCGCCTGCTAATGCCAGATCATTCGGTCAAGTATCTACATATGATTGCTCACGGAACGCGGAACGAGGATGGTGAACTGGAGTACATCGGCGCGGTTCAGGACGTGACCAATCGGCGATTGTCGGAAGAAGCGCTCGGCAAGGCGCGCGCGGAGCTGGCACACGTCGCGCGAGTGATGAGCCTGGGAGCATTGACGGCGTCAATCGCGCACGAAGTTAACCAGCCATTGTCTGGAATCATCACCAACGCCAGCACCTGTATGCGAATGTTGGATGCCAATCCCCTAACGTCGATGGCGCGCGCGAAACCGTGCGACGTACTATTCGTGATGGAAAACGCGCGTCCGACGTGATTACAAGATTGAGGCACTGTTCAGCAGGAAAGACCTCGTCACGGGAATCCGTAGATTTGAATGAAGCAACCAGAGAGGTGATTGCACTGGCCTTGAGTGAACTTCAACTCAACGGCGTTATCGTGAAACCAGAGCTTGCAGACGAGCTACCAGGTATCACCGGCGATCGGGTACAGCTTCAGCAAGTTATACTCAACTTGCTGCGCAACGCCTCAGACGCAATGAGCAGCATTGACGATCGTCCGAGAGCAATTGCTGATTAAAACAGAGCAGGATGCAGAGGGCGGCGTGCGTTTGAGTGTGCAAGACGCAGGCCGGGGGTTAGAACCGGAAAGTATGAACAGACTCTTCGACGCATTCTACACAACTAAGAGTGATGGTATGGGAATGGGACTGTCCGTCAGTCGGTCCATCATCGAGAATCATCATGGTCGTTTATGGGCCACTCTGAACGACGGTCCGGGAGTGACGTTCTCGTTCTCGATTCCTTGCGGAGCGAAGTCCGGACCAGACGCCACGACTTAGAAGAGTAACGGTGTTACAGATTAGAAACGTGCTTACCGCGGAAAATGATGCAGAGGATGAAGGCTGAATCGCTCGCCGACCTGGTAAAGACGTCAGTGAAACCAGGGCTCGCCCCCGCGAGAAATCCATGGCACGCGACTGAACGCTAAGGATTCTGATTGTTAGTTGATGATTATGCTAAATCAAATAAAATGAACTCAGTTCCGTTTCCGAGCGCTTTTATCTTTAGCAGTTCTTCTGCACTGATTGCAGCGCCGTCGCTCTCCCGCAACGTTTCACCGTTTAATTCCAGAGAACCCTTGACGACTTGCAGAAACCCATGACGCTTTTCGGTCAAATCGTAGGAAACTGCCTCGCCTTCATTCAAAATCGAATCAAACACCCAAACGTCTTGATTGATTTTCAATGAACCGTCACGGGCATCATTTGAGGCGACGAGTTTCAGCTTTCCGCTTTTGTCGTCGGGCGCAAACATCTTTTGCTCGTAACCAGGTGCCAAATCTTCTTTTTCCGGCAGAATCCAGATTTGATAAAAATGCAGAGGGTCCGTTTTCGACGGATTGTATTCGCTGTGCCTGATCCCGCCGCCAGCCGTCATTCGTTGCCACTCATGCGGTCGCAGGATTTCCTCGCCGCCTGTTGAATCTTTGTGCGCGATTGCGCCTTCGACTACATAGGACAAAATTTCCATGTTGGCGTGTCCGTGTGTGCCGAAGCCTTGGCCGGGGTTACGCGGTCTTCGTTAATCACTCGCAGAGAGCGAAAACCCATCATGTCTGGGTTGTAATAATCGGCGAATGAAAAAGTGTGATAAGTGTTGAGCCAACCATGATTGGCGTGGCCTCTCTGATTTGATCTAATAACTTGTAACATCTCTTTTTCTTCCTCTCATCGCGGCGAATCAACTTGCTGCAGGCGTCGCCAAAGCGACTCGCTGTTTCATTGATATCGCGACACAGCAGATTGATAGGAGTGTCGCGATAGCTAACGGCAACACCAGCGAGCGCCTTAGTAGCAGCGTGCCGATCACTGCTCCAAAGAACATCAGGAGAACGGCTAGAAGCCGTCGGCGCCATCGTGGACTAGTACCGCCGGCAAATCCTGAATCGGCCGCGAGACCAGTAATGGTCAGTGTAAGAACCGTAGTCGTGAGATCTGGGATCGCCATGCTTGCGAACTGTTGCGTTCCGAATTCCCATCGCACACGCGGTAAGCGCGATGATCGAATACAATTGGAACGGACCTCCCGACGAATCCATGGAAATTGATAGCGAGCAAGGGTTGCGGCGAGCAACAAAGCCGCTTCCAGGCTTAGGGCTGTCGTAATCCAGCTCGGTGTCACGACTTCTGAAAGACGAGTAGCAACGCGGCCGCCAATCAAAGCGCCGATCAGAAATGCAATGAGCGCCGTGAGCGAACGCGTTATCGAAAGCCCAGGGGCTCCGGCCACAGCGAACGCGCGAGGAAAACGACGTTTCCAGTCATGTTTGCCGTGAATACATGCCCGAGGGCAAGGTAACTAATCGCGTCGATCAAACCCGTGGATAGCCGTGGCAACATGAAGCAATAACACCAGCGTGTGATTGAGACGAGTTTCCGGCGTCATGAGCAACTCAAATTCTTAAGTTTAGGTAGACATGCATCTCGGCCGAGAACCACGCGGGCCGCCCCTCTTGCCGTTATGCATTTACGAATTCAGCCTCCAGACTGATCTTGACCTCCTCACCGACAAGAATGCCGCCGGTCTCGAGGGCAGCATTCCAGGTCAAGCCGAAATCCTTTCGATTGATCTTTGCGCTCGCCGAGATCCCAACCCGAGTGTTGCCCCACGGATCCCTGGTAGGCGGCGTTGGCCCTTCCACTTCAAAGCGGACCGTGCGGGTGACTCCGTGGACGGTCAGATCGCCTTCGACAAATAATTCTTCATCGCCGACGATGCTGATGCCGGTGGATCTGAAGTCCAGCGTGGGAAACTTTTCGACATCGAAGAAATCCGCGCTCTTCAGATGTGCGTCACGTTGGTCGTCACGGGTTTCGATGGAGGCAGCTTCGATTGAGGCCTCGACGCGAGAATTCGCCAGGTTCGATTTGTCCAGGGTCAACACTCCCGAAATCCTGCGAGAAGTGGCCTTCACATTGGCGATCATCATAGTGCTTTTACCTTGAATTCAGCGAGTGTGTGGGCTGGATCGATGTTCCAGGTACTGATGTTGCTTGACGGCTGCGGTTGAATTTCTGTGGCGGTGTTTGGCATATGGGTGTTCCTTTCGTGAAAAATGCGTGCCGCGACTCTTCGTGCTTCCTTCGCGGCTTCTAGAGCGCAAGATTATTCCTTAGAGATCCGCCTGTCTATCCTACGTTTGCATGTAATTGCTGACCATTGCTATCGATGTGGCTTTCGCAGACAGCTCTGAAGCAAGGTAGGAGCCTCATCAAAAAGCAGTTGCATTAACGTTGAAGTTGGAGCAGGGTTCGAGGTGATGACTGATCTTAAGTACTCTGCATTCAGCAATCGTGCGGCGGAAGTTCTTGGGCCAACTGTCACGGCGATACCGGCTTCACGAAGAGCAGCCAGACCGCGCCCGTTAACTCGAGGGTTCGGGTCTGTGATGCAGCACACGACCCTCTTTCACTCGAGCTTCAATCAAGGCGTCCGTGCACGGAGGGAGTCCGTTTGCCCTTCCCTCGGTGGCAACATGGTTCCAGGTTGACATAGACAGTTGCGCCTTTCGCAAGCCTGCCTGCTTGTTCGAGTGCCAATACTTCGGCGTGCCAGACTCGATCGTAGCGGTGATAGCCCTGGCCCACGATGACCCCATCCTTCACAATGACGGTACCCACCAGCGGGTTTGGCTTTTACCTGACCTTCGCCTTTGGCCGCAACTGCCAGAGCCAGATCCAGGAAACAGAGATCGAGATCGCCGTCAGACTCGGCTTTCGTCAGAGGTAAAGTGTCGATCAAATTGCTTACCATATATCATTGCTGACTCTCAGACCCCCACCAGCTTCCGGTGCCATTTATCGACGCCATGCGCAATTTCGGTAAACATGTCGGCACTGGCGAAGTCACTAAACTCCTTACTGGTATCGATTGCCTGCCGTGCAAGCTCCGCAAACGAGCCCAGCGTTGTTGCGAGAGTCGAAGCATGATTGCGGCACAGCGCATCAGGTGGGCATAACAGGTGCGACCATGTAGGCACCACACGCTCAGTTGAGTTGGCAACTCCGCCAATCTCAATCACCCGCTCGGCAATCCGATCCGTATAAACGCCGACCGACTTATTTACCTCATCGAACAGCTTTCTCAGATCGAGGGCGGTCGTATTCCAGAAAGCGTGTTTGCATTGCAACTGCAAATCCACCGCGTCCGCCAGACGATCATTGCAAAGCTTGATGAGACGACGAGTGCGCTCCGATAAATTGTCACTGCGAGTAATCAAGCTCTCTCCCTGGCGTCACCCTACGGCTCGTTTCTGATCCGCCCAAAACGCTCGCGCAGAGTCCGCTTGAGGATTTTCCCGGACCCATTCTTCGGTAACTCCGTTTCCGAGAACTCAACGCGACGCGGAACTTTGAAATTGGCGAGCGACCGCCGGCAAAATGAGATCAGTCTCATCGGCGCTCAGAGCTAACCCCGGCTTAAGTACGACAGAAGCCATCACCAGTTCTCCCCACTTAGGATCAGGTATGCCGAAGACTGCGACTTCCCTAACCGCCGGATGCTGGTAAATGACGGCTTCGACTTCGCCCGAGTAAACATTCTCGCCACCGGTAACAATCATGTCCTTCAACCGATCCAGAATGTAAATGTAACCATCGGCATCCTGGTAGCCGATGTCACCGCTGCGGAACATCCCATCTCGAAATACCGCGTTCGTTTCTTTCAAATTGTTCCAATAGCCGCGCATTACATTTGCGCCGCGTGCAACCAACTCACCATGTTGGCCGGTAGCAACTTCCCTTCCCGAGTCATCTACGACCTGCAGTTCGACTCCAGGACAAGGGCGCCCGCAAGATGTCAATCTGTTTTTCTGTGTGTTCATGATCCTGCAACCCAGCAAGAAAGCCCGTTTCACTGAGGCCGTAAACCTGAACCAGTTTTGTTCCGGGTAACATCTCCCTGGTGCTGATGAATAAGTTCGGGAGCGATCGGTGATCCGCCGTATCCCAAATACTCGAGGCTGGTCAGGTCATACTTTTTCAAATCCGCAAATTGGCTCAGTAAATTGATCATCGTTGGAACGAGCACCGTATGCGTCACACGTTCCCGCTCTACGGTCTCGCAGAACGCTTCCGGGCTGAACTTCGGAATCGTGACCTGACATGTCCCGAAAGCCGGCGAAGCGAACATGAACGGGAAGTCGGCTATGTGAAATATCGGCGCCGCATGAAGATAGACACCACCTTCTCGGTAACGCATCCAGTAGTTCACGTGGTCCAGATTAGCCAGAATGTTGCTATGAGTGAGTGCCACACCTTTGGGCCGGCCCGTAGTCCCGCTGGTATAGATGAGTGCAAATACAGCGTCCGGGTCGTAGACATCGGCAGGAAATGAGCTCATTCCCAAGGTCGAGTGGTTCTTTGTCTATGACCAGTTGGCCAGGAAGCGCAACGCTTGGAGCAGCCAGCGACGAATGCCGAATCAACTCCATGCGGGGCGGCATCATTCAGTACGTGATCGATCTCCTTTGCTGACAGCCGGGTATTCAATGGCACCGCAATTACGCCAAGCCAGGCGCACGCGTACACCAACTCGACATACTCAGGTTCGTTCGGCAGCAATAACCCCAAACGATCGCCTTTCCTGAAGCCGTGTTTCGTAAGCGCCGCGGCAATTCTTCCGACGCGATCGTGAAGCTCACGAAAAGTCGATTGTTCATCGCGCGATGCAAACGCTGTCCTTTCCGGATAATACCGACGGGCGCGTCCTAGTGAATGCGTATGGATCATCCGATGAGCTCCGCATTGATGTATGGCGTGTTGGCAACGTGGGCTTTATCGAGATCAGTCGGAGAGATCGTGTTACATACCGGGAAAATGCCATCGTATGCCGCCAGGGACCCTTCATAATCGCAATCGAACCGATAGCGCGCGAGATCTGCGACCGTGATCATCAGCAGATCGTGCTTCTTGCAGAATCCGATAAGGTCAGGCAAACGAGCCATAGTGCCGTCGTCATTGATGATCTCGCAGATCACTCCGGCGGGCTCGAGGCCTGCGAGACTCGCCAGGTCGACGGCCGCTTCCGTTTGGCCGCGCCGTTCGAGAACGCCACCGGGCCGGGCGCAAAGTGGAAAAACGTGGCCTGGTCGCGCGAAGTCTTCTGGATGACTGCTCGGGTTAACCGCCATCTTAATTGTTTGCGCCGCGGTCGTACGCCGAAATGCCTGTCGTCACATCGTCGCCTATGACGTCGATCGAGACGGTGAAAGCGGTGCCACCTAAGGCGCTGTTGGCCGTCGACATCGGATGCGAGGTCCAACTCATCAAGACGCTCGCCGGTCATTGCCAAACAAATCAATCCCCGTCCGTGCGTAGCCATGAAGTTGATCGCCTCTGGCGTGATCATTTCCGCCGCCATCGTCAGGTCGCCTTCGTTCTCGCGATCTTCATCGTCCACCACGACGATCATGCGTCCCGCTTGAAGCTCGCCAATGGCATCCTCTATGCTGGCAAACGGGGATTGACCGCCGTCAATCGGATCTGTGATTTCGTGCTTGTCCAAGCGTCAGAGCGTGGCCCAACTTTTCCTTTTTGGTTCGCAGGTAACCCAGGGAGTGTGCGTTTGGCGCAGCCTCGCAAGGAACCTGGGCGACGACCTCGATACCGGCAGCGGACAAGACACGTGCCTTTTGCGGATTATTTGAAAGAAGTCGAACTCGGCTGATACCAAGATCATGCAAGATCGCGGCTGGCAGAGTGAAGTCCCGATAATCGGCCAGCAAACCCGAGCGCATGATTCGCCTCGATTGTATCGAAACCGCTATCCTGAAGCGCGTAAGCCTCGCAACTTCGCCATCAGCCCGATGCCGCGACCTTCCTGATGTTCATAGATCACGAGACCACGACCTTCTTCAGCAATGGCGCTGCATAGCAATCTCCAGTTGTTCTCGGCAGTCGCAGCGTAGCGACCCAAGCACTTCGCTGGTGAAACACTGCGAATGGATGCGCGACCAACGGAGCGCCCTGCCGTCACATCGCCCATAACAATCGCGAGCGCGGTTTCAACCCGTAACCGTTCGACAACTTCGCGCTCGAACCCAAGCGTCTGAAACGTTCCCCACCTGGTAGGCATTCGGGTGGAGACGACTCTTCGAAGCGTCTCTGCTTGTGCGGCTTTCTTCATCATTCGTCCAAGCCTTTTGGAGTGCGGCGACCTGTCGCCGCTTTGTATTAACAGGTTCGAGAACAGATAGTGAAAGCGGCGACAGGTCGCCGCACTCCAAAGAAAATCTTACCTCGCCGCGGCAGGTTCCTTTGTTCTCTTGAAATCGGGCGCGCGCTTTTCAAGAAACGCGGTGAACGCTTCCTTTGCTTCCGCCGAGCGCACTCGCGAAGCAAACTCTTCGTTCTCGACTTTTATCGCCTGCGCGATTTGCTCGCGTTGAGAATGCTTCATCAGTCTCTTGCACGCTTGCAGAGCCGCAGGAGGTTTCGCGGCCAGCTTCTCAGCTGTTTCTGGTCGCGGTGGCCAGCAGCTTTTCGTCGGGCACAACCCGGGTGACTAATCCAATTTCAGCCGCGACCTTTGCGTCAAAAGGCTGGCCTCAACAAAATCAACTCGGCAGCACGGATGTGTCCGCTACGCGCCCGGCAAGGACCAGGAAGATCCGAATTCCGGGACCAGGCCAAGATTGACGAAGGGCAATTGAAACCTCGCACTCTCGCCCGCGAAGACAGAAGTCGCAATGTGTCAGCAGAGTAGTTCCGCCTCCGATAGCGACACCCTTCACCGCGGCGATCAGCGGCTTGTCGAAGTTCGAGCAACGCATTCGCCAGCTGTGCTTGCGGACTCTCACCTGGGCCCGGGTGGGTTCTTCAGGAAATCTTCCATGTCGTTGCCGGCGGAGAACGAGTCTCCGGCGCCATCCCAACAGCAGCTGACAAGTACGTCCATCGTCCTTCGCTGCGTCATTGAGGATCTCCGCCAACTCCACGTACATGCTCGAAGTCATGCGCATTCTTCTTAGCGGGTCGATTCAATGTGATCCGCAAGATGCTGCCAGTACGTTCTGTTAAAATTTCACTCATCGCCCACCTCACTTGATTGCCGGTTCCGACGATGCCGCTGATACCACGCCACTCTCGAGGAAGCTGTCGATCTCGTTTCGCGTCGAAGCCCAGCTCCTGGAGAATCTCTTCATTGTGTTCGCCAAGTTCCGGAGCGCGTTTTGCCGGTTACCTTCGTTGACGCCGTGCACCTGAATCGGACTGCTGATCGTCGAGGTCAGCTTGCCGCCGGCGCCTTCGAGCGGAACGACGATGTCATTCGACCGCAGCTGCGGATCGTTGATCACCTCTCTGCGGCCCGCGCACGGCGCCGAACGTGACGTGGACGCCATTGAAGACCTCGTACCAATGCGCCATCGGCTGCGCGCCGAAGACTTCGTCGAGAATGGCCGTCAGCTGCGGCATGTTCGCCATCAGCTTCGCCGGATCGGAGAACCGCGGATCCGTCAGTAGGTCGCTGCGGCCGATCGCTTTCGCCACGGCCGCCAGCTTGTCCGGCGTGACGAGGAGCACGAACCAGGTGTCATCGGCGGCCCGATACACGTTCAGCGCCGCGTTGCGCGGGGTTCTTGCGATCGTGCAGTCCGTAGAACTTCGCCCCGCTCAGCGCGGCCTGGATCGAAACGCTCGCGGACCAGATACCCTCGGCGAGCAGCGAGGTCGTGACATGCGACCCCTTGCCGGTGCGCTCGCGACGATAGAGCGCGGTGACGATCGCGGAATAGAGACCGACGGCGGTCGCATTGTCACCGCTGCCGGCCACCGGCCAGGTGGGCGGCGCGCCGGCATCGCGCGTCATCGACAGCAAGCCGCTGCGCGCCCAGTACGACGTGATATCGAAGCCCGGGAGATCGGCATCAGGTCCCTTGTCGCCGAAGCCTGTGACATCCGCATAGATCAGGCGCGGGTTCCACTGCACGACATCCTCGTATTCGAGCTTCAGTCGCTTGCGCGCGGGATGCGGCGTATTGACGATGAGCACGTCGGCCCATTTGACGAGCTTCTCGAGAACCGGCTGAGCGCTCGGGGATTTCAGAAGGTTCGCCGGGCTCTTTCAACTCGGACCGGTCGCCGGCACCCACAACCGGACGACGACCCGCCTTTACGCGCCAGGCCCATGGCCGCCAGCAGAACGATCCGCCGCCACCGTTCAGCATCTTTCATACCTCCATAATCGCCGCGCCGCTGCGGTATCTTCGCCGAGGAAAACGCGCGTTTTTCCCACGGCTTTACCGGATCGAGGATCTGAACTTCGTCCGGCCGATCGGATTCGGTCCGGGTGTCTTCCTGCATCCGCGATGGCATCCGCGCCGCGCGGTCGGCGGCGAGCCGGTGAACAATCGGCACGGCGCTGCCGGAACCCAGTTCGCCGTTGAAAGTTTCACCGCCGGCGGCAACCCGGCCGAGCAGGCGCAAAGCTGAGAGCTGGCTTCGCCGCCTGCGCTCCTGACGCATCGGCTGCGCGCACCGCATAGCCATCTACCGGCGGAATTGTCAAGAGAGGCCGGGCCAGGTCAGAGCGGGGCCTGGATCGATTCCGCCAGGATGCGCCCCAGTGAGGCGTCGGCGCAGTGCCACGCGGTTCGCTTTACGGGTGGCGAGGACGGCGGCGAGGATTCGCCGGCGGCGGGCTTCTTCCAGTTCGAGCATGTGTTTCTGTTAAACCAGAAACACGGATTTGAAATCGCTAAATCAACTGCCGAACGAATTAACACACTCAACCGAGCATCCGGATAATCACTTGGATGCTTCAAGGTTATGCGTATCCCGGGATTGCGTAAGCAAGGGGCTGACCAGAAGAAACTCTCCCATCCGAGAACGCACAATTGCCGATCTCGTTTTATCGGAAAACAGACAGTGGAAGAATTGTTAAGCGATTTGTAGGGAAGACCACCAGCGCGGCACAAGATGGCACCCCTTGGCCTACACGTTTCGTATCGGCGCAACCAACTCGTGGCAAGAGCGAATGCAATACAGGCGACGAGCGCCGTCCGCAGTAGTCGTCCGGTATGATCGCGAGCCGCCATCCGCTCCAGTGCGCCTGCGTCGCTGAGCACTTGTTCGAAGGTGGAAAGACCTTCGCGCACGCGGTCCAGCGCACCATGCGCGAGCGTCCGCATGCCCTGGCCGATGGCGATCTTGCCCATCTCGCGGGTGTTGGCGCGAGCGATGATCAGCTTGCGGATTTCGTCGGTGATGGTCATCGCTTCGATGATCGCCAGACGGCCGGCATAACCGGAATTCTTGCAACGCTCGCAGCCGCGGCCGCGATAGAGTGTGACGCCGTCGAAGATGCTCGGATCGATGTTCAGATCCGTGATACATCTTGGCCGGATAGGTCACCGGTTCTTTGCAATGCGAGCAGATGCGGCGCATGAGCCGTTGGGCGCAGGCCAGAATCACGCGAGGAGGAAATCAGGAACGGCGCGATGCCCATGTCGTCCAGGCGCGCGATGGCGCCGGGCGCGTCGTTACAGTGCATCGTGCTCAACACCTGGTGGCCGGTGAGCGCGGCTTCGATGGCGATTTCCGCGGTCTCGGTATCGCGAATTTCACCGATCATGATGATGTCCGGGTCCTGGCGCAGAATCGAGCGCAGCGCGTTGGCGAAGGTCAGCCCGATTTCTTTCTTGACCGGCACCTGGTTGATGCCGGGGATCTGGAATTCGACCGGGTCTTCGACGGTGATGATGTTGTAAATCGGGTTGTTGAGTTCGTTGAGCGCGGAATAAAGCGTGGTGGTTTTGCCTGAACCGGTCGGGCCGGTGACCAGGATCAATCCGTGCGGCGCGTCCACGGCGATTTTGAACTGCTGGAAGGTGTCGGCGTCCAGGCCGAGCTTGTCGATGCTGGCTGAGAGGTTGGATTTGTCGAGCACGCGCAGCACGATTTTTTCGCCGTGGACCGTGGGCATGATGGACACGCGCAGATCGTAGTCCTTGCCGCCGACGCGGATGCGCATGCGTCCGTCCTGGGGCAGGCGGCGCTCGGCGATGTCCAGGCTGCTCATGATTTTGAAACGCGACGCCAGCGCCAGTTGCATCTGCTTGGGCGGCGGCGTCGCGTCCATCAGCACGCCGTCAACGCGGTAACGCAGCCGCAGCGTCTTTTCGAAGGGCTCGATGTGAATGTCGCTGGCGCGGTCTTTGATGGCCTGGACCAGAATGAGGTTGGCCAGTTTGATGACCGGCGCTTCTTCGCTCGAGGCGGCCAGCTGGTCGAGGTTGACCTCCTCGACGGCTTCGCGCGAGATCTCGACGTTATCGCTCGTCCGCTTCTGCTTCCTCCTTCTTCTTGGCGCATCCTGGATGATGTCCTCCATGCTGCCGCTCTTGGCCGCATCGAGGTTATTGAGTTTGTCGATGATCGACTTTTCGGAGGCGATCATGGGCGCGACTTCCAGCCTGGTGATGCGCTTGACGTCGTCGATGGCCAGCACGTTGAGCGGGTCGGCCATCGCGAGGAACAATTTGTTCTCCAGGCGCGAGACCGGAACGACTTTATGGTTGTGCGCGACTTCGCGCGGCAACAAGGTCGGCCGATTTCCGAGCGGGATGCTGATGCGGGCGAGGTTGATCGGCGGCGTGTTGAGCACGCGGCCCATGGAAACGGCCATGTCCTGCTCGCTGACGTAGGCTTTTTCGAGAATCAGTTTGAGCAGGCGCGTGCCGTCCTTCTTCTGCTGCTCGCAGCAGTTCTTCGACCTGCCTGCGCCGTCAGCAGGCCGTCTTCGACCAGCGCATCGGCAATGCGTTCGCCAAATGTTTTTACCGGAGGCATGGACTTAGCGGAATGCTTTGCGGAGGTTTTTGACGAGCTCGGCGGGCGGCACCAGATACCACAGCAGACGGTTGCGGGTGGCTGCGGCCAGTTCCTTTGGCGGCCTGCTGGTTGAACGGATTGGCGGTGGCCACCAGAACGGATTTGCTCATGCGATCGAACGGCAGCACGCACCAGCGCCGGCAGACGTCCGCCGGGAAAGCTGCGCGCCAGATCCATGTCGATGTCGTATTTTTCCAGCGGCAGGAAGCGACGCGGGACTTGTCGCTCAGAATTTTCAAGGACTTTTCAATCGGGCAGAATGCCTTTGTCCGCAAGAATCTGGATGAACGGTTCGCACGACGCCATTGGGAGGCCGGTCAGCGTCAGGCGTGACCCAGCACAGGTCGAAGTCGCCGGTCGTGATGATTTTGCTGTCGACAAAAATTTTGAGCATCATCTGGCGGCCGTCGTCGAGCGGCGCCGAACCGTTTTGGCGACGCGGTTTTGGAGGACTTTGGCTGGTCGTGGTGGCGGACCGGCTTGAGCGTGTTCGGTCTCGACCGAACATCGGCTTCGGCAAAATTGTTGGCCTTGTTCTCGATTTGCTTGAGCGCCTTCTGAACATCGGGATCGTCCGGGCAACGCTGCAGGATGGTTTCGTATTCGAGAATGGCCGAGGAGAGCTGGCCCATGTCCACGTAGCTTCGGCGATGCGCTTGGCGGTTTGACGACGTCTTTCTCGCGGCCCAGCTTCGAGTAAAGCTTCCTTCAGAATTTCCAGCGATTGATAGTCCATGCGGCTGCGATTCGGTGATGACCTCGAACATCTCGATCGTCTGCGCCAACTGAGCTTCTTCGCTTTGCGTTAATGTGCTCGCCATGTTTGTTATGCACACCGGACGCACCTATCACGGACAGGATGCTGGACCGGGCCAGGGTCAGCTTGCAGCAAAATTTCCGCCAGTCTTTGAAACTCATAATAGGCAAAAGACAAGTTTGCCCCGCGGCGATTTAGCCGGCGACGCAGATTGCTTCCGATTGTCAGACACTTCTGTCCCGTTCCTGCACTGCAGTTGCAATCTCGATTTGAACTTGCGATTGTAGGCGGCGCGCCCGAATCCGGCCGCGATCGACCCGATGGAATCGTTCAGCCCCCATCATGACGCCGCGCGCCTGGCGAACGTTTGCTGCGTTTCGTCGGCGATCGTTTGCGTTTCGCTTCGAGACCGTGACGGCCGCCGTCCGCGCGAAAGGCTGGCGTGCACGGCTGCGCACGCGACATCTCGGCCGCGCCGAAGTGCTGCGTCGCGAAATCATTCAGGCGCTACGCCAAAGGTGTCTCCGCTCGCCGGCGCTTCGTGGCGCGATCTGCCCATGCAGCGAGGAACGCCGACGGCTGGTCGTTGGAACTGCCGCTGACGGAGATCGGCTATTTCAAAGCCAAGGCGTATCGCGCTCGACGCCAAAGGCTGGCAACATTGGCCGGAGGGTCCGGATGTCGGGAATCTCGGTCCATCCCGAATGCCAGCCGCACCGCGAACACCATCTACTGCGCATTTCCGCGGCTCTTCGGCGCCACGCGCACGGCCGCTGTCCGCGCCGCAATGAAAAACTCGAGAAACAGATTCAGCGCGCTCGAAGCGCCAGGGGCTACACCATCCTGCCGCCTTCCGGAAAACTGCGCGACCTGATCCAGTGTCTGCCGCACATCCTCGGACACGCTCGGCTTGCCGGATTCTTCATCTGCTGCCGGTGAATCCCACGCCCACGACCTACGCGCCGCTTCGGCCGCTTCGGCAAGTCCGTACGCCGCGCTCGGATCTGACCGCGATTGATCCCGCGCTGGTCGATTTCGACAAGCGCACGACGGGCGTCGACCAGTTTCGCGAACTGACTTACGCCACGCCATCTGCGCGGCGGACGCGTCTTTCTCGACATCGTCATCAACCACACCGGCTGGGGATCGCGCTTGCAGGAAACCCATCCCGAATGGTTCCTGCGCGATGCCAGAGGGCAACTTCGCCAGTCCGGGCGCCTGGGGCGTCACGTGGGAGGACCTCATCGAACTTAAACACAACAACGTCGCGCTCTGGGATGAACTCGCCGAAATGTTCCTGGTCTGGTGCCGCCGCGGCGTGGATGGTTTTCGTTGCGACGCCGGCTACAAAGTTCCCGTGCCGCGCGTGGCAATACATCGTCGCGCGCGTGCACCAGGAATATCCCGAAACCATTTTCCTCTGCTCGAAGGACTCGGCGGCGCGTGGGAGTCAACCGAAGCCTTGCTCACCGGAAGGCGGCATGCAGTGGGCGTACTCCGGAGTTGTTTTCAGAACTATTCCGGCGCCGAAGTCGCGGGCTATCTCGACCACAGCGCTGCCGGCAGAGCGAGCGCGTCGGGCTGCTCGTGCACTACAGCGAAACTCACGACAACGAACGGCTGCCCGCGCAACCCGCCGCCGCCGCCGGCCCGCCGGGAAAACCTGCTTCCACTCCCGCCGCCGCCTCCCGCCGAAACCTCGCGGCCGCGTCTGGTCGCTGCTGCGAAATCGCCTCTGCGCGCTGGCCAGCGCCAGCGGCGGCTTCGGCTTCACCGGCTGGCGTGGAATGGCTGGCGACGGAAAAAATCAGAGTCCATGGCAGCACCGGCATGGCCTGGGGCAGTTCGGAGAATCTCGTGCCGGAACTCGCGCAGTTAAATCGATTGCTCGCGGAACACCCTTGTTTCTTCGACGGCGCAAAGTTGACGCGCCTGAGTCCGGTGGAGTCGCCGGTTTATGCGTTGCTGCGCGAATCCGCCACCGGCCAGGATCGCGTGCTGGTGCTCGTCAATACCGACGTTGAACGGGAGCGGCCGCTCGTGGTTTCGGATTTGGAATTCCGGATTTCGGATTTCGGATTTGAATTGCTCGGCCAGTCACCGCCGAAATTAAAATCAACCGATCGCCGGCGGGCCCGCGGTCACGATGCCGGCGGGCGGGGCCTGATTCCAGGCTCGCGCGCCGCCGCGCGGCCGCGTGGACTGAGCGGTGACGCTTACCGCCGGGCGCGCGCCCAGGCGGCCTAGGCGATGCAGGCGCTCGGCGAAGTGTATTCCGTTCGCGACATCGGTCCGTGCGAGTGGCGTGAACTCGCGCAGATCGTCGAGCGTTCGCCGTTTTGATTTTCTGGCGGCGATTCCGCGGCTCGACCCGGACACCGCGCGGACCAATCTGTGCGCCGCGCTCAATAAAGCTCTCGAGCAGGATGCCTATCGGCCAGTCGTCCGCTGGTCCCTCATCGATCGCCGGCGGGTGACACCTCGTTCCGCCTGGCCATTGGCTGTTACTGGAAGACACCGTTCCGTTCCGCGCTTCGCTGCGCCTGGCCAACGGCCGGCTTCCGCAAAACGTCGAATCCATTTCCGCGGGCGAATGGCCGACGTCGCTCGTTTTCCTCCACACGAAATCGCCGCCGACGCGAATCTGTTGCTCGAACGCTATACCGAAACCGATCCCGCAGGTCGCCGCGAACCTCCATTTCCTTCGCAACGCCGGTCCTGCACCGTCCGCCCGCCGACCTCCGAGCTCTCCGCAATCCGACGACGTCGTCCTGTTGACCAATGGCATCGGCGGCATGGCGCGACTGCTGCGTGGACCTGGCGCGCGTGCAATCGAGACTACGACTGCGTGCTGGGCGCGAATCTGCATCCGAGCCTGCCGGTCGATCGTCACATTTTCGCCAAACGCATCCGGGTGTGGGTGAATGCCGACGGTTTCATTTCGCCGTTGGATTTCCAGGCGCTGGCGACGTTTGCCGCCGGCCCCGCCGGCGGTCTGGCGATGGTCGCCAGCGCGGGCGACGGCCGGATGGTGGAGATTGAAATGCAGGCCGAGATGCTCGCGGGGCGCAATACGACCCTGTTCCGTTTCAGCCGTCCGCCGGTCGGCCACGCGGCGGGCAAACCATTGCCACTGGATGCCGACGTGCGTTTGACCGTGCGCGTGGATATTGAAGACCGGAATTTTCACAGCGAAACTCCGGCGCAACGGCGGTGCCGAACATCATTTTTCAACTCACGCCGGGAGATTCCCAGTTCCCGGCTCTCCGTTCCCAATCCAGCCATTGGCTTCGCCTTCACACCCGCGGCGGATCGCCAGCTGCGCGTCTTTGTGGACCACGGAGAATATCATGCGCAACCGGAATGGTGCGAAAATATTCCCCATCCCGCGGAACAAAGCCGTGGCCAGGTGGCGACCGGGCGACGCGTACGAGTCCCGGCTGGTTCGAACTGCCCTTGCTCATGGGTGCCAGCGCGGCCCTGACGGTGACGGCTGGCCGAAGCGGTGGTGCCGGCGCCGGCCGAGGCCGCGAATTTCCAATTGCAGATGGAGGAACGCCCGGACGCATTTGCCACCCAATTGCTTCGCGCCGCACAGGCCTTCGTCGTCCGGCGCGGCAACGGCCGGAGTGTCATTGCCGGTTACCCGTGGTTTCTCGATTGGGGCCGCGACACCTTCATCTGCGCGCGCGGACTGCTCGCGGCGGGTATGGCTCGCGAGGTCAAAGACATCCTGCTCACCTTCGCGCGTTTTGAAAAAACGGCACGTTGCCGAACACGATCCAAGGCGACGACGCCTCGAATCGCGACACCTCGGATGCCCCGTTGTGGTTCGGCGTGGTCTGTGAGGAAATCGCCGAGGGTCGAACCGGCGCCCGACCGGTCAGGCCGGAGGCGAAGCCGCGCTCGCTTTGCGACGTTCCGGTGGACGCCGCGGGCCGCACGATCGAATGTTCTGCGCAGCATCGCGCAGAATTATATGGCGGGCACGTCGAATGGCATTCGCATGGACGCCGAATCGGCGCTGATCTGGAGCCCGGCTCATTTACATGGATGGATACGAATTTTCCGCCGCCACACCGCGCGAAGGTTATCCCGTGGAAATCCAGGCGCTCTGGATCCGTCTCTTGCGCCAACTCGCGACGGTGGACGAGCCGGCCGGTCGAAAAAATGGCGCGAGCTGGCCGATCGCGCGCTGGCTTCCGTCGAAAAATTGTTCTGGCTGGAAGAGCGCGGTTTATTATGCGGATTGCCTGAACGCCACGGCCGGCCAATCCGCCAGCCGGGCCACCGCGAGCGACGCGCTGCGCAGCAACGGTCTTTTCCTCGTGAGCCTCGGCTGTGGTGCGCGGCGGTCGGGCGCGGCGCTGCGTCCGCGGCGGCGCAACGGTATCTCGTCGTGCCCGGCGCCTTGCGGTCGCTGGCGCCACTGCCGGTTTCCGTTCCCTTGCCGGTCATGGGCAGCGACGGCCGGCCGCTCAATGACCCCGCCAATCCTTATTGGGGCATTTACGACGGCGACGAAGATACCTGCCGTAAACCCGCTTATCACAACGGCACGGCCTGGACGTGGACCTTTCCCGGTCTTCTGCGAAGCGCTCGCGCGCGTGGGACTTTGCCCCGGACGCGGTCGTTGCCGCGCGTGCTTATCTCGGCAGCATGGAACGCATCAGCGCGGAAGGTTGCCTCGGCCAGGCTCCGGAGCTCCTCGACGGCGACGCTCCGCATCGGCAACGCGGCTGCGATGCGCAGGCGTGGGAGCCACCGAAGCGCTGCGCGTGTGGAGACTATTGCCGGAGCCTGCGGCCCGCGCCCAGTGACGCATCCGTCCCTAATCGTGCACATTCTCATCGCACCCAATGCATTCAAGAACAGCCTGGATGCCGGCGCGGTGGCGAAGGCCATCAACGCCGGCTTGCGGCAAAGCCAATTGAAATGCACGCGGGAATGTTTCCCGGTTGGCGACGGCGGAGGCGGCACCGGCCGTTTGTTGATTCGAAAATGCCGCGGCCAAATCGTCTCGGCGCGAGTTCACGATCCGTTGGGAAGAAAGATCCAGGCGCGGTTCGGACTGATTGACGGAGGCAAAACGGCGGTGATTGAGATGGCGGACGCTTCCGGATTGCGATTGCTGCGTCGCGACGAATTCGATCCGGTGCGCGCCAGCTCGGCCGGCACCGGCGAAGTCATTCTGCGCGCGTTGGAAAAAGGTGTTCGCCAGATCATCATCGGTGTCGGCGGCAGTGCCACGGTGGACGGCGGCGTCGGAACTCCTGCAGGCGCTGGGCGTTCGCTTCCGGGATCGCAGATCGCCGCACACTACTGGTGCGCGTGAGGTCGGAGCCACCTGGTGCCGCTCGGCACGAGGGGACTGTGCGGCGTGCCGGGGTTGGATCGAGAAGGCGGAAGTCGGGCGGGTTCGCCGGATCTAGCGTCGTTGACGATCGCCGCGGAGTAGGCGCGCCCGCTCTTTTCTTCGGTGCGATCGTTTCCCATCGGTATCGCCGTGATCAGCGTGGCGCGTCGCCACCAGCGTCGTTCCTGCGCGGCAGGCGCACTCACCCAGGAACCGTGGATGAAGCTGGCAGTTTGGTCTCGTATGAAGATCACCTCCACCCTCGTTCTTGTTCGTCTCTTAGCGCCCCTTCGGGCCAGCGGTGGCGCGTGACCAAACAGGCGTAGAGACTGGATCTGAGTATGCGCAACGAGCGATTCGGCTTCAGCCTCCGCTATCCGGCACACATCTTCGGTGTCGAGCGCACCGCCGAGGCTGGTGACAGCCAAGTATTCGTCGCCCACGACAGTGATGCGCGGCTGCTTGTCGGGGCACTCCGAACGACTCTCGATATACGCCCCCGCTGCCTACCAGGAGTTCATCGCGCGTGAATCTTACTCCGGCGTATGAGATAGGCTACCGACGCCATGGAGGCACTTGGTTCGTGCTCTCAGGCGAAGGCGAACGGGGAAGACCTTTATGAAAAGGTCATGTTCAGCTGCGGCGGTCGCCTCATCAAGCAGCTTCGCTATGATCTACCCAACGGAGCAGCGCCACATCTTCGATCCGGTCGTCGAGCGCATCGAGGATACTCTTCGACCGGGAAGAGAGTGCGGGCAACAGCGCCGGGCTAACACGCGCCACCACCCAGAGGAGGCGCCCGCGGTGGTCGCCAGATCTGGCAGAACAGACGCTACTACGGCCAGCGTTCCCGCACTTGCTGATCGCATCGCCAGGCAGCGGGGGCAGAATGTGATTAGTCGTTCTTCGCCGAAGGGGACCGCCCTACGACTACAAAGTTCTGCGAGGCTACGTGTCGCGACCCTAGCGGCTCGGGAGCTTGGTAGTGGATGCTTTGCTTCCGTGGCGGCAGCGTCAGGTCATTCCTTCCTCAACCCCTGGAACCCTCAACAGCACCGGTCGGACATGCCAGGAACGCGGTCTCTGCGTCTGCGTTGTCCCGCAGCTAACAGGAGCCGCAGATGGATAATGCGAACCCATGAAGGGCGAGGCCGATAAGGCCAAGCGCGGAGATGAAAAAGGCCGTAGGCAAGGTCATTGACGTAAAGAAGAAGGAGCCGATCGGTACCAAGGAAGCAGGAGGAACAAGTCACCGCCGATCTGAATGAGGCGGCTCACCAAGATACGAAGAAAGGATAACGCCTCGGGGCGCTCCTAATCGACGACGAACGGGCCTCTCGGTCGAGGGCCCCTGTGCACTTCGAGGGCGGCGAAGGCATCGAAAAGGATCCTTCGACCAACTCAAAGGTGCCGGCAATATGCATGAGAATAACGGCTGTACCTGGCAAGCAGCAGGCGATCAACAACGACCACGCGTGATCGCCGCTCTGGTGCTGGCGTCATCGTGCATGATCAATCGGCTTCGGTGGGGGTAGGCTATCCACTCGGATACTACCTCCGACTCTGTCCCGACCAGCCATAGCCGCGAGGATGCGCGGACAACCACGCCAACGGTGCCCAAGGTCGCATCCTCGCAAGAGAGCACAAACACACTCGCCCCTTCGAAACCCGATCGCACGCCGCTCGACGAACCTCAAAACGGCTGCTTCCACCGAGTTCGGCCGCTCCACCAGTTGTGCTCCTCAATCCAGGTAGTGCCGAGCAAGATGCACCAAAATCGCCCCAAACCCGTCCCCTGACCTTGCCTCAAGGAGCTGGGTTAACTACCCGCGAGGACGACGGAGAACGGGACCGTGCTCGCCGCATCATGCGCGAGCGAGGCGAGCCGTGAAGAACGCGCTCGCGACGCGGCTCGCACGCCTCCGAAGAGGTCGGACTACCGTGCCCTGAGGGAATACATGCTCGGCCGCTAGGCCGGATCGCCGACCACGCAAGTGCGTGCAATTATTCATTGAACAGCGACGCAGCCCTGGCGAGGAACCTATTGATGAAACTTTGCGTTTTCTCACTGAAGCCAGCATCCGCGCGGTTGCTGATAATCCTTCAGGAGATCACTGATGAAGTTCCCAGCATGGCAGGCTGCCACAGCGGTAGCCCTGATCCTCGGCGCCACGGCGGCCTACGCCCAAGGGTTGCAAAAGTCTGAAGAGGGTAAGGCGTCGCCCCCGGCGGCAGTCCGACATACCCAAGTCGGAAGCGCCAAAGCAAGAATGGACGCCGAGCCAAAGGACAAGGCCGGCAAGGGCAGCGCTCAATCGGAACCGAAGGACAAGGCTACCAAAGGGTCCCAGGCCGAGCCCAAAGGACAAGGCGAGCAAGGGCCCCGCACAGGGAGAGGCAAAGGAGCAACCCGGCAAGGGGACTGCTCAGACCGAGCCCAAAGAAAGTCAAGGGCAGCGCGCAGACCGAACCCAAGGACAAGGCCCCGAAGGGGGCAGAGAAGAGCACGACACCTCCTGCGAAGTCCTCCGAGACCCCGAAGGACGCCACGTCTCCGAAGGGCAGCGCGGCTGGTGCTCCCCTGAGCGGTCAACGCGTTCAGCTTTCCGAGCAGCAGCGCACGACGGTTCACCAGACGATCTTGAAGGAGCAGCGCGTCAACCGCGTCACCAACGTGAACTTTCACGATCAACGTCGGGGCGCGTGTTCCCCGTCAGGTTCGGTTGGAAGTGCTGCCTGCAGCGATTTTTCGATCGTGCCGCACTATCGCAGCTACCGGTACTTCGTGGTCAACGACGAGATCTGCATCGTCGAAGCCGAGCACCTATGAGATCGTCGAAGTGATCACCGTGTCCGGTCAGACGGCCGGTCGTGACGATCGCGGTGGTTCGGCAAGGCTGGTCCTATCGGACGAGGAGAGGATGATCGTTCTCCGCGAGATCGATATGCGAGGCGGCAGCACCTCTGGGACTGGGCTCGTTGACCGAGGGTGCCGACGTGCCCCGCAACGCAGAGCTTCGCTCCTTCCCGGAAGCGGTTGTGACGCAAGTCCCCAAACTAAAGGGCTACCGGTACTTCACGGCCGAGAGCCGAGTTGCCATTGTCGACCAGCAGGGTCAAAGGTGCAACTCGTAATCGAAGCTCGTCGTTGATGCCGTTCTGTCTGTCCGATTGAGCGCCGGGCTTCGAACGCCCGGCGCTCTCTGCGCGGCATTCCCCGATCCTCGTATTTCTCGAAGGCGCCCTACTGCGTGCTCCGCGCCTGACGGGCCTCCAAGTTGCGGAGGCAATACTGACCGAGGTCAGCAAGAGCACCGCTCGAGGATGATCCAGGCCGACCGGTCACGGCGTTCAACAGGCGCCTGACCGAGGGAGTGAGCAGGCGCTGAACGGATACGGCGTGTACGTTCTGCAGGCGCCAGCTGACCGAGTTCGCACCGTGCCGGGCCTCTTGCCATCAACGGGCACGCTGCCGATAGGCAACTACGCGCCTCTGGACCGGGATCTCTAATGCTGATGTCCGCCGCCGACCGCGCCGACGATCGACCGCGCTCGAGCGCGGATGCGCCGCGTCTGCGGACGGCCTACCTGACCTGATGCGCGACAGCCTGATCGGGCGGCTGAACGAGGACCCGCCGCTGCCCGCATCCAAAGGTCGAGCGGCTACAAGCGACGATCATTCGCGAGCACGGCTGGGACTGGCCGTCGCAGGCGCCCTCCATGATCGGCGCCAAGCGGATGAACAACGTGCGCAGCGAATGCGAGCGCGTGATCTGAGGCAGCGGCGTGCCCGGCGACTTCATGGAAACGGGCGTGTGGCGCGGCGGCGCCTGCATCATGATGCGCGCCGTGCTCAAGGCCTTATCGGATCGGCGATCGCCGCGTGATTGCCGCGGACTCGTTTGCGGGCTTTCTGCCGCCGTCAGCAGGCGTGCGGCCGACGCCGCGCTTCCACCTGCACACCTAGCAAGGATTTCGCCGTGCCGCTCGCGGAGGTGAAGGCGGCGTTCGCCCGCTACGGCCTGCTCGACGACCAGGTCGTATTCCTGGAAGGGCTGTTCAAGGACACGCTGCCGGCGGCGCCGGTTGAGACGCTCGCGCGTGCTGCGGCTCGACGGCGACATGTACGAGAGCACGATGGACGGCCTCGTCAACCTCTACCACAAGCTCTTCACCGGGCGGCACGCTGATCGCCGACGACTACTACTCTGTTCGAGTGCCAGCGCAAGGCCGTCGACGAGTTTCGCGCCGCGCACGGCATTACCGATCCGATCGTCCAGATCGACCACTTCGGCGGCTACTGGATCAAGGGCCATGGCCGCGCCTAGGCTAGGGGCCGCCTGCGGATCGGATGCGATATCCGGTTTAGCGTGGCGACCTGATCGATCTGCTTACCGGTCTTTGCCAACCGGCGGTCGAGGTCCTTCGGTCGCGTCGTGGAACATTCGTCCGTTGCTGAGGTGAACCGGACGAATGCACCATCGCCGGGGTCTTCGGATCTTCTCCCGTCCCGCCTGCAATACGCGGTCGCCTGAGAGCGTCAAAGTGCGCTGGCCTTCCGAGCATAGATGGCGATGTTGAGCCGCGAGGCCGCGCATAGGTAGCGCTCGCGAATGTTCAGGCATATCCAAAGGCTGTTCCGCGCGTAACAGCGGTGCTCATGGCATCAGTGTGAGATTTCGTGCCAATCGGCGCTAACGCCGTGATCCTGGAATGCCCCAAGACGGAGGCAATTATGAAGTCCTTTGTTAGCGTAGCCGGGGACGGCTTGTTGCGCTGCCCTCCCATGCCTGACACCCAACTCGGCAGCGACAAAGGCATCAAACGGCTCATCGCTGAGGAGGTCCCTCCTGGCTTCCAATGCGGTGCTACGCGAAAGGATGGCGATCAAGCGATGAACTCGCAGACATCCGCCGCGAACTCAGAGGCGTGATGTTCGTGCGCGCGACGGCATTGATCCCATGGCGCTTGGCGGAATCGTGGAAGGCCTAAGGAGGCAGGCTGACGCCATGCCGCTCTTGGTACCTATGGCTTCTGGCCCTATTTGCCCCGCTAGCAATCATTGGCTCAGTGCAACGTGGTGGTTTGCTGGCGTATCAATTGCGAAGCAGTTGCTTAGCTCTGGCCGGTATCGCGCTCTATGGGACCATCATGGCGCAGGCAATCCATGGCTTGATCAATCGGCGGCAGACCCCATAACAAGGTCAGCCCTCGAGCATCAACTTGATGCTGTTGGGATTGAACGGCTGGCCGCGTTCGTTGAGGTAGCCGGCCGCCGCGAGCTCGGCGCTGATCTTGCGCAGCGACCGGCGCTCTCCGGTCTTAGGCGACGCCCGCCGCAGCCGCTTTGCCATCTCCACGGCCTCCGTGAGGGCCTTCACGAGCTCCGGGTTGTTCTCCCGCTCGGCACGCTCGATGCGCGTCTTGCGACCCTCGCACTTGCCCCGCTCGCTGCGGATGCGCTCGCGCGCATGGCGCAGCTTCGCCACAAGACGTGCCTTCTCGAGCTCGGCGAAGGCGCCGGCAATCTGGCGCATGGCCTTCTTGAAGGGTCGTCGGTCGCGGTCAGATCGTCGCCGGCGGCCGTCAGGACCCGCACGCCGCGCTTGATCAGCGACAGGATGCCGAGCTCCTGGGTGATGAGCTCGCGGGCAAACCGGCTGGCATCCTCGATCAGCACCGTGCGGACGCCGTCGCCCTCGATGCGATCGAGCAGCGCGAGAAAGCCCGGCCGCGTCTCGATCGGATCGGCGCCGCTGACGGCCGCGTCATAGTAGGTATCGACAACCGCAAAGCCGGCGTGCTTGGCATAGGCCGCGATGGCGTCGCGCTGCCGCTTGTCGCTGCCCTTGTCGGCGCCGACGTTGGCTGCCGAGCTCGTGCGCAGGTAGGCAATCGCCGGCGTGCGGATCCTGGGAGGCCTAGCCATGGCGTCCGGCTCTGATGCCGCACAGCATCGGAGGCGAGCCCGACGCCGAGCTGCACACCGCGGTGCGTGGCGATGTAGAGGCCGCCGACGGCGGTGGCCAGGTGCAGCTCCCACTTCATCTGCAGGTCGCTTTCCGATGTCGGCTTGGAAGGCGCCGGCGGCGACGCGCCGGCCGTCCTCTGAAACCCGGTAGAGCTTGATGGTTCTCGCCATGGATTTCCCTTGATGGTCGGGGGTTGTTGGGCATTTTATGTTAAGCATTCTCAAGAACGCTCGACACACGTCGCCAAATGGGATGCTGGAGCCCTAGGGGTCATCTTCCATGCGTCGCTCGTGGCTCGCGCGCGAACGCGCCTTTCGACCAGCAGCTGATCCGGGGCGTTACCGATGCGTGCGCCCACGGCCGGTCTCCGCGTTGTCGCTTCTCGTGCCGAGCCCGCTGCGTCCGGCGAAGCTGCGCCACGCATGGGCCCGGTTCCGGCAATCTTAGGCGGATGAAGCAAAGTCATTGCACCTGAAGGCGTGCGCGATAACAGAGATCGGAAGCGGGAAATGCTCCGCTGGCTCGAGATCGCAGATCGATCCGTTCGAACGCAACACGATTGAGCGTCCGCCAGAGGGGCTTTGGCGGTTCTACTGGCATTTCGTGCGCCCGAGTCTGGCCTGTGTTCAGCCTCGTCCTGTTTCTCGACCTGCTGGCGGCGCTGGAGCGAGGTGGCGCTTGCCAAGTTTGTTGCTGACCTCATCGACCTGCTGAAGGGGATCCCAACACCGGCGTCTCTCTCCACCGATCGCGTGGCTTACTGCTGTGGATGGCGTTCGTGGTGCTTCTCGCACGGCCTGCGATCTTCGTGGCCTACGAGCTCACCAAGAACCAGGTGCTGTCACCGCCGTTCCAGACGCGCGTGCGGTGGCAAACGCACGGCTACATGCTGCGGCAGAGCCTCGGTTTCTTTCAGAACGATTTTTGCCGGGCGCGTGGCCAACAAGCTCATGCAGACCGCACTCCGCCATGCGCGACTTCGATCTTGCAGCTGAGCGATGCTGCGGTCTTTGTCGCCGTTCAGTGGTTGAGTGCGCTTGCGCTGTTCGGCGCGGCGGACCTGCGGCTCGTCATCCCGCTCATGTTGTGGCTCGTGGCCTATCTTGGGATCGTGGCTCTGCTCGTGCCGCGCATCCGCAAACGCTCGACCGAGGCTCTGAGGCGACGCTCGATGCTGCTGGGCCGCATTGTCGACAGCTACACCAACATTCCTGACGGTGAAGCTGTTCGCGCACGCTGAGGCGTGAGGATGCCTACGCGCGGACCGCGCTCGAGGAACAGACGGCGAAGCACCGGTTCTACGTCCGCCTCACGACGCTCATGACCGCAGCATCCTGTTCACCTTGAATGGGCTGCTCACTGCCGGCACAACGGGCCTCGCGCTGTGGCTGTGGACCAGGGAGAGCGTCACGCTCGGCGGGATTGGCGCTGGTGACGGCACTTGTCATTCGCATCAGCCAGATGTCCGGCGCTGGGTGCTCAATCTTTGTCACAAGCGTCTTCGAGGACATTGGCGATTCTGGCTCAAGAAGGCATGGAAACCATCGCCCGTCCGCACGGCATCGTGGATCAGGTGGGTGCGCGCGCGCTCGTCGTTACCGAGGGCGAGATCCGGTTTGAGGCGATCGGCTTCAACTATGGCAGTGCAAAGGGGCTTCCGGGCGCTGACCCGGCGCGCGTCATCGATGGGCTCTCGCTCACAATACTTCCAGGCGAAAAGGTCGGCCTCATTGGCCGATCGGGAGCCGGCAATCAACGCTCGTCAACCTGCTTCTGCGCTTCTATGACCTGGAGAAGGGCGCAGCATTTTGATTGACGGCCAGGATATCGCTGCGGTGACGCAGGAGAGCCTGCGCGCTTCCATCGGCATGGTGACGCAAGATACTTCCCCTGCTGCACCGGTCGGTGCTGGACAATATCCTATACGGGCAGCCCGATGCCGGTATCGAGGGGGCCATTGAGGCTGCGAAGCGCGCACATGCGCACGAGTTCATTCTTGGACTGGAGGACAAGGATGGCCGCAGGGGTTACCAAGCGCGTGTGGGCGAGCGTGGAGTGAAGCTTCGTCTGGCTGGCCAACGCCAGAGTGACTGCACCATTGCGCGGGTCCTTCTCAAGAACGCGCCCATTCTGATCCTCGATGAGGCGACCAGCGCTCTCGACAGTGAGGCCGAAGCCGCCATCCCAGGGAGACAGTTGTTCAACTTGATGGCCGGCAGAGACGGTGATCGCGATCGCGCATCGCCTCTCGACCATCGCGGCGATGGACCGCCTCATCGTGCCGCGCCAGGCCATATCGTCGAGGAAGGCAATCATGGCGAGCTGTTGCACCGTGGTGGGCTCTACGCCGAACTCTGGAACCGCCAATCTGGCGGCTTCCTGCCAACGGCAACCAAATCGCCAACCAGATAGGCGGTACGAATGACCCGCAGCGGCGGGTCGGTTTGTCGGGCAGGATGGCTGCCGAAGGGGCGGGACGAAAGGGGGGTCTGGGGGTCTAAAGGTGCGAAGACCGTGCTTGTCGAGGCAGACTGGATCATGCCGTTTTCACTTCACCCAAAAGGTGTGTTTTGGTGAAAGTGTGCTATCTCACCCCTGATGAATGCTGGAGATTTCGAGGGCGAGAAGAGCATGGCCAAACGGCGAAATGGTGAAAGTAAGCCAGTCCGGAGGCCGCAGGATGGCGGGCAGCAGGTGGAGCATACAACCGACGCCCACGAGCGCGACAAGGACTTCCTCAACGCCAGCGAGATCGAGCGCCTGCTCGACGGCGCCAAGAAGGCAAGGCACGGCACCCGCGACCACCTGCTGATGCTGATGATATACCGACACGGGCTGCGCGTGTCGGAAGCGATCGCACTTCGCCGCGACAATGTGAACCTGCAGGGCGCGCGGCTCTGGGTGCGGCGGCTCAAGAACGGGCTGTCGGTCGAGCATCCGATCGCCGGCGATGAGCTGCGCGCCATCAAGCGGTATCTGGCCACCCGCAGCGATCAGCTGCCCTGGCTGTTCCTGTCCGGAGCGCGGCCAGCCCCTGACACGCTCGTCCGTGCAATACCTGGTGCGGGTCGCCGGCGAGAGTGCCGGCTTGCAAGGGGTCCACCCGCACATGCTGCGGCACTCGTGCGGCTACTATCTTGCCGACAGGGGCACCGACCTGCGCACCATGCAGGACTATCTCGGGCATCGCGACCCCAGGCACACCGTGCACTACACGCGCGTGGCCGGTCGGCGCTTCGAAGGGTTATGGAAATAACTCACCGCCTCGACTGGCTTGGCCACGTCGCTCTCGCGCCTGCTTGTTGAGGCGCGACACACCAGCCCACTCGGCTGGCAATTCTCAACCCGTCGAGGCCGCCTGCAACTTCTCAATCATCCCTTGAAGCCCCTCAAGGAAGGCATCCTGCCGCCACCAAGCGCCTTCGCGATGAGCTGGATCCACCTTCCTGGCGATCGGGTCCGGCCGCACGCAAAACCCTCTGGCCTTCCGCGGTCAGCTTCACCGCATAGGACGCGCGCGTCTTGCTTGGTCCGCCGCCGTTGCAGCAGGCCCTTCTTGACCAACCGCCTCACGATGTCGGCGAGAGTCGACCGGTCTATGCCGGTGAGATTGACAATACATAACTGAACGAAGTACAA
>ERZ1370068.7800-contig-6696_pt1 | contig 30537 bp, 45 predicted proteins | sample MGYA00561227_ERZ1370068 | MGnify/ENA primary metagenome ERZ1370068 (study PRJEB38410, sample SAMEA6850437) | metagenome | study: Metagenomic assessment of the ecological functions of the soil: analysis of the soil microbiota associated with the...
AAGCACCGCTACGGTAGCCGCCATCGGCAGCGGTGCCGCCTGCCGGCGCGGGCGCGACTGCGGCATCGGCTGGTGTTTCGTGCCACGGCAGTACTCCGCGGAGATGGCAAGCAGAAAGCTGCTTCGGGATGAGCAAGCGGGGCAACGATGTATCTGCGGCGCATGCTGATCCACGGTGCTCGCGCGCGTTCTGTTTCGCGTCAAGTACGACAGCGGAGGATTCGGGCAGTGGGTGCACCGACTCACTCAGCGGGCTCCGCGCAGCAAGGTCGTGGTCGCCATCGCCAACAAAGCTCGCGCGCATGGCCTGGGCCGTGTTGTCCAGCGGAAAAAGATTATCGACTTCAGCCGCTGCAGCCGGCGGCAGTTTGATGGCCGTGGAAAGACGCTGCGCTTGGAAAGCACAGAACGCTTTCCACTTTCCCACCACCACGACGATGAGGCTTAGATCCATTCCAAAGGTCTGCTGAGGAGAGAAGGAGACGAAAGAACAGTCCAACGGCGTGTCGGAAAACCTGGACACTCAAATGCGTCCCTAGTGACCGAGGGATTTAGAAGGACCGACACGTGCGGATCATCATCGAGTGCCCGGAGAGCGATTCTCCACTAAGAGGCCGGATACATTTACGCGGACTATCCTTTCGACTAACTTCAAACCTCTTGCAGTTCGGCGGTGGACCATACATTTGAGTGTAATCGCTTGCTGATGACAACAGCAATTATCCAAATGTGCTGACTGAGGGACGACAAGCCGTTCTGGTTTTCCCACCCGAAGGGCGATGGCCATCTGACAACGCAAGGCTTCCAACTCCACTACCTTTCGATTTCCGGGCGCGTCAGAATCAAGCCGCCAGAAGCCAAGCGAAAACGCTCAGCGAGCTGCGTTACAGGGGTGCGGAGTTTCGTCGAAGGCTGTCGGACTCCCGCTGGCCGCCCGGCTGCTCTCCATGACTCAGAACCACGCGGCTGGCTGCAGCCCGGGCGCTGGAGGAAAATCTCGAAAGTTCGTTCGTCGTGACATTCGAGAGTGAAGGAACCTAGATGAGCGTAAGCCAGAACACTGGCGGATTCGCCGGCCAGGCCTGGCGGGCGCCCGATCAGTCCCCGCGCTTCCCAACCCGGGAGGCGCGCCGATTTCTCCCCAGCGGCGGGCTCCCCAGACGTTTGGCGACTGGACCGCCCGTGATCGGGAATGGAAAGAAGAGCGGGGCGATCTGGCCGTGCCGAGAAGTGAGCGTTCATGGAAGACGGCGGTCCGCGTTATCAGCGCGTTAATCGGTGACTTTCACTTTTGCTGCGTCAGACTGTCTGATACGGCGCACCAGCTCGGACGAGGCCGTCCCTGTTGTTGCATCATCGACCTCGGTGTATGCGTACTCCCATGGCGGAGTTCACGATAAGACTCCCTCAAAGGTTAGCGCTCAGATTACCGGAACAAAAATACCTGTCCCAGCCTTTTTCGGCATTGGCGGTAGTTTTCGCGGGCCCGACCATCGGCGGCTTGAAACCGAGACGACAGGTTGTCCTTTCGCCTGAAACTGACCATCACGTCTTTGTAGATTCCGCAATCGTCGCATGGCGTCGTCGCCGCCAGAAGCGCCGCCAATCTTGAGCGCGCGCCTTCCGTATCTGCCGCTACCTTTGCGGGCCTGTCGAATACGTACTGGACCGGTTCTCGCCGCCGACCGTATTTCTCTCCTCCACTCATGACTGGACGCGACTGCGCACATGGACAGGACGGCAGAAGAGTGTAATGAAGTCGGCCCAATCAGTAGCTCTCGAGATGTCTGGCGGAACTGTCGCATCGTAGAGCGGATTTGGTTACTGCGGCGCGGATACCGTCAATGTTAACTCTGGTGTTTTGCCTTCGGTTCGATTATCCAGAGCGCCAGAATGGTTCGCTCACGCATTTTCCGGCATCCCTGCCACTCCGGGATGAGCAAATTGCCGATACTTTCCACGGCGAAATCGGCCGCCTGGAAGATGCCGAGATTCTCTCTGGCGCGTTGATCTCTTCCAGTTCCGCGTTTGAATTCCTTCCACTGGTCCAGCAGTGCGGCGATGCAGCAGCCTGCGGCAACGGCGATGCCGGATTGCGCGTTCGCGTGCCGCTGTCAGATCTGCAGTAGAGGGTCAACACGCCATCAGAACTAAAGGTCGCAAGCAGCTTCGCGGCGTTGGCGCTTCAAGTTACAAAATGGCAGAGAAACCAAGTCGTAGGGGTTGACTTTGCGCACACGACACGACACTCTCTCTACCAGCCTGTGCGTCGAGATCACCCGACCTTCCGCCAAGAATGGCGGGGCGAATCGAAGCCCTCTCCTGGTAGTCTGCTGAATATTACCCCGGCCTCCGAGGTTCCATACCGGCCCTTCCTGCACGCCGCCCGGGATGGTACCAGTCCTGCCACTCGATGCCGCCTGAAGCTACCACGCGGAGTGGTCGAAGTCCGAAGTCTCGAAGATGCGCTGGGAGCGACCTGTGCCCGCTCGGCCACGTCACAGTGCTCCGACTTGCGGGACTGCTCTCTGCGATCAACACACAGACCGCTACGAGACAGTGCGGCGAGACCTTCTGTCTTTCCTGCCTGTCATTCCACCAGAGGCGAGCACCCGAAGCCCGCCACAGCAGATCGCCATCCGGAGCGCACTCGAAGAGAGTCGCCTGAAGGCGTGATTGGACTGAACTATAGCGCGGCGCCTGTCTTTCTTACCAGTTGACCATCTGATTATCGTCTCGCTGGGTAATGTCAGCGGCAGCTTGGTTGAACAGGTGGCAGTCATGATCGTTTCCAGACTGCGGAGCAACGAGCGTGGCCAGGATGATCGCTGAGTACTTTGTGATGCTGGCTGTGATCCTCGTCATCATAGTGGTATAACCGACTGATTGCTCCAACGCCAACACTGGTCTTTCCAAGCAGCCAGTTCGATTCAGTAGCGCGTAACGGGACGTGACCATTACTCGCCTTGAGTCGGGCCGTTCGGCTCAGCTGAATAAGGAGACCGTTGCCAGGCCTAACCTCACCTCGTTCTCAGCTCATCTGCAGAAGGAGCGCAGCCGTCTCACGCGCTCAACTCGATCAGATCGGCAAGCGCTCCCAGCTGCCCTCAAAGGCGAGCGGCACGACCAAGAAGCGCAGGCTATCCGCGGCTGCACTGAGCTCGCATCCGCGCAGCGCAGAAAGCCACGCTGGGCAAAGTGGCGGAAGACGCAGAAGAAGCGCTAGCGCCCGCTATTTGGGCGGATCGGGCCACGGCATGGCCATGTAAACGTCTTTCAGCTCTGCCTGAAACTCTTCCAGGTGCTCCAGCAGATATTCCGCGAAAAGCATAGCTACTCCGCCTGGGGAGCGGGCACTGAGCCTTTTTCTTGTCGATAGCGCTCGTAGTACACGCCCACCGCCGTTGGCAGCGGGCCACGCGGATTTATCGTGAAAGCCCTCGTGATTCTTGGTTCGCCGGTCATTGCGATTGGGCGGTGAGTATACCGGCGCTACCGCGCCTCAACATAACCAGCCTTCGTCGCGCCTGCACATTCGCCATCCGCCCGGCAGCAACGTCCCGCACGGCCTGGGTTCCCTGGCTTGCCATGGTCTCCCTGAGCAAGTCGTGCCGTCCCGGTCAACGCTACCACGGTCCCGGCTGGCAGAAGCGGTCACCTTGTCCAGAATGGAACCGAACATCCGCGTCCGAAGCTGGTGGCTAGGGAATCGAACATAGGTGAGTGCCTCCTGTCGCATGTCCAGCATGACCTTGCCTCTGGTCACTGATCTCCCCATTGTGAGCCATCCGTGAACTGGCACCAGACGATGCTCACCTTCCATTGCTTCACGCTCGGGATCACCGGCAGGATCAACCACGTTATCTATCAGTCGCGTCTGGATCAAACTGCACCGGCTTGGTGAAGAAATCATGTCTGTAAGGGACTCATGGCCTGAATGCCCACGATGTCTACCATGAGGGCAACGATGGAGCTTGCCGGATACATTCTTCAATGTGACATTCATGTCCGGCGCAACCGAGTATGAAATGGGAGCGGCGCTTTGCGCCTCAGCACAGGCAAACGCAACCAGCAATACCGGAATAACCAGAAATCGTTTCATTGGAATTCTCCGTTAAGCTCGGAATGTTGCTCCCGTCCCGCAGGGCTGTCAACAACAGCAACGCAAACACTGGGCGGGGATCTTCCGCCACGACATACCCGATGGAAAGCGCCCAGCCCAGGATGCTATAGTCCACCGCTGGCGCTGAACTATTTCATTTGCGGATGGTCGAGGTTCGAGTGTGTCGAGGACCAGCTGGGCATTACTTGCGTGGGCGATCAGCTGAAACACTGTGCTACGACTGCGGAACATCGCTCTGCCCAGAGCACACAGACCGCTGCGAGATGTGCCACGAGATCTTCTGTCCTTCCTGCATGTCCTTCCACCAGAGCGAGCACCCCAAGCCTGCAGAGTGCAGATCGCCAATCGGAGCGGCGCAGGAAAAGCGCCTAATCCTAAAAGGCCGTTATACGGCAACCCTGACCGTATCAGGTAAATCTCGTATTGCTCCTGGGAGCGGCTGGTTGTACCATCTGCCCGCCTGTTTCTCTGAGGAGCGTTGCGGAATCTTGCCGCTGTCCGGAGGTACCAAGAGTGAGGAACGAACCCCTGCCTGCGGTTCCTTACCTCTCTATCTCTCATCGCTGAGATTCTCGTGTTAACAGGAGTCCTGTTGTCGACCCACAGCAGGTTTCAGCGACACGATCTACAGCAACACATCTCTCACAGGCGCTGGTCACTGCGCTTAGCACGGACTTTATCGTGATGGACGACGTTTTGGTGCCATCGTCCCGCGACCCTTCTCATGGCCCATTATCGATCAACTCGATCACGGTGCATATCACCGTGGGGCTGGAGGAGTGGGCACCAGCACTCAATTCGGAATCTATCTTTTTCCGGTCAACAGTGACGGAACACCAATTGGCAGCCCTGCTCTGGTTGGCAACAATCGGTGACCTTCACCAGTTCTCGCAGCTTGTTACCTTTGGAGGCGCAGGCGCGACTCTCTTCAAGGTGAATCCCAACTCACCGCGCAACCGGGCTTTGATTGTTTTACATTGGCCTGCACAGCCGAAGGGTGGGAGCACGCAAGCGTTTGACTGGACCTGGGCGAACGGACCGGATGCCAATCTCGCCGACCAGCTACACCTACCGTTGGCACGGGCCAGCTCTTTGTTAACAACTCCCCACCGGGTTTTCCGCCGAGTTGGTCTTATTATGCAGAGATCACCGGCACCCCGGTTCCCGAGCCCACCACTTTGGCAATGCTGGGCACGGGCATAGCCGGAATCATGTGGAAGAAATATAAAGCCGGCAGCGTTCCACGATCTCTACGGCCACAATTCTCGGTGTGCTGATCGCGGCATTTCTGCTCGGGGTCAAGTTCTTCGTGGATCTCATCGGGCAGCACCGGCCCCACAAGATCGATATGTCGCGTCATTGGAAGCTTTAGGCCGTCCGCTAGGACAATTCTCGCTGCCATGCCCAATCTCACTGCAGTTCTCAGACACCTGGAGCAGGAACGCAGCCAGTCTCTCACCGCTCAACTTGACTTGAGTTGGTAACGCTCTGCTGCTCTCCAAGGGAGCAGCACTCGCAAGAAGCGTCGCCCGTCAGCGGCTGCACGTGCTCGCATTCGTTCGGCGCAGAAAGCTCGCTGGGCAAAGCCTTAGCGACGACTGCCTCCCGGTGGAGTTTTCTCGGTATCTCCGTGGCGGTGTGCCTCTTGGATTTCGGGGCTGTGGGGCGTTGGGCGATGGCTTGTTGGAACGCGGTGGTCTGGTGCGCCGATGCCCCTCGAATGGATCATCTGGGTCAAGAGGCCCGGCGTTCGAGACTCTGTTCCGTCGATTTGTCCCACCTTCAGCATCCCCTAGATCAGCATTGTCATCCAGAGGAGAATCAGTCGTGTTTGCCACGGTTGCACCTCCTGTCTTCCTATTGAGTGCTGTTGGAGTCCTCTCGTTACACGCCGGAACCTAGAGGTGCCAGCGGCCCGGCCGGAGAACAATCAGGTCCTAGGAGGAAACAAGCGGAATGGCTCCGCCGAGCCGACCCGCAGTTTCGATTGAGGCCAATACCGCTCCGTAGTTGATGACGAGGGTAACGCACAAGGTGGAAGCGGAACGTGGGCCTGGCGTTTGACGCAGTCACCGGAACTGGTTTTGTTTTTTGTTTTATACGTGGCACGAAGATGAGATCGCCCCTCCCGCTTTGGTCGCCTTCGGTTTGAATCGGACAGCACTGAGGCTTACAATCTTTACATACATCTTTCTTCCTGGAGGCCACATGCCTCACTACGAATTCTTCTGCCACGACTGCAAGAGACTTTTCTCGAAGATCCTATCTCTCGTCGACTACGAGAAGGGCCACGTCGTGTGCCCGAAATGCGGTAGCAAGAAACGTCGAGCAGCGCTGGTCCGCCTTTACCGTCATCACATCGAAAAAGAGCGCGTGAACGTGCGGGAGTTGCACTGTGCGCTTCGACGAGTTTTCCTTCGGTTCCATCCAAATCGATGGCGTCACCCGCGACTACGACGTGGTGATTGACGGCGGTGAGATCCGCAAGCGCAAGAAAAAACCGTCTAAACAATTCCGCGACGAGTTTGGACATACTCCCCTATCCATCGAGGAGGACATACCCTGGAAATGCCGGCGGCTGGTAGTGGGCACCGGAGCGTATGGAAGGCTGCCGGTGATGAAAGAAGTGAAGCGCGAAGCGAAGCGCCGCCAAGTCGAATTGCTCGTGATCCCAACGCGCCAAGCCATTGAAGCGTTGGAGCAGGGCGCCGCGGAGACGAACGCGATCCTTCACGTGACGTGTTGAGAGACTTTGCCTTCAATCGGCACCCTTAGAGGCTATCCCCCATGGCCTGTTCTGTTTTTCGAAAAGCGCCCAGGAAAGCCGCAGCACTCCTCCAAAAGCAGTCCTTGACACCGATCCGCTCCGAGCCTAGCCTTTTAGCTGTCTCATTGGCCACGCCAAAACTCCGTCGCACCTCTCTTCCAAAGCGCCCCAGCAGCGGCCCTGACCCACGAGAAAATTCGGGCAGTTGAAATTCACCCCACTTTGCGACCGTCTCCGACGGTCTAGGCCCGAATCAATGGTGGTCAAGCAGTTGGTCACAAGACCGACTCCGCCCAAGTCACAACCGCCGCCGGTCAGCTTCGACCGTCGCCTGCCAAGACAAGACCAATAAGGAGTGCTTCCATGTTTACGCGAACTGTTGAAGTAACCACCCAATCGGGAAAAAGCAAAAGAGCTCTCGAACACCCTCAACGACAAAGTGCTGCCGATTTTGAAGAAACAGGCAGGATTTGTGGATGAGACCGTTCTGCTATCGGATACAGAACCGAATCGTGTCCTCGCGCTCAGCTTCTGAATACCAAAGAAGATGCCGAGCGGTACCATCGGGAGCAGTACCCTGCCATCCACGAGATGGTACGGTCTCTCCTCGACGCAGAGCCCGTGATTCGGACCTTCAATGTCGATTACTCAACCACGCACAGAATCGCTGCCAGCAAAGCCGCTTAGCATCGGCTTGGCGCGATACTACAGGTGAGCCACCCGGCTCACCTCTTTCATTCTGCGAACGCATCATCAAAAGGCGCTTTGGCGCGAGGCTTTTCCGACAATGTCCCCGGCGGCCGGACCTGACAGCATGAGCACCGATATGAATCACGAGCGGATCGCGTACTTCCGAAGCAGACTGGAGCAGTTGTATCGGGAAACACAGCAAAGACTTCACACTTCCACAGAGGAACGACGGCTCACCGAGGGGGTGCAGGCGGAATTGGAAGACAGGGCATCGAGTTCCTACGAGAAAGAGCTCTCGCTTCACGAGAGCGCTGAGGAGCGCCAGATCCTTCTGAACATCCGACAGGCACTCGACCGGATCCCTGAAGGCACATTTGGAAAGTGTCTCGGGTGCGGCAGTGAAATCAATTCAAAGCGCCTGGAAGCCGTGCCGTGGACACAAATATTGCATCGACTGCCAACGCAGCCTCGAGCAATAAACTACCAAGAAGTCGTGCGGTTTGAATCGGGCGCTGCTGCGCTTGCCCGAGCTTGACCGCCAGCCAGGCTTCCCTGGAGGATTTATGCCAATTCTGTTAACTGAAGGGAAGAGCGGCGCTGGTCGTTACTAATGTTGAAGAGAGTCGGCCTCAGTCGTTCTTTCTGAAAACCCAAGGCGCGCTCCCGCAATGTCTTCCGCGCTGACCCGGAAGTCGTGAGCGAGAAGCTCCAGAAGGACCACGGTAATAGATTCGGATTTCGTGTGTGTTAGTGTCGTATGTCTGCATCGCCAATTTCTAACGGAAGGTGTGCCGAATGCCCCAGATAAGAAATGCCCAGCGGTTTCGACTTCTGCTGGCCTTCGGAAGGCATGATTTCAATACTGGTAATTCGAACGTGCCTAGCCTCGTCCCGATCCTGTATTTATCAGTTGAACATCCGCGAACTGGTCGCCCTTCGGTTGCCTGCCATACCTAACCAAATGACAGGAGAGCTTAGGGGTCCCTCGGACAACCATCACATTTGCAGTCGAAAAACCGATGTTCCCCCGCAGCGTCCATTTGCGCGAAATGTCACAGTTGTTGAGCCGAGTGGGAACAGGGTCCCAGACTGGTTAACGTCGATACCCTTAATCTGCGCCGATAGCCTGCTGGGGGCAGGATCCAAGAGATCGATTACGCTGTTACCAGCTAAAAAATTGCGCAAGGCTAATGAGCGTCCCCACCTCACTCCCCGGCTCGGTTGCTGGAATTGTAACGTTGGTTGGTGGGATAACTCTCGGTGGTGTGGTGTCGACGATAATTTCAACCGAGTGCCTTGGTTCAGTATCAGTCACGTATAATGTCATTTCCTACGTTTGTTGCCTTTTGCCCCGAAAACTGAAGATAATAGATTCCGATCCTCCGTAGGCACGGGGGACTTGCGCAGTAGGCTGTTCACGAGTAAATCCAGTATGTGTCCAATGCAAAGGAAACAAGAGTTGCCCTGGAAATGTCGGCAGCGCGATGCCCGCTTTACGAGAGACGATATTGGACGCCGAGTGAATCTTGACTACCTATGAAGCCGTTGACGGTGAAAGCCACCGGCGTATTTGGGTGCAGCACGATGCTTCCGTCGGAGTTTCTTGCGGATGGCTGGCCAATCTGTAGCGAGCTGGTAACTCTTGGCTGTGGCATCCGCTCCCTGATGGAAAACAATGCTTGATACGCTGCAATATCGCCTTGATCGTTCCTGGTTTCCAATGTGAGACGAGCTCTTGGAGCCAGTGAATAGGTCGGTGGGATCAGATCAAATTCGTAAGTACCGATTCGATCATCTCGGCATCCCCTAAGCCGATGTATGGGATGCAACCAAATGCTGGAATAGCGGGGTCACGCCCAATGGATGTTGAATCCCGGCAAAATGCCCCATCTAGATTATCCGAGTCAAATCCACCCACCGCTATATGAACCGGTACTGCCGTCCTGGACTCTCACCGTCCATGGGTTGCCTATCAAATCGGAAACAGTCGCCGCTCGCCATTGCCTTCCGCTGAACCGACGATCGATGTTTTTCCATTATCCCGAGCCAAGGGAATCGCCGTCGTCGCAATCATCATCATGCTCAAATGGCAATCCGCTCACATAGCGCCCATTGACCGCCTACGTCAACGAAGACGCGCCAGTCCCCGTCTGTTAGCCTTCCTTCAGCATTGTCATCAACTCTAAACTCGCGAAGTTCGACATCGAAATCCCGCACAGGTGCACATTTTGTCCTGTTATCGGCGGGCATTAGCGCAGAGCAGCACAAGGTTGTTCGCCGCACAACTGTTATCGGGGACATCATCCCACCCGAGAATTATGGTCTTTGCAAATACATTGGCCTTCGTGCCTCTGAATGGCAAGATCACACGAAGGCGACTAGGGTTTTCTGCGCTTGGGGGACAACTCGTCTCCTGCTGAGTTGGAGGTGGCGTGTTTGAGATCGATCAGACAGATGATCGGATCTACTGTCGTTGTCGTCCAACCTCGGGACCCGGAGTACACTCCTGCGTGAGCAGGAATTTCGGCCGTTCGGTCTGATTAACGTGTGTTAGTAGCGACACGTCATTGCCACTACCGTCGCGCGTTGGAGCGTTTATCCGAAAAACTCCTGTGGCCTCGGTTTGCGTATAGTCGGTGCCAGGCGGGTAGATGTCAAAAACGTAATTAGTCTCGTTTACGGGCAGGACTGGACCTGAGTGAAAACAAGGATTTGAGTCCAAGTCGGTGCTGATATTACGAAAGAGATGATTGCAGAGATCATTAGCACCCCCGCCATTTCCACTAACGAAAATGTCTGCTTCAACGACAGGTATGCCGGTCAGACCCGTAATTGGCATGTTCGGGTACATCGAATAGATATGGCTTGTTAACGAACGGAATATTACCACTAGGGTGATTCAGCCTGAGCGTTACAATTGCTTGTGGTGGATGAATCTCGGTTTCGAACGTGACAAACGTATCATCTTTGGCACCTGGATGACCACAGTCGAAGCCCGCTGACCTGCTATCCACACCCGGTCGCCAACGGATGGCCATGCAAATTGAGGAAAAGCTCCCACGTCACTATCGTTAGCATCATCACTGTTACCATTTTGGGTCATGTCACTGGCTTCTTCCCATTCCACCTCCATCCAATGTTGCCAAGGAAACTGTGTGCTGGGCATCTCGGTTCACATGGGAAGTCAGAGATGCTGGTATCCGGGGTCGGGAATAACGTCTTGTGTCTTGTCGTGAGTGTAGTGATTCCAGGGTGTCTCTTCTTCGGCAACTTCACTTGGAGCTTGATTGTTCGCCTGCTCCAAGGAAAGGGGGGAGCCCCGGGTTCGAGGGCAGTCCCATACCCGATGAGAGGCTCCTGCGTCGTATACTCCGTTCGTTGTTTGAATCGTATACGGAAATTGACCGTTTGCTCCCTCGTTCGCTCCCTTCATGAGCAAGTCTCTGCTCAGAGTAGATCCGACCGCAGGAGTGGGACCGCTCGGATAAATAAACTCCCCTGCGTCGAACTGATTATTCAATTGTTGTCGAGGAACCACTGGTTCGCCTCGATCCACACGTTCCGTTTCCATTCGGTATCCACAAATTTAACCTGTGGCTAGCCACTTCAAGTTGTAGGCTGGGCCTGACTAATTCTGCCTTCGAGCACGACAGGTCTAGCGATAGAATCCACTCCGGATCGATGCGCCGCGCAGGTCCTGTCGTCACCCAAACCGTTTGGCCAACAAGCCGAGACTCCCTTGCGCGGACCGGCGGGTATGGGATCGTCTCTAAAATTGCCAAAAGCAGGTGCATCTGATCTGGAGTCAAGAACTCCGCCTTGGACAAGGGTGAAGGATCCCAGGCAGGGAGTAAAGCTAAAGAAACCAACGGGCACATCCTCACAGACCAAACACCTGCGGAGCGATCGACGAAAATGAGAAATCTTCCTGTCGCCATCCGTCGTCTGACGATGTCGATACTATTTCCCTGCAGGGTTCTCGAAGGTGAATTGTTACACCACTGCACCCTACCTGACCGGTGCAGTTCTCCGGTGCCATCCTTTAGGTGATTAAAGTTGGCGTCAATAAATACACTCCGCGAACGTCTGGCTCGGTGGGCACACCGACGCTGCGGGACATCAGAAGTGGCTATTTCCTGCCCGGCAACAACGCCTGAGCAAGGGACCAAAGCTAGAAGAATCACGGCAATCAGTAAAGTGCAATTGAGGCGGCCACTACCAGCCCAACAGCACTTCCGAGCCTCATGAGGATAGATACACTAGGCGCCTCAAAGCTGACGAACGTGTGTCGATCCCGTTGGTGTGCTTGCGAGTATCATCCTGTCTACTAACGGCGAAGTTCCCTAGAGACGATGAGACCATCAGGCGACGCAGAAACCATCAACGGATTCTATTTTCGCTCGCCTATACGTGGCCTTGACAGGACCCAGGGTTGCCAATCATCAGACGATCTTGATAAAGGCGGTAGGAGTGTTGCAGATTATGAATCCGGCGTCATAGATCGTCAAAGCGCCATCTCGTTAAGCTACACCCTCGCTCGTCTTCAGAAGAAGCACTGTCGAAGGACATCCCTAGCGAGCTGCGGAAAAAATGACTCCGCGACTTAGATCCTCTCCAGTCTCCGTGATCTTGTGATTCGGGAACGGCTTTGGCAGCATCCGTTGGTGTCACGCGCGGATCTATTTCGGGGGCCTGCGAGCACACTACGACCTCATCCACTGGCGCAGGATTTCGCGTCTTTACGCTCTTGAGGGGCTAGTAAGTTTGGCGTGTCCACGTCAGGATGGGACATTTCACAATCGCCGCGAGCCGTCGGCTTTTGCTAGCGAGTAAATCAAGTGGGTTAGTTCTTGAACTGGCACCTGGGACAACTGATATCCCGGACGCCCTTCCCATAGTAGTAGCCGAGTAGTAGCCGACGATCCTCTTTGTGGTTCCCGCTCGGGCGGTCGCCAATGTGCAGCACGAGCGCGAAAACGAGCAATGATCTTCACGTATTCTCCGCATTAGGATGCCACGGCTCTTCCTCGTGAACGCAGTCAGGATAGCAAAGGGTTATATCGCCGTTCTTCGGATGGCTGCAGGATAGTTGACGTAAACAGGCGTGGCTGTTGAAAAGCTCGCGCTCAAAAGCACAAAAGTAGAATTGCGCTAGGATGCCCCACGATCGACGTTCGAGGTTCGCCGAGACATTTTCTATCCCCAATTTCGAGCCGTTTGGATGAAAGCGGAGTTTTCAACAGACACAGGCCATTACACAAGCATGCGCCGTTTGTTCGCCCATTTTGCCCCGAAATCAGCCCGTTGGCTGGGTCAGCGAGTGTAATGGCGATTTTCGCCAACCATCAGAAGTCGGCATAAAATCGCTGACGGCAATCAGTAGTTTCCATACAGTCTACTCATGCAATCGGACACCTTGCCACCGCCGGATTCAAGGGTTGTGTCCCGTCCGAGGTTTCGCGGACAGTGGCCGACTCGACTCGCATTGTTGCTCCTTCATATCACGATCGTGGTGGCAGCGATCTCCTTGACACCAGACGGCTATTATTTTCAGCTCGGTGGATACAAGGTTCCGCACTGGTCGCTTAGCGGTTATTCTTTGGTGGCTTTGCTCTCCGCAAAGACCGGACGAGCAATCACGACTCTGCGTGCTCACTCAGCCAGAGCGACTTTCATGGCCTTGGTGGCGTTACATTTAGGGCTGAAGACAGAGCTCTAAGACCCATCATCAGCGCTTGCGATGGAACGAAATCGGTGGGAGTCTCAATGGGGGAGTTTCGCATGGACCCCCTTTTTGAGATGATTTCGGGCAAGCGCACGTTGAGCGTCGTGGAACTTCAAGAGATGCACAAGTCGGAGGCACAAGCAGGAAGAGCAAAGATCAGTGAAGTGCAGTCTGAAGTGATGCGCTGGGTTGCCGAGGGGGAGCGCCGGATGGGAGGCGTAAGTTCTGGAGCAGCTCGTGATTTCCGGAGTGGGTTCAGAAAGTACCCAGCCAGCATTCGAGGAACAGGTGAAAGAGATGGAGGATTACTTCACAGCGACTGACCAGCTAGCAGAGTTTCTTATCCACCGGCAAGGAAGTATTCTCAGACATCCAGTGGCGTTGGTATTCACCAGAAATGAAGATGCGAAACTTTCAATAAGCAGATTAGGTGCCTTGCGCACCATACAGGAGCAGATCAGCTCCGTTCGACGCGCAGCGTTGGGCAGTAACTGACGAAATCAAAACCAATGAAGCGCTCATTGAGAGGTTTTGAGTGTAATGGCGATGTTTTCGCCAACCGCAAACTTTGCGACGGGCTTAGTTAGCAGATTCGATCAATTTCCGCTACCATCTCTGCCTGTGAACCACGAGCGCAAATCTGACGATTGGTTGCGAAAGGTTAGTGAAAGCCAGCGGAATATCGGTTTCTCCGATAGGGAGCGCAATTTCGGTGGATTCTGGGGCGGCCTATACAGACAGAAATTGAATACTGCGCAATCGCTGGGACTGGTCATCTGATAGTGTTTCACGTCATGCACCTTTCGTCGGTCTCGTTGCTCAGCATTGGCCCCCAGGACCAGCACCGGTTTGGCAGAAGGATTTTCCACGGTTACGGCCCGTACCTCCCTACTTTCTCTACCGCTTCTCCTGTTTTCTGCTGCTTCAATGGAGAATGCGTCGTCGCGTGAAGTAGCGTGCAAAGACTGATGAGTGATGGGGATATGTACGACAGTTGGACGCTTGACGAGTCCTAAAGCCGCGAAGTCAAGGTACGGCGTTGCGCTGATTTTAGGGAAGGCTACCGGGATGGTCATCGAATATATGGCGAGCTCCTAAAGGACGTTGCTGCCTCTACTACTACTACCTCGAAAACGCTCTCTCAGACTCGCTAGTAGTTTCTTACGGGCTGCCAGTTGGCTTGGCGGCGCTCACTCTGTTCGAGCGCCGTTCGCCGAGCCACGCTCTCACCTTGGCGAGACTGGATCAATCCATCGCGTTAATGTGGGGACTCGTGCTCTTTTTCTCTTCCCGTTCATTCTCAGATTCCGCACGAAGAAGGATAAGCGCACGCTCTCAATTCAACCTGACCGACTCTCCACGCAAATCGGTATGTTAGGTGGAGATGTCCCGTGGGCCAAGATGGACAGGCTGTATACCACGGATGAGTACGTCTTCCTGATCCGAAAGAATATGAATGGCTTTGCGATCCCACGAAGAGCATTCACCGATGATCCGCAGAGGAACGAGTTCATACGACTGAGCCAGCAATACATTCAGGCCGCAAAAAGCAATCCCTGATGTAATCAGGCCATAGCGCTCATTGAGGGGTTTTGAGTGCTATGGGGATACTTCAACAGGAACATTGTTCCTAGGATGCCCCATCGTGAAATTCGCCGTGATCCGGATGCTGTCCACTGTGGGTTTCTCAAGATGTCTTCAGGCGTCTCTGGGTAGGGTTGTGAGACCGTGATGTTTATTGAAGTACTGCCGGATGCCAGCCACAAAATATCTAGTAGGACGGCTCGCCTTTCAGGCCGTGAAAATCTCAGCTACGTTTGCCGGATGATTCATATGTCCGCCTTCTTCCGCCAATTCCGCGGCAGGTACAACTCTAACCCAACTCTCGACAATTGACGTTAACAGGCCATAAGGCTTATTGAGGGGTTTTGAGCGTAATGGGGATGTTCCGCCAACTATCCTTGTCGAGTGCCAATCCTTGCCGCAGAATCGACACTGCTTCGCTTTGCTTGTCCGCAATGGCATACCACAATGCGGACAGGAGGCGTGTTCGTTTAGCTGTGACGGGAACGTGGTGAATCGTCCAGGCTTTCGCTACTGACAGATTGCAGTTTGTCTCCTGCATTAGGCGGCCCATCGCCTGAGCGGGGGCTGTTGTTCAACAGTCTCTGTATTTCGGCTTCAAAGGACGCGGCAAATTCAAAAACTGGAACTGCGGTCTTGCACCTCGGGCACTGTTCCCATCGCGTCTCGGGCAAAGAGATTCGCGTTTCGCATATGGAGGAAATCTTAACGTGGATCGGGGGAAGCTGTCGACAACAGGCGATCACTCGGCGGATAAACACTCCTCGGCTTGTGATTTGCATGTCAGCTTTAGGTGTAAGATGCTTTTCGGCATTTGGCGTTCCCCGGAGGCCGCAGTGCATAGTCGCCCCCTCGAGATTAACGCACGGCCACTAGTGAAGGAGAACCATCCATGAAGCGCCTACTCTGGACAGTCGTGATGCTTGTTGTCGTATTGTGTGTCGTGCTCCTACGTGACAGCTTCCAAGTTACTCAAGTGACGGGTTTGATGGGCCCGCAGACTGGAGCCACATCCGACAACATATCTTTCACTTTCACCGGTCCGGGTACCACAATCCACGCAACCGGCATGATGCAGTGCTACCCCTGGTGCTACAACGACCAAGGATTCCAGCCCGACACTTCTACTTCTATTGGGAAGTTTTTGTTATGAATGTTTACTCACCTTTGACAATTGGGGGAATCACCTACGATAGCGCCGTAGCCGAGCCGAGGTAACTTCATTCTTTCCCCCGAAGGGCTGGCGCGAGTCTAAACCCGTCGGTTGTCCTACAAGTTGGAGCAGGGATTCGGGAATTGGAAGAAGTCAAGCTTACGTTACACTCAAAATGGAGGATGGAATTTCCACTTCGGTTACCACCCTCCCAATGAAGACTCTCCCGGTGGGTATTTGTTCTCGCGCTGGCGAGTTCTATGCCGCAACACCAGAGCCCGGGACGCTCAGTTGATGGCGACAGGGCTGGCGAGGCATTGCTGGGCTGATTGGCGGGAGAAGGCCGAACTGAAAATCTCATCGCAGTCAGGTTCATCAGACATTCAGGCCGGTTAGTCCAGCGGCCTGAGAAACAATCTTCATACTGCGGTTGAACTCTTCCGCCATGCGCCGGGCGGATACTACTCCCTGAGAGAGACAACTCGTCAACTGTCGCAAATCAACTGTCGCAAACAGGCCATTACGCTCATTGACCCGTTTCGGTCGCCGATTACTCGCAGAAGAGCGCGGTCTTTCCGGCATCGCAGGAGCTAGTTGCCGGACGCCAACAATCAATGCTTTTTCCTCGGGTGACTGGACACGTTGCTCAATTGATCCCACTCCCTCGGGAACCGCCCTATTTGAAGATGGTTGAAGTAGGTGTCTCCGTACCAGTCAATTTTCGCGAGCACACTTTCGGATTCTTCGTCAGCCGGGGGTAGAAGCTCATGCAAGAGATTCTTCGGATCGTCGATTCTTTCCACAAACTCACCGTTGCAATCTGTTAAGACAATGTTCAAACCCATTCGCGGGTCCTCGCCTCCGCCAATTTTGGCGTCCTGTTGTGCGATGTAGCAGACCGGTAGGATTTTAGCGGATCGTTGACGTAATCAGGCGGTTACACTCATCGCGGCTTGTGCGCCTCGTACAGCGCGATCAGCAGCACGAAGTCCTACAATCCCGACCGAGATTAGGACGTACGCGGGGTAATCCACGAACTTTTATTTTCCAAGGGAGCCTGCCACCACCAGCAATGTAAAGCAGAACGTAGAACGCAGCAACAGAAGCGAGTACTAATCGAAAGTGGTCGGGATACCACCACCCGAAACTCGAAGAAGAGAACTGCAAGCCCGGCAAGTGTCAATCTCCCGCGTGCCTGTGGTGACAGTTGCAAGACGGCACGATTCTATCGCAGTTGTGATGGCTGTTGCAACCAGGCCATATCGCCAGCTTGCGCCGTTTGTTCGCCAAAATCCCGGTCGATGAGTGTAACGAGGAGTTTTTCGCCAATCATGCACTAGTCCTCCGGCAAGAGGGATCGTTTGACGGGGCTTTTGCCTAATGCCACACTTGGCCGATGCAGGCCACAAGCGTCAATCAACAGCAAGGACACTACCGAACATCCATCTCTCTTTGCTCGCCAATTGGTTGTGCGGTGCAGCGTGCAGATTAGGTTTCTACCTTCCTAGTCCTCCTGGTCGCACGCAACCGCAGTTCGGGAGCAGTCTCCCACCCAGCAGGAACTTTTCCACACAGAAAATAGTGTCCACATCGGCATTGGTTATTGTCCCTACATCAGTTCGAACCCTTGGAGGCAGAGCCTGTCACTGATCTGGATGCAAGTCACCTTTCGACTGACCGACAATGGCGTCGAACAGAAGGTTTTTGTGGAATCCGCTGAGAAACAGCCTATCGCGCTGGTGGTCTTAGTGGAAGCTGACCGTGCTGCCATCGATCAACTTCACAGCTTCCGGCAGCTTCGATACGATGCTCGAAACCAAGTTCGGTACTGCACCTCAGAAGATTGCGCTGGTCGCGTTTAGCGCCCATGTAGACCAAATTTGGGCCTTTCCGCCTAATGTCGATGCCCTCCATTATGTGTTGACACACCGGGATATCTCATAGCTGATCGCGATGATGGCGATGCAACCGGCGCCGCAATAATGGACGCTCTGAACACGGGCACTGGTCTACTTCAACAGCAACCAACGAATTATCGTCGAATAATTTTGCTTCTCAGTCAGTCCTACGACAGCGGTAGCAAAACTCGATTCGAAGACCTATCGCGACGTCTGGTGGAGAGCGGAATAACGATCTATAGTCTGGCCTTCTCGTCCGAAGTAATGATAGGAGCATCCCAGCGAACAAAAAGCACCAAGCGTGCCCCTGCTGAGCTTGCGATGTTGTCGGGCGGAGAAGAAATACAATTCCACGATGAGAACGATTTGGAGCGCGGACTGACGTTGGTATCGGATGACATCAGCAAAGGCTATGGTCTGAGCTTTTATCCAAGCTCACATGACGTTGGCCTGCATACCATCGCGGTTTCGGTTGTCAACTCGACCGAACCGTTTGCGGGTTGTGACACACGTACGACCTATTGGTCAGGCGGATCAAAGGAAAGCCAATAAAAGATTGCGACTCCGTTTGTTCCATCACTTGTCGCAATCAGGCCATTTCACTCATCAACAGCGACAACCGACGTTTCAGGCTGACTTGGGTTGACGCGTACTGCGATCTGCGACCCAATGACAATTTGAGAAGCATAATTTTCTGCTGAGCCCCTCAACATGAACGCCTTCGTGTGTACGCCAGAGTAGTATTCGCCCTTGTGGATGTAGGTGTACCCCAACTCGGCGACTGGTCCTCCATACGCCGCTAGTGGGCACGTCGCGCTTGAAATCGTGCCCTTCTCGACAGGCCACGTTTCACTACTCCGCATCTTGACGAAGCGAATGACGGTGCGGACTAGGAAACCGACGACAATATCAAAGTACCAGCCAATCATCGATCAACTATCCTATCAACTGTTGAGAACAGGCCATAACGCTTATTGAGGGGGTTTTGATAATGGCGATTTTTCGCCAATCATGCACGCTGTTGTCCCGAAAGCCTCCCGGATTATGATTTCGCCCCCATGCACATCGAGTACCTAGCCGAAGCGTACGAGGCAAAAACAGACGAAGAACTGTTGCAACTGGCTGGGGAGGCAAACGATTTAACCCCCAATGCATTTACGGCACTACGCAGCGAGATGGCGAGGCGCCGAATCGATGCCCCTGACCTTAGTACCCGATGCGCTTGAAGGCGGGCGCAATCCGACAGAGCCCCGGCGCGTTCTCAGGGGTTGAGGCAACCAGTGTTGCGGAGTTCCAGTAGCCGAAGCTGTTGGGGTATATCACCGTCAAGTTTTGGCTATTCCTGAGCCTCGTTGCTCCAGCCGTTGCGATTGGATGGTTCGCGGTCGTTATGGGCCGCAACGAGTCCAGAGAAATCGCTCGACACATTCCGCGTGGGATCGAAGTCGTTAGGCATCCCGCCGAGTTGACCGAGATGGCGATCGCAAATCTTGCTGGACTATTTGGGAGTTGGACTGCTTTTTCGTTCTCGTTTGCTGGTATCACTGCTGTAGCTGTCCAGAAACCAGCCACGGGAGTCGTGCCATCCATCGGCGAGTGCTTCATTCCAATTCGCAACCGACTCGGCTCTTTCTACGCTTATCTTCGCTGCTGCTTTGCCCTTTTGCTGGTTGTGGAAACAGCTGCTCTCGCGTTCTTGGAGTTTGGGATTCTCCGGGTTCTGTGGCGACTGCACATCCATGTTACGGGGTCGATGATTTCGCTGGTTTCCTTTGCATGTTTTGGGTTGGGGCTCGTCGTTATGTCGCGATTTTCGCTGGCAATACCGGCTCTCGTACTAGACGATTGCAAAGTAGGCGAGTCCGTCTTCCGCTCTGATGAGTACACCCAACGGAAATGGATTGTTCTGGCCGCGCTCGTAGCGAAATCTGTTGTCGGAGGCTACGTTGCCGCGATGGTTCCGTTCTGGACTGCCTCGTCGATTCTGGGCAATATGCTTGTCCCTTGGTGGTTCTAATTGGGCGCTGACCGCAGCATCCATCGCAGCAGCATCTGTGGTAGAACCCACAATGTTTATCGGGTTCACTTTGCTCTATCTGCAACGGTCGAAAGTGTCCTCAACTTCAAGCGCGGCACTGAGCGCGACAATTAGCTAGCCAGCGAATCGACTCTTCGACGCTGCACCACCGAGACAGATGACTGTTGTAATCAGATGGCCATTACACTCAAACCCCCTCAGAATCGGACTTCTGCTCTGCCCTTCTGTTTGACTTCGCGCAGAATCGTGTCGTACTCCTCACCACAGAACCCGAATCGAACGCATAGCTCATTGTTCAGGTAATGCTCGGGGACACTGCTGCGGTCTAGATTGCTGTTAAGGAATAGATCGAATGTCCCGTCGCTTAGTTCGGACGAGTTCGAGAATCGTATTCCGTGTCTGGCTTGGCGTCTTTTCGGGTCCGACTCACCCAAGAAGTATGCGCTAGCAGGTCAACTGTCGAAAACAGGCCATAACGCTCATTGAGGGGTTTTGCGTGCTATGGGGATTTTCACAACACCTATCCATGTGACGTGACCAGAGCCACACTCTTATTGGTACATGCGGTGCCTCCGATAGAACTCCAAGAGCTTCCGAAACTGCTTTTGGGCATATGCGGCATCGTTTAGAAAGAGACTCACGAGAGCAATTGAAGTGATGGCGACAATTGCGAACGCTACTGCTGGAATCACAAACAGCAGAGAGAAGTTCCCCATCCCAATGGTCATGTAGGCGGTCATCAATGGCAGCCCGCGGAAAGCTGGCAGCGCAGGCGTAGAGCATCGCCGCAACGACAACCCAGAGCACAGCGACAAATAGCCCAGCCTAGGATTGCCGGTTTCACCGCGCTTTCAGGGTGGAAACACCGCGCACAAGTAGCGCAATTCCCCAGGAGCAGGCAGCTGCGAGCAACAGGATCGCGAGTGAGCAGTGAAAGTAGACGAGGGGAATGAGGACGCCAATTCTCGAGCGTGTTTGGGTTGGTCATAAAAAGGAGTTGAACGAACCTTTTTGTCGCGCAAATGTGGTAGCCGATTATCGCCGACGGAGAAAACACGCAACATGTGACTGACGTAATCAGGCGATAACGCTCATTGAGGGTTTTGAGTGCTAGCGGGTGTTACGTCAACTATCCGCCGCTCCCCACTCGCTTGTGCAGTTGGCCTACTCGATTCGAGAGTCAGCCATTGAAAGGGACGAGGCTCTGTGGGGCGTGTTTCCCGCCAGAGATCAGCCAAATACCGCCTGAGAACCGATACGACATTATCTGCAGTCACGAGTCTTCCCGCTCGGGGGATGAAACCAGAGGTTGTTGTGAGACCACGCGACAAACATTCCTGTGCTCTCACGTCGCCCAATCGTAATGCGGGGCGGCGCAGGGCTGAACTGTTCAAGCCCGTTACTCTCACAGGTAGAGAAGATTATGTGCTGCATCGACGTGCCTGCTCTAAAGTACCGATCTAGCCCGGCATCAATGCCAGCTTGAATCAGAGGGCGCATAAACGCCTTCCACCCCATCCAAATTTCGTTGTCTGGAAATTCGTCCACGAAATGAAGCACCGCGAGCCAAGATGCTTTGTTATTTTCAATGACCGCGTCTGTCAGCATCGTGTGAACGAGTATCGCATGCACCCACTGATGCACGATAGATGTTGAAATCAGGCCGTTACACAAGCTTGCGCTGTTTGTTCGCCGGGAACCGGGTCACTTGAGTGTAATGGCGATATTTCGCCAGTTGTCTTTTACCCGTTCCACCAGAGATCAGCCTTGGGGAGATAGTTGGCGGCCGACTTGGCGACTATGTCGGTAGGCGTGTCGTCGTCGAACCTGAACCAGTGATCTCCTCCCGAGGAGAGCGCCCAGTCGCCAACGTTCATTCATATCCCAAGCCGTCACCTTGTTCGGCGGAATTTGCTTGCCCCAAGGCGTGGTAAAACCGTCGGAAGAACACTTGGAAATCTCGATGACGAAACCGCCACTATGGCCTGTTAGCAACAGTTGTCGAGATCCTGCGCTATCTTTCGTAATTGGACCTCGATACTTCGCGAGGCATACAAAAGTCCCATGAACGCCTCATTCCAAACGCTTGCAGTTGGGTTGGGTTTGGAGCCTTCTGGCGTGGAGTGGAAGTTTCTCTAATGGAGTACCAGCGCCGTTTTGTCCCATGCCGCTGGTCACGGTGATACCCGCGTTCCTACTGGCATCGCCGCCCTCGCATCTGCCGGTCCGGCTCGCCATTTTCGTACCACCAGCGTTGTTTTTCTCTGGAATCCCGGCCTCTTTCGCGGAAAGAGTCAGCCTCCCAAGAGGTCTTGGGTGCTTCTTACCATCTTGAGTGTCCTTTCGATAGCCTACTTCGTGGGCAGTTGGACGAACGGAATCGAGATATCAGGGACGCACGTACACTATTGTCATCTGCGGCGCAAACTTCCTCTGGCTTGTCGCGTTGTGGACTATTTTGGTATTGCTCCGCACGGCTCTCCTCGTTTAGGGCGAATCTGCTCTTTCACGCAGCGCTGTTTGCATGGTTGGCTTGGTATGCATTCCCGTACCTTGGCGGGAGTTGCCGTAGTGATTTTTTCCACTCTGTTTTCCAGGATGCCCAACTACTGGTAGTTTGGCGAAAAATCCCTATTACGCTCAAAACCCCCTCAATGAGCGTTATGGCCTGGTTACAACAACTGCTCAATTCCCGGTGCTCTTGTGCGAGTTAAGAACTACAATGATGCAGCAAGAGGAGGGGGACATGAAGGCAAAAACAACACTGGTCCTTGCAGCGCTCTTGGCACTTCGCGCCGCTGCTCAAGATGCACCGAAGTCTCAAACTCAATGCAAATTCTCGGATGGAAAGACCGTCAGGATTACGGACTCCTCCAAGCCAGCAGGAAGTGTCCGGTTGTCAACCGACGGAATCCTTGTGACCGGTCAAGGGGATGACGGTCCCCGCAGGTGACTACATCGTTTTGCCTGCTTGGGACGCGCACAGCAACTGGACGCTGAGGATGAATAAGCAGAACGGACAGGACGGGTTGCCGCCACTTCCAATGTCTGCCACGACTCCGGCTCCGCCAACCGTCAACACGATCTCATTCGACTCGACGGGCGGAAGCTGCACGCTGCACTGGCGATTAGAGAAATCCAACACCCTACTCTCGCTTGAGTTCGCCGAGAGGGACACCGACATGCCAATGCTCCAGTAGATTTCGGCATTCCCGAGCCAAGATCAAGTTGGTGGTTGGCGAGAAATCGCCATTACGCTCAAAACCCCTTAATGAGCGTTATGGCCTGCTTACGTCAGTTGACCCGTTTACTTCCGGTTTGCCCGTTATAGATCCACGAAGGGCTGGCCTTTGATTTTCAGACCCGAACACATCGCTCGTTCCCGGTCCGCAGCATGTGGCACTTCCGCTCGTCGTATGCCACGAGAGACTATCCTTCCCCTTGGAACCAATGGACAGCTGTTGCCGTATCTACGCCTTAGACTCCCGGGAGGACCTATGCGTTTCACCAAGGACCCAGGCAGGATCGCAGGCTTGCTATACGTACTCGCGTCAATCGTGGGCATCTTCGGCCTTCTGTACGTTCCCAGCAAGCTGATCGTGAGCGGAAATGCCGGTGGTGACCGCCCGCAACATCGCTGCCTCCGAGACGCTGTTTCGTCTCGGCATTGCGGCGCACCTCATCGGCGAAGCCCCTGTTTGTCTTTGTTGCCCTGGCTCTGTATGACTTTGCTCAAGGCGGTCAACCACAGGAACGCCTTGTGCATGTTGACTTTGATTCTGGTCGCAATCCCGATGGCGTTTCTGAATGAACTGAACGCCATCGGCGCCCTCGTCCTGGTGCGTGGAGCTGATTTCCTCTCCTTGTTTGAGCAGCCTCAACGCGATGCGCTGGCTATGCTGTTCCTCAATGTGCATGGGTACGGATTTGATGTCGCCGGAATATTTTGGGGTCTTTGGCTGTTTCCGCTTGGGCTCCTGGTGTACCGGTCGGGCTTTCTTCCCCGCATCCTGGGGTGGCGCTGATGGCGAATTGCTTGCGCCTTTCTGATCAGCAGTCTAACGTCGTTAGTACTGCCACACTACGAGGCACTCGTCCACGGATGGATGCGCCCATTCCACTTTGGCGAACAGGCGTTCATGCTCTGGCTACTGATCACGGGTGCAAAGCCAAGGCCGCTGGCGAGTCCAGCCTACTGTGCAACGCCTTCGTAATAATGCTCAAAACCAGCGATTTCGCCCGTCACGGGTCGGGTTGTCGTTCGGAAGTTATCGTCAGTTGGTGAAAATCCCCGTTACACTCATCGACCGGGATTTTGGCGAACAAACGGCGCATCGCGTTCGGAAAAGCTTGGAAGAGGAGGAACTGTGTAGCGAAATCAGCGAAACCTCTTATTGCCATCCAGCGGGTGCAAATCCCGCCTGATCAAAGTCGAGCAGACAGGTCAGTAGTGAGTCTTGCCATTCACCGGGCGACTGGTGGGTGCGAAGCGTAGACAACAAGGTAGCAGGCCGTGAGGATTCAGCCCCGAAATCATGTATCGTCGCGAGGCCGACGTGTTTGCGCCAGCGGAGAGGCAGTATCGCTGGAACTGGCTCCATAGCTTCTCTCCCACCGGCTCTGCGTGTGCGTCGCAAACTGCCCCATGTGAAAACTACCCGACTGGAACTACGGTTACACTAACAGCGACTCCCGATCCAGGGTCCACCTTTGTTGCATGGGGCGGAGATTGCTCTGGTTCCGGCACGAGCCAATCATGCACGATTACTTTGGATGCTGCTAAGTCCGTCAGAGCGGTTTTCTTGACAAGTTGCCAGAAGTCAGGTAATCCCCATTCCAATTACGATACCCGGTTCGCAAGCTATACATTTCAGCAAAATCAGGAATCCCGAATTACCGTCTTCGTTTGGGAATTCGTCCTCAAAGGACTATCAGGCCGATTTTAACTTAACTTCTCCCGTAACTCCATCATTATGCTCACTTCAAGCTGCACCTGCGCCAGAGGCTGGTTTTCTACGGTTAGTCTCCCATGTGTCGCTGACAGATGCGGCTATTGCGACGCTCGCTCGCCCCGGAGCTCGATTTGTTCGAAAGCTCTGCACTCGCTACAGTACCCGTGTCCGACCAGCCTTGTAATCCTAGATAATTTTTGTTTTTGGGGCCGTTACCGGTGATAGCTCGGATGTAGTACTACGATGGCAAACTTTGCATTGGAACATTGGTCTGTCACTGGCGCCGCCGGTGGTTTTAGCCCTAAGACGTTCTTTGTGACGGTCAGTGGACATTATGCTTCTACATCCGACTTGCGTGCCCTCATCCAGCAAATTGAAAACTCGATCGAAGAGTACCTTGGTGCTCCGTTACTGCTCACAGCTCAAATCTGTACTCACTTTTGGTTGTTGAACCCCCAATCAATTGCTCGTAACCGATCCGACGGGACTTCGCACCGGTCAGACGATCTGGCGGCCAAGTGTTTAACAGGGATCCCGAGATTACGCCACATTGCACGTTACTTCCCAGACGGGAATGACATTGTCGTCTTTCAACCAGCAGTCGGACAATACACGATAGACATCGTGAACGCCCGCACAACCGTTTCTCGTCTCGACGTCGGTATTCAATTTCGAGCAGGACCCTGAAATGCCAGTGTCGCTACGCCACTTCGTTTACCGGAGCAGTTGGCCCCAGCCGGCGGATCCAAAGCAAACTATCAACTCAGCGTTCCACCACCTCCTCCGCCCGTGGTACCGCATTGGACGCCAGTTCACTCCTGCCGGCGGACCTAGTCTGCGCGCTCTTTCGCCCCGCGTTCTACTCCCCAGACATTGCGTATAGGGTGTAAGTCGAGGTGAAAGGCGAGTGCGACAACGGCAAACTCTGGCGGCGCAGACGGGGTTCGAGTACGGGCGGAAGACGAAGCGGGGAGCGGTTTCTCAGGGAGATGGAGCAGGTGGTGCGGGTCGAACATCTCCCCGATATCCTTGATGTCATTCGTTTCTTCAGGGAGCAACCACGCAGCTGTATATCTCGCCCGCGGGCATTTTGCAAAGTGGCTGTGCAACATTTCGCTTCTTACGACAGAGTTAGCCAGCCAGGATATTGTCCGCGTGTTCCCTGAGGAAGCCCAGAGTAGCATTTCGAGGTAGCAATGATTCGCTCATTCCTTGGTTTTCTCGCCCTCGCCGTTCTGCTTAGTGTCAGCCTTTCCAGCCCCAGAAACGCGGTCGCAGACTCTGTCCAACTCCGACCCAGCCCCGGGCGACCGGCCTCCCTAAACTGATCCCCGCCATGGGAGCGGTATGCCGTCTGGATCGGCAGAGCCGGGCTGGAAGACGGAAGCCACACCCTTCGCAACAACTTGCCCAGCGAGAGCCTCACGGTTACCCCCGCGCTGCAGCACCGCAGACGGCACAGCGACAGCGCTGCCGGCGGTCACCAGTCCCAGGCCCGAACGACGTTGCTGCCAGTGGACCCTGGGCGCAAGTCATCGCGAGCGCGGCGCCGCAACTCGCGGGAGGCTACGGCTCCGTCGTTTTCCGCTACACCGCTCCGGTCAGCTCGCGCACTGCTGCGCGCGGCGTGAGTGGTCCAGCTGCCGGCACGCCGATTGAGTTCCACCTGGACGCGTTTCCCCAAAGCTCCGAAGGACGCTGACCGGCAGGACGTGGGGGCATCTGGTGGCTGCCACGTGACTCAGCCAAGGATTGGTTGGTGCCTCGCCAACACCAGCGACAGCCCACTGGCGGCAAGAGCTCACGCTTTATGGGTCCAGCGGGAAGGCCTGGCGGCAGGCCCTCAAGCTGGGTGCTCGGCAGACAGCCCGGCTTTCCATGCGGTCCTCATACGGTCAACGCGGCGGACTGGCGGGCGCCTTTGGAGGAATCAGCGGCGCCTGAGGCTGCCGGCCGCGCTGCCCGCGACCTCGATTCCGCAACACTTCGTCTACGACGAAACCACCGGCTTCTCGTGGCATTGATGAAGATGTTTTTGACCGTAATGCGGATGCCACCCTCCAGCCTTGAGCAGCTCCTTGACCAACTCGCAATGGACGATCCGCGCTCCGATGCTGCCCCTCTCGTACCCCGACCCGGCGCTGGCATCTGCCAGCGGGCACCACGCTGAAGCCGACCATCTTCCCTGCGCAACGCTTCCGCTGCACAGGCTACACGGCGCAAGTGACCTTCCACTGGCGATCCGGGCACGACCACCGGCAAAAGCCACCACCGCCAGTTCCGCCTCGAACCTCGCGCGACCACTGCCGTTTGGATGTTTGCTTGCGCTTGCAAGCAAAACGGCACTAGTTCCACCGAGCGCGCGGTGGGCATACGGCAGGCATCGCCGCGCCGAGCCAAACCAGCCTGCGACGACCTGTTGGCGGTCGCGGCCAGCGGCTTCGACGCTACTGGGACGGCTGGGGGCGCAGACGCCCTGCACCGACCGAAGCGGCCAACCACTGGGAAGGTGGGATGTGGGAGGTGGACCCGAATCCCGCGATACGATTATCGCGGTGGGCAGCGCCGGAGACGCCGCCTTCGAGAGGCCCGGATGTGCAGCTCTTCTACTTCAACTCCGGGCAAGGCAGAGTACGAGATCGAGGCGAACACTTGGCTCCGGACGAGAGGCAAGTCGTGGGTGGACGTGGGCAAACTGATTCGCGAGCAAATGGCGCAGACGTGAACGGCACAACCATACCCGTCGCGCGCGACGGCGGGGAAGCTACGAGACTGGAGAGCCTGACCGACTCAGCCGAGAGATGAGTCTTTTGGAAGGAAGATTGGTGGTGGACAAGACCTGCACGGCTACGCGGCTCCTGGCTGCGCGAGTTGTTGCCGGTACGGGTCCGATCTCTGATGCCTGCAGGATCTATGAATCTCTCCGTGGGCGGATTCTTCAATCAATCTGTGCAGGAGTGTCAACCTCTGCGCGAATAAGTCCGTGCGCAGGTGGCCGCTGCGGGTTGGGACACGGGGATCACAGTGTTGCCGACGACGGTGGACGCCAGTGGCCAAGTCACCGGGAAGGGAGGGCTCGACGACCGATCACTACCTTCGGGGTTTGGTATCCGGACTCAGAGGCTACTGTAGATCGTCTACCGCGCCGGTCAGCGGCAACAGCTGTTGGTGGTCCGCACCATCTCACATCGTTATCAGTGACGTGACCAGTGTAGCTTGCACGATAACTCCACCGTGAGGAAGAATCATCAAATATTGGGAGTAGACGCAAACGGTAGCCAGATGAGTACCATATCCACAAAGGGAACATTTCGCCAGCAAAGGACCGAACTCCTGCAACACGACGATCAGCACTAGCGAAACGTAGCGCCCGACGTGGAGGACAACTGCAAGATGCTATATTCGTTGGATGTAACTCCGTTGGCGGGTCCTGCGGCACTACGTTCACGAAGCAGCAGTGGCTTTATTGTCCTTCGACGGGCATACCAGTTGTGTTGCAACGCCAGGAGACTTAGTTATTCACAATAATTCAATTTTGGTCAGTGGATCCAGCCGATTTCCACTGGGACGAATTGGACCAAACGGGTTTTTTAGAGATATTTCATGGATTACAAACGCTGTACTGGTGCTTACACTGATGGCTTTAGTTGTCGGGCTGGTTGGGGATGGCAATCTGGGCAACCTATTCGCGGGATTTGGAGCCGTTGCGGGTCGAGTTGTCGATGTTCAGAGTGAAACCTATTGCCGAGGCAGAGGGTTATGGCCGAGCGCGATGATGCCCCGAATGTCCCGGAAAATTCCCCACATCAGTGCCGATAACGCAGGGAACTTTTTCCTGACTGACCTACCTCCTGGAACCTATGTAATTGCTGCTTCGGAAGGAGCGGGACAATTGCGAATACTGATAGTGCTGCGTTCGCAGCAGACTTAGCCGCTCTGCCCAGGTATCAGTTCGAGAGGACAGGTGACTCGCGGAATTAAGGCTTCGCTGAAAAAGGCGCGGCAAGATGGTGGGAATGATTTTTTGGACTCACTGGAACACACCAGCCGATTGTCAGCTCGCTAATACGCTTGGTAAAGTAGATAATCCCGGGTTGTGGTTAAGAACAGGGCCTGATGTACACAGCACTTCGAGATTGTAGTTTCTTCCGTCCATTCTATCTGGATGCTTATCCAGCCCCCGGTTATCGGCAATGGTCCTTCGGAAAAAAGTGACCTGAATCACGAAGAAACGCTATGGTAAGAGCCCAGAGCAAAAAGAACTCCTCATTCTGCTGGAAGAGATCGAAGTGATCTGTACGGATTGCACTGTGCGCATAGTGGACGGGTGGCGCAAGGCGGGGATTTTAACAGTCGTGAAAACTCGTGCTGAAGGACAGTGCGAATGCTCGTCATAAAACATTATTTGCTTTTTGCCCCATGGATGAGTCGTTTGAGTTGACGGCGCTCTTCCAACCTCGCTTCCGGTAGCAACGGAATCAATCCTGCGAGCGAAGACGTCGGTGTCAGTCTGGCTCAAGTGATTGCTTCCACGATCCATTCAGTTCATTTAACAAGAACGGAACCTACGCTTTTGAAGGGGGAAGATCAACGGAGTTAGAAGCTTGCAGAAGCAAACATCAAGCCAACCACTACTGGATACCAGAAGTTGTCACTCGAAGGTTCCGGTCTCTGGACTTGCAAAGCCGCTGACGGTTGCACTTTGGATTGGTGATGATAGCGGCGTGGCTGATCACCCACTGAGGCCAAGGGGACCGGTCATCTCTGGTCAACTAGATCAGCCTGATCATTCTGCCTTAACTCAAAGGGTGCATCTCAGATCGGCCTCGTGACCAAGAGCTTGTGGACATGTTCGCGACCCCGTTGAAAGGGTTGGACATGGCGAGCATCCTAAACCACCGACTGATAAATCGCATTTCGGCAGAATGGAGGCAATACAATGCAACGACGGACACACAGAGTCTCTGCTGGCCATAGCCATCGTGGCGGCAACGGCGCTGGCCCTGGTAATGGTCGGACATCGCAATGTCGCATCGCCAAGCTAACGACGAAGGATGATAATGCTTCTACCGTAAAGGGCGCTTACGGTTTTGCCATCGGCGGTTTTCGTCAGCACCACGTTCAGCGGCGATCCGCAGCAGGCGGGCGAATTCGTTTCCTCTCGCCGCCGCCGGTACCTTTTCGCTTTGACGGCCGAAGGGAACCTCTTCGCGCTCACTCACGGCGAGTTTCGGTGGGGCTGTTTTCCCTATCCGGCACGACTCAGGACCATATACCGTGAATCGGGACTGCACCTTGTCCGCAACCTACTCGGATGGCACTTGGAGCATGGTCATCATAGGCCGCGGGAAGGAGATCAAGGCCATGAACACCGCGCCCGGAACTTTGCCGTACAGGGAGTCCTCACGAAGCAATAGACATTCGAGGTTCGCCTTCATGACCCGAAGAAGAGTACCTGATCGGCTGAAGATGCCGGCTGAAACTGTGGCAGCAATCTGTGCCACCTCGAACTACAAGGCTTTCCAGTTTTACCAGCAGTTTGTGATCAAAATCCTTGGGTGAAAGTTCAATTTTCGTGTGCCACAAGACGTGAAGAGCAATACGTAA
>ERZ1370068.9559-contig-8329_pt1 | contig 30537 bp, 39 predicted proteins | sample MGYA00561227_ERZ1370068 | MGnify/ENA primary metagenome ERZ1370068 (study PRJEB38410, sample SAMEA6850437) | metagenome | study: Metagenomic assessment of the ecological functions of the soil: analysis of the soil microbiota associated with the...
AGTTACGTATTGCTCAGTCGAAGACCGTCGGCGGCCTCTCCGAGCGCCAGCGAACCGAGCTGGTCGAGCTCTTCAACCACCGCGGTTAGTCAGTGTTTCTGCGCGGGAACAGCATCCCCGCTCGCGCGGATCCAGTTCGCGCGAAGCCCCTGAGGGTCGGCTCGCCGCGTGCCGCGTCGCATCGTACTGCGTTAGATCCCGCCGTGTCGGCCAAGCCCGTCTTCGTCGTCACGGGGCCGTCCGGAGCGGGAAGGGGACGCTGATCAAGGGCCTGCTCGAGCGTGTGCCGGGCTCGAGGTCGCCATCTCGGCCACGACGGCGTCCGCAACGACCGGGTGAGGTCGACGGGCACGACTACTGGTTCCTCTCCGACGACGAGTTCACGCGGCAGGATCGAGGCCGGACGAGTTCCTCGAGTGGGTGCCGTACGTCTCCGGGCAGGCGGTACGGGACGCTGCGCTCCGAGATCGACCGGATCGCGCATGACGAGTGCGTCTGCATCCTCGAGCTCGAAGCTCGGACGGTGCGCTGACCGTGCAGCACGACGTTCCGCGGAGCGTGACGGTCTTCATCGCTGCCGACGTCGACGAGCTCGAGCGCCGCGCTCCGCGAGAGGGCCACCGAGAGCACGGGCGAGATCGAGGAGCGGATCGCGCTCGCGCCGCCGGCAGCTCGAGCAGGCGCACGAATTCCGCTACATGGTGCGAAACGACGACCTCGGAGCGCGCGACGAGCGCGCTTGCCGCCACTCGTCGAGTGCGAAGTTGCGCGTGCAGGTACCATGGCGCGGCCATGATCTATCCACGCCTCGACGACCTCCTCGAACAGGTCGGTGGTTCCCGCTACGCGCTCGGTGCTCATCGCAGCCAAGCGGCCCGCCAGATCAACAACTACCACCACCAGCTCGGCGAAGGCATCGGCTTCGAGGAAGCGCCGCCCCGCTGATCGAGTCCCGCTCGAAGAACTACCTCACGATGGCCATGGAGGAAGTCGCGAGCGGGAAGATCCCAGGCGCACAGCTCGCTCCCTCGAGCTGGAGGCACTGGCGCGTGGCGCGCATCCTGCTCAGCGTGACCGGCGGGATCGCGGCCTACAAGGCCTGCAGCTCGTCCGCCTTCTCGTTCGGGCCGGCCACGACGTCCGTCCGGTGCTCACCGCCGGAGCCGAGCGGCTTCGTCACCGCCGAGACCTTCAGCGCGCTCGCTCGAAGCCGCTCGCAACCGACGATCCGTACCCGCATCTCGGGCGCTGACGTGCTCGTTGTCGCCCCGCTGACGGCGAACACGCTCGCGCGGCTCGCGCACGGCCTGGCCGACGACGTGCTGACGGAGGCCGCGCTCGCGCATCGACGGGCCGGTGCTCGTCGCGCCGGCGATGAACAGCCGCATGTGGGCGAATCCCGCGACGCAGGCCAACGTCGCGATGCTCCGCGATCGCGGCATCGAGATTCTCGGGCCGGCAGAGCGGCGAGCTCGCGGAGGGCGAAGAAGGACTCGGGGCGGATGGTCGGAGCCCGACGAGATCTTCGAGCGAATCGAGCAGATTCCAGGCGGCGACGGGCAGCGCTCTCACCGGGAAACGCGTTCTCGTCTCCGCGGGCGGAACGCGCGAGCCGCTCGACTCGGTGCGCTACGTCGGCAACCGCTCGTCGGGGCGCATGGGGTCGCGCTCGCCGAGGAGGCGCGGCGTCGCGGGGCCGACGTCACCCTCCTCGCCGCGAACCTCTGCCGTGCCGGCGCCGCGTCGGCGTGAACGTCGTCGACACGCCCACTGCGGCCGACCTCGAGCGGGAAGCGTCGTCACGCGGCGAGCTGCCGACGTGATCGTCATGGCTGCGGCCGTCGCCGACTACCGTCCGTCGACGGCGTCGGAGGGAAGCGCGCAAAGGACGGCTAGCGACGTGGACGGTCGATCTCGAACCGACGACCGACGTCCGCTCGCGGCGATCGGAGCCGACCGCAAGTCCGGGCAGGTGCTCGTCGGATTTGCGGCGGACGCCGGCGAGCGAGGGCTCGAGCGAGCGCGCGAGAAGCGGCTCGCGAAGAACGCCGACATCTTCGTGTTCAACGACGTCAGCCGCGCCGATATCGGCTTCGACGCGCCCGACAACGAGGTCGTCGTCGTATCTCGAGGAGCGGCGAGCGTCTCGATCGAGAAGGCGCCCAAGCGCGTCGTTGCGTCGGCTGTGCTCGACGAAGTGGAGCGGCTACTCGTCGTCCATGACCGACGGCTGTCCGCGCCGGTGAACCGTCGGCTCGCGGTCGGCCGCCGACGAGGTCGCGGCAGGCCCGTCGTGACGGAGACCTACGACCTCTTCCAGCTCGGGCGGACCACCTGCGCAGCGGGATGCCTGCACAGGCAACCGTCCCGCTCGAGAAGGCGAAGCGCGCCGAGCCGACGTCTCGATCGATCCGCGAGGCGCTTGGCATCGCCTACTTCCGGATCGGACGCTGGGAGGAGGCGGAGGCCGAGTTCCGCGCGCTCGTCGAGCTCGCCCCAGCCGACGAGTTCGCGCACTACGCGCTCGCGCGCGCGCTCGTGAACCAGGGTCGCCGCGAGGAAGCGACGCCTCACGTCAAGCTCGCACGCTCGCTGCGACCGCGAACGTCGAACGACGGCGACGCGCTCGAATAGGCGTGCGAGCCGTCGTCCAGCGCGTCCGGAAGGCGTCGGTCTCGGTTGCCGGCGAGATCACAGCGTCGATCGGTCAGGTGTCTCTGGTACTGCTGGGTGTCGCGGCTACGGACACGCCTGCCGGAGGCGGAACGGCTGGCTGGCAAGGTCGCACGTCTTCGGATCTTCGAGAACGAGGCCGGGCGCTTCGACCGGTCGCTCCTCGACACATCCGGCGCTGCTCGTCGTCAGCCAGTTCACGCTGATCGCCGACACACGCAAGGGCAACCGACCGAGCTTCGCGATGCCGCAGATCCTGAACTCGCCGAGCAGCTCTACGACCACTTTGCCGGCGCGCTTCAGGGCTCGGCGCGAGCGTGTGCCACAGGCGTCTTTCGGCGCTCGCATGGACGTCGCGCTCGACGAACGACGGTCCGGTCACGATCATCCTCTGACGCGTAGCGTGCCGCCTCGGCGTTCGTGCGGGTCTGGTCGGGCGTCCGCTTCGCCGGGACGGTGCTCGTGGTGGCCGGAGTCGCGCTCGTCGCGCTGGGCTGATGCCGGTGGCGCGGTGCTATTCTTGCCGCACCACATTTCACCGGCTTCACGAAATGGGCGCGTCGCGCCCATTTTTGTTGAGAGGGCAGACTGACGACGACGACTACGCACAGAGAACGGACGCTGCAGGACGAGATCGCACCCGCGGTCGAGGCACGCGTGCCCGGCGTCGACGGTGCTCGCGGTCGAGCTCTTGTCGCCGAGCCGATTCTGCGTCTACATCGACCATCGCCGACGGCGTCGATCACGCGCTCTGCGCGCGCGTCACGCGCGTCCTCGACGACTATCGCTCCGAGTACACCGATCGACGTGCTCGTCGCCCGGGCTGGAGCGCCCGCTGCGCAAGCCGGAGCACTTCGCTGCCGTGATCGGACACGCGCATCGCGGTGCGATCCGGACGGCGGGAAGAAGAGTCGCTATCGAGGCGAGCTCACCGGAGCCGGCGACGAAGCCATCACGCTGAAGGCCGGCGACGCCGGCGAGGTTCGTATCCCGTACGACTCGATCGTGCGGGCCAATCTGATCGACGAGGGGTTGACGACATGAGCCAGGAAATCATCGAGGGCATCCAGGCGATCGAGAAGGAGAAGGGCATCGAGGAGGGCGTCGCTCATCACCGCGCTCGAGGATGCGCTCCGCGCTGCGTACAAGAAGACGCCGGACGCGACGCGACACGCCGAGGTCGAAGCTCGACGGCGCCGGAGAGTTCCGCGTGTTCGGGATCGAGATTCCCGAGGACATCGAGACCGGCTGCTCGAGGAAGCGCCGCGAGGCGCGCATCACCGAGCTCGAGCAGCTCGAGGAGGAGACGGGCGAGCGCCAGCACACGCTCATCACCGACGACGACCTCGAGCTCGACTGGTCGCGAGGTACCGGCCGAGCAGATCAAGCGCACGGACGTGACGCCCGACAACTTCGGCCGGATCGCCGCGCAGACGGCGAAGCAGGTCATCCAGCAGCGCATCCGCGAGGCTGAGCGCGCGATCATGTACGAGGAGTACGTCGACCGCCAGGGCGAGGTCGTCACGGGCATCGTCCAGCAGGCCGGCGACCGCAACAACGTCCTCGTCGACCTCGGCCGCGTCGAGGCGCTGCTGCCGCGCTCCGAGCAGGTCGACGGCGAGCGCGTACGAGCAGGGGAGCCGCATCAAGGCCGTCATCGCCGAGGTGCGCTCCGGCACGAAGGGACCGCAGGTCATCCTCTCGCGCCGCGATCCGGAGCTCATCCGCGCGCTCTTCGAGCTCGAGGTGCCGCGAGATCGCCGACGGCCTCGTCGAGATCCGCGGGGTCGCCCGCGAGCCGGGCTACCGCTCGAAGATCGCGGTCGAGTCGCACACGCCAGGGCGTCGACCCGGTCGGCGCGTGCGTCGGCCCGCGTGGCTCGCGCGTGCGCATGGTCGTGTCCGAGCTGCGCGGCGAGAAGATCGACATCATCCCGTGGAACACGGAGCCGGCGCGGTTCGTCGCGAAGGCGCTCTCGCCGGCGCGCGTCCGCGAGGTCTACATCGACGACGAGACGCAGCGAGGCGACCGTCGTCGTCCCCGAACGACCAGCTCGCGCTGGCGATCGGCAAGGAAGGGCTGAACGCCCGCCTGGCGACGCGCGCCTGACCGGCTGGAAGATCGACATCCAGTCCGAGCAGGAGTTCGCTGCAGGCCGAGGCGAGCTCGCCTACGCCGGCTCCGAGGACGGCGAGGAGTTCTCCGGCCGCTGTGCCGCGGTGCTGTCGAACGGCAAGCGCTGCCCGAACGCGGCGCTTCCGGGCTCGCACTACTGCGGCGTTCCCGCGCACCAGGAGCTCGCGAATCGGCTCGGATGTTCCCGAGGTTCTCGCGCGAGGAGGTCACCGTGAGCCGCCGAACCGGAAGAGGCGGCCGAGCTCGAAGTGAGTCGCGGTCGTCGAGGACGCGGTCGCCGAGGTCGCCGACGAGGAGAGCCTCCGACGAGGCGTGAGCGTCCGCGGCTTCTAGACTGGACGACTCGATGGCTGACGGACGTGCCAGGACCAAATCGCCCGATTCGCCCGCGGGGAGGAACCGGCGGGAGGAAGCGGCGCGTGGTCATCGAGGGCGGCGGCGGGCCGTAGTGCTGGCCGCCAGGCTCGCGATCGCTCGAGCGCACCGCCTCAGCCTCGGCAGCCGCCGGCGCCGCCTCCCTCGGGCCGATCACGGTCGAGTCCGGCGTCACTGTCAAGGATCTCTCGCATGGCGCTCGGCGTCCCGATGCCGCGAGCTCATCAAGATCCTCATGGGCCTCGGCCAGATGCGGACAGCGACGCAGTCGCTCTCCGACGAAGAGGTCGAGATCATCGGCGACGGAGCTCGAGCGCGAGATCACGATCAAGCACGCCGGCCGAGGAGGAGCTGGAGCCCGCGGCCTACGACGACGCCGAGGCCGATCTGGCGCCGCGCCCGCCGGTCGTGACGATCATGGGCCACGTCGACCACGGCAAGACGACGCTGCTCGACGCGATCCGCGAGGCCAGCCGTCGTCGAGACCGAGGCCGGCGGGATCACGCAGCACATCGGCGCGTACCAGGTCGGAGTCGACGGCCGGAAGATCACGTTCCTCGACACCCCGGGCCACGAGGCGTTCACCGCCATGCGCGCCCGCGGCGCGAAGGTGACGGACATCGCCGTCCTCGTCGTCGCGGCCGACGACGGCGTCATGCCGCAGACGAAGGAGTCGATCTCCCACGCGCGCGCGGCGGACGTGCCGATCGTCGTCGCCGTCAACAAGATCGACGTGCCCGACGCGAACGTCGACCGCGTGCAAGAGCGAGCTCGCCGCCGAGGGCCTGCAGCCGGAGGACTGGGGCGGGACGACGCAGTTCTCCGCGGTCTCCGCGAAGCAGAAGGAGAACATCGACGACCTGCTCGAGAAGATCCTGCTCGTCGCCGACGCCGAGCTCGACCTGCGCGCGAACCCTGACGCCGACGCCTCGGGCGTCGATCATCGAGTCGCGTCTCGACGTCGGCCGCGGGCCGGTCTGCGACGATGCTCGTGCACCGCGGGACGCTGCAGGTCGGCGACGCCGACCGTCGCCGGCGACGCGTCGGGCAAGGTGCGCGCGCTCTACGACTACCGCGGCGAGAAGGTCATGCAGGCAGGACCGGGCGAGCCGGTCGAGGTGCTCGGCTTCGACCACCCGCCGTCCGCGGGCGAGTTCGTGCGCGTCGTCGAGCACGAGCGCCAGGCGAAGCACCTCGCGAACGTTCGCGCGGAGCGGCTCCGCCGCGAGCAGCTCGCGCCAGCGACCGCGACGTCGCGTCTCGCTCGAGACGCCTGCACGACGATCTCCAGGCAGGCGAGGTCCAGGACCTCGAACATCGTCCTCAAGGGCGACGTTCAGGGCTCGGTCGAAGCGCTTCTCGGCGAGCTCCAGAAGATCCAGCATCCGGAGGTGCGTGTCAGCGTCATCCACACGGGCGTCGGCGGCATCACCGAGAACGACGTCAACCTCGCTTCCGCCTCCGATGCGCTCGTCGTCGGCTTCAACGTGCGCCCGAGCGCGGATGCGCGCCGCTCGCCGAGCGCGAGGGCGTCGACATCCGCACGTACCGCGTGATCTACCAGCTGACCGAGGACATCCAGAAGGCGCTCGTCGGGATGCTCTCGCCGGTCGAGACCGAGGAGACGCATCGGCGAGGCCGAGGTGCGCGCGCTCTTCCGCGTGTCGCGGCTCGGGACGATCGCCGGGCTGCATGGTCACGACCGGCGTCGTCCGCCGCGGCGCGAAGGTGCGCGTCGTCCGCGACGGCACCGTGATCTACGACGACGATCGATCGCGCAGCTGAAGCGCTTCAAGGACGACGCGCGCGAGGTCAGCGAGGGCTTCGAGTGCGGCATCCTCCTCGACGGCTTCAACGACGTGAAGGAAGGCGACGTGCTCGAGGTCGTACGAGACCCGCGAGGTGGAGCGCACCGATCTCGACATGCCGGCCTCGCGCACCGCCTCCTGCCGCCGACGACGAGTAGCGCCGGCCGAGCCGTGGCGACCGGCTACGTCGGGATCCTCACCGTCGAGCTCCACTTCCCGGAGTCGGGCTCGCTGAAGGGCAAGCGGAAGCACGTGCGGTCGGCGAAGGCGCCAGTTGCACGAGCGCTTCGGGGCCTCTGTGGCCGAGGTCGACCACCACGATCTCTGGCAGCGCTCGACCCTCGCGGTGGCCTGCGCGACGCGCGAGCATTCCGAGCTCCAGTCGCTCGCTCGATGCCGTCGAGCGGTACCTCGGATCGCAGGAGTGGGAGCTCATGCGCGCCGACCGGGAGGTGGTCGTCCCTGGCGAGCGCTGAGCGTCGGAGGAAGGTCGAACGAGTCCGTGCGGAAGGTGCTCTCGGATGCCCTGCCGGCGCTGAAGGACCCGCGGATCGGCTTCGTCACGGTGACGGGCGTCCGGACGACGAAAGACCTGTCGCAGGCGACGGTCTTCGTGAGCGTGCTCGGGGACGAGGAGGAGCAGGCGCGCACGCTCGCCGGCCTGCAGTCGGCGCACGGCGTGCTCCAGGCGCAGGTCGGACGCGAGCTCGGCACGCGACGGACGCCGGTCACTGACGTTCGAATACGATCCCGCGATCGAGCGGGGCGATGCGAGCTGACGAAGATCATCGACGAGCTCCGCTCCCCGGAGGCAGATGTCGACCCAGACTGACATGCAGGCGGTTGCGGCCGCCCTCCGCGAGAACGATCGCTTCGTGGTCACCTCGCACGAGGCTCCCGACGGCGACGCGCTCGGCTCGCTGTTCGCGATGGGCCTCGCCCTCGCCGAGCTCGGCAAGGACGTCGTGATGTTCCTCGGTGGACCGGCGCCCCTCCCGGGGAGTACCGGTTCCTCGAGCTGGAGCAGCGCGGGCTCCGGCGAGAGCGCCCGGCCGACTTCGGCGAGCGCGTGCTCGTCGCGGTCGACTGCGCCAGCGCCAGTCGGGTGGGAGCCGAGCCGGGCACGGTCGACGCGGCGCCGTTCGTCGTCAACATCGACCATCACCACGACAACCCGCGCTTCGGGAACGTCAACCTCGTCGTCCCGGATGCGTCCTCGACCGGCGAGGTCCTCGCCGACGTGTTCCACGAGCTCGACCTCGCGCTCTCGCCGCAGATCGCCGAGGCGCTGTACATCGCGCTCGTCACCGATACCGGCAGGTTCCAGTACTCGCAAACGACGCCGAAGGCGCTTCGGCTTGCGGCTGATCTCGTCGAGGCGGGGGCGGACGTCGATCGCATTTTCCAGGGGTCTATGAGAACGTTCCAGTTCGCGAAGCTGAAGCTCCTCGCCCGGGCTCTCGACCGCGCGCATGTGCTCGAGGGCGGTGAGATCGTCGTGTCGCACCTCGTACGAGGACGACTTCGAGGCCGTCGGCGCGACCGAGCCGTATTCGGAAGGGATCATCGACGTGCTCCGATCCGGTCGAGGGCCTCGCACTGTCGGCGCTCATCCGCGAGCCTCCTCGCGAAGGCGGGCCCGCGCGGAAAGTGTCCCTGCGCTCGTCGGTCGACGAGGTCGACGTGAGCGCGATCGCGCGCAAGTCGGGCGGGGAGGGCATCGCGAAGGCGGCCGGCTTCTCGAGCGACTTGTCGGTCGAGGAGATCACCGAGTTCATCGTGCGCGAGGTCACGGCGCAGGTCGGGTCGGCTGCGGAGGTCTAGCGAGTGCCTCCCCGCGCGCTCCATCCGAGCGGGATCATCCTCGTCGACAAGCCGTCCGGCCCGACGTCATTCGCGATCGTCGCGGCGATCCGGCGCAAGACCGGAGCTCGGACAGGGCACGCAGGGCACGCTCGACCCGTTCGCGACCGGCCTGCTCCTGCTCCTGTCTGGGGCGGCGACGAGGCTCAGGGCCAGTTCGTCGGCTCTGCCGAAGCGCTACTCGACCGAGATCGACCTCCGGCGCGCACCACGACCGGCGACCTCGAGGGCGAGCGCGTCGACGAGCACGACCCGCCCGACGCGGCTGATCTCGAGCCGGCGCTGGACGGACTGCGCGGCGCGGTCGAGCTCCCGATTCCGGCAGTCTCGGCCGTGAAGATCGACGGGCGAGCGCGCCTACGCGCTGCACCGCCGCGGCGTCGCCGTCGAGATGCCGGTTCGGACGATGCGCGTGCACGAGCTCGTGCTCGACGGATACGCAGACGGCATCGCGCGGCTCGAGCTGCACGTCTCCTCCGGGACGTACGTCCGCGCCATCGCCGAGTCGCTCGGTGGTCACTGTGTCTCGCTGCGCCGCACGGAGATCGGGCCGTTCACCATCGAGGAGGCCGATCCGGAGCGGATTCTCACGCCCGAGGACGCGCTCGCGAGGCTCTCGTGAACGTCGCGAGCGACCCATCGGAGCTTCGCCCTGCGCCCGAGGGCCGTGGCGATCGGGAGCTTCGACGGCGTGCATCTCGGGCATCGCGCAGTGGTGGACGCGGTCCGCGACGACCGGGCTCGAGCCGACGGTGATCACGTTCGATCCGCACCCGCGGATCGCGCTCGGCAATCGCGTCGAGCTGCTGACGACCCTCGAGCGGCGGCTCGAGCTGCTCGAGGAGGCCGGAGTGAGCGACGTGCTCGTGGCTGCGTTCACCGCTGAGCTTCAGCAGCTGACGCCGAGAGAGTTCGTCGACCGCTTCCTCCGTGCGATCGGGCGTCGACGTCGTGGTCGCAGGCGAGGACTTCCGCTTCGGCGTGCGCCGCTCGGGCGATCTCGCGCTCCTCGAGCGGCTGGGGTTCGAGGTGGTCGTCGTCCCCGAGCTGCCAGGCGTGTCGTCGACGGCGATCCGCAGCGCGCTCGTTGCGGGCGACGTGACACGAGGCGGCCGCGGATGCTCGGGCGTCCGTTCGAGCTCGACGGCGTCGTCGTCGCCGGCGACCAGAGCGGAGGGACGCTCGGCTATCCGACTGCGAACCTTCGGCTCGAGCCGGATCTCGCGTGCCCGCGGTACGGGATCTACGCCGGCTTCGGCCTCGGCCATCGTGCGGCGATCTCGATCGGGACGAATCCGCACTACGGCGGCTCGGAGCGGCGAATCGAGCCGTATCTCCTCGACTTCGACGGCGACCTGTACGGGAAGCGCCTCGTGGTCGAGCTGTGGGAGCGGCTGCGCGACGAGGCGGTGTTCGAGAGCGAGGCGGCGCTCGTCGCGCAGATCGCGCGCCGACGTGGAGGCGACGAAGCGCGCACGCAGGCCGTAGGGCGCGATAGCTAGCGTAGATCGGGTGACGAGCGACAACGGTCAGCCGCTGATCCAGGCGCGCAATCTCGTCAAGCGCTTCGGCGACTTCGTCGCCGTGGACGGCATCGACTTCGACCTCCAGCGCGGCGAAGCCTTCGGCTTCCTCGGCCCGAACGGCGCGGGGAAGACGTCGACGATGCGCATGATCGGCTGCGTCTCGCCCGTCACCGACGGAACGCTGCGCGATCCTCGGCATGGATCCTGCGCGGGACGGCGTGAAGATCCGCGGACGGCTCGGGGTCGTGCCGCAGCAGGACACGCTCGACATGGAGCTGACCGTCCGCGAGAACGTCATCATCTACGGCCGCTACTTCGGCATTCCTCGCAAGCAGCTGGGCGCGCGGGCCGACGAGCTGCTCGAGTTCGTCGAGCTCACGGAGCGCGCGAACGACAAGGTCGAGCCGCTGTCGGGCGGGATGAAGCGGCGCCTGACGATCGCGCGGTCGCTCGTCAACGAGCCCGAGGTCATGCTGCTCGACGAGCCGACGACGGGCCTCGATCCGCAGGCGCGCCATGTCGTCTGGGACCGCCTCTACCGCCTGAAGCGGCGGGGCGTGACGCTCGCTGCTGACGACGCACTACATGGACGAGGCCGAGCAGCTCTGCGACCGGCTCGTCGTCATGGATCGCGGGCAAGATCGTCGCCGAGGGCTCGCCGCGCGAGCTCATCGAGCGCTACTCGACGCGCGAGGTGGTCGAGCTCCGCTTCGACGACGGGAGCCGTCCCGACGACCTCACGCTACTGGACGGACGGTCTCGTCGAGTCGCGTCGAGTCGCTCCCCGACCGCGTGCTGCTCTACACGGACGACGGCGACGCCGCGTCGCACGGCGTGCACGAGCGCGGCCTCGTGCCGGAGAGCCGTCCTCGTCCGGCGCAGCACACTCGAGGACGTCTTCCTCCACCTGACCGGCCGGAGCCTCATCGAATGAGCTCCGATCGCGCTCGCACTCAGGCCGCTCGAGTTCTTCCTCACGCAGTACAAGCGCGTGTGGCGCGGGACCGCGGTGACGAGCGTCGTCACGCCGGTCGTCTACCTGCTCGCCCTCGGCGTCGGGCTCGGCGTCTTCGTCGACCGCTCGACGAGACCTTCCGGCACGGCGATCTCTTACCTCGAGTTCGTCGCGCCCGGGCTCATGGCCGCGACGGCGATGCAGCTCGCCGTCGTTCGAGGCGAGCTTTCCCGGTCTTCTCGGCGATCAAGTGGGATCGGCAGTACCACGCGATGCTGGCGAGCGCCGCTGCGCGGTGCGAGACGTCGTGCTCGGCCACCAGGCGTTCTTCGCGTTCCGGCTCGCTCGCTGACGGCGATCGGTCTACTTCGTCGTCATCACCGCGTTCGGCGCGGTCGAGCTCGCCGCTCGGCGTGCTCGCGATCCCGGTCACGGTTCTCGTCGGGCTGTCGCTTCTCGATCGCCGATCGCGGCCTGGGCCGCGCACACGCAGAACCGAGGTCTCGTTCATCGCGATCTTCCGCTTCCTGATCCTCCCGATGTTCCTCTTCTCGGGGACGTTCTTCCCGATCTCGAAGCCTGCCGACGCCGCTCCGAGGTGATCGCGTGGTTCACGCCGCTCTGGCATGGCGTGACGCTGTGCCGCGACCTCACGCTCGGCGACGTCTCGCCGGGACGATCTCGCTGCACCTCGGCGTACCTCGCTCGCGTGCGTGACGGCCGGGCCTCGCTGGCGCGGATGACGTACCGCCGGAGGCTGGTCGTCTGGATGAGCGAGCTCGTCGCACGCGCGCGCGCTGACGGCGCCCAGCCGGCCTGGCATCGGCGGCCTGCTGATCATCGAGCGCAACGTCATGGTCTACCGCCGGACGTGGATGATCCTCTTCTCCGGCTTCTTCGAGCCGCTCTTCTACCTCTTCTTCTTCGTCTACCCGCTGCAGAAGTTCATCGGGGACGTCACCTTCGAGGGGACAGCGATCGAGTACGCCGGCGTTCGTCGCACCGCGCGCTGCTCGCGTCGTCGGCGATGAACGGCGCGTTCTACGACGCGACGAACGTCTTCTGGAAGCTGCGCTACGGCGAAGGTGTACGAGTCGATCCTCGCGACGCCGATCAGCCCGAAAGACGTCGCGGTGGGGGAGACGATCTGGGCGGTCGTGCGCGCGATGCTGTACTTCGGCCGCGTACCTGTTCGTGATCGCCGCGCCTGCGGTCTCGTCGAGTCGCCGTGGGCGATCCTCGCGCTCCCGGCGTGCTTCGTCATCGGCTTCGGCTTCGCGGGGGCCGGCGATCGCGGCCGTGACGTGGATGCGGACGTGGAAGGACTTCGACCTGATCCAGCTCGATCATGCTGCCGATGTTCATGTTCTCGGCGACCTTCTACCCGATCTCGGTCTACCCCGAGGTGCTCGAGTGGATCGTCCGCTGCCTGCACCGCTGTACCACGGGATCGAGCTGATCCGGTCGCTCGACGACCGGGACCGGTCGGGCCGTTCCGCAGCTCGTCAACGTCGCCTACCTGACAGCGATGGGCACTCGTCGGGCCTCTGTCACTCTCGTCGTCGCCGCATCGACTGCTGCTCCTGAAGTAGCCAGCAGCAGGACATGTGCCGGCGCCGCTCCGCGCGCGGGTCGCCCTCGCTGCGCCGGCCCGCCCGACGCAGCTGACGCCGCCGAAGTAGTGGTGGAAGCGATCCCAGCGGCGAACGGCTGCTGCCGGCTCTCTGGAGCGCCGCGAGCGCCAGCCTCGTCGACACCTGGCTCGGCGTCGACGAGCGTCGACGGTCGGGTGAACGCGCGGGAGGCCCACGGCCGTCTCGGCGTCGAGCCCTCGTCGAGGATCGCGGCGAGCACCGTGGCCATCGCGGCCGTCTCGCAAGCGGGTCGCGCCTGCGGAGCCGATCGCGAGCTCGAGGCCGTTCGCGTCGAAGACGAGCGACGGGGCCATCCGGCTCTCGAGGTGGTCGCCGAGCTGCGGGTCGCCGGACGCAATGTCCGACTCCCCGAGGAGGTTGTTCAACTGGGTGTCGAAGCCGGGCACCCAAACCCCGCGCCCACGCCCGAGCGAGTGCGTGAGCATCGCACGCGCGGCCGTGCGAGTCGACGGCGACCATGTTCGTGGTGTGCTCGCCGCCGGTCGGTTGAGTCTCGAACGCGTCTACGAGAGCCAGCACCGTTCCGTCGGCGGTCAGCCTGCCGGTGCGTCGGGAGCCGCGGAAGCAGCTCCGGAACCCCGACAGGCCGCCGCGGGTCGCGCGCGTCGACCGTAGATGCTCGACGACCGCAGGCTCGCGCCAGATCGGGCGGTACGACGCGAGGTCGCACGGCGTGCGAGCACGACGCCGTCGACCTGGAGCAGCGCCTCGGCGATCGAGCCTCGATAGACAGCTCGCCGCTCTCTTCGTCCCGCAAGTGCCTCGAGGGTCTGTACCGAGGCCGGGCTGTTCGAGGAGCTCGCCCTCACGAAGCGTGCGCCCGTCCTAGGTGAAGATCTCCGCGCCGCGCTCGAGTGCGAACAGCTCGCCCAGCATCTCGAGGCGTGCGCTCGTGCATCTCCGGAAGCGGAACTCCTCGCGCGTGCCAGCTCGAGCGCGGATCGCAGAGTCGCCGCCAGGGAAGCCGCCCTGAACCTCTCGGCAGAGCTCACCCAGCGCCGCGGAAGACCCGGCACAGCGCACGACGGTGCTCCTGATCGCGTACACGACGAGCTCTGGTCGCCGAATGCGATCGGGAAGCTCGGCGAGCTCAGCCGACGCGTCGCAGACGGCACGGCCGCGAACCTCGTCGAGGTTCATGACACTCGTCCCGTCGTAATCACGATGGCGTGGCAGCCCGCGAGCAGGCCGCTCATCACTGTCTCGGCGACGCAGGAGGGCGAGCGCCATCGCTGACGACGGCGTCGCGCCGCCGTCCCGCCGTCCAGCAGGATCTCCGCGCCCACGTCTGCAGTCGGCGGGATGACCTGCCGCAACTCCCGCTCTCACGGGAGCAAGCGAGCGCGCAGTCGATCGCGCCGGGCGGCGCGCCTGAGCTCTGGCCGAGGCGGAACGTGATGTCGCGGAGCGGCCAGTCGACGGCGAACACTTCGGCGAAGATCGCGTCGCTGAGCGACCGGGCCGAACGTGCCGGCTGTCGATCGCGGCGCAGAGCGGTTGTCGCCGAGCAGGAAGTACTGCTCGTTCGGGACGTTCACCGCTCGGAAACGGCTTCGGTCAGATGTCGTCGAACTTCCGCTCGTTGACGAAGACCGCACCGCGCGACGCCACGACGATCATCGCCGACCGCCGACGACGACGCAGCACGAGTGGACGCGGTCGTCGGCATCGGGGTCGGGGACGATGTCGCCCTCGTCCGTCTCCGCAGCGTGCACCGCGACCACGTCGTCAGGGCTCGGGTCGGTGAACCAGCGATAGCGTCAGGCCCTGCGCGAGGGACGCGTCCGTTGCAGCGCAGGGGATGGTGCTCTGCCATCGACGCCGAGTCGTCGTCGGCCCGACCGGGCACGAGCAACTCGGCGAAGTCGAGGACGAAACGAGCGTCGGCGACGGCGATCACGAGATGATCGCGAGCGCGCGAATGATCCAGCGAAGCATCGCTGCTACCTTTGCCCGAGCCGCAGTCGCGGCCCCGGCGTGCTTCTTCCTTCACGCGGGGCGGGATTGCGGAGTCGTCTACGCAGGAGGAGATGCACGAGCCTCACCAAGGAAGTCAAGCTGGAAATCGTCGAGAAGCACGGTCGGGGTCCATGCCGACACATGGTTCGGCGGAAGTGCAAGTTGCCCTCCTCACCCGACGAATCAACGATCTCACGGAGCATCTGCGGACGCATCCCAAGGATCACTATTCGCGGCGCGGACTCCTGAAGCTCGTCGGGCAGCGGCGGCGGTTCCTCAACTACATGCAACGAAAGGACATCGAGGGCTACCGCGCCCTCATCAAGGAGCTCGGCCTCGCGCCGGTAAGGCTCCAGCGACGATCGGACAGGAAGGTGGAAGTTTGAGCGAGCCTCGCCGCCGCCGATCGGGACTGACTCAAACCTCCACCTTCCGACACAACGGAAAGGTGAAGGGATACCTCACATGAGTACAACCACAGCCGAGGCGCATTGCCTCGGTGACCGTCGACGTGGGCGGTCGGAGATCGCCTTCGAGACGGGCAAGCTCGCTAAGCAGGCCGACGGCGCCGTCGTCGTCCGCTCGGGCGAGACCATGATCCTCGCGACCGCCGTCGGCACGCCCCGGACGCGCGGCCGGACGCGGACTTCTTCCCGCTCACGGTCGACGTCGAGGAGAAGATGTACGCCGCCGGGAAGATCCCGGGCGGTTTCTTCAAGCGCGAGGGCCGTGCGACCGAGCAGGCGATCGCTCACCGCGCGGATGATCGACCGCCCGATCCGGCCGCTCTGGCCGAAGGGCTTCCGCAACGAGGTGCAGGTCATCTGCACCGTTCTCTCGGCCGACCTCGTGACGCCGCACGACATCCTCTGCATCAACGGCGCGTCGGCGGCGCTCATGCATCTCGCCGCTGCCGTTCCTTCGGCCCGATCGGTGCCGTCCGCGTCGGCCGCGTCGACGACGAGTTCGTCCTCAACCCGACGCTCAGGAGCAGCTCGAGGAGTCGACGCTCGACCTCATCGTCGTCGGCACGAGCGGAGGCGCTCACGATGGTCGAGGCCGGCGGCGACCAGATCCCCGAGGACACGATCCTCGAGGCGCTCGAGCTCGCACACGCCGAGATCCGCAAGATCTGCGACGGCGCTCGGAGGAGCTTCGCGCCGAGGTCGGCAAGGCGAAGTGGGTCGACGTCGAGCCTCACGGCCGAGCTCGATGCGAGCGCACGGCGACGCCGTTCGCTCGGCGATCGCCGAGCACGGCGATCCAGCGAGGCGGGCACGGTCGTCGAGGAGCTCGTCGAGAGCTCTCGCCCGCCGTGTCGATGAACTCCACCGAGGAGGACATGACGAAGCGGGCGCAGATTCGCGCGAGCTTCGCAGCGATCCTCGAGAAGGCGCGCCTCGGCGCAGTCGAGGGCGCGTCCGCGAGCAGTTCGTCGACGATCTCCGCGAGCTGACGGACGCCGAGCAGGACTCGAAGGAGCTCAAGCTCGGCGAAGCGCGATCTGCTCTTCAATCGCATCCTCGAGGAGATCGAGCTGCCGTTCCCGGTCGGCGCCGCGCCTGCCGAGGGCGAGCCGGCCGTCAAGGACTCGCAGACGAAGCAGTGCGTCAAGCGCGCGTTCGAGGCCGTCTACAAGGACCTCGTCCGCAAGAAGATCGCGGTCGACAAGCGTCGTCCGGACGGACGCTCCGAGGAGGAGATCCGCCCGGTCACGGCCGAGGTGCAGGTCAGCCCGCGCACACACGGCTCCGCGCTCTTCACGCGCGGGCAGACGCAGATCATGACGCTCCTCACGCTCGGCACGATGAAGGAGGGTCAGCGGATCGACGACCTCTCCCCGAGCAGAACCGCCGCTACATGCACCACTACAACTTCCCGCCCTTCTCGGTCGGGGAGACGGGCTTCATGCGCGGCCCGAAGCGGCGCGACATCGGCCACGGGCGCTCGCGCAGCGGGCGCTCGAGGCCGGTCATCCCGTCCGTCGAGGACTTCCCGTACACGATCCGCCTCGTCTCGGAGACGCTCGAGTCGAACGGCTCGTCGTCGATGGGCTCGGTGTGCGGCTCGACGCTCGCGCTCATGGACGCCGGCGTGCCGATCGCGGCGCCCGGTCTCGGGCATCGCGATGGGCCTCGTCAAGGAGGGCGACGACTACGTCATCCTCACCGACATCCAGGGCGCCGAGGATCACCTCGGTGACATGGACTTCAAGGTGGCCGGCACGCGGGACGGGATCACCGCCCTGCAGATGGACATCAAGATCACCGGCGTGACGCAGGAGATCATGCGCTCGCGCGCTCGAGCAGGCGAAGCGGGCGCGCGTCGCGATCCTCGAGACGATGCTCGGCGCGATCCCGGAGCCTCGCGCCGGAGATGGCCGACCACGCACCGCGCATCTCGACGATCAAGATCGACCCCGAGTTCATCGGGATGGTCATCGGCAAGGGCGGCGAGACGATCCGCGCGCTCGAGGCCGACTACGACGTGCAGATCGACATCGAGGAGGACGGCACGATCCTCGTCTACGCGACCGAGGGCACGAAGGGCGAGGCCGCGATCGCCGCGATCCACGCCCTGACGAAGTCGCCCGAGGTCGGCGACACGTACACGGGCAAGGTCGTGAAGACGACGCGACTTCGGTGCGTTCGTCGAGCTGAAGAAGGGCACGGACGGCCTGCTCCACGTCTCCAACGTCGGCCCGGGCCGCGTCGCGCACATCGAGGACGTCATGGCTCGCGGCGACGTGCGTCGACGTCCTCGTGCAGGAGGTCGACAAGGACCGTGGCCGGATCGGGCTGAAGCTCGTCGCGAAGCACGAGAACGGCGGGCTCGTCACGCCCGGAGGAGCTCATCGAGCGGGCGAAGGACGCGCCGCCCCGCGAGCGCGAGGCGGCCTCGTGGCGGCGGTCGCGACCGCGGCCGCTCGCGCGAGCGAGCGGTAGCGAGAAGTCGATAGCGGGCGCGAAGCGCCGCCTTCGTCGCCAGCCGCCGGAATCTGCACTAGCGGATTCCCGGCGGCTGGGGCGTCAGGGCGGCGCGAGCCGCCCTCCTCGTTTAACCGGGCGTCGCCAGGAGCGCGAGGGCGTGCGCGCGAACGTCCCGGATCGACTGAGGCGCGTCTGAAGCGCGAGCGCGACTGCCTGCGCCCTGGTGTGAACGCCGAGCTTGGACAGGATGTTGCTGGATGTGCGTGGCGACCGTCTTCGGGCTGATGACGAGCTCCGTCGCGATCTGGCCCTGAGTTCGGCCATCGGCGAGGAGGCTGAGGATCTCTGCGCTCGCGTGGGCTGAGGCCCGGGTCCTCAGCCCGTCCCGTTCGGCGGACGCTTCTCGCCTCGCGGTCCCTGTTGGTGTGTTGCACTGCGCGACGTATGCGACCGCTTGACGCGCGCCATGAGCTCCCCCGGCGTCGAGTGGCTTCGAGACGTAGTCGTCAGCCCCGAGCATCAGGCCGGCGGTGCTGGTCAGAACGCATCCGTCTGGCACGCGGAGTGCGAGGGATCACCGGGAGATCGCCGTCGAACGCTCCTGGTGCAGCTGGCGCATGACCTCGAGGCCGTTGCCAGGTCGCGGAGCTCGACCTCCACGATCGCGAGCGTCGGTCGGTCGGAGCCGAGCCGCTCGATCAGCTCGTCGGCGGTGGCGTGGGGCGCGCGTCGTAGCCCAGCCGGACGGCCACCTGGACCGCCGTCAGCCGTGAGGCATCGTCGGAGTCGACGATCAAGATCGTGCCGCAGTCCTTCATTCCCAGTTCTCCCAGTTCTCTACCGCTGCGGATCATGCGCTGGAAATTGCTGGAAATCAAGCCTTCGCCCTAAGGCTGTCGCCGCAGACCGATTACGGCATCGGCCGCTAGGCGTTTGGCCAGCGCCGGAGCAAGCTACTCCTCGTACATGCGGTGGGCCTGCGGCGGCCCCGAGGGGAGTCGGCGCGTGACCAGAGGAGGGGGAGTCTCCTCGTGCCACCCAACTGGTGGGAGGAATGGAATGACAGAACGAGTTCTCGGCCGAGACGGAGCAAGCGACGTCGCATACGCTTCTCGTACTTTCACGGCCCTGGCGGCGTCGGCGTTCACGGTGTTGTTCGTGGCCGCATCGGGCGCCACATTGGCTGGCAGCACATTCGAGAGTGGCGACGGCAACCTCGCCCTGGATGCGGGTGGTACTGAGACCCGCGACTGGAATGTCCCGGTCGAGACGATCGACTGCGTTGCGCCCGGGCTCTCCAACTGCGCCATCGACCTCGTAAAAAACGCCGCGGACAACTCCAGGGCAGGGCTCCAAGGCGACGTCGCCCCGGCGGTGGTGACCGGTTCGATTCCACCGAGCAGGACGACCTGAGCCGCTTCTACATCAACAAGGAGCGGGTCGCCGGCGATGACTTCCACCAGCGCATGGCGTGGGAGCGCTCCAGACCTAACGGCTCGGCGCACATGGACTTCGAGCTCAGCCGGTCGCAGCGCCCAGCGCCAACAGCGTGACCCCGGCGCACTGCCGGCGACCTGCTGTTCGACTTCGACTTCGGCGGCAGCGGTGTGCCGGTGCTGTCGAAGCGTGGATCGCGGCAGCCAGGGCGTGGCGCAGCGATGCGGGAGCGAACAGCGCGTGTTGGGACCAAGGCCCGTCCTTCTCGGGCAGTTCGCCGAGGTCTCAGGTGAACGGCGCCCCGGTGCTCGACTCGAACCTTCGGTCGAACGCGGCGGGAGAGACGAAGACAACCGGTCAGCAGACCATCAGCTCGACGTTCGGCGAGGTGGGCGACCTGACCGACTCGGGCATCTTCCAGTCGGGCGTGTCAGCACTTCGGCGCGGCGACCCTGAAGAGTGCTCGTCAGGAACTCGTTCACGTCCGAGGCTGAAGGACTTCATCGCGCCGATCCCGATCAACCTCACGAACTGCGGGATCGTGAACGTCAAGCAGGACGACCTCGCGGCTCCTCTCGCAGGAGCGGTGTTCACGCTGTTCGACAACGCTCGGTTGCCGAGATCACCCGCGCGGACACGGCGACGACGATGACCTGCGACTGACGCCGCAGGTGACTGCCCAGATCGCCGACGCGTTCCGTTCGGCAGCTACCCTGGGCCGTCGAGACGACTGGCGTGCCTAATCACGTCCTGGCTGCCGACCAGGCGTTCAACCTGACTGCGGCAACGCCCAACCTGACGATCAGTCTCACGTTCGTCAACCCGCGGCAGCTCGGGGCGATCCGGGTCACCAAGATCGGCAGGACAAGAGCTGCAAGCCGGTCACCACATTGCCCACGGGTTGCTCGGCGCTCTCGACGCGACTCCTGAGTGGGGCGTCCTTCCAGTTGAAGACGGGTGACACGGTCAATTACTCGTTTGGTCAAACTGGAACCGACGGCACCGTCTGCCCTGGGCGGCATCGTTCCGGGCTCGTACACGCTGCACGGTCCCTGGCACCGACCGGCTACGCCGCCGGCGTCGATCAATTGGCGATCTCGGCCAGCACAACCTGCAACACAGGAGGCGGGGCTTATGCGGCATCGGTCACGGACCAGCCGCTGACCGATACCGTCAGCGACTCCTGTGGTCGCGGGAACAACCGAATCGACCGTGCAATGCACGGACGCGGGCGACATCAGCAGTTCGCCACGCCTCACCACCACGGCGCGGTCGTCCCTGGCGCGTACCACTGCACCGTGGTGATCGATCCCCTAGGGACATCGAGACATCCGCTCAGACAGCTCTTGGCTTTCTGACAAGCAGAGGGCCGGCTCGGCCGGCCCTCTGCTCTAGTACGAACGAACTAAGAGCGTGAAGCCCGTCGTCGCGACGACGGTAATCCTTGTTCTTGTATGTGCTGCCAGGCTTCGAACCGATAGGTTCCCGGGCCGAGCGTCGAGTAGTTCGACACCGGATGCAGCCTAAGGCATCGGGCATGCGGCCTGTCCATCCGGCCGAGATCGGTGTGGTTGACGATCGTGACGGGGCCATGTCAGGTCATAACCGCCAGCCTTCGATAACGAACAGCGTGCTGCTCAGGTGCTGGTCGCAGCGGCGAGCGGCAGAATGTGGACAGAGAAGAGTCATATGACTTCAGGTTCGCAGGCGGCGATCCGCCCTAGAACCAGGGTTTCCTCCGCCATTGCCTCCCTTGTCGGCGACGGCGGGTGCGGCGATCCTGGGGCGACGACAGTGACGATCAGTGTGATGAGACGCATTGGCGGCTCTCCTTTGCTGACTGCTGATGTGCGGTACGGCACATGCGCACACGTTCCACATCGGGCAACAGCGGGCTCGCGACAATCACTCCAACCGAGGCGACTGCGGAACTCCGGGAGAGCGACCCACGGGGTTAGTCGAGTCTTGCTTCAGCGCTACGACGAATCAGGCCGCCGCGACGGCTGCCGCCGCGAGCCCATCTGACATCGTCGAATCGGTCAGCTGACGTTGAACGTCGTTGTCAAGACAGCGACGTTGCCCGTCAATCCTTGCCAGCGAACGTCGCCGTGTGCGCTCCGACTTTCGGAGACCACGCGTAGTTCAGCTGGCAGAATACGAGACGCCAGCGCACGATACGGTCGATCTCGCGACTCCGTCTATCGCCAACTCAATCGCTCTCACCCTGCGGTCGTCGCTCGCGGACACGGCGACGTTGTACGAGCGGCCGCTGATCGTCGCCAATCGGCGGGGCTGGGCCAGTACAGGGTCGGCGCGACGCCATCGGACAGTAGACCTTGTAGTAGCTCGTATTGGGCGGCAGGTGGCAGGCCCGCCCTCCGCGACGCTGACCACGAGCGGGTAGTTCCATCCGCGGCCCCGGCAGGCGACGTAACGGTCGCCGTGAGATAGCCCTGCGACGCCGAACTCAAACTGGTCGCCGCTGTTTGCCATCAGAGACGGCGAATCCGCTTGGTGCTGACACGTCGACCGCGAAGTTCGTCGAGCGCAGCCCTGGTCGTAATTGATGACCAGAATCGAATAGGTGAGCGACTGTCGGCATGCCGAACAGGCCGGTCTGCCCCATGCCCAGGTGTTGTCGACCGTGACGTACGGCGTGGTCGGTGTGCAGCTTCCGCCGCCGGGCTTTCCGCCTCCGCCGCCGGGCTTTTCCGCCTCCGCCTCCGCCGCCCTTCGCGTGGCGAAGGGCCCCGGCAACGAGGACGAGGGCAAGGGCGAGAACGGACAAACTCAGGACAGACGGGATTGCGGCTGGTTTTCGGATCACGGCGACACTCCTTGATTTCGCGGGCAAGGCGGTCAGAAGCCCGCTTCATACGCCGACATCCAGCCGATTGCGGGGCAAAAAGCAGGCCTGGTCGAGTGATTTGCTCCCGACAGAGCAACCAGCGCGGCGGGCTGGCCATTTTCTGCGCCGCTGTTAGCGAAATGTTCGGATGTCTCTCGGACTTGTCCACTTTCGGGAATGGGCAACAGTCGATCCTGAGGGATATGGACGAGGGATACCATCCGGCGCGTGTCGAAGCACCAGCTCACGGAGCTCGCGACCGGGAGCGCGTCATCTCCGAGCGCGTTCCCGGCGTCCGCTCGGTCGCGCTCGGCGTTCTGGATCGGCGCCGGGTCGCGCGACGAGCCCGACGCGACGCGCCGGCGTCTCGCACTTCATCGAGCACCTGCTCTTCAGGGCTCGTCGCGCTACACGCGCGCAGGAGATCGCGGAGATCTTCGACGAGCATCGGCGGCAGAGCTGAACGCGGCGACGTCACGCGAGCACGACGGTCGTCTACGCGCGGATCCCCGATCGCCGCCTCGAGCGCGCGCTCGACGTGATGGCGGACATGGTCTATCGACCCGACCTTCGCCGACGTCGACTCCGAGCGCGAGGTCGTGCTCGAGGAGATCGCGATGGTCGAGGACACGCCGCAACGACCTCGTCCACGACATCTGCGGCGGAGGCCGTCTTCGGCGGCGCACCCGCTCGGCCGGCCGGTGATCGGCCGCGCCGGAGGTGATCCTCGAGCGTGTCACGGCGGGCGCTCGCCGGCTATCACGGCCGTGCGTATCGGGGCGGACAACGATCGTGCTCCGCTGCCGCGGGCAACGTCCGCACACGACGAGCTCGTGGCGCTGCTCGAGGCACGCGAGGAACGGACGTCCGGACGGTCGGGCCTCGCGGCGCGCAAGCCGGCGCGCGTGAACGGCGACGCCGGGCGTGCGCTTCCAGCGGAAGGACACCGAGCAGTACCACGTCTGCCTCAGCGCGCCTGGAATCTCGCGCCTCGACGAGCGCCGCTTCGCTGCGTCGCTGACTGGACGCGATCCTCGGCGGCTCGGCCTCGTCGCGCCTCTTCCAGGAGATCCGCGAGAAGCGCGGGATGGCGTACTCGGTCTACAGCTACTCGTCGCAGTACGCCGAGACGCGGGACAGATCGGCGTCTACGTCGGCACGCGCGAGGACAACCTCGCCGAGTGCCTCGACGATCGCCGTCGCAGGAGCTCGCCGACATCGCGCGCGCGGCAACGTGCGCGACGGCGAGCTCGCGCGCGCGAAGGAGAACCTCAAGGGCCGGCATCCTGCTCTCGCTCGGAGTCGACCTCGGCGCGGATGACGCGGCTCGGGAAGTCACGATCACGGACACGCCGCTCTCCTGACGCCGGAGGAGATCGTGAGGCGTCTCGAGGCGGTCACTGCGGACGAGGTCGCGGAGCTCGCCGACGCGCTCGCTTGCGCCGGCCGCGGCTCTCGGTCGCGCGGCATCGGGCCGGACGAGCCGCTTCGCCGCCGGCGGTCGAGCGCGTGAATCCGGCGCTGCTCGTCGAGGCGGCGTGATGCGGAGTCGCGCTCTACGGCGCCGTCGGGAAGGTCGGGTGCGGTGCTCGAGCCCGCGCTTCGCCGAGGCGGGGCACGAGGTCGTCGACGCGCGCGCGTCGGGCCGGACAGGATGCGACGCGGCGATCGACTTCACGCGCCCCGACGTCGTGGTCGCGAACGTCGCGTCGTGCCTCGCAGCCGGCGTGCCGGTGGTCATCGGGACGACCGGATTCGATCGCGCGACGCCCTCGATCTGGCAGCGCGAGCGGCCGGCGTCCCATGCTTCCACGCGCCGAACTTCGCTCAGGGAGCCGTGCTGATGATGCGGTTCGCCGAGGAGGCGCGCGCGGTGTTCCCGCGCGCCGAGATCGTCAGGCTCCCATTCCGACGCCGAAGCGCGACGCGCCGTCGGGCACGGCGAAGGCCACCGCGGCTCGCGTGGGTACCGAGCCGGCCATCCACTCCGTGCGGCTGCCCGGCATCGTTGCGCACCAGGAGGTGCGTCCTCGGCAGGGCCGGGGAGACGCTCACGATCCGGCCTACGACGACCTCGCGCGGCTTCGTACCCGGCGTGCTGCTCGCGTCGCAGGCGGGTCGCTCGCGGGCCTGCCTCGGCAAGGCCTGATCCGTGACGGGCTCCACGCCGAGCTCGATGCCCGGGTTGGGACCCGCTCCGCTAGCGCCCGCGCCCCGGACGGCGGCGAGGAGCTCCTGGTGGCGTCGCTCCTCGTCGGCGACGACCTCCTCCTCCGGGCTTCCGTCATCCGCGCCATGATCGCGTCCATCGGCTTGACGACGAAGAAGAAGACTGGCCGCCGCGGTCGCGACGAACGTGATCGCTGCCGGTGATGAAAGCGCCGTACCGGAAGCACGGCGTCGTTGATCGTGAACGTGAGGTCGCTGAAGTCCGGCTTGCCGATGATCATCGCGATGATCGGCATGACCAGGTCGTTCGACGAACGAGTTGACGAGCGCGCGAACGCGAGGCCCATCACGAAGGCGACGGCGAGCTCGACGAGGTTGCCGCGCATCAGGAAGTCCGACTGGAATTCGCTTCGAGCATCGACAGGTGCCTGCCTTGCCGGTCTCGTAGAATCCCGACGTGCTCGGCGAGATCCTGACCGCGATCGTCACGCCGTTCAAGGCGGACGGCTCGGTCGACGTCGAGGCGCTTCCGCGCGCTGCCGTCGCATCCTCGTCGCGACACGGCTCCGACGGGCTCGTCGTCACCGGGACGACGGGCGAGGCGCCCGACGCTCTCGGACGACGAGCGGCTTCGCGCTGTACGAGGCCGCCGTCGACGAGGTCGGCGACCGCGCGACGGTGATCGCCGGCACGCGGCACGTACTCGACCGAGCACTCCGATCCACCTCACCGAGCGCGCGCACGAGCTCGGCGTCCACGGCTTCCTCGTCGTGACGCCGTACTACAACAAGCCGCCGGTGCGCGGCATCGTCCGGCACTTCGAGGAGATCGCCGCCGCTACCGACCGCCCGATCGTCGTCTACAACATCCCGAGCCGCGTCGTCCTCAACCTCGAGACCGGAGACGATCGCGCAGCTCGCCGAGATTCCGAACGTTGCGCGCGGTGAAGCAGGCGAACGCCGGACCTCGAGCAGGCGCGCGCGATCGTCGAGCTGGGCCTCGACCTCTACGCCGGGCGACGACGACCTCGTCTTCCCGTTCCTCGAGGTCGGCGGCATCGGCGGCGTCTGCGTCCACACGCACGTCGTCGGCCCGCAGGTGAAGGAGATGGTGCGTCGCTCTACCGCGAGGGCGACGTCGACGGTGCGCGCGGCGCTCGACGACGAGCTCGCGCCCGTCGATCGACCTCCTGCGCGTCGCGACGAACCCGATCGCGATCAAGTGCGCGCTGAACCTCCTCGGGCACGACGTCGGCGGGCTCCGGCTGCCGCTCGTCGAGGCGACGGATGACGGAGCGCGAAAGCGCGTGCGCGGCTGCCTCGAGCGGCTCCGGGCTGCTCCAGCCGCGTCGCCGCGTAAGCCCGGCTCGCGCGGCGCACGCCCGTAGACTCAGTCCATGAGGCGACGCGCTCCGGATCATCCCGCTCGGCGGCCTCGGCGAGGTCGGCAAGAACATGACCGTCTACGAGGTCGGCGACGAGGTCATCGTCGTCGACGCCGGGCTCGCGTTCCCGCGCGACGAGCACCTCGGCGTCGACCTCCTGCTGCCCGACATCGGCTACCTCGCAGGGCCGGCCGCGTGCGCGCCGTCGTGCTCACGCACGGGCACGAGGACCACGTCGGCGGCCTGCCGTACCTCCTGCGCGAGGTCGACGTCGACGCAGGTGATCGCGACGCCGCTGACGCTCGCGCTCGTGAAGTCGAAGCTCGACGAGCACGGGCTCGGCGCGAAGTCGCGAGCTGCGTCGCGGCCGAGCCCGGCGACGAGCCGCTCGAGCTCGGCCCGTTCCGCGTCGAGCTCGTCCGCGTGGCGCACTCGATTCCCGACTCCGCCGCGCTCGTCGATCGAGACGCCAGCCGGACGCGTCGTGCACACGGGCGACTGGAAGCTCGACCACACGCCCGTCGACGGGCTGAAGACGGACGTCGGCACGCTCGCGGAGATCGGCAACCGCGGCGTCGACCTCCTGCTCGGCGACTCGACGAACGCCGAGCGACCCGGGAACGACGGGCTCCGAGCGCCTCGTCGGTGAGGCGTTCCGCGCGATCTTCCCGCTGCGCACGCGGGCAGATCCTCGTCGCCTCGTTCGCGTCGAACATCCACCGCATGCAGCAGGCGGCCGACGTGGCCGTCGAGTGCGGGCGCAAGGTCGTCGTCGTCGGCCGCTCGATGCGCGAAGAACCTCAACATCGCGCGCAACCTCGGCTACGTCGTCGTTCCCGGAGGACGCGATCGTCAACCCCGACGAGGCCGCCGGAGCTGCCGCCCGAGCGAGTGCTCGATCCTCTGCACCGGGAGCCAGGGCGAGCCGATGTCGGCGCTGACGCGCATCGCGTACGGCGACCACAAGGCCGTCATCGGTCGAGCCGCGGCGACACCGTGATCATCTCCGCGAAGCCGGTGCCCGGGAACGAGCTGCGCGTCCACGACTCGATCAACCAGCTCGCGCGCGCGGGCGCCGAGGTGCTGCACGAGGAGATCGCGCCGGTGCACGTCTCCGGCCACGCGTGCCAGGAGGAGCTGCGGACGATGCTCTCGCTCGCTCCGCCCGCGCCACGTGATGCCGATCCACGGCGAATACCGGATGCTCGCGGCGCACGCGAAGCTCGCGCGCGACGCCGGCGTCCCGCGACGAGCGCATCCTGATCGCCGAGAACGGCGTCGGTCGTCGAGCTCGCGCGCGGCGGCGCGCGGATCGTCGACAAGGTCGAGGCCGGAGTCACGTTCGTCGACGGCCTCGCGCGTGGGCGACGTCCAGGACGTCGCGCTGCGCGACCGGCGCCGGCTCGCGGACGACGGCGTGCTCATCGTCGTCACGACGCTGGCCTCGCTCCGACGGCGGCGAGATCGCGCCGCCCGAGCTCATCGCGCGCGGCTTCGTCGAGTTCGGACGACCTGCTCGACGAGCTGCGCGTCGAAGCCGATCGTGTGCGTGCGTGAGCTCGCAGCCGAGCACGTGGTCGAGATCAAGCTCCTGCAGGAGCACATCCACGACGCCGTGGGTCAGATGCGTCTACGACCGGACGCGCCGCCGGCCGATGGTGCTTCCGTGTGGTGATCGAGGTATGAGTACGGGCTGGCGTGTCGCGTGATCGAGAGCAACGCCGCGAGCGAGCTCACCGCGCGGCGCCTCGTCGCGCAGCTCCGCGCGTGCGAGGCGGCGTCGCTCGCGTTCTGCCGGCTCCTCGAGCGCTGGGGAGAGGAGATGCGATGCCCGCGACTCCCGGCGGCAGGCAGGCTGCGCTGCGTCGCGCGGCCGACCGGGTCGAGACGGCGCTCGCCGGTCTCGAGCGGCCGCTGTCGCGAGTACCTCGCTCGAGCTCGAGCCCGAGCGCGCGGAGGGCAAGTCGTGGTACGCAGGGCCCGGGGCCGGCGAGCTCGTCGAGTGGCGCCCGGTGCTCGACCGCGCCGGTGTTCATGCCTGCCCGAACCGCGTCGCTGCCGTCTACCTCGAGCTCGCGGTACTGGTGCGCGCGCTCGAAGGGCTCGCGACGGCGGCGAGCCTCCGACGCGGCGCCCGGACCGCTCGTCGCTCTGGGCCGGCCCTCTTCTGATCTGCGAGGACACGCTGCTCGGGTCGACGGTCGACGACCTCCGCGCACTCGCCGCTTGAGCCTACGAATCGCGGTCGTCGGGTCGATCAACCTCGACCTCGTCGCACGCTGCGAGCGGCTTCCACGGCCGGGGAGACGGTCACGGGCGCGAGCTTCGACCGGTATCCGGGAGGGAAGGGCGCGAACCAGGCCGTGGCGTGTGCTCGCCTCGGCGCGAGAGGTGACGATCATCGGCGCCGTCGGCTCCGATTCGTTCGCCGAGGAGGGCGCTCGCAGGGCTGCGGGAGGACGGCGTGCAGCTTCAGCTCCAGGTGTCCGCGGGACCTACCGGGATCGCCGTGATCCTCGTCGACGCGGAAGGCGAGACCCAGATCGTCGTCGCGCCCGGTGCGAACACCGACGTCGGCGCCGTCACGCTCCCCGAGCACGACGCGGTGCTCTGCCAGCTCGAGGTGCCGGATGTCGCAGTCGAGAGCGCCTGGGAGGCAGCGACCGGCGTTTTCTGCCTCAACGCCGCGCCTCGCCTGACCGATCGCCGTCGACCCTGACCTCGACCGTCGTGAACCGCTACGAGCTCGAGGAGCTCTCGCGCCGGGACGGTCTGGTCGCGGTGACGCTCGGAGCCGAGGGAGCGCTGCTGCTCGAGGACGGAGAGGAGGTCGCGCGCGCGACACCGCCGGCGGTGGATGTCGTCGACGGCACTGCCGCGGGCGACGCGTTCACGGCGTGCCTCCTCGTCTCTCTGCTGGATGGACGCGAGTACGGCGACGCCCTGCAGCGAGCATGTGCCGCGGGCGCGCTCGCGGCCTCGCGCCGCGGCGCGCAGCCGTCGCTGCCCACGGCGCGCCGAGATCGACGCGCTCCCCTCAGCGACTGAGCGCGTCGAGCTCTGCGACGAGCCGCTTCGGCGCGACGATCCGGTAGCTCTCTCGACCCAGTCGCGCAGCACGCCGAGCGACACGCCTGGTCCGCGCACGGGGACGGTCACCCATCCCGCCTTGCCGAGGCCGTATCCCGTCGGCTCGGCGCCGTCGATCCGCCAGCGCGTGTGCGTGTGACTCCGCGAGCTTCACGGAGATCCGCTCGAGCCGGCAGCGCCGACGAAGACGAAGATCTTCCCGCGCACCTTCACGACGTCCTCGCCCCACGGGTGCTCCTCGACGGCCTCGGGAAGTGCGAGGGCGAATGCGAGCAGCTTCTCGCGTATGGCCGCCACGATGCCGGGACGATACTCCCGCCGTGCCGATTCCCTGCGTCCTCGACTGCGACCCCGGTCACGACGACGCGATCAGCTCTGCTCCTGCGCCCTCGCGAGCCCGGAGCTCGAGCTCCTCGGCGTCACGACGACGTACGGGAACCAGACGCTCGCGAAGACGACCGCCAACGCGCTCCGGGTCCTCGAGCTCGTGGGTTCGGACCGAGATCCCGGTGGCTGCCGGTGCCGACCGGCCCCTCGAGCGAGCTCGTCGTCGCCGCGCACGTCCACGGGGAGAGCGGCCTGGACGGGCCCGTACTGCCGGAGGCCAGCGCCGGGCCGGCGACGAGCGGACGCGGTGACGTTCCTCGCCGAGCACGATCGGCGCCGCGAGCGAGCCGCGTGGCGATCGTCGCGACGGGCCCGCTGACGAACATCGCTCGCTACCTCGCCGCGCATCGGGACCGAGGGCATCGACTGGATCGTCGTCATGGGCGGCGCGATCGCAGAGGGCAACTTCACCGCCGCCGCCGAGTTCAACATCTGGCGCGATCCCGGAAGCGGCGGACGGTCGTCTTCGACTGCGGGCTCGACGTCGAGCATGATGGGCCTGACGTGACCCACCAAGGCGCTTCTCGGTCCCGCGGTGGAGGATCAGACTGCGCGACGGCCGGACGCGTCGGCTGCGTTCGTCGCCGACCTCAACGTCTATCTTCACGCGGTACCACCGTGAGACGTACGGCTGGGACGGCGCCCCGATCCGACGATGCGGTGGCGGTGCGCACGTCGATCCGACCGCGGCTCGTGGAGACACGGCATCGGATGTCCGATCGAGCTTGCGTCACGAGCTCTGCCGCGGGCGCACCGTCGTCGATCTCTGGCGATCGGACGGGCCGACGTGCCGAACGCGCAACGTCGGCGTCGGACCTCGACGCGGACGTGCTTCTTCGACCTCCTCGCCGAGCGCATAGGGACAGCTCGCGTGCAGCCGGTCGACCGCGGCTGAGCGCGAAGGAGCGCGCCGCAGCGCGTCGAATCGGCCGAGCATGGCTGCTCGGAGGAAGAAGCGGCCGCTTCGTCCACGCGTCCCTTCGCGCGTGAAGAAGCGGACGAGACGCTCACGCGCTCGCAACACGAGAACGAGCTCCTCGGCCTCGCCCTGCTCGCGCTCGGGCCTCGTCCTCGCAGCCATCCTCTACCTCGGGCTCGACGGCGGCGCCGTCGGCTCGTGGCTCGCGGACGTGCTGACGGAGATCATCGGCAGACGCCGCGTACGTGCTGCCTGTCGCACTCGTCGCGCTGGGCGGGCTGCTGCTCGCGCGAAGCGACCTGCTCGAGGTGCGACCGTTCCGGCTCGGCGTGGGGGTGAGCTTCCTCGGTCTCATGACACTGCTCGGCAAGGACTCGGGCGGCTTCATCGGGCTCGCGATCGGTGGCGCGTTGGCTGCGCTC
>ERZ1370068.10710-contig-9385_pt1 | contig 30530 bp, 35 predicted proteins | sample MGYA00561227_ERZ1370068 | MGnify/ENA primary metagenome ERZ1370068 (study PRJEB38410, sample SAMEA6850437) | metagenome | study: Metagenomic assessment of the ecological functions of the soil: analysis of the soil microbiota associated with the...
GTTGTACTTCGTTCAGTTACGTATTGCTACGGCGAAACCGGCCGCGGTCATGCGCGCCGGCACGTGGTCGAGCAGGTGGAACAGGCGCTGCGAGAGCGCCATCAGGCGCTCGTTGACGGCGCATCGGCGCTGCCGCTGCGGTACGCCCAGTAGCGGCTGACGAATTCGGCCAGCCGGTACAGCACCGCGCCAGCCGGGCCGAGGCCGAGCGTCGACAGCAGCACGAACCAGAAGAACACGCCGAACACATGGCGGTGCGCCGCGAGCAGCGAATGCTCGATCACGTGGCGCAGCAGATCTCGGTGCGCGGCAGCTCGCTCGCGTCGAGGTGGCGCCACTCGGCGAGCAGCCGCCGCGCCTCGGCCTCGTCGCCGCGCTCGAGCGCGTCGCGGATGTCGGTGAAGTAGTGGCTGAACTGGCGAAAGCCGAGCGTGAGGTAGAGCACCGCGACGTCCAGGCCAGCGCCGGCGAGCGAGTGAGAGCGATCGAGCGCGAGTGCACGGCGCAGACGACGACCAGCGCGGGCACGCAGCACCGTGATGCACCAGACGACCCACGCGTGCTGTGGCTTGCCCGGCGTCGAAGTTGCGGCCGGTCCAGCGCGATCCAGCCAGGTCGAGCGCGTCGTGCACGACGTTGCCGCGCGGCAGCGGCTGCAGCTGCTCGATCAGCAGCGCGAACAGGACGGCGAAGAAACTCATCGCGTCGATCATAGCGGCGGCTCTTTAGAGCGGCCGCGCGCGCCCGGGCAGCGCTCAGGCGCGAGGAAGCGGTAGAGGTTGCGCAGCATCGCCGCCGTCGCGCCCCAGATGAAGTAGCGCGCGCGCGCCGCTCGGCGTCGCGCGCCTGCCACGGGATCGACAGGAACTCGCGCGTCGCGCCGTCGACCTCGATCGCGTGGCGGCTGGTGGTTGGCCGGATTCATCAGGAAGGCGAGCGGCACCTCGAACACCTCGGCGACCTCGAACGGATCGAGCCGCAGCGCCGCAGCCCGGGCCGCACCAGCGCGACCACCGGCGTGACGATGAAGCCGGTGCCGGTGGTGTAGGTCGGCAGGCTGCCGAGCACCTCGACCTCGAACGCCTCGAGGCCGATCTCTTCCTCGCGCCTCGCGCAGCGCGGTCGCGACGGCGTCGGCGTCGCTCGGCTCGGCGCGGCCGCCGGGAAGCTGATCTGGCCCGGATGATCGTTGAGGTGGTCGGTGCGCTGCGTCAGCAGCACCGTCATCTCGTCGCGCAGCACCAGCGGCACCAGCACCGACGCATGCGCCGCCTCGGCGCTCGGCGAAGCGGCGCTCGATCTTGATCTCGGGCGCCCAGACGCGGCGGTGCGGCGAAGCGCTGGCGCAGCGGCACCGGCTCGAGCTCGCCGATGCGGCCACCGCCGGCAGGTGGTCGTCGATGCCGAGGACGGGCAGCGCTTTGCGGATCGAAACTCAGGCCGGATGACTGCGACGGCGGCGTGCCTGGCGCGGCTACTCAGCGCGGCGCGACGCTGCGTCAGGCCAGCTTCTCCTTGATGCGGGCCGACTTGCCCGACGCGCTCGCGCAGGTAGTACAGCTTGGCGCGGCGCACGTCGCCGCGGCGCTTGACTTCGATCGACGGCGATCAGCGGGCTGTAGGTCTGGAACGTGCGCTCCACGCCTTCGCCGCTGGAGATCTTGCGCACGATGAAGCTCGCTGTTCAGGCCGCGGTTGCGCTTGGCGATCACGACGCCTTCGTAGGCCTGGACGCGCTTGCGCGTGCCTTCGACGACGTTGACGCTGACGATGACGGTGTCGCCGGGCGCGAAAGCGGGGATGGTCTTGTCGAGGCGGGCGATTTCTTCCTGCTCGAGGGTCTGGATCAGGTCCATGGTTTCCTCTGGCGATCGTGCCCGCGCTGCATGAGGCGTCTGGCTGCGTGGCGCAGCCGTGGCTGAGCGGCGGCGCTCGGCGCGGGCAGAGGATCGAGAAAGCCCGAGATTATAGCTTCAGCGCCGGCCAGGAACTCCTCGTCGGCGTGCGTCAGGCGGCCGGCCGCGCGCGGCCGCGGCGATCAGGTCGGGCGCTGCGCGCGCGGTCAGCGCCAGCGACTGCTCGCGGCGCCAGCGCGTCGATCGTCGGCATGGTGGCCCGACAGCAGCACCGGCGGCACCGGCGCGCGCCCTGCGGCTCGGCAGCGCCTCGGGACGGCTGTAGTGCGGGCAGTCGAGCAGGCCGTCGACGCGGAGAAGCTGTCCTGCTGGTGCGACCGGCGTCGCCCAGCACGCCGGGCTGCAGCCGGGCGACCGGCGTCCAGCAAGGCCAGCGCGGGCAGTTCGCCGCCCGGACAGCACGAAGTCGCCGAGGCTCAGCTCGACGTCGACGTGGGCGATCGATGAAGCGCTGGTCGATGCCCTCGTAGCGGCCGCACAGCAGGATCGGCGCCGGCGCCGGCCGACCAGCTCGCGCACCGGCCGTGGTCGCAGCGCGCCGGCCGGTCGGCGTGAACGTGCACCAGCGGCGCCGGCAGCGCCGCCGCGCGCCGCGCGCGCATCGCGGCCAGCGCGCGCTCCAGCGGCTCGGCCAGCATCACCATGCCGGGGCCGCCGCCGTAGGGGCCGGTCGTCGACGCGCCGGTAGTTGCCGTCGGCGAAGTCGCGCAGCGGTTCCACAGGCGCGACGTCGACCTGCTTCGATCTCGAACGCGCGCCGGCGTCACGCCCTGCGTCAGGAGCGGGCGCGAACAGCTCCGGGAAACAGCGTGATGACGTCGAAGCGCATGGGCGCGACGGCCGATCAGTAGTCAGGCCCCAGTCGACGGTGATGCGGCGCGCCGCGCAGGTCGACGCTCGTCGACATAGGCCGCGACGAACGGGATCAGCCGCTCGCTCGGCGCGCTCTGCCGTCCGCCTCGGGGCGACGCGCAGCACGCGTCTGCGGACCGGTGTCGATCAGGCCGGCACCGCGCCGAGCGCGCACGCCCTCGCGGTTGACGACCGCCAGGCCGATCAGGTCGACCCAGTAGATACTCGTCCGTCGCCGGCCGTCGGGAAGCTGGAGCGCGGCGACGAAGATCGCGCGCGCCGCGCAGCGCCTCGGCGGCGTTGCGGTCGGCCACGTCCTGCGGCGCGGCGCCACGACGCACGTCGCCGTGCTCCTTGGCCTCGCGTGATCGCAGCAGCGGCGGCGTCGCCGCCGCCACCGGTGCGCGGCGGCCGTGCCTCGGGCGGCCTGCAGGAACCAGCGCGCGCGAGGAGAACAGCGCCTGCGGGTCGGCGCGTAAGGGCTGGACCTTGAACCAGCCCTTGATGCCCCAGGCGTCGACGATGCGGCCGACCTCGATCGCGTCGTCGGGCCAAGTCGGCGGTCGTCTCGGGCAGCGGGCCGGACGCCGCTGCCGGCCACGACGCTCAGGCCGGGCCGCGGCTCGGGCGCGGCGGCCTTGGCCTGCGCGACCAGGCGCTCGACCGTCGGCGACAGCTGGGCGCCGATGCCGGCCCAGTAGGTCGACGCGGTCGAGCGCCACGCGCAGCGGCTGCTCGCCGCCGGCGGCGACCGGGTTGTAGAAACCCACGCGCTCGATGAAGCGGCCGTCGCGGCGAATGCGCGAGTCGGCGACGACGATGTTGAAGAAGGGAGCGCTTCTTGGCGCCACCGCGCGACGATGACGCAGTCCGAGATGCACGACCATGACTGTTCAGGCGAGTAGTCGCACGCGTCGCGAGCATTCGCCGACCGGGTTCCTCGGTGCCGTGATACGCCGCACGGCCGCCACCGAAACCGCGCATTATAAACTCCCAGCCTGCACGCAAGGATCCCGCCATGCGCCGCTCCGCTGCTGATCCGCCCGCAGCACCGCCGCCGATCTCGCCCGCCATCACCGCCGATCTACGCCTGGAACGTGCTGCAACGGCACCGGCACGTTCGAGCTCGACGCGCCTGACCAGGCCGAGATGGCGCGCCGCCGCGACGACGTGCTCGCCAAGGGCCTGCCATGGCTCGTCGTCGAGCGCGACGGCGCGTGCTGCGGCTACGCCTACGCCAACCAGTTCCGCCCGCGCCGGCGCTACCGCTTCTGCCTCGAAGACTCGATCTACCTCGCCGCCGACGCGCACGGGCCAGGGCCTCGGCACGCCTGCTGCTGGCCGAGCTGCTGGCGCAGCTGCGAGGCGCCGGGCGCGCGCCAGATGCTCGCGGTGATCGGCGACTCGGCCAACGCTCGGCTCGATCGGCGTGCACCGCGCGCTCGGCTTCGAGCACATCGGGCGTGATCGCAGGCGGCCGGCTGGAAGTTCGATCGCTGGCTCGACGTCGTCGTCATGCAGCACAGCGCTGGGCTCGGCGCCGCGCGACGGCGCAGCCCGCCTGACGCACGCCGCGTCCGGTCGAGACCGTCGCGACCTGGATCGCTGCTCATCGGCGGCAGCCTTCGGCCTGCACCGCTTCTACCTGCACGGCTCTGCGCGACCCTGGGGCTGGCTGCATCCCTGGCCGACGCTCGCTCGGCTGTCACGGCGTCGCAGCGCATGCGCAGCTCGGTGTCGACGACCGCTTGCGCTGGCGTGCTGGTTCCGCTGCTCGGCGCTGACGCTCGGCGGCGACGATGCTGCACGGCGATCGTCTACGGCCTGACGCCACGACGAGCAGCTGGGACGCACGCTTCAACCCGCAGGCGCGCCGGCGCACCGCGACCGGCTGGCGCGCGATGATCGGCGTCATCGTCGCGCTGGCGCATGGCGCGCCGGTGCGCTGATGGCGACGATCGCGTTCAGCGCGCAGCGCTACTTCGGAAGGTCGACGCGCCGCGATCGGCAGAGGCGAGCAGGCATGAAGCCAGGCTGATCGCAGTAGAAGATCGCCGGCGACGAGCGCCGACGCCGGGATCGTGAAGATCCAGGCCCAGACGATGTTGCCGGCCACGCCCCAGCGCACCGCCGAGGCGCGCCGCGCCGAGCCGACGCCGACGATCGCGCCGGTGATCGTGTGCGTGGTCGACACCGGAATGCCGAGCGCGGTGGCGAGGAACAGCGTGATCGCGCCGCCGGTCTCGGCGCAGAAGCCGCCGACCGGCTTCAGCTTGGTGATCCTCTGGCCCATCGTCTTGACGATGCGCCAGCCGCCGAACATCGTGCCCAGGCCGATCGCGACGTAGCAGCACCAGATCACCCAGGCCGGCGGCGACGCGTCGTCGGCCGCCAGCGTAGCCGGCGGCGATCAGCAGCATCCAGATGATGCCGATCGTCTTCTGCGCGTCGTTGCCGCCGTGGCCCGAGGCTGTAGAGCGCCGGCCGAGACGAGCTGCAGGCGGCGGAACCAGGTTGTCGACGCCGCGAGCGGCGAGCGCGCCGGAAGATCCATGCGCGACCAGCACCATCAGCAGCGCGCCGAGCAGGAAGCCGAGCAGCGGCGACGAGGAAGATGAACGACCACCGTCTTCCAGATGCCGCGCGCGCGATCAGCGCGCCGGTGCCGGCCTTGGCGATCACCGCGCCGACGATGCCGCCGATCAGCGCGTGCGACGAGCTCGACGGGATGCCGTACCACCAGGTGACGACGTTCCAGGCGATCGCGCCGATCAGCGCGCCGAACACGACGTGGTGATCGACGACGCCCGGGCTCGACGATGCCCTTGCCGACCGTCGCCGCGACGCTCAGGTGGAAGACGAAGATCGCGACGACGTTGAAGAACGCCGCGAAGACGACCGCCTGCTGCGGCTTGCAGCACGCCGGTCGAGACGACGGTGGCGATCGAGTTCGCCGCGTCGTGGAAGCCGTTCATGAAGTCGAAGCGCGACCGCCAGCGCGACCAGCAGCGACGACGACGCCAGAGCGGATCTCGGACGTGCCATGCAGCCGGCGGATCAGGAGTTCTCGAGGACGACGCCCTCGATCAGGTTGGCGACGTCCTCGCAGCGGTCGGAGATCGACTCCGAGCAGCTCGTAGATCGCGCTTCAGCTTGATCAGCTCGCGCACGTCCGGTCTCCTCGCGGAACAGGCTTGCGACATCGCCGAGCGCATGCACGCGGTCGGCGTCGGACTCGAGGCGGTCGATCTCCTCGCAGGTCTTGAGCGCCGCCTCGGCCGTCGTCGGGCTCGCTGATCTTGGGCAGCAGCGAGACCGCGTGCTGCACGCGCTCGCAGCACTTCGCGCTCAGGTCGCCGAGGCGCAGGATGTCGTCGGTCATCGCCTGCACGTCGTAGAGCGACATCGTCTCGGTCGCGTCCTGCAGCAGGTCGAGGATGTCGTCCATCGCGTTGATCAGGCCGTGGATCTGCTCGCGGTCGATCGGCGTGATGAAGGTCTTGTGCAGCAGCCGGTTCACCTCGGCCGTGATGCTGGTCGGCCTGGCGCTCGGCGTTGCCGACCTCGTTAGCGTGCTTGTCGCGCAGCTGCGGGTCGGCGTAGTTCTGGATCAGCCGGATGAAGGCGCGCGCGCCTCGGCGATGTAGGTCGCCGTGCTGGTTGAACAGCTCGAAGAAGTTCGCCTTCAGCGCGGCAGCAGCTTGCCGAACAGCATCTTGTCTCTTCTCTCGGACAGGCGCAAGATAATGAAGTGTACGACGCTCACAAACGGCAGGCCCGGCAGCCGCACGCGCGCCTTCCGCGACACAGCCGCTCCGCCCGCACCAGGGCGAGGACCATCGATGGCAGACAGACCAGGCAGCGCGACGCGACGGCGCGCGGCCGACGCTGCGGTGCTGACGCGTGCGCGAGCTCGAGTGCCGGCGCGGCGATCGGCGTCCTGTTCGCGCCGACCAGCTTCGTCGTCGCCGCCGGGGCGATCGTCTCTGGATCCGCGGCGCCAGCGGCCAGGAGCAGAGACGAGCCTGCTGCGCACGCTGGCCGGCCTGTCGGCGCCGGCCGCGCGAGCAAACTCGCCTGGGCGCGGCGCGCCGCGCGCTCGCGCCGCGGCCGCTCTACCTCGCCCACGCCAACGCCCTCAAGGACGACCTGCACCGTCGGCGAGTCGCTCCGCTTCCTGCTCCATCTCGCACGGCAGCCGCGTCGACGGCCGGCGACGTCGACGCGGCGCTCGAGCGCTTCGGCCTGGCAAGCCGCAGCGACGCCTTCGTGCGCTGCACGCTCTCGCAGGGGCCAGCGCCGGCGCGTCGCCCTGGCGCGCCTGGCGCGCGCAGCGCGAGCTGCTGCCGTGGCTGCTCGACGAGCCGTTCGACGCCCTCGACGCCGCCGGCGTCGAGCTGCTCGCCGCGCTGCATCGCCGAGCACGCGCGGCGCGGCGGCAGCGTCGTCCTGACCAGCCATCTGGCGCTGCCGATCGACGACCCGGCGCCGGTCGATCGTCCAGCTGCGACGAGCCCGCCCTTGCATGAGCAGGCAGCGTTTCCCGCCGTGCTGCGTCGCGCGCGACCTGCGCGCTGGCGGCGCGACGCCGCATCGACGCGTCGCTGCCGCATCGCCTTCTTCACCGTCGCGGTGAGCCTGTTTCCGCTCGGCGTCGGCCCGGAGCCGCAGATGCTGCGCCAGATCGCGCCCGGCGTCGTCTGGGTGTGCGCGCTGCTCGCGGCGATGCTGTCGGTGACCCAGCTCTACGCCGCCGACCACGCCGACGGCTCGCTCGAGCAGATGCTGCTCGTGCCCGGCGCGCGGATCGCCGATCGTCGTCGCCAAGGCGGTCGTCGCACTGGCTCCTGACCGGCCTGCCGCTGGTCGTCGCGCGCGCCGGTGTTCGGCCTGCTGTTCGACATGGCGCCGGCGGCGATCGCGCGCGCTGGTCGCGAGCCTCGTCCTCGGCACGCCGGTGCTGAGCCTGCTCGGCGGCCTGGGCGCGCGCGCTCACGCTCGGCCTGCGCAGCGGCGCCGTGCTGCTGATCCTGATCATCGTCCCGCTCTGCATTCCGGCGCTGATCTTCGGTGCCGGCGCGGTCGGCGGCGGTCGAATGCCGGGCTGTCGGCGCGCGGGCACTATTCGCTCCTCGGCGCGCTGCTTGATCTTCACCGCGCTGCTGGCGCCGGTCGGCGACCGCGGCGGCGCTGCGCATCGCCACCGAGTGACTGGCAACGATCGACCGTGAGCACGACGCTGCGCTGTACTTCCGCTTCGCCTCGCCGGCCGCGCTTCTATCCGCTCGCCGGCGAGCTCATCGCCCTGGTTCGCGGCCGTCGCCGCGGTGCTCGCCGCGATCGGCCTCTACCTCGGCATCGCTGCGTCGCGCCCACCGACGCGACCAGGGCGACGCCTACCGGATCATCTTCATCCACGTGCCCGCGGCGTGGATGTCGATGCTGCTCTACGTCGTGATGGCGTTCTGGGCGGCGATCGGCTGGGCCTTCAACGCGCGGCTGGCGTCGATCGTCGCGCGCGCGATCGCGCCGACCGGGGCGATGTTCACCTTCCTCGCGCTGTGGACCGGCGCCCTCTGGGGCAAGCCGACCTGGGGCACCTGGTGGGTCTGGGACGCGCGCCTGACCTCGGAGCTGATCCTGCTCTTCCTCTACGTCGGCTACATCGCGCTGGTCTCGGCGATCGACGACCCGCGCCGCGCCGATCGGCGCCGGCGCGCTGCTCGCCATCGTCGGCGGCGTCAACGTGCCGATCATCTACTTCTCGGTGCATCTGGTGGAACACGCTGCACCAGGGCGCGAGCATCAGCGTCACCGCCGCGCCCAAGATGGCGAGCGTGATGCTGCTGGCGATGCTGCTGATGACGCTCGGCGTTCTGGGCCTACGCGTTCGCGGTCATCTTCGTGCGCGCCAGGGCCATCGCGCTGGAGCGCGACAATCGACGCGGCGTGGGCGAGCGACGCCGTCGCACGCCGCACCGTGCCGACCAGGAGCGACGCCGTGAACTGGAACAGCGCCGAGCGAGTTCTTCGCCATGGGCGGCTACGCGACTCTACGTCTGGGGCGCCTACGCGCGTCACGCTCGCCGTGCATGGCGCTCGAGCCGGTGCTGGTCGCGCCTGCGCCATCGGCGCGCCCGGCGCGCGCTCGCGCCGGAGGCCGGGCGATGAAGCCGCGCCAGAAGCGCCTCGCCATCGCCGCCGGCATCGTCTGCGCAGTCGGCGTCGCCGCCGCGCTGGTGCTCGAACGCGTTCCAGAGCAACCTCGTCTTCTTCTACTCGCCGTCGCAGGTCGCGGCGCACGAGGCGCCGAGCGCGCGCACGTTCCGGCTCGGCGGCCTGGTCGAAGAAGGGCACGCTCAAGCGCGACGGCATCAAGGCGAGCTTCGTCGTCACCGACACCGCGCAAGTCGATCCTGGTGCGCTACGAGGGCATCCTTCCCGACCTGTTCAAGGAGGGCAAGGGCGTCGTCGCCCAGGGCCAGCTGCGAGGGCGGCGTGTTCGTCGCCCGCGAGGTGCTCGCCAAGCACGACGAGAACTACATGCCGCCCGAAGCCGCCGAGGCGCTGAAGCAGGCGCAGCAGGGCAACCCAAGCTCGCCGAGTCGATGATCCGGCCGCCACGAATGACGCGCTCGCGACGGAGCGCCGATGATTCCCGAGCTCGGCCACTTCGCGCTCTGGATCGCGCTCGGCGTCGCCGCTCGTCCTCGGCGTCATGCCGATGCTCGGCGCGGCGCGCGGTCGCGCCGACTGGATGGCGCTGGCGCGCCCGTCGGCGCAGGCTGCTGTTCGTGCTGGTCGCGTTCGCGCTTCGTCTGCCTCGACGCTGAGCTTCGTCGGCAACGACTTCTCGGTGCTCTACGTCGCGACCAACTCGAACCGCACGCTGCCGCTGCACTACCGGATCGCCGCCGTCGTGGGGCGGCCACGAAGGCTCGATCCTGCTCTGGCTGCTGATGCTGACGTTCGTGGACGCTCGCCGTCGCGCACCTTCAGCCGCCACCTGCCCGCGCAAGGTCGCGGCGCGCATCCTCGCCGTCATGGGCCTCGCTCAGCGTCGGCTTCCTGCTGTTCCTGCTCGCGACCTCGAACCCGTTCGACCGCCTCTTCCCGGCTGCGCGCCGAGGGGCGCGACCTGAACCCGCTGCTGCAGGACCCGGGCATGGTGATCCACCCGCCGATGCTCTACATGGGCTACGTCGGCTTCTCGGTCGCGTTCTCGTTCGCGGTCGCGGCGCTGATCGGCGGCAACCTCGACGCGACCTGGGCGCGCTGGACGCGGCCGTGGACGACCGCGGCCTGGATCTTCCTCACCATCGGCATCGCGCTCGGCAGCGCCTGGGCCTACTACGAGCTCGGCTGGGGCGGCTGGTGGTTCTGGGACCCGGTCGAGAACGCCTCGTTCATGCCGTGGCTGGTCGCGCACCGCGCTGATCCATTCGCTCGCCGTCACCGAGAAGCGCGACAGCTTCAAGAACTGGACCGTGCTGCTCGCGATCCTCGCCTTCTCGCTCTCGCTGCTCGGCACCTTCCTGGTCCGCTCGGGCGTGCTCTCGTCGGTGCACGCGTTCGCGACCGACCCGACGCCGCGGCCTCTTCATCCTCGCCTTCCTGGTCATCGGTCATCGGCGCGTCGCTCGCGCTCTACGCCTGGCGCGCGACCGAGCGTCGGCCTCGGCGCGCGCTTCGCCCTGCTCTCGCGCGAGACGCTGCTGCTCGTCCAACAACGTGCTGCTCGTCGTCGCCTGCGGCGCGGTCCTGCTCGGCACGCTCTACCCGCTCGCGCTCGACGCGCATGAACCTCGGCAAGATCTCGGTCGGGCCGCCCTACTTCGACACGCGTGTTCGTGCCGCTCCTGACGCCGCTCGTCTTCCTGATGGGCGTCGGCCCGATGGCGCGCTGGAAGGAGGCCGCGCTGCCCGATCTCGCGGCGCGGCTGCAAGTGGGCGGCGGGCAGCGCCGGTCGTCGCGACGCTCGCTCGTCGCCTGTGGTCAAGGGCGGCGTCGGCATCGTCGCCGCGACCGGATTGCTGATGGCGTTCTGGATCGTCGCCTCGGTCGCCACCGACCTCGTCGAGCGGCTGCGCCCGGCGGCGGCGTGCGCGCGAGCATCGCTGCACCGCGCGCGCCAGATCCCGCGCGCGATGGTCGGCATGATGGTCGCGCACGTCGGCGTCGCCGTCTTCATCCTCGGCGTGACGCTGGTGCAGCACCGGCGAGGTCGAGCGCGACGTGCAGATGGGCCTCGGGCGACACGACGACGATCGGCGGCATCGTCTTCACCTTCCGCGGCGCGCAGCGACGTGCGCGGGCCCGAACTACCGCGCCGCGCAGGGCGAGATCGAGGTCACGCGACGGCGGCCGGACGGTCGTCACGCTGCGCCCCGAGAAGCGCTTCTATCCGGCGTCGCAATCGACCATGACCGAGGCGGCGATCGACGCCGGCTTGACGCGCGACCTCTACGTCTCGCTCGGCGAGCCGGTCGGCAGCCGGCCTGGATCGTGCGCGTCTACGTCAAGCCGTTCGTCGACTGGATCTGGGGCGGCTGCCTCGTCATGGCGCTCGGCGGCCTGCTCGCCGCGACCGACCGCCGCTACCGCGCCCGCGTCCGCAGGCAGCGAGCCGCGCGTCGCGTACGCGGCGGCGACCGCATGAAGCGACTCTGGTTCCTGATCCCGCTGGCGGCGTTCTTCGCGCTCGCCGTCGTCCTCGCGCGTCGGCCTGAAGCGCGACCCGCGCGAGGTGCCGTCGCCGCTGATCGACAAGCCGGCGCCGAAGTTCGCGCTCGCCCGGCTCGACGACGCGAGCCAAGACCGTTCGCCTCGACGACCTGCAAGCGGCAAGGCGTTCATCCTCAACGTCTGGGCCTCGTGGTGCGTCGCCTGCCGCGAGGAGCATCCGGTGCTGCTCGAGTTCGCGAAGAAGCGCATGGTGCCGATCTACGGCCTCAACTACAAGGACACGCGCGCCGGACGCCGGCGCGCTGGCTGGCGCGCTTCGGCAACCCGTACGACGCTTCGTTCTTCGACGAGGACGGCCGCGTCGGCATCGACTTCGGCGTCTACGGCGTGCCCGAGACCTTCGTCATCGACAGCAACGGCGTGATCCGCATGAAGCACATCGGCCCGCTCACGCCCGAGGTGCTTCGCGAACAAGATCGAGCCGCTGCTGAAGAAGCTCGATGCCTAGGCTGGCCGATCGTTGCGCTCGTCGTGCAGCCGTGGCTCGCGTCGCCATCGCTGCCCGCGTCGCCGTCGCGCAAGGAAGCGCCACCCGAGGCCGCCGATCCGGCGCTCGAGGCGCGCATGGTGCGCATCACCTCCGAGCTGCGCTGCCTGGTCTGCCAGAACCAGACGCATCGCCGACTCGAACGCGGCGCTCGCCGTCGACCTGCGGCGCGAGGCGCGCGCGCTGCTGAAGCAGGGCAAGAGCGACGCCGAGGTCGTCGACTACATGACGGCGCGCTACGGCGACTTCGTCCTCTACCGGCCGCCGCTGCAGCGCGACGACGCTGCTGCTCTGGTTCGGGCCGGCGGCTGATGCTCGCGCGGCGGCGGCGCGGTGCTCGTCGCCGGTCGCTGCGCCGGCGCAGCCAGCATGGCGGCCGACGCGTTCGATCCGGCGACGATGGCGACGAGGCCGGCTCGACAAGGCGCGTCCACCGCCGAGCGCCCGGTCGCGTCCGACGATGGCCGAGCACGACGCTCTCGCCGCCGCGCGCCGCTCGCTGCGGCTGAAGGCCGGCACGACGCCGGAAGCTCGACGCGCGGCGCTACGACGAAGGCGGCGCGCGATCGAGCGCGCAGATCGGCGAGCGGCTGCTCGCCGGCGACGACGGCGCGCGCGCGTCCGTCGCGTGCGCCTGGTCGGCGCTGCTGGTCGCTCGCCGTGCTCGCCGTCGCCGTCGCTCGGCTACTGGCAGACCGGCTCGCCGCTCGCTCGCCCGCGCCGGCCTGGCGGCAGCGTCGCGTCTGCCGAGGCGCAGCGGCCGCGTCCGGCGCCAGCGGCGCAGAGCGCGACTGCAGCAGATCGAGGCGATGGTCGACCAGCTCGCCGCGCGGCTGAAGCAGCAGCCCGACGACGCGCAGGGCTGGACCATGCTGGCGCGCTCGTACACCGTCCTCGGCCGCTTCGACGAGGCGCTGCCGGCGTACCGCGCGCGCCGACCGAGCTGGCGCCGAACAACGCCGACGCTCCTCGCCGACTACGCCGACGCCGTCGCCGCGACCAAGGGCAGCGCAACAACGCCGCAGTCGATCGCGCTGATCGAGCGCGCGCTGAACGCTCGACCCGAAGCACCTCGAAGGCGCTCGCGCTCGCCGGCACCGTCGCCTACGACCGCGGCGACTTACGCCGACGCGATCGCGCGACTGGCAGAAGATCGCCGACCAGCTGCCGCCCGACAGCGAGCTCGCGCAGCAGGTGCAGGCGAGCATCGCCGAGCGCGCGCGCGGCACAGCACGGCGCGCGCAACCGCACGCGGCGCCGGCGGCTGACCGCCGCCGACGCCAGGACCGCCGCGGCGCGGCGCGCCGCAGGCAGCACGCCGCGAGCCGCGCGCCGGCACCAGCGTCAGCGGCACGGTCACGCTCGACCGGCGCTCGCGCGCGCAGGCTGCGCCGGGCGACACGGTGTTCGTGTTCGCGCCGCCCGCGTCCGGCGGCCGCATGCCGCTCGCCGTGCGCCGCGCGCAAGGTCGCCGGACCTGCCGCTCACGTTCACGCTCGACGACAGCATGGCGATGGCGCCCGGCATGACGCTGTCGAGCGCGACGCAGCTGACGGTCGAGCGCGCGCATCAGCAAGAGCGGCAACGCGATCGCCGCAGCCCGGCGACCTCGCCGGCGAGATCCGCCGGCGTGGCGCCGGGCGCGAGCGGCATCGCGATCCGAGATCGGCAGCGTCGTCGCCAAGCCGTAGGCGCGGTCGCGCGCCGGGCAGCGCGAGCGACCGAGGCGACGACCCGTCAGCCGAAGCTCGCTTCGCCGGTCGGCGACCAGGACGCCGCGCCGTCCGTCGAAACGCTCGAGCGCGATCGCACCAGCATCGTCGAGGTCGCCGTCGCGCTCGACCGGATGGAAGCGCTCGGTGTCGACGGCGAGCACCGGCGCGCCGGCGCTACGACGCGAAGTACTCGGCGTAGGCATCGCACAGGCGCTGCCAGGTAGGCGAGGTCGATGCCGCGCTTCCATCGCCACGCCGCGGCGCCGCACGCGCGCGAGCAGCGTCGGCGCGCGAGCGCCTGCGAGCCAGAACGACGAGGTCGGGCTCGCCGTAGCTGCGCCGCGATCGGCTGCGTGCATCTGCGCGTAGAGCCGGTACTCCGTCGTCGCTCAGGTTGAGCTTGCGCGAAGATCGCGTCCTTGGCGAACATGAAGTCGCTGACGACCGTGCTGCGCGAACATCGCTCGGCTGGGCGAGCGCGCTGCACCTGGCGCTGCGCGCTGGAACAGGAAGAACAGCTGGGTCTGGAACGCGTAGCCCGTCATGGTCGTCGTAGAAGCGGCCGAGGAACGGGTTCTCGGCCGGCTGCTCGAGCATCAGCTCGGCGCCGATCGCGCCCGGCGAGCAGCCGCGCGAGCGTGCGTCTTGCCGGCGCCGATCGCGCCCTCGATGGCGATGTGGCGATAGCGCGCGAGGCGACGCTCGGAGGTCATCGCTTCAGTTTAGCGATGCGCTGCGCCGCGACGGCGCCGACTCAGGTCGCCGACGCGCACCGTGCGCCGGGATGACGAGCGTCGGCGCGATCTCGGCCAGCGGAACGAGAACAGAATGCACGCTGGTGCAGGCGCGGATGCGGCAGCGTGAGCTCGGCGCTGTCGAGCCGAACCGTCGCCGTAGAGCAGCAGGTCGAGGTCGAGCGTGCGCGGCGCGTTGGCGAATGGACGTTCGCGGCGCCCTGAGCGCGTCTCGATCGCCTGCAGCGCGCGCAGCAGCGCGAGCGGCGCGAGCGCGGTGCGCAGCTGCGCGACCGCGTTCAGGTAGTCGCCGCCGGACGCATCGAGCGGCGCCGACTGCGTAGTAGAGCCGAGCGCGCGACCAGCGTCGTCGCCGGCAGCGCGGCGATCGCAGCGAGCGCGGCGCTCGAGCGCGGCGACCCGGTCGCCGAGGTTCGAGCCGAGGCCGACGAAGGCATCGCGCGCGCGTCGCGCCGGGCCGGCGTGACCATCGCAGGTCAGCTCGACGAGCCGGCCGGCCGCTCGGCTTGCTGGCCGGCGCGGCGTCGCCGGCGCTTGCGCGGCGCCGCGGCATCGGGCGCGCCGCCGGCGTCGCTCGTTCGCACCGGCGCGTCGTCGGCGTCGCTGCCGGCATCGAACGTTCGCGCGCGCTCGCCGGCGTGGTCGCGTCGCCCGCATCGCGCGGCGACGCGCGCGTCGACGCCTGACGCGGCGCGGCCGCGCTGCTCGCGCACGCCGTCGAGCATGTCGCGGCGCTCGTCGTCGCTCGCCTGGCAGCAGCGCCTCCCACCACGCGGCGAGCTCGGGTCGGCCTCGCCGACCTCGCCGCGCAGGCGCAGGAAATCGAGGCCGGCGCGAAAGCGCGGCTGCTCGAGCAGCGCCAGCGCGGAGTGGCTCGCGCGCCGCTCGAAGCGCGGCTGCAGCATCCAGATCTCGCGCATGTCGACGGCCAGCTTGCCGCGCCCGGAGATGTCGCCGATGCGCGCGTCGAACGCGGCGTCGATCGCCTGCCTGCAGCGCCGGGAACGGCGACTCGCCTGCGCCTCGGCGCCGCTGCCAGCCGTCCTGCACGTCGTGCCAGAGCATGGCCGCGAGCATGAAGCTCGGCGCCACCGGCTTGCCTTCGGCGACGCGGCGCGTCGGTGTCGGCGAGCGCGAGGCGGACGAACTTCTCGCGCCCGTCGTGGCGCTGCGCCTCGTCGAGCGCGACGTCGAGCACCGGGAACACGCCGCGGTGCAGGCCGAGCTTCTTCAGCTCGACGATCGACGCCAGCGCATGGCCGGTCTGCAGCAGCTTGATCATCTCGTCGAAGGTGCGCGACTGCGGCACGTTGTCGAGCAGCGCCGCCATCTCCGCTGATCGGCGCGCGCGTCTTGGCCTCGATCTCGAAGCCGAGCTTGGCGGCGAAGCGCACGGCGCGGATGATGCGCACCGGGTCCTCGCGATAGCGCGCGACCGGGTCGCCGATCATGCGCAGCAGCTTCTTCTTCGCGTCCTTGATGCCGCCGTGGTAGTCGACGACGATCTCGCGTCACCGGGTCGTAGTACATCGCGTTGACGGTGAAGTCGCGCCGCGCGCGCGTCCTCGACCTGCGGGCCCCAGACGTTGTCGCGCAGGACGCGGCCCTCGGCGTCGACGACGTGGCTCTTGTCGACCAGGTCCTTGCGCGAGGTCTTCTCGTTGCCGCTCACCTGCTCGGCGTCGGCGGCGTCGAGCATCGCGCGGAAGGTCGAGACCTCGATCACTTCCGAGAGGCCTCGGTCCTGGCGGCCGCGGCCGAAGACGACGTGGACGATGCGAAAGCGCCGGCCGATGATGAAGGCGCGCCGGAACAGCGACTTCACCTGCTCGGGCGTGGCGTTGGTCGCGACGTCGAAGTCCTTCGGGCGCAGCCCGACCAGCAGGTCGCGCACCGCGCCGCCGACGATGTAGGCCTCGTAGCCGGCGTCGGCGAGCGTCGAGACGACCTTGACCGCGCGCTCGTCGACCAGCGCCGGGTCGATGCCGTGCTCCGCCTTCGGCACCTCGACGCGCTTGCCGCGCGACCGCGCTGCGCGCGTCGTCGGCCGACTTGCCGAGCAGCTTGTAGATGAACTTCTTGATCATGCGAACAGGTTCAGGATGCGCCAGCCGCGCTCGCGCGCGATCGCCGCGAGCTCGGGCGACGGGTTGGTCGGCCACCGGGTCGGTCGCCTGCTCGAGCAGCGCGCAGGTCGTTGAGCGAGTCGCTGTAGACGCTGATCCGCTCGAAGTCGCGCCAGCCGGCGCCGCTCGCCGCCAGCCATTGTCCGACACGCGCGACCTTGCCTTCGCGAAACGCCGGACGCCGTCGATCCGGCCGGTGGCGGTGCCGTCGGCGTCGCGCTCGAGGCGGGTCGCGATCAGGGTCGTCGATGGCGAACGCGGCGGCGATCGGCGCGGTGACGAAGTCGTTGGTCGAGGTGACGAGCGCGAGCCGGTCGCCGCGCGCGCGGTGCGCTCGACCAGCGCCGCGCGCCGCGGCCTGAGCGCCGGCGCGATCACCTCGCGCATGAAGCGCGCGTGCGCCTGCGCGAGCTCGACGGCGCTCGCGCGCGCGCAGCGGCGCGGTCGGCGAAGGCGATGTAGGCGTCGATGTCGAGCCGGCCGGCGTGGTAGTCGCGCGTAGAACGCGTCGTTGCCGGCGCGGAACGCGCCGCGTCGACCCAGCCGAGCGCGATCATGAACTCGCCCCAGGCGTGGTCGGAGTCGATCGGCAGCAGCGTCAGGTCGAGGTCGAACAGAGCAGAGATTCAGCCCGGCGTCGCGCTCCCTCTTCAGCCAGCATCTGCTTCAGCAGCGGCACCGTGATCGCGCGCTTGTTGCGCGAGCGAGAACTCGTCGAGCCGGTCGAGCTGCGCCATCAGGTGCTTGAGGTCGCGCGCGAAGCGCGTCAGCAGGTAGTCCATGACCTCGTCGGAGAGGAAGGTGCCGCGCCGGTCGGCCTCGCGGCGCAGCGCGGCGCGCACCTCGGCTCTCGCCGAGCGGCGCGAGCGCGAACACGTGGCCCCAGCCGAGGCGGCGTGCGCAGGTCCTCGCGCACCGGCAGGTCGACCGGCGGGAGCGCTGCCGGCGGCGATCGACGCCGGCGCCGCGGTCGGTCGCCTCGACGAAGAGCGCGAACGCCGCCTGCTGCTGCGCGCGCGTCGAAGGCGTGCGCGTCGTCGATGACGAGCCAGTCGCGCTCGCCGGCGCGCTCCACGGCGCCGGCGTCGCCGCCGAGAACCAGGCCGCCTGCCGGCCGTGCGCGCGGCACGTCTCGACGAGCGCGTGCAGCAGGTGCGTCTTGCCGCTGCCTGTCGGGCCCCAGAGATAGACCGGCGGCGCGCCCGGCGCGAGCGCGAGCAGGTGCGGCGAGCGCGCCGCCGTTGGCGCCGGGCAGGAAGTTCTCGAAGGTCTGCGCCGGCTCCGGCCCGATCGCGAGCGGGATCTGCTTCATCCGGCCCGTTCATCCCGTGTAGAGGCTGCTCTGCGTGTAGCTCGCGCGCAGCCGCGCCGCCGCGACCGCGATCAGCGCGCTCACCGGCAACGCGATCAGGACGCCGACGAAGCCGAACAGGTGGCCGAACGCGAACAGCGCGAAGATGACCGTGAGCGGGCTCATGCCGATGCGCTGGCCGACCATCTTCGGCGTCAGGAACAGGCCCTCGACGATCTGGCCGATGCCGTAGACGACGAACACCGCGATCGGCCCGTACCAGCCGGTGAACTGGAGCGCGCCGGCGAGCAGCGCGAGCAGCAGGCCGATGCCGAAGCCGACATAGGGAACGAAGATCGCCAGGCCGGTGAAGACGCCGACCGGCACCGCCAGCTCGAAGCCGAACAGGGCCAGGCCGACGCTGTAGAACGCCGCCATCATGAGCATCGACCAGCAGCTGGCCGCGCAGGTACTGGCCGAGCACGGCTGTCGCAGTCGTTGGTGAACGCGGCGACGTCGCGCGCGCAGGCGCGGCGGCACCAGCGCGATCGCGCGCTGGCACGTAGAACGGCCAGTCGATGAGCAGGTAGAACAGCACGACCGGCACCAGGATCACGTAGCCGACGACGGTGACGAGGATGCTGCCGCCGATGCGCGCCGAGACCAGCGCCGCGGCGATGCCGTCGTCCCAGTTGGCGTCGAGGTACTTGATGCAGGATCGCGCGCAGGTTGGAGCCGTCGAGCGAGACGTTGATCCCCATCTGCGCCAGCCAGGGCGTGACGCGCTGGTTGATTCGGCTCGACCAGCAGCGGCAGCTGCTCGTTGCAGGAGCGGCAGCTCCTTCGACAGGATCGGCACCGATCAGCAGCATCAGCGCGGCGACGGCGAGCAGCGTCGCGATCTCGACCAGCATCACGGCGATGACGCGCGGCACGCGCCGCGCCGGCGAGCTGCTCGACCGCGCGGATGGAGCGCGTAGGCGAGGACCGCGCCGATCGCGAACGGCGTCAGCACCGGCCCGAGCAGCCAGATCGAAGCACCGGCCGCGACGGCCGCGAGCACCGCCCAGTTGACGGTGCGCCGCTGCGCCGACGTCAGGCGCATCGCGGGGCGCCGGGGACAGAGCGCGCCGTGCGGTCAATGCAGGCGCGACGGATCGCCGTGGCCGAGCTCGAGCAGCCGCTCGTGCGATGGCCGAAGCGGTCGCCGGCGTGCGGGACGTGCTCGAGGTAGGCCGACAGGTCGGCCACCGCCGATCTTGACCGCGCCGAGCTGGGCGGCGGCGAGGCCGCGGTCGCGCCGCTCCTCCCACGCCTCGGGCAGGAGGATGACGAGTCGCTGCTGCACCGCGAGCAGGCGCGGCCCAGTCGTCGGCGCTGCGGTGGATCTCCTTCAGGTTGCGCAGCATGCGGGCGATGATCTCGCGCGGCGTCGCCGGCTGCAGGAACAGCGCCGAGCGGCACCGGCGACGACGCCGGGCAGGCCTGGCGGCGCCGGTACGGGCACGAGCAGCGCCGTCGAGCGCCTCGCGCGACATCGACTGGCCGGTGAACGGATCGATCACCACCTCGCCCTGCGGCATGCGCAGCTTGACCAGGAAGTGGCCGGGGAACGAGACGCCGCTCGCGCGTGCAGGCCGACCTGCGCCGGCGATCTCGACGTAGAGCACGGCGAGCGTGATCGGGATGCCGCGCCGCGTCTGCAGCACGCAAGTGCAGGTAGCTGTTGCTGCGCGTCGTAGTAGTCGTTGACGTTGCCGGCGAAGCCGAGCTCCTGGAAGAAGTAGCGGTTCAGCAGGCGCAGCCGCTGCATCGGCGCGGCGTCGGCCGGCGATGCGCGCCTTCAGGCGCGCCGGCCAGCGCGTCGATCTCGGCGAGCACGCGCCTGGCAATCGAGCGCGGGGTAGTCGTCGTGGGCGATCGGCGATCGCGGCTTCGAGCGACCGAAAGGCTCGCGTCGTCGGCGACGAGCGAGGCGAAATACTCCGAGCGCGGTCGGCGCGTGCAGAGCAGCAGGGACTCGGTCATCGGCAGCAAGTTTAGAGCCTCTGCCGGCGGCGCATGGCGCGCACCGCGCGCCTCATGCGCGGCGCGAGAAGTCGCGCGGCCTGCAGCCCGGCGGCGAGCAGGACGCCGAAGTACGAGCACCGCCGCGCCGGCGACGCGGCAGCAGCCAGGCGATCCTGCGCGATCGCGGCCGGCCATGCCGAGCCAGTCGATGCTGATCGCGAGCGACGGCGAGCAGCGCGCTCAGCGCGAGCGTCGCGAACACGACCTTGAGGGCGAAGCGGCCCCAGCCCGGCGCCGGCTGGTACCAGCCGCCGCGCTTCAGGCCGACGAACAGCCACGACCGCGTTGATCGTCGCGCCGAGGCTCGACCGACAGCGCCAGCCCGGCGTGCCCGAGATGCGGAACGAAGAGCGCGTTCATCGCCTGGGTCAGCGCGAGGACGACGACCGCGATCGTCACCGGCGTGCGGATGTCCTGGCGGGCGTAGAAGCCGGGCGCGAGGATCTTGACGCCGATCAGCCCGAGCAGGCCGACGCCGTAGCCGCAGCAGCGCGAGCGCCGTCTTGGCGGCGGCGAGCGCGTCGAACTGGCCGCGCTGGAACAGCGTCGCGACCAGCGCCTCGGGAAAGACGAGCAGCGCCGACGGCGCACGGCAAGGCGAGCACGCAGCGCCAGGCGCAGTCCCCAGTCGAGCATTCCCGAGTAGCGGCCGCGTCGTCCTCGCGCCTGCGCCGCCGAGAGCTGCGGGATCAGCACCGCGCCGAGCGCGACGCCCGAGCAGCGCGGTCGGGAACTCCATCAGCCGGTCGGCGTAGATCAGCCACGAGACCGCGCCGACGCCCTGGTGCGACGCGATCTGGGTGTTGATCAGGATCGACAGCTGCGCCACCGAAACGCCGAGCAGCGCCGGCGCCATCTGGCGCAGGATGGTCGCGCACGCCCGGGTGGCGCCACGCCGCGACGAACCGAGCGCGGCGCGAGGCGCGATGCGCGGCAGGCACGCCGACGCGCGCGCAGCGCCGGCATCTGCACCGCGAGCTGGAGCACGCCGCCGACCATGCACGCCGCACGGCCAGCGCGTAGATCGGCTCGATCCCGAGCGCGCGCGAACACCGGCGCAGCCCCAGACCGCGCCGATCATCGCCGACATTGAGCAGCACCGGCGTCGCCGCCGGCACGGCGAAGCGCTTCCAGGTGTTGAGGATGCCGGCCGAGAGCGACACCAGCGAGATGAAGCCGATGTAGGGGAACATGATCGCGCGTCATCACGACGGCCTCGTCGAACCGCTCGAGCCCCGAGGCCATCAGCCAGACGACGCACCGGCGCGGCCGACCATGCCGACGACGCAGGTGGCGAGCAGCGCGCCAGAAGCAGCACCGTGGCGACGGCGTCGATCAGCGGCGCGCGTCGCCTCGTCGCCCTCGGCGGCGCGCGCGCGCGCGAGCAGTCGGCACGAAGGCCTGCGAGAAGGCGCCTTCGGCGAAGAGCCGGCGCAGCAGGTTCGGGATGCGGAACGCGACGTTGAAGGCGTCGAACGACGCGCCGGCGCCGAACAGCCGACGAGCACGACGTCGCGCGACGAGCCCGGTGATGCGCGAGGCGAGCGTGAGCAGGGAGACGGTCGACGCGGCGCGAAGCAGGTTCATGGATGCGGGCGGCGCCGGAGCATCTCGTCGCGAGCCCGGCGATGCTATACTCGCGGTCTCTTGCGCGGCGCTCTGCCTCGGCAGTCACCCTTTGAACAGCGCAAGACCCCGCTCATGGCCACAGCCACCAAAGCCAAGAAGAAGACCGTTCGCATCGCCTCGGGCCGCAAGCGCGCCCGCCAGGACGTCAAGCTGAACGCCGCCAACACGGCCGCTGCGCTCGCAGTTCCGCACCGTCATCAAGAACGTGCAGAAGGCCGGTCGCCGCCGGCGACAGAGGCCGGGCCGCCGAGCTCTTCAAGACCGCGCAGCCGGTGATCGATTCGGTCGCCGACAAGGGCATCTTCCACAAGAACAAGGCCGCGCGCCACAAGAGCCGCCTCGCCGCGCAAGGTGCAAGGCGCTCGACCTGCCTGATAGCCGTCAGCTTCGTGCGGCAACGACAAGGGCTCCGCAACGCGAGCCCTTTTTCTTGTCATCGCCGGCGCTCCAGCGGCGCCGGTCCGCTCGCGGCACGACGACTGCCGCGCTGCGACATTCGTCGTCGCTGGCGAAGTTCGATGACGAAGTCCCAGGCCATCGGCTCGATGTCGCGCAGCCGCTCGTCGACGATCACGCACCTTGACGCCGTCGACGATGGCGCGGCACGCAGTACGGCGAGTAGCCGATGAAGGCGGCCGATCCGCCGGCGCGCCGCTCGGGGCGGAAGCGACGACATCGCGCCGGCCAGCCGCTCGGCCCAGTCGCTCGGGCGGAAGGTGCTGCCCGTCCAGCGTGACGGCCCTGGATGAAGACTTGCGGGCTTGGCCACGCGCTCGGCAGGAATGGTTCGAGCGCGATTGTCGCCGCATGCGCTGGCTGCTGCCAGTCGCAGCAAGCTGCCGCGTGCGCGAATGACGCGCCTTTAGAATCGTGCACTCCGCCTGACACCGCGGAGCGAGCCCGCATGAACGCGCCCGATCGGACGTCCGCCGCGAAGCACTGGCCCGGCCGACCACCGACGCCGAGCCGCACGTGATGAAGACCTACGGCCGCCTGCCGATCGCGCTGTCGCACGGCCGAGGCTGCTGGGTCTGGGACACCGAGGGCAGGAAGTACCTCGACGGCGCTCGGCCGGCATCGCCGTCAACACGCTGGGCCACGCGCCATCCGAAGCTGGTGCCGGCGCTGCAGGACCAGGTCGCCAAGCTGATCCACAGCTCGAACTACTACCACGTGCCGCTGCAGGAGCAGCTCGCCGCCAAGCTGTGCGAGCTGTCGGGCCTGACCAACGTCTTCTTCTGCAACTCGGGCCTCGAGGCCAACGAGGCGCGCGATCAAGATCGCGCGCAAGTTCGGCCACGACAAGGGCATCGAGCGGCCGGAGATCATCGTCTACGAGAAGCGCCTTCCACGGCCGCTCGATCGCCACGCTGTCGGCCACCGGCAACGCCAAGGTGCAGGCCGGCTTCGGCGCCGCTGGTCGAGGGCTTCGTGCGCGTGCCGCTGAACGACGTCGCGGCGATCGAGAGCGTCGCGCGCACGCAACCCGAACGTCGTCGCCGTGTTCCTCGAGGTGATCCAGGGCGAAGGCGGCATCCAGCCGACGACGATCGAGTACCTGCAGCGAAGCTGCGCCGCATCTGCGACGAGCGCGGCTGGCTGCTGATGCTCGACGAGGTGCAGTGCGGCATGGGCCGCACCGGCAAGTGGTTCGCGCACCAGTGGGCCGGCATCCAGCCCGACGTGATGCCGCTCGCCAAGGGCCTGGGCTCGGGCGTGCCGGTCGGCGCCGATCGTCTGCGGCCCGCAGCGCCGCCGACGTGCTCGGCCCCGGCAACCACGGCACCACCTTCGGCGGCAACCCGCTGGCGATGCGCGCCGGCGTCGAGACGCTCGCGCATCATGGAAGAGGACAGGCCTGCTCGCCAACGCCGCCGACGTCGGCGCGGTGCTGCAAGGCGGCGCTCGAGCGCGAGCTCGCCGGCGTCGCCGGCGTCGTCGAGGTGCGCGGCCAGGGCCTGATGATCGGCATCGAGCTCGACCGCCCCGTGCGGCGCGCTGCTCGGCCGCGCCGCCGAGGCCGGCCTGCATGATCAGCGTCACCGCCGACCGCGTGATCCGCCTGCTGCCGCCGCTGATCCTGCAGCGCCGACGAGGCGGCGCAGATCGTCGCGATCCTCGTGCCCGCTGATCAAGGACTTCCTCGCCGCAGCCGCGCGCACGCATGAAGCCCGGCATGAGCCTCGATCAAGCACTACCTGCAGTTCAAGGACTTCCGCGCCGAGGAATACGCGCTACCTGTTCGAGCGCGCCGCGATGATCAAGAAGCGCTTCAAGAACTACGAGAAGTACACGCCGCTGGTCGACCGCACGCTGGCGATGATCTTCGAGAAGGCGTCGACGCGCACGCGCGTCAGCTTCGAGGCCGGCATGTACCAGATGGGCGGCTCGGTCGTGAACCTGACCACCGGCGACAGCCAGCTCGGCCGCGCCGAGCCGGTCGAGGACAGCGCGCGCGTGATCAGCCGGATGGTCGACATCGTGATGATCCGCACCTTCGAGCAGACCAAGCTCGAGGCCTTCGCGGCGCAACTCGCGCGTGCCGGTGATCAACGGCCTGACCAACGAGTACCACCCGTGCCAGATCCTGGCCGACGTCTTCACCTGCATCGAGCAGCGCGGCAGCGATCGAGGGCAAGATCGGTGGCCTGGGTCGGCGACGGCAACAACATGGCCAACACCTGGCTGCAGGCGGCCGACATCCTCGGCTTCACGCTGCACGTGAGCACGCCGAGCGGCTACGAGATCGACGCCGACGGTCGCGGGCGTCGCGCGCAGCGACTGCTTCAAGGTCTTCCAGCAACCCGCTCGACGCCTGCCGCGGCGCCGACCTCGTCACCACCGACGTCTGGACCAGCATGGGCTACGAGGCCGAGAACGCGGAGCGCCATGAAGGCCTTCGCCGACTGGTGCGTCGACCGCGAGATGATGGCCGCGGCGCAGCCCGACGCGCTCTTCATGCACTGCCTGCCGGCGCACCGCGGCGAGGAGGTCGAGGCCGAGGTGATCGACGGCCCGCAGTCGGTCGTGTGGGACGAGGCCGAGAACCGCATGCACGTGCAGAAGGCGCTGATGGAGTACCTGCTGCTCGGCCGCATCGGCTGAGCGGCGCGGCACGTGAAGCTCGCCCTCGATCACCGACCTGCACGCCAACCGCGAGGCGGTCGAGCGCGGTGCTGGCGCATGCCGCGGCGCAGGGCGCCGGTCGCTACGCGTTCCTCGGCGACTTCGTCGGCTACGGCGCCGACCCGGCTGGGTCGTCGACTCGGTCGCGCGAGCAGGTCGCGCGCCGGCGCGGTCGCGGTGCATGGGCAACCACGACGCGGCGGTCGTGCACGGGACCGCAGCCGACCATGGTCGCCGACGCGCGCGCGGTGGTCGCCTGGACGCGCGACCGGCTCGACGCGCGCAGCTCGCGTTCCTCGGCCGCGCTGCCGATCGGCGCATCGCCGAAGACGACCTGCCTCTCGTGCACGCCAACGCATTCGCGCCGGCCGAGTGGGCGTATCGTCAACGCCGCGCCGAAGCGATGCCGCAGCCTGCAGGCGACCGACCGGCCGCGTTCACCTTCTGCGGCCACGTGCACGAGCCGCGGCTGTATCCACCTGACGAGCCACCGGCAAGGCCGGCGAGTTCGTGCCCGTGCCCGGCGTCGCCGATCCCGCTGTCGCCGCAGCGCCGCTGGCTCGCGATCCCCGGCTCGGCCGGCCAGCCGCGCGACGGCAACCCGGCCGCGCTGCTACGCGATGTTCGACACCGACAGCGCACGACGCTGACCTTCCACCGCGTGCCGTACGACCACGAGGCCGCGGCCGCGAAGATCCGCGCCGCCGGACTGCCGCGAGCGCCTGGCGGACCGCCTCGGCCGATGGCGACTGAGGCCGCCGCCGAGTCAGCGCCGCCGCTCGCTCGAGGCCGGGCCAGGTCATCGACGGCTTTCGCCTCGAGGCGCGCGCGCACCAGGGCGGCATGGCGACGCCTGCTGGAGCGTCAGCCGCGCGATCGGCGCGCGACGACGCGCTGCCGCTGATCGATGAAGGTGCCGCGCATCAAGGGCGGCGACGACCCGGCGGCGATCGTCGGCTTCGAGGTCGAGCAGATGATCCTGCCGGCGCTCGGCGGCCTGCACGTGCCGAAGCTTCGTCGCCAAGGGCGACTTCACGCGCCAGCCCTACATCGTGATGGAGCGCATCGCCGGCGAGTCGCTGCGCGCGCGCCTCGACGCCGCGCCGCTGCCGATCGCCGAGGTGGTCGACATCGGCGCGCAAGGTCGCGACCGCGCTGCACGACCTGCACCGCCAGCACGTCAGTCCACCTCGACGTGAAGCCGAGCAACATCCTGTTCCGCCGCGACGGACGGCGAGGCGACGCGTGCTGGTCGACTTCGGCCTGTCGCGCCACGACCGCGCTGCCCGACCTGCTCGAGGAGGAGTTCGAGCTGCCGATGGGCACCGTCGCCCTACATGTCGCCCGAGCAGGTGCAGTTCGTGCGCAACGACCCGCGCAGCGACCTGTTCTCGCTCGGCGTGATGCTCTACCACCTCGCGACCGGCGAGCGCCCGTTCCGGCGACGCCGACCAGCGTGCGCGGCCTGCGCCAGCGCCTGTACCAGCGACCCAGTGCGCCGCGCGCCTGCGCGCCGACTGCCCGCCGTGGCTGCAGGAGATCATCCTGCGCTGCCTCGAGGTCGCCGCAGCGGCGCCACCAGAGCGCCGGCGCAGCTCGCCTTCGACCTGCAGCACCCGGACCAGGTGGTGCTCGGCGAGCGCGCCGCGCGCGCCGGCGCGGCAGCGCGGCTGGACGTCGGTCAGGCGCTGGTTCGCCGCGCTGCGGCAGCCGAGGCGCGGCCGCGGTGCCGAGCGCAGCAGCCGGCGCGCGCAGCCCGATCGTGCTCGCCGCGGTCGACGTCGCCGGCGGCCGAGCCGGCGCTGCTCGAGGCGGTGCGCGACACCGTCGCAGCGCCTGCTGCAGACCGAGCCCGGCGCGCGCCTCGCCTGCCTGGCCGTGATGAAGATCAACCGCATCGGCATGGACGAGCTGCTCGAGGCGGACGGCAGCAGCCGCGCACGTCAAGCTGCTGGTGCAGCTGCGAGCACTGGGCGCGGCCGCTGCTGCAGGCGCTGACCGCGACGAAGGCGCTGCCGACGACGCGCGGCGCGCGTCACCTTCCACGTCATCGAGGCGGTCGATCCGGCGACGCGCGATCGTCGACTACGCGCGCAGCAACCAGGTCGACCACATCGTCATCGGGCGCGCGCAGCAGCGGCCGCGCTGCGCCGCTACCTGGGCAGCGTCTCGGCGCGGATCGCGGCGGAAGCCGAGTGCGACTGTCACGGTCGTGCGCGCGACCTCGAGCGGAAGCTGAGGCGACCGCGCGCGCCGCGCGGTCACGAGCGCTCCGGCCAGAACCGTCGCCAGGCCAGCCGCGGCGATCGGTCGCGGTCGCCATCGCCGCCGCAACAGGCGATCGCCGTACTGATCCAGACGATCGCGGCGTCGGAGCGCAGAGCCGAAGACCGCCCACTCGACGAGCGCCGCCACCGGCGGCGTGAGGTAGAAGCAGGCTCGTCACGCCGGTCGCCTGGCCGTGGCGCATCAGCAGATGCAGGATGGTGAACGCGCCGATCGGCCCCAGGCGACGTGGTATACGAGCGCCAGCGCGATCAGCGCGTCTCCAGGCGATGGCGAAGTCCTCGAAGCCGCGCGCCGAGCGGCAGCATGAGCGAGCGCCGTGACCGCGAAGTGGATGCAGACCGCCGCGCCGCAGGTCGACCGTCGGCGCAGAACTGGCGCTGGTAGAGCGTGCCGCCGGTGACGCAGGCCAGCGCCCAGGCGACAGCGAGGACAGGCTCGGCAGCGCGATCGCCGCGCCGTCGACCGCGGTGGCCGACGACCAGCGCGACGCCGCCGAGGCCGACCGCGACGCCGAGCATCTGCAGCGCCGACAGCCGCTCGTGCAGCCAGCGCGACATGATCAGCGCCGTGAGCATGCGGCTGCAGCGCGAGGATCGAGCGCCGTCACCCCGGCCGAGAGTCCCCAGCGCTGCGCGTAGTGGCTGCCGCCCAGGTAGCCGGCATGGCTGAGCAGGCCGGCGACGGCGATGTGCCGCCACTCAGCGCCGTCATGGCGGCCAGCGCGCGCGCAGCCCGAAGGCGAGCAGCGCGACCGCGAACGCGAGCGCGTAGCGAACGCCGATGTAGGTGAACGGCGCGCGCGTGCTGCAGGGCGACGCCGGTGGCGACGAACCCGGCGCCCCAGATCGACGACGAAGTAGCGCCGACAGCGCAACGCGACTGGCGGCTACGGGCGCGGCGCCGCGGTGCGCGGCGTGGCGGGCATGCGGCGACGCTAGGGAGCGCCGTGCGCGTGTTGAAGCTGCCGCGCGCCGGCGCAGCGGTGCTACCGTCGCCGCGATGACGCGCGATGGCCCGCTGACCTCGCGTGCCCGCGTCGCGGCCGCGATGACGTGCGCGGCGCTCGACGTCGCCGACCCGCTCGCGCGCTGCTGCGCGACCGAGTTCGTCGCTGCCCGAAGGCATCGTCTACCTCGACGGCAATCTCGCTCGGCGCGCTGCCGCAGCGCCGACCGCCGGCGCGCGTTGCCGCAGGTGATCGCCGAGCGAGTGGGGCGAAGGCCTGATCCGCAGCTGGAACAGCGCCGGCTGGATCGACCTGCGCGCAGCGCATCGGCGACAAGATCGCGACGCTGATCGGCGCCGCGCCGGGCGAGGTCGTCGTCGGCGACTCGACCTCGGTCAACCTGTTCAAGGCGCTGAGCGCCGCGGTCGCGCTGCAGCGCGGCGACGCGCCGGCGCGCACGCGTCATCGTCTCCGAGCGCAGCAACTTTCCGACCGACCTCTACATCGCCGAGAGCGTCGCGCGCGCGCACGGGCTCGACGCTGCGGCTGGTCGACGCCGACGCGATCGCCGACGCACCTCGACGACGACGTCGCGCGTGCTGATGCTGACCCACGTCAACTACCGCAGCGGCCGCATGCACCGACATGGCCGAGCTCGACGCGCGCCGCGCATGCGGCGGGCGCGCTCGTCGGTCTGGGACCTGGCGCACTCGGCCGGCGCGGTGCCGGTCGACCTGCACGGCGCGCGCGACGCCGACTTCGCGGTCGGCTGCGGCTACAAGTACCTGAACGGCGGGCCCGGCGCGCCGGCGCTTCGTCTGGGCGCATCCGCGCCACACCGCGCGCATGGACCGCGAGCAGCTGCGCCAGCCGCTGTCGGGCTGGCTCGGCCACGCCGCGCCGTTCGAGTTCGCGCCGCACTACCGGCCCGGCGGCCGGCATCGCGCGCTTCGTCTGCGGCACGCCGCCGGTGCTGGCGATGGCCGCGCTCGAATGCGGCGCTCGACGTCGTTCGCCGCGCGCCGAGGCGCTCGGCGGCATGCGCGGCGCTGCGCGCGCAAGTCGATCGCCCTCACCGACGCTCTTCATCGCGCTGGTCGAGGCGCGCTGCGCCGGGCCATGGCCTGACGCTCGTCACGCCGCGCGACCCGCGGCGAGCGCGGCAGCCAGGCGAGCTTCGCCCACGCCGAGCGGCTACCGCGATCATGCAGGCGCTGATCGCGCGCGGCGTCGATCGGCGACTTTCGCGCCGGCCGGAGGCGGACGACGGCCATCTGCGCTTCGGCTTCACGCCGCTCTACACGCGCTTCGTCGACGCGTGGGACGCCGCCGAGCATCTGGCACGAGGTGCTCGCAACCGGCGAAGCTGGCGCGAGGCGCGCTTCAGCGCCGACGCGCGCGGTGACCTGATGACTGAGCCGCAGACACCGCCGCCGGCCGATCGACGCCGGCGAGCCGCCAAGCTCGACTTCAGCCGCGACATGAGCTACGGCGACTACCTGCATCTCGACGCGGTGCTGGGCGCGCAGCAGCCGCTGCTCGCGCGCGCACGACGAGATGCTGTTCATCGTCCAGCACCAGACCAGCGAGCTGTGGATGAAGCTGCTGCTGCACGAGCTGCAGCGCGGCCGATCGCCGCGTCGTCGGCCGACGAGCTGCAGCCGCGCCTTCAAGATGCTCGCGCGGGTGAGCAAGATCATGGAGCAGCTGGTCCACGCCTGGGACGTGCTGGCGACGATGACGCCGCCCGAGTACTCGGCGATCCGGCCCTACGCTCGCCTCGAGCAGCGGCTTCCAGAGCTGGCAGTACCGGCTGCATCGAGTTCATGCTCGGCAACAAGAACGCGGCGATGCTGAAGCCGCACGCGCACCGGCCCGACCTGCTCGCCGCAGGTGCAGGCGGCGCTGACGCGCGCCGTCGCTCTACGACGAGGCGCTGCGCCTGCTGGCGCGGCGCGGCCTGCCGGTGCCGGCCGACCACGTCGAGCGCGACTGGACCGCAGCCGTACGCGGCGAGCGACGCGGTCGAGCAGGCCTGGCTCGTGGTCTACCGCGACCCGAAGGCGCTACTGGGACCTGTACCAGCTCGGCGAGGAGCTGACCGACCTCGAGGACACCTTCCGCCTCTGGCGCTTCCGCCACGTCACGACGGTCGAGCGCGTGATCGGCTTCAAGCGCGGCACCGGCGGCACCGGCGGCGTCGAGCTACCTGCGCAAGATGCTCGACGTGGTGCTCTCCCCGAGATCTGGACGCCGCGCACGACATCTGGCGCGCTCTGCTCAGCGCATTCGTGCGGGAGGGCGGTTCAGGGCGGCAGCGCCATCCGGTCGCTCCGGCGATGGCGCCCGCGTGGCCGACCACCGAGCGTCGCCGTCGCCACCTCATCAACACCCAAAGGTGGCCGATGCTGCCCGGACCGCCTGCCGTGTCGACCTCACGAACGCCCGAGCAGCGCCTCACGCACGAAATCGAGCCGATCCTGCCCGAAGAACATCTTTACCGCCGACGAAGAACGTCGGCGCACCGGAAGACGCCGCGCGCAACCGCTTCTTCAGCAATACGTAACTGAACGAAGTACTAC
>ERZ1370068.664-contig-10608_pt1 | contig 30530 bp, 66 predicted proteins | sample MGYA00561227_ERZ1370068 | MGnify/ENA primary metagenome ERZ1370068 (study PRJEB38410, sample SAMEA6850437) | metagenome | study: Metagenomic assessment of the ecological functions of the soil: analysis of the soil microbiota associated with the...
TGCCATCTAGTGGTGCCGGATGTAGACGTAGGCTTCCATGCGCAGGCCCTTGAGCCCGTTGACGCGGGTTGCCGGAATCCCGGTCCCTGCGCAGCGGCGGTGCCGGAAGTCATGCGGCGCACCGGCGTGATCTTGAAGCGCATGTACTTTTGTCGAGCGTGCAGTCTCCACAGCACGGACATGCTGCCCGGCACGTTGTTGAAGACCGAGCTCAGCCGTCCTGATCCCGACACTGGAGCGCGGAGTTGGACGTTGACCGGGAAGTTCCGGCCCTGAGTCATGGCGAAGATCGAGTCGTTGTAGGTGACGCCTGAGAACTCGATCGAGTCCGCGCACCAGGGGAACGGCTCCGAGTGGACCGACGTCTTGGGAATCAGATTGTTGAACGTGACGATGGTTCCGGCTGAGTCGCGGACATACAGGGACGCGGAATCGGAGAAATCGGTCTTCCAGGTGGCAATCGAGTCGGTGGTGGTCGAATCGGGATCACCTGCTCCGCCTCCGGTCTCGGCCGCGTGGGTGCTCCAAGTGCGGATCATGATGCGGTGTGCATCCCGCACTGGAAACCACGGCGTGGCGTGCTCCGGTGGAATCGAGTGCTGTGCCGTTGAAGAGGACGTAGCGGTAGACCGTGCCGGCGTACTCCTGAGCGGTGGCGCAGAACCACACCGTAGCCATGACGACGAGAGCGGCCAGCGGCCGCCAGATTCGGTTCTTCACCGTTGACCTCCCTGTTCCGGTTTACTGGCGCTCCGGCTTGACGCCAGAAGTTTTATGCGCTGCCGTGGGCTGGAGATTCGGCGTCAGAAGGAGAGGCGTTGCAGGGTCCTGGGCGGTACCCGTGGAAGCCGCGGGAACTCTGGGACGCTGCGGCTCCGGCGACGGGTCAGGGAACTACCCTTTACGCGCGGCCGTCTTGGCCACCTTTGACGCGACCTGTTCCTCTGCGGCCTTGGCGTGAGCGCCTGCTCCTCCGCTGCGGCGTTGACCTTGATCCAATCCGATATGCCGAGATCCGCCCGGCTTTCGATCTTCCGGGGCCGAGCACCTTGCCGATGAACTTCCGGCTCGCCGCGTCCCCGCAATCCCGGCCTGCTTCAGAACGCCGAACCACGCCTCCGGGATGCGTCCAGAACGACTTTCGCATCCCTCGAGCAGACGTGGGCACCTGTGAGGCGACGGCCTGAGCGGCTTCTGGGTGGCCTGAGCAACTCCGGTGACCGCGAGGCCAGGTGATCCCGCCATACCCTCTGCCTCCTTGGCGATCCGCTCCCGACCACCGCCCCATCCCACCAGATCGGAACAGTTGCGCCTCGTGGCCCACGAGCGGCTTGGCGATCCTCGGCGGCGCGCTCGAGCGTGAATACCGAGTTCCCCGGAGACGGCCACGCGGCGATGCCGCCTCTGCGGCCCCTGCGCTCCCTTGCTCAACATCGCCATGAGGGCCGCGGGCGCCCAACATTCGCAATGGGGCGTGAGCAAACAGTTCCATCCCGTGCCCACCGCCGCGCCGCCTAGCCCGCGCGCGACCGGGCCGTTAAGAGACTTTGACGCCACGTGCGGCCACGCCCGAGGGCTTCGGCGGCCTGGTTCCAAGTTTCGCACCGGCCGCAGTGAGCTCCGGCTTGGTTCGGAGGCTGGACGTAGTTCAGCGGGTCGCCCCACCAAGGCGGCGCTACGCGTTGCCGGAGCTGGTCGTGGAGTGCCGTGGAGCATTGAGCCGTTTCGCCACGAGAGCCGCCGCCGAATCATGGAGTCGGCGCGCCACCATAGCGATGGGTGGAGTCAGCGCCTGCTGAGCCGAACCCCGTGACCGCCACCCGGGGATATCGACGTTCGCATCTAGGGTCCGATCGGCAATGACCGTGCCGGTAGCGGGGTCGTAGCGCATCGTGGCTTTCGGGCCGGCGGGAGTCCGCGGCTGTCCGGCTATGGACTGGCGATGCGCTGGTTGGATGCCGGCGATGAGTCGAAGTTCCCGACGAGCTGGTGAGCCCTCGCGCCAGATCGTCTTCACCCGCGGCTAGAGTTGGCCGACAGTCGACATTCGACAAGATCGGGTCCATCTTGTGCCTGCGCGCCTTCGGGGACTTCTCCCACTCCGCCCGGCAGCATCGAGCCGGTGATCTTGAATACTCCCGCCGCGCCGCCGTGATATAGGTCAGGAACCCGGTACTTCTGGGAGCCCAAGACGTTTGCGACATCGCGGAGTGGTTTGTTGATGATGACTCCAGCGTCCGGCAGTTCCTTGAGCACATCGGCCGCCTTGCCCACGTTGAAATCGACCCGCTTGGTAGCGGTGTCGAACAGGTCGCGGGCGGTCTGAACTCGCAAAAAGGCGCCCCCCGAGGCGACCTTAGACGCCTTTGAGTCGCCATGCCGCTGCCAACCTGGAGAGGCGCGTCTGCTTCGTGCCACCTGCTCCCCGCACCGCTCAGCATCGCGTTGGTGATCGCCTGACCCTGGCGGAGAACCCACACCACCCCGGCCCATCGGGGAAGGACTCCAGTCGCGCGCGCGAACGCCGCCCACGCCGCGGCTCACCGGAGTCAGATCGGTCATGCTGGCTCGGGCCGGAGCGACGGCCTTGAGTTTGGCGTCGTCCTCTAGCCCTTTCCTCGCTGATCTTGCGCCGACCAAAGGGGTTTTCAAGGACGGGAAGCCAGCGACGTCCTGGTTTGATCGTCACCGTCGCAGCCTCGCCCCGCGAGATCACCCACGTCTTGTTGTCGATCCGTCCAGTCGATGGGTCCGCGGAGTCTGCGCGGCCTGCGGAAACGCTGCGAGTCATCCGCAGTCAGGAGGTGCGTGACCGCTGTAGTCGAGTTGCTCCTGGCCGCAGCGTCTTTCCTTGCCGGTCGTCTCCGTGTACTGCCGCAGTTCCTCGTGTTGCCGCAAGCCTCTGTCCGTCCAGCTTGGCTTTCGCTGCGCCTCGGCCTGCTGGAAGGCTTCCTCGCGTTTCTGCTGGGCGTCCCCGCGGCCCCAGGTTCCGGAGCAGAGTCCCCTTGGCCGAATCCCCGCCGAAGTTGATGAGCGGGAAGCTGGCGTTTTCCGAGGCCGCCGAAGTACTCGACCCCAGCCTGCAGGAGACTGGGCTCCGGCACGAATGGCTGATTCTCCCGGGCTTGAGCTCCAGGGAATAGTGGGATCGGCACGGCATCCCCTGCGCGTCCAGCGCGTAGAACGGGTCGGGCATCTATCCCTTGTAGCCCGGAATGAAATGGGCACCGATGCCGGAGCTCGAGCCAGCCAGTTCGCCCCACATCGCCTGCTGCTGCTGCTGCTGCGCGCGCTTTGCCGCTTTCGTTGCGGCCTCGGTCTCGCATCCCACCGCCCAAGAGCCCGCGCGAGAAGTCGAGGTTCCCCTGCGCTTCCGCGTTCTGGGCGTTGAGCAAGCCCGAAGTCACCGCGGCGTTGCCGGCGATGTTGTTGTTGCTCAGAGCCGAGAGTCTTTGCATCGGATCGAGCCCGGCGAGGTTGCTGTACCCCATCGTCGAGCGGCGCTGGCTGTTGAGGAGATTGAGGGCGTACCTACGGCGTAGATCCTGGAGGTAGGGCGAGCCCATCGGATTGAAGTAGCCGAGCTGGTTCGCTTGCGTGCACGTTCCAGCGCCCGATGTCGCCGAAGTAGTTCTCGGGCTTGGTCGAGGATGAGGGCGCGAGCCCAGAGGGATTGTAAGCTTGGCATGGCCGTCCGTGGCCTCCCTACGTTTTGAACCGCTCGATTCGCTTGAAGCGTAGCACCATCCTACGCAGTTCTCTCAGCCGTTCCGGTGGCCTGGACGTACGACAGCCGCAGTGCATTGGCGTTCACCCGTGCCCCTGCGGGAAGAACTTCATCTCCGAGTAGGTCGTGAGACTCGAAGTCCCCGGGGTCAGGGTGTAGGGGTCTCCCGTCAGGGTCCGGGTGACGATCAGGGATCCGGTAGAACCGGCCGGGCTAGAATGCTCCAGCACCGCTTCCTGTCCTGAAATGAGTTCACTGGACGGAGGTCGAAGCCAAGGCGTCTCAACCCGGCCGGCAATCGCCACGCCGTTGTCCGTGGCGGTCGTGTCAAGCTCATCCATCCGGCCGTCTCCGGTGCTTCCTTGGGTGTCGTGCCAACCGTAGGTGTGGAAACCCTCGTTGCCCGCGTCGTTCCTTCTCCCCAGACCCACGAGGTTGTAGGCCCATCCTGAGGCCGCAGTCCCCTGAGAGGCACGGACCAGCCCCACACCAGCCCGGGCTTCCGGTAGAGGCTCAAGAGCCCGTTGACGTGCTCTCCGGTGGTGAAGTCCATCTGACGATCCGGTCGCAATGGGTTGCGCTGGAGGTCGTGGGCGGATAGTGCCCAGGCTTGACCTGAAGCCCACCCACAGGACTCCCCGAATCACCCGCGCCCAAGCGTAGGAGTCGTCGGTATCCGCCGCCGCCGCCGCAACGCTATGCGGCCCTTCGTAGCCGAAGTCACCGAGCGGGACGGGGAGTCTACGTAGATCTGCTCGGAGATGAGCTTCACGCTCTCCAGATCCGCGGCGAAGACGCCTTCCGCCGACATGAAAGGCACGAAACGATTTCCTGGAGTGACGGTGTTCCACGCGCAACAGCCGTGGTTCTCGTCTGTCATGGTCAAGCCGTAGTCGCCGTCCTCGAGGTGGTTCTGGTCCCGCGGCTGGATGGCTCCCACCATGTTGGCGTAGAGCACCACGAAGCCGTGGTCTACAGCCGCGCCGCCCTGGCAGATCCCCGCATTCCGCGGAGGAGTGAAGCGGTTGGCGTCGGCCTCGGTCCAGGAGTTGGGTGCCGACTTCATCGAGCCTGGAGTGGCGACCGTCATCCACGTTCCCGCCTTGTCGAAAGTCTGATTCCCCAGATAGGTCGCGTTGTAGTAGAGGAAGCCCGGCAGGCAGTTGGCGATGACTCGCTGGTAGCCTTGAGCTGAGAGCGACGTTGGATTGTCGCCTAGATCCACGTTGAAAATCGCGGTAGCTGATGGTCGTGCCGGTGGCGTTAGCTGAAATCTGTAGTTCAGTATCGGAGACGATCGTATCGACGTAAGCGGTCGATGGGACGTTGGTGTGATTGACGAATGACCTGACCGCCACCTTGCTGAGCCCACCAGCCGCGCAAGTCAGGGAGCGTGAGCCAGAGGTGCAGACCACCGTTCGTGATGGTGCGGTTGTGCGGAGTCAAGTCCGTCATCGCCGCCGCCTCGTTGGCTCCCGGTGCGATCTGCGCACGCCACTGCCCGCAAGTAGCACTGTGAGTCGTCATCGACGTGGCGTTGATCGCGTCCACCAGATCCTGAGCGACGTGTAAGTCGAACTGGCGAACGTGGCGCTGGTCGTCGCTGCCCCGGTGTCTCTGAGCAACGTGAGCGTCATCACGCCAGACGTGCTCAAGTCGAGCCGCATGTAAGACTGGAGATGGGTCGAGTCGGTCGCGGTCCACAGCGTGGTGCTGGTGTCCAGCAGGTTCAGGTCATAGTCGGAGACCTGTCCCACCGGAGCGATCTCGATGGCGCAGGGATTGTTCCCCCGTAGGAGTGGCAGATCCGCATGTCCCCGGCGTAGTTGTATCTCGCCCGCGGAGCCATCATGTGGTCGTAGCGGATGAACAGGCCCTCAGTATCTACCGTCAGATCTCGCGTCGTCCCCGGCGAAGTCTCGGTAAGTCGTGACGCCGTTGGGGACCGAGTTGATGAACTTGAACGCGGTGGGGTTGATCTGGAGGTTGTCGGTGCTGGTGAAGTCGATCTTGTCGGTGCGGAAGATCAGTACTTCCTTGGTGCCCTTGGGTCCGACTGGAAGGTTGCTGTAGAGCACTGAGTCGTAGGCTTGGTCGGGATTGGCGGCGTCCACCGTCACCATGTTGAAGCCCGACGACAGATTCGAATTCGGGAAGCGGGGCACGTTCATGGCCCAGATCGAGTTGTCCTCGAAGCGGTAGGCGCACGCCATCATATAGCGGTCGTGGCCCTTCCATCCGCCTTCAAGGCCACCCGAGCGGCACCAGCTTGAGATAGGCCTGCGAGACGTGGTGGCCCGGCCGGTGGTGCCGATCGGATCGAACTGGAACTGAATATTGCTCCAGTCGGCGGATGCTGCGGTGGTGGCCGCAATCTCCGCGGCGGTCAGCGTGTAGGAGTAGTCCACGAAGCCGGTGGTGATGACTCCGGTGCCCGCGGTGTTGTTGGTGATCGGCGTAGCTCCGTTGGCGGCGTAGAGATCGGTCACGATCTTGATGTCGGTGAACACCGCGAGCTTGGCGAGCCGCACATGGATCTCGACCCGATGACTGGAAGCAGTCGGCACCACGCTCGGAGTCGCGAGGTCCACCTGACACGTCGCCCGTTGAAGTCGGCGTAGATGTAGTCGGCGTCGTTGACCGTCGTGTCGTCGATCGAGGCGAACAGATTGGTGGCAGAGCCCGCTTCGTTGAGGAATCCGCCGTCGGTCCGGTCCGCGTTGGGGAACACGTACTCGGTGGTGCTGCTGGAGGTGACATTGCCGTGCGCCGCGGTGCCCGCGTGAGTGGGAGGAATGGGCCGGTCGGGAAGATGTAGTCGTAGGTGCCAGAGGTTGAGCCCGATCCGACCGTGACGTAATCCACCGAGAAGAAGTAGCCGGTCGCAGCACCACCAGGACTGAGCCCGATCTGAAGCGAGTTAGCCGTCTGTCCCGAGGCCCCGGCGGTGTTGTTGCACGCCACGGTGACTTGGTAAACCGTGAACGAACTGGCGACTGTGCTCATCAGCGTCGAAGTCGAATAGGAGGTGCGTGCCGCTCGTCACCAGAGACACGACGAACGTCGCACCGGCCTGTGGGGTCCCAGCCGATTCCTTCTCGCAGCGGATGTTGACGGTGTAGGTCGTGCCCTGGAGATGGTGCCCGACAGGCCTCCACTTGGTGGTGCGGCTCTGATCGTCCTGGAGCCGGATGTAGTGGCCGTCCCCGGATACAGTCAGGTCCCCGAACGCCGCCGCACCCCCAGCCTCATCGGTGCAGGTGAGGAGTCGATAGCGCTCGTCACCGTGATCGCAGTAGTCGCCACCGAGGCCCGCGTTCCGCTCCACCGACAGGGAGTCCCGTAGCGATTCGGGAAGTACCACTGGTTCCCAGTCTTCAAGAATCTGGCGTGACCCAGGAATCAGGAAGCGCCGCGCAAATCTCGAAATCCTCGGCTGATTCCGCCGTCCCCCGACTCGTACCCAGAGCGGAGTGACCCGGAAATACTGAGTCCCCGAGGCCGGGTAGGTCGTGGCGCTGAAGTCGTCGCACAGGAGGCGGTTCGTGGAGGCCACCTGATCCCGCCACCAGAAGTTCGAGAACCGCCCATCGTCCAGATACCCCGCGGGCACAGTCATGCGGTTCAGTAGCGCGAGACGGTGGGGTTGCCGTCCGTCACCGCATCAGACAGGAACTCGATCCATGTGCCGGACTCGGGAGTGGCCCGAGCCCGATACCGGATCGTTCGTCCACTCTGGCCGGCAGGAGCCCGACTTCAGAGGCGTAGGTGTCGAACTTTCTCGGTGGCCCCGTTCCTCCGTCTCCAGGTCCCGGTACGGGGCAGAAATAGGAAGTTGCTGGAGGGCATCGAGGAGTCCACCGAGGCGATGAACTCGGGCGGTACCTGATCGGGAGTCGCGGACCGCATCGAGCCTAGCCATGGCCCGTACCCTAGGGTCTGAACTGGATTCAGGACCTTTTCAGCCGTGGGCATTGCCCCACCAGATCAGAGCCAGGATTCCAGCCACCACGAGGCAGTTGAACAGCAGGCCTCGCGATCTCGATGAACCATCCGACCACGGCGTTCGACTTCCCTTCCTGCCAGCGGCCGAACAGGTATCCACCGGCCAGACAGCCGAAGGCCACGGCGAAGGCTCCCATCAGGAATCCTGGAGGCGTCCTGCATCGCGCTCTGCCGTCTCAGCATCATGGCCCGGCTGAAGTCTGAGAGCTTGGCCATGATCGACGCCTTGAACTCGGGCCTCCCGATCAGGTCGCAGATGCGTCCAGGGCCGCCACGTGTGGCACGTCGCGCTGGTAGATTTCCGGCATGTCGTAGACGTCCGTCACCGCCGCCAGTTGAGCAAGGTGCGGCACGTAGTGGGCGGGAAGTACTGCCCCGTCACCCCGGCCAGTAGTCGAGCTGCAGCAGCCCCACGTTCGCCGCAGTGGCAGTCTGGATCTGGGACACGGCGAAGGCTTGTGGCACCAAGTAAGAGCCCAGCCCCGCAGCGTGCATCCGCATGCCTTCCAGCTCCTGGAGTTCGACTTTCTTGAGGAGCACGTCACCCGACCCTCCGCCCGTCGAGCCCGCGGTGGTGGTGGCCCACAGGTTGATGATCTTGGAGATGGTGGTGAGGATTCCGGTGGCCTTTCCCGTCGTGCCGCTCGATGGGTCAGGAGTCCAGAGCGTGGACGAGGCCGCTGCCTTGACCGTCCCACCGGACATTTCGTAGAGGCGGAGCGCCGCATCGAACAGGAACTTGTAGGACTGGGCTGCGGCGATGGATCCCGCAGAGGCGAACGTCGAGACGGGCGGATCGGTGGAGACGTTGGACTGCAAGTCGTCGAGCAGGATGCCTTCGAGTTCGGTTCCCGTGATGTTGGCCATTAGGGCACGAGCCTCACGATCCGGCCGGTGGCCTCGAGCGTGTTCCTACGCGCTCCTTCGATATAGATCTGGACCCTCCCTGCCTTGTCCCACTGGGGCAGGACGCGGGGGTTGATCTTGAGCGTCGCCAGCGTCGCGTCGTCCATCGCCATCCCGATGGCCGCGGCGCTCTTGAAGATCAGGGCCTCTTGCGCCTCCCGACTCAGGGCCAGCGTGGTGCCCGCGATGTCGGTGGCCGAGAAGTCCACCGCCGCGAGGGTGCGGAACAGGTTGTACGTCTCAGTCTGGCTCGCCACCGGGTACACCCAGCAGATCAGAGCCTGCGTCGAGTCCTCGTAGGGGCGAAGTCCGTAGGTCTGCCCGCCGGTGCCGTCCCGATTCTGGAACGCAGGCCCTGGATCTCGTCCTGCGTCCGGTACGTCAGGAACGAGTTGTCGGAGACGAGCTGGATCCGAATGTCTCCCCGTACTCGGCACTCGATGTCGATGGCAGGGTGAACGTGGCCGACCCGGCGGTGATGGACCCCGCGGCGGCGGTGTAGCTGTAGGCGTCCGGGAGTCTGGCCTGCATGGCCAAGTACTGGTCCCGGATCTCCTGATCGACGTAGACGCGGGAGGGGCCGGTGCGCTCGTCCAGCATGTGAAGCTTGGAGAGCACCCGCGCCCTCAGAGACGCAACGGTGGTGGACACCTACTTCTGCCCTTCTTGCCGATCGACGGGTATGTGCTCGCCACCTTGCGCACTACTGCCGCCTTCTCGGCCGGCGTCCCGAACTCAGATACGCGCGCCTTGGCGTTTCGCGCGCGGTTGGGGGTATCGACCGGGTACGCCCGCTTGCTCGGAATGGCGAAGTCCGATTTCGGCAGGTCTCTTGCGCTTGGCAGTCGTCAGTTTTGCCATTACTCCTCCTAGACGGGAGAGGTGTTGATCTTGGTGCCGGTGACGATGGCTCGGTTGTCCAACCGCGGCGGCTTGAGCTTCCGGCGATTCAGAGGCTCGCCCAGATCGTGCGGTGCCACCTGATCCTTCTCGGTCAGGAGCGCGTTGCTCGGCTTGCTCTTCTGGTAGGGACGAGAGGATGTCGGTGGAGGCTGTACTTGTCTCGGCGCCGGCGGCTGGACGCGCTGAGGTGCGCTGCGCGTGTACCCGGTGACGCCTACCTTGCCGGCAGGAATGGGCGGGATGTATGGGTCCAGGTGCGTGGCCGGACCGTTGATGCGCTTGGCGACTCCCATCAGTCCTGCTCCTGTCCTGGGCCGCGGTAGGTGGCCTTGATCTGCCCCCCAGGAGACGCGCTTGCCACGCCCCTTGGGCTGTGACGGAACGACCGGAGATGGAGGCGTGGCGGGCGCGACCTGGAACGGATAGGCGGGATCCTGAGTCGGGTCCGGCGTCCAAGTCAGCCTCGGCTTGCTGACGGTCCCACGGTAGGGACTCTTGTGCGTCGCCGGGCCATCGGTGCGCCGCATCACGCCCATCACTCGTCCCCTTCACATCGACACCAGTAAGCGAACTCGTGGCACTCGGAGCAACGACGAGCGTGGTGGGGATCGGTGCGAGTCGGAGGATGTGAGGGCCACTGCGCCAGCCGTTGCGGCGTTCGGCATTCTCAGTCAGGTGCTCGGGAACGTAATGGGCCGACCCGGCTTCGTCCTTAGCGTGCTGTCCGTGGCATCTGCGCCTGTAGCCCAAGCTGGCGCTCCGAGTCGGCCCGCATCCACGGCTTCAGCTTCGGCCACAGCCCCGGCCTCCCGAGTGGGGACGCCGTGTTCGTTCTGCTGGAAGCGATAGCGCCACTTGTAGCCACCGTCCGGCGCTTCGCCCTTGACTTCCGTCTCCTTACTACCACATCCCCGACGGTTTCCTGAACCACGTGGTACCGCTCGTAGCCGGGCTTGCCCTTGAAGTCGCTCTCGGTGGGACGCAGCTTGTCGATGCGGCCCTTCTCCTTCACTGACTCGAGCGAGATGGGACGAGTGCGCCCGGCAGCATCTTCATTTGGCCTTCCGCACCGGCTCGGACACCACTTCGTCCGACTTCTGGAACGCCGCCTCTTCCTCGTTGGGAACCGAGGCAGCTTCGACGAATCCGCGGTCCCGCGCCTCGTTCTCGATGTCCCACTCCGATACCCGGTGCGCGAACGAGTCACCCATCGGCTCTCCCGGTCGCGGCATTCTCGGCACGGTACGCTTCACCTCGATGAACTTCCACACCACCGCTTGATCGTTCACCACCGTCGAGTAGTTGATCTTGTTCTCTTCAGGATCGGGATGTCCTCGGGCTTCGGCTGGATCACCTCGTTCTTGGCGTTGAAGCCCACGTACCACTGGGTGGTGAACGAGTCGCCTTCCTGGCCGATGATGCGGATCACTTCGCCCCGGCGTCCGTTGGTGACTCGACGCTCCGCAGCTCCGGCGTCAGCCCGTGCCTGAAGCGTCAGGACGTAGTCGAAGCACCGCTTGATGTCCTGGCTTCCACCTTTGGCTCCGTCCACCGGGATGATCTGCCGCACCGCGACGTACCGGGCTCCCTTGCCCTTGAATCCGCCCATGCTCTGGTGATTGAACCGGCAGTCGGCCCACATCGGGCAGCCGCGGTTCTTTTCCTTCTCGGGCTCGAACAGGTCGCTACGTCTCTCAGATCGTAGCCCTGCTCGGCATTCTCTTCCTTGCTGCCACCATTCGGCCAGATGGTGATTCCGAAACTCGCGAGGGCCGATCGTGTCTGCTCCACTGAGCCTCCATCTAGGGCCGGGCCCCGAAGAGCCCGGCCCCGGTGGGTCACTTCTTCTTCGGTTTCTTGGGCTGCTCGATTTCCTTCTCCCACACCTCCCCAACTGGAGGAACACCGCCTGAGGAGACGCGAGAACCACTGATCCACCCAGTGGCTCAGCGCTCCGTCAGGAATCGGTCCCCTCGTCGCCGGAGAAAGCGTTGTTCAGCTCCACGAGATGCCGCCCTTCGCACCCGCCACGTCTACGCCTGCTGCTTTGAGAGGTTCATCCATGGATCACAGCCCGCTCGTCGTGGTTCTGAAGTCGATGAAGCGCAGGTTGTGGATCACTCCACTGGCGAAATTGTTGAAGGCTATGACCTTGGTCTGCACCTCGAACCGCTGCGTCTCGACGGCGGCGCGTGCGGTGTTCCAGCCGATCTGGAACGCCTCCCGGATGAAGATCGGGTTGTGGTCGCCGTTGGCGTCCGCTGCGACTGCAGTACTCAGATTCAGAATCACACCACCACCGCGCATCCAGATGCCCTTGACAAACGGGTTCTCGGCGTCGCCTCTGATCTCGGCGTTGTTGAACTCGGGAATCGTCGCCAGGAACGGATACTGGCGCATCGAGAACACCGCGTAGATCTGAGCCTTGCCCGGTGAGGCCTCGCCGTTGGTGTTCTGCCCGAGACGCCCCAGCGCCTGCCGCAGAGATGCGGCATCGACGTTGGCGTTGCTCATGTTCTGAGTGCCCGACGACACGTTCGCCAGCGCGATCGTATCGGAGCCCTCAGCCAGAGCGCGCTTCGACTTCTCCCGAGGCCAGAGTCTCGACGGCAATGTCGGTCTGGACTTTGAAGTTGTCGTCCCACTGGACCATGATGACGTTGCCGGCCGCAGTGAGCGTGACCGCCGCGTCGGCGAGCGTGGACGCAGTGAGCGCCGCGCCGTTGGCCGACTGGCCCAGCACCGAGGAGGTAAGGCGGAGAGCCTTCCTGCACGGTGCCGGTGGTGCCGACCTTCATCCCGTAGTCCTCGACCATCGGGATGAAGATCATTTCCTGATACGTGGCCGGCGCAGCGCGCTTGGCGAACGTCGTCAGGTTGAATCCGGTGATTGCACCGGGACTCATCACAGCCATGTTACTGACCTCCGTGTCAGTGCGATCAGCCCTTCAAGCGAATGTCCTTCCCCACTCGGCTACGGAAGTTGAGTTCCGCGAGTGGTCCCTTGTCGGCGGCGATGCGAGCCGCCTCGCGCTCGAACTGATCGTCGGTCCATTCACGCATCTTGGTTTCCGCAGCACTGATCTCGCGGCCGTGCGTGGACGGCGCCTTCATCACTTCGGGATCGGGTCCTTTGGAGAGCGTGGCGAGCTGTTCTTTCAGCTTGCGGTTCTCCTCCCGCCAAGTTGGGAGCGGTCATTGCCGTGTGCGCGGTTTCCCAGTCCTGGAATCTTCCAGGCTGAGGTCTTCACGAACGCGCGCAACTGCCGTTCCTCGTTCTTGTCGAGGCCCATGTGCAGCAGCTCCAGCTCCTGGCGCGTCTGAATCTCGTGCTGCAACTGCCGCTGCGCCACTGGATCCTTGGCGGCCACGAAGTACTCGAAAGTCCCTGGCTTGGGCGCTGTGTCGTCCTCGGGCGGGCTGGCGGGCTGCCCAGGGCGCTCTTCGAACGCCTTCAGCTTGGCTTCGAGTTCGTTGACCTTCGCTGCCTTTTCCTGAAGTGAGATAGCGAGCTTCTTCCAGTCCTCGGACTCTGCGTTCCGGTCTTCTCCCTCAGGCGTTCCGCCTTCTCCCGGCTGCTCAAGGAGGGTCGCGTCGTCCTTCGGGTCGGTTCCCGTCGTCGTCGTCTCGTCCACGTGTCAGTGCTCCTTATGCTCCAGCACCGGGACCAGTTCCCGGCGCGGTGGGCTGCATTTCACCCGGCATCGGCATGCCATCCACCGGAAGCCCGTGTTGCATGTCGAGGCCAGCTTGCTCCTCCTGCTGCTGCTGCTGTTGCTGCTGCTCTTGCTTCATCCGGTCCTGCGTCGCCTGCACCGCTTCCAAGAACGACTGCACCACACTCGGCGCGAAGTGCATCTGCTTGGCGTACACCTGGACGAGTTCGGGGCTCTGAGTCTGCCCCCACACCTGCATCAGCCCGTTCAGGGCATCGGCCTGCGCCTTCTCTTGTCCAGTCCAGTCGGGCGTGTCCTCGATCTCGAAGTCGAAGCCCGGAATGTCCTTGCCCCACACTTCCAGAATCTGATCGGAGCCCTGGATGTTGAGCCGGGCGATCCTCTGCGGAGGGTACGTCTCGATCACGTAGTCCGACTGCACCGCGGTGAACATCGAGATGTCCTCCCGAGTCCTGCGCGTGAAGTCGGCGACGGGGAGGTCCTGCTGCTGTGTCAACTGGGCGACAGTCGAAGCGGCGATGTCCTTGGAGTTCTCGGGCGTGAGGCCAAAGTCCGCGCGGCCGATGTTGATCTTGCCCTGCACCATTCCGAACACCGTGGGAGCAATCGGATCGACACCCGAAGCTGAGTAGGCGCGGATGTCCACCGGCCCCCATTGCGCTTCGACCGTGGCGTCACGGAAGGCCACGTTTCTCTGATCGTCGCGCATCTCGAATCTGCGTCCACCCGAGTCCTTGAGCCCGTTGTCGGGCAGGGAGAACACGGTGCGATGCTCGAAGGCTCGTTGCAGCATCATGGTCAGCAACTGATCGGAGGCGACTTGCTGATCCCAGTACCAGGACGTGGAGGAGTGCCCGAACACTCTCGCGCCGGGCTTCCAGTCGTTGAAGATGAACAGGGCGGGGTAGGAACGCGCCCGCGGCACCGGCCACTTGCCGTCATAGATCGGCAGATCGTCGGGGGCCTTCTGGATCGCCGGCATGATGACGAGTCTCCGACCTCGGGAGTAAGCGTAGACCGGCTCGTTCACTCCCAGGGCGTCGATACGCTCGAGGTTCCCACCGCACGTCGGACAGCCTTGCTCCATCGACATCGGGAGCTGGCCCTGCACGTCGCTCTGCCGGGGACTCCGGTACCCGCAACCCGAGGCGCACGCCATGTAGCGGTCTGACGCCGGGAGCTTCTGGGACTTGTTGGTGTCCCGGTACGCCATGGTGCGGTCGTTCTTGTACCAGCACTGATCCAGACTCACCTTGTCGTCGTCGTAGCCGGTCGGGCCGATGGTGGCGCCGCGCATCAGGGGCTGGTAGGGATCGCGGCCTACTCGTTTGGACGCGGCAAGCCGGTCGGGCTCCAGCCACGGCGCGTCGTACTTCTCGCGCGCCTCGTCCACGTTGAGCCTGAAGGTCTTGAGGAGCTGCGCGTTCAGCGGATGATGCGGGATGATGACACGGGTCCCACATGAATCTGCGGGCGTCGTCCTCGCCGTAGATCAGCTCTCCCCACGGACCCAAGTCCGGCTCCCAGTCCATCCACACGATCCCGACCGCGGTGCTCCTTCGCGGCCTTGACGGCCTTGTAGAGCTCGCGCTCGAAGCCCTTCCACGGGTTGCGCTGCTCCCACTCGATCAGGGCGAGCATGATGTCGGCGGATTGCGGATCGCCTTGCGAGTCGATCGGGCGGGCCTGGAGGTTTCTCGGCTTCGCAGCCCAGGTCGCCACATCGTGGCGGATCGAATCCTCGAGCTCTCCGCCCGCGAATCTGGATCAGCCTACGATCGCGGTTGTCGTAGTTCTCGTCGTTCTCGTAGCGTTCGCCATCGAGGAAGGCGTCTTCCTCGTCCATCGCGTCGTGGTAGGGACGCCAGAAGGGCGTGACGCGTTCCTTCCAGTCGCGGATGCGTTCGCAGATCGGTTTAGGCTCAGCCATTGGGGAACCTCGGATTGCCGGACCGATTCCAGTCCGAGATTTCCTTCTCGTGGCGCTTCTCCATGAACGTCTCGACGATGAATCCGATCGCAGCAGGAATGGCCGTCACCACGATCATCAGCGCCGCAATCGGCAGGCACACGAACCAGATCCACAACCGTGGCTCGGATGCGGTCCAGTCACGCACGTTTGAGCCCCCACAAGAGCGTCGCGTAGCCGGACAGCAGGATCACCGCGCCCAGCGGAGCTACCCAGTCCGGGACCTGTGGAATGATCGGCAGCCAGAACAGCATGTTCCCGAGCACCGACATTCCGAGTCCCAGTAGAACCACTTTCAAGTCCGTTTGAACAGCGTGGCGTAGAGAGCGAGCAGCAGGGCGGCCAGCAAGAGAAACGGAGCACAGGCCCAGGCGAGCGTCTGTGCTCCGAGATCTCGGACTGTCATGCTCTAGTAGTGGCTGTTGACGTCAGGACGGTAGTAGCGCAACCACACCCGCGCCGCCGGGATTGATCCGGTAGCAGGACTGATGCGTGCCCGCATCTCCTCGAATCGCAGGACCGATCCGTAAGCCGAGTAGGTATGGATCGGCAGAGCGTAGAAGTCGTCCCCCGTCACCATCGTGCCGCCAGCGGCGCCGTTGATGAACGTGGAGTCGGCCTTCTTCCAACCTTCTCCAAGCGTGGCGTTATAGGTGAATCCACCCACGCGCCCTTCGAAGATCGCCGTCACCGCGGTAGCGGTGGCGGTAGTGACCGTCGAGGAATCGCATTGGATCAGCAGCCATGCGACGGTGGTGGTGTCACCCGTGCCGGACATCGCCGTACCACTGGCGTTAGTGGCAATACCGCCGGACTGAGCGAGCCCACGCAGTGGAACCGTGGCGTCGTTGATCTGGAAATCAGACGTGGTGTCACCATCCGCAGTGCCGCCCACTGCCTGATAGGTGGTGTCCCTGACCCAGATGCCCGTTGAGGAGCCGGTGGGACCGACTCCCGAGATGCGCCACTTCACTTCCTTCGTCACCCATTCGGCGTGCGAAAGGAGTGGGATCAGCAGGGCGCACAGCGCGAGGAAGAGAACAGCGAAGCGCTTCATGCTTGACCTCCATGTCACTGCAGGACTGCCAAGCGTCCTTGGCCATCCATTGGCCGCCAGCCGTCGAAAGGATACGAGCCTGGTTTCGGCGCGTCAACGCATTCGGGGCGGGTTTGCGCTCGGCCAGCCTGAACACGACGTCCTGGTCGATCTGGACGGGATGGTATCCGAGCACTGCAGAGCCGAGGACGTCGCCCGGATGGTGCTCCCGGTAAAGCGCTCCAACAATGCCGGTGGAAAGGCTTTCCTTGGTGGCTTCCAGGAACGGCTTGCCCTCTCCGGCGTCCGCGTGGTTGCTGGATATCTCGTGGAGCTTGACCACCACCACGTCGGGCTTCTCGTCCTGGATCAGGTACGTGAGCCAGCCGTCCGTCCTCGAGCGGCGGGCCGACTCGGCATTGGGAGCTACACAGCCCGATGACGTCCACGAACCGGACGTTAGGACGCTGCCAGCCCGGCCACGCCAATGGCGTCCATCATCACCGTGCCGTGTTCCGGCAACTGCATCGCCACCCGGATCAGGCTCCGGTACTGGGTCGTCCACCGCCGGAGCGGGTAGTTGGTGGTCCACGAGCTCGCCGCTACGACGATCGCCACGAGGTACACCAGGCGGTTCGGGATCGAGGCCAGGCACAGCATCGCCGCACAGATCGGGAACGCCATGTACCAGAAGAAGTACACCGAACCGGTCACGAAGTAGGCCAGCAGTAGGGCCCCGCCGCAGACCGCGAAGGTCCTCGCCTTGCCGCTGAGTCGCCACGCCCACACCAGAGCGAGCGCAGCGAGAGCCCCAGGACGCCCATGGAGCGCTGCTCGAGGTTCCCGGGCCACGGGTAGAGGAGCGACAGCCAGCGCCAGCCCTGGAAGGCGTGGAGGCCGTAGGTGCCGACCTTGGCCGAGACTCCCGCCGGCATCAGGCGTCCGGTGCCAGCCATCATCGCCAGCCACACCAAGGATCCCAGCATGAGGGGCCGCCAGTTCTTGCCGCCATGGCCAGCCCGCCACCAGCGCCAGCATCGCACCTTCCGGTCGTGAGCACGCTCAGCAGCACCAGGGCGGTCCTACTCCCCAGGAGCGCCCAGGCAAAGGCTGCGACCATGGCGAACATCTCGATTCCAGACAGAGAGAGCGCCGCGGCCGGCTGGTAGACGGCCATCAGGATGCCGAAGGCGATGGCGGCGCGCGTCGAGATAAGCCTGCCCACGCCAACGATTAGCAGGCACTCAGCCAGCAAGCTTCCGAGGTGCGCCCACCACTCGATGTTGGCGAAGACTGAGAGCCCCAAGGCACACCACGCCAGCCACAGGGGCGAACTCGCCGGCCAGGAAGCTTCCCCGGGATTAAAGGTCGGAGCGCCGAAGTGAAGCAGGTTGCGAGCGGTGCGGAACGTGATGAACGCATCTTCTCCGCAGCGCGGGTAGTGGGAGAAGAGGTAGAGGCGGGTGACCACGTAGGGGACGAACAGCAGTCCCGTGAGCGGCCTAGATTCGGGGGCGGCGGCGCGGCGCACGGATCGGAGGAGCTTCGGGGGCCTTGGTTCTTCCGGTGATCCTGTCCACCAGCTTGTCCTCCAGCGTGCGGGCGGGCTGGATGATCTCGGGGATCTCGCGGTTACTGCGGGACACGGCTCTCCGGAGCTTCTGGCCCCACAGGATCATGTCTTCTCCGTGCGCGACACCGGGCCCGGCGACGACTTTGCCGCGTTCGTCAAGTTCGCAGTCGATCAGGCACTCGATTACTTCATGGGACGGGCAGTGAGCGTAGCGGTTCCGACCTTCCAGGACTGGAGCCATTCCTGGATCAGGCCGACGATGACGCGCTTGGTTTCCTCGTTCTGCTGGAAGCCCGCTTCCTTGGCCCAGACTCCGGGGCGGAGTTCCCTGCGTTCGTGGAGGATGTTCCCGTAGCGGGAGGCGTGGATGCCGCGGATGACGTTGACGCCCCAGTGGTCGTTGGTTTCCACGTCCACGCCAGCATCACCGTACTGGCGCGCAAGACCCGCAGCCAATACGCCCAGTGAATAGGGTGCAAGGTATCCGTTCCAGCGGGCGCAGAGGTCGCCGGTGCTCGCCTCGGAGACGTGTAGCGCAGCAGGATTGTGCTTCCCGTCATCGACGCCGGAAGCGGGATCGACGTCCAGGTAATAGGCTCGACCGCGTTCAGCGGGCTTCCATACCTGGACAGGTACCGTGACGACCGGCGTGACTCCGTCTTCCGTTTCACGACTCACCCTCCAGTTGAGTATCTCGGGATCGGTGCAGGAGCCCAGCATCTCCATGAGCGTGGCGAAGCCTTCTTCGCCCCACGGAGTCGAGCCCTCAGCGTTGGTGTAGTCCCCGTGCTCGCGTGCGTCTCTCATAGGATCGTTCCTGTAGGTCCTGCGTAGCTTGGCCTTCTCGTCAGGGGACAACACCCACTCCGCTACTTCGTCGAGACTCCACCTGACTTCGGCGCGGTCCTCGTCCACGCGGCGGATGGAGCTTCTGGGCGTCTCGCCGTAGTCCTGGCGCAGCGGCCCCCACTCGCGCATGTGCTCGGGCGTCTCACCTATCAAGCGGATGCTCCTACGTCCGGCGTGCCCAGCCTTCCGCAGTTCGCGTAGGAAGAACATGTCGGGAGGTTCGTCAGAAGTCCACGATATCGGCTCTCGCTCCGCGTCCGGTGTCGCGGTTCTTCTGGGTCAGGAAGTAGATCACGCTCCAGTCCACGCTCGAGCGTTCGTTCCCGCCCACCGGCATGACCTTGATCGAGTGGAGGTAGTCGCCGTTGTTCCTGACCTTGTGCGGCCAGCCGGCCAGCGCCATCTCGTAAGCAGGTTTCACCGAGAGCAGCTGCTGCGGGTAGTCCAAGACGAGCTGCAGGCCCTTGACCGGGCCGTCCCACTTCGGGATCGGCACGCCGTCGAGTGAGTCTCGCTTCTGGAGGCAGGCGGAGATGAAGGCGGCCTTGGTGTAGGTCTTGCCGGTCTTGTTGGGGCCGCGCATGTGGAGCTCGTCGATCGGATCGGGAGCGGTGAAGAGCCTCAGCGCCTCGCGGAGTCGTGGGACACCGAAGCGCCAGTCGATCAGGCGATCGCGGTTGGCGTGCTCGACCCAGGCGGAGATGAAGGCGTAGGAGTCGAGTGACGAACTCACGACGGCAGGATGATGCGCGAGACCTTGGCCGGCGGGATCCGCAGCGTCACGCTCTCCCTCGATCATGACTTCCAGCCCGCGCTCAGAGGCTGAGTGGCATCTCGTCGTTAGTGACGGTCACGGAATCCCCGCAGCGGTGGACTAGAGCCGCCATGACGCGCTGATAGACGGCGGCCTCTTGCTTGTAGTCGCGGCGCTTCTTCATGTCTTGGGCCGGATCATCGCGCGGACGCGCCCGGAAGGAGAATCCGTTACCGCTCCCCGGCCCAAGATCAGACTCCGCTCTTTCTTTCGCGCGGCGTGAGCCTCACCACCGGCGGCTTGTCACCCGTGGCCGTGGAGTTCTGGTACTGCGGCGCGGCGACTGAGATTTCTCTGATGCCGTCGCTGGTCGCGGCGAAGTTGTGACCGCACAGGCACAGATGCTCAGAGCCGGTGTCCAGGCAGACGTACTCGCCATTCCTCACCACGCTGGTGTAGATGCGGCGCACCGAGAAGTAGTGATGCGAGCCGCAACGCGGGCAGGCGAGGATATTGTCGGTGTCCTGCGTCCACGGCAGCTTCACTCGGCCTCGTCCAACGCGCGGTGGCCTTGACGCATCACCTTCTCGAACGCGCGTTCCTGCTTCTCCTCGCGCGGATCGGCCTCCACGACGTACACCAGTTCCCAGAATCTCTCGCTCAACTGCCGGAGCCGGAACGTCATGCCGGGAGCCCACACCTCGGGGCGCTGGAACAGCGACGGGCAGATGATGCGGATGTCTGAGCCGTTGTCTCCGATCATCTCGACGCGGCTCGGTGGAACGCCGTTATTCTGAGTGGCCATTGCTCTCTCCGTTGGTGATCTCTAGGGCGTAGGACAAGCCTTGCAGCGCGTGCATGGCATCTTGTCTGAGTTCCGGCTTTCTGCGCCACACCTTTTGCAGCGTCTCGATGGCTTTCTCCTGGACGATCTCGATCGGGATCTTTTCCATCCCTTCGGTGACTTCAAGCCGGCTCCGGGCTTCGGCCACCGACCGCACGCCGATCTCGAACAGCACCGCCGTCACGCTGTCCGAGCTGATCTCCTTGTTGATCCGCGCCCACTGATCGTTCGCCTTGAGCAGCGTCTCAAGACTTCGCAGGTACTGATCGCGCCGGCCCCCGACAGGCACTCGTTCGCCACCTTCCGCGCGTTGGTGACCGCCTCGATGCTGATCTCCCTCGCCGTGACTACCTGGGCTTCCAAGGATGCCCTGGCTTGGGCGATCATCTCGGGGGCAAGGTGTCGGGCTTCGTGACGCCAGATAGACGTGTGTACGAGGCCGTAGCGTTCCCCTAACGCACGTTTAGAAGCCGAGTGGAGAGCCAGGGCGAGGTCGATCTCCATCCGGCTGGGGTGGGTGCAGACGGTGCAGACTCTCAGAGCCACGCCCTTCGATCGAGTTGGCAGCTTCAGGCCGTGAGTGGTGAGGTCTAGGCACATGGCGTCGAAGGCTTCGGCTCGTTCGGGTGGGCTGAGCATCTTGAAGAACTCGGCGAATCCGGGGACCTGGCCGTCATCTTCCATCTTCTACCGGTACTGAATCGCCAGTATCCGAGAATGCGTGAGCCTTCCCTGGCCCACCATTCTTCATCAGGTGCCTCGTTGCGCTTCCACTCCTCGATCATCTTATCCCATCGGTCCCCATGCATCCTGCTGGTATGGATCTGCCGTCTCACGAAGATTTGACATCTATACCCCTTGCAGGATTTTGGTTCCGGAAACAAGATGCAGTTGTGTTTGCCTGGCGCACTACCAGACAGAGAATCAACGTAGTCAGTAATTGAAAACCGGAGGATAGAAGGTAAGGCCCGGCGTCTCACCTGGAATCCCTGTACCGTTTGATCCGTAAGTATCTGGCGTGACTAGCGTAAGCCTCGCCGACACCGCTCCGCCATTCAGCGATCTCTTTGCAGCCGCCCTCGTTGATGAGCAGATTGATTGCCTGCGGCCTGGTGATCTCGGCGCCATTGGGCGTGTACCACTTCCCGTCTTCTCGGTAGCAAAGCTCCCACGGCCGCAGTCCCACGATCCGCTCCTCCTCCCAAAGAGAGCCTTGTTCCCATTCACAGATCCGGTTCGCCGTCATGCTCGAACACCGCGAAGTCGTAGGCCAGGTTGCCGTTCTTGAGCTTGATCGTCTGGCCCAAGCACTCGATTCGGACCAGCGTGCCTTGCAGAACTCCATCGAGCCGGTTCTTCAGAACCGCCTTGACTGGGTAAGTCTTTACCGATCCAGATTCTAGCTCGATATCGACCAGCGGGCCAAACTTGCCTTCGTGGATCTTTCCGAGCAGACCCTCCACCACCGTGCCTTTTTCCCACTTCAGGATCGGGCCGCCGCCGTTAGCTAGCTGCTTCCAAGCCATCTTGCGCTCTCCCTCGTTTGTTGCGGGTCTTGATCTTGAGCAGTCCCAAGCGCGACCGCCACAGTTCCAGGTGGCATGGGCCACACTCGGGCTCTTCGGTGTCTCCATCCCAGACGATCCAGGCGCCCTCTGGGATCTCTTCGAAACAGAAGTAGCAGACCTCCTTCCTCGACGCGGTCCCTGCGTAGTAGCAGTGTGTCAGCATAGGGACTCCACTTCTGGTTTTGTGGGGGCCGGAGTCCTCAAGGAGAAAGAGGCCTCACGCCCGCAGAGCGTCCAGGACGGCCACCCCACACCCGCATCCTACCACTTGACAGGCGGGGCGCATACGGTTATATTGCCGTTGTGGGCAAGCGAACCGCGTTCGTCAGAGTCAGGAGCCGGAGGGATGCCGCCCTATTCATGCTCCACCTGCCGCGTCCCTTGCACGGCCGGCTCGCTCGAGCGCGCGGCACCTACAACCTGAGCATGCAGGAGATCGCCCGCCGAGCCATTGCGTTCTACCTCGACGCCCGTGCACTAAGCCCGGCCACGTGGCCCGCCGACGAGTAGCTGCAACGAGTTGTCGATGGAACGTGGGTTGCTCTACCAGGGAGTACCCGCCGCAAAGGAGAAAACGATGACCGCAGACCTCAAGAAGCTGATGAAACGCTTCAACGTCGCCGCCAACGCTCACGACGAGGTCGCTGATTGCCTCAAGGAGCCCGAAAACGTGGCCTTCCATCAGGGCTCCGCTCTGGCCTTCCCGTGAGGCGTCCAAACTCCTCGCCGACCTGATCTCGTGCGCGCGCTGCAAGGGCGAGGGCACCGTTGACTACGCGCTTCCAGGTGAGAAGGGATCGGGAGAGAATCTGGTCCACGCTGACTGCCCGGACTGCAAGGGAAATGGGGTGCGGTCGTGACCCGCTACGACGCCAGACTCGAAGCGCAGAGACGCTGGGGTGCCAACGGTGGAGTGTGGGAGAAGGGCATCAATCCCCGCACTTCGTGGAAGCAGGTCGGTCGCAGAGGGCGGATCGGGAAGCTCGAGCGCATGGTGTGGGTCGCCGGAGAGGGCCGGACGTGGGAAGAAGCGTTCGCTGCTGCTGACGTGAAGGAAGGAGTTGCCAAGTGAAGATCCTCGACTGCGGTCGCTATGGGGCGGTTATCCAGCATTCAGACGGCTCCTACCAGTTCTCGGAATCCAGCGTCGAGATGCTGGAGAGCCACCTGCCTTTCGTGGTCTCCAACGGGCGCGGGCACCAGATGCAGTGCGAATGCGGGAAGCAGGGCTCGATGCGAGAAACCGAAGCCGCGGCGCGAATCGATGCCGACCTTCACCTGCAGGACGCCGATCCGGTGCTCTGTGAGTTCTGTGGCTGGCCGGCGCAGCACGATCCGCTCCGATGTGAGCGGTGCCGGGTGAATCTGTAATGCCCAACTACGGAGACCGCCTCGAAATCATCAATCAGCAGATCCGCGAAGCGGAAGCGTGGCTGGCCGAACTCCGCTCCCGGCGCACCGCAGCACTGGAATCGGAACGCGCGCGGCTCAATCAACACACGCGCGCAGGTTGGAGGGGTGATGCAGCACAGTCCTGAAATCAACTCGGAGGCGCTAGTGGTATCTGGAGCCGCAAGCGGTGATCGCTCCCGATCCCAAGGACGTGATCCCGCGCGCAACCGCAATCGCCAATCAACTCGCCACCGTGATCCGCCGTGGTAAGTGTACGGTCAATATCTCGGGACGTGAGCACGTCAAGGTCGAGGGCTGGACGACGCTCCTGGCGATGCTCCACATCCAGCCGGAAGTGGAATGGTCGCGGCCGCTGCTACGTGAGGGCCATGTTTGCTACGAGAGCCGCGTGGTGCTGATCCACTGGCCTACCGGACGGAAAGTCGGATCGGCCGAAGCCATGGCCTCCGATGGTGAGCCGAACGCCAAACGGTCGTGGGGCCGAGACGAGTTCTCGGTGCGCTCCATGAGCCAGACGCGCGCGGTAGGCAAGGCGGGACGGCTGGCGTTTTCGTGGATCATGGTGCTGGCGGGATTCGATCCGACTCCTTCGGAGGAGATGACCAGCGTCAAGACCGACGAGGACGGGAACGAGCTGATGCCGCCGTGCGATCATCCGGGCTGCGTGAATCGCGCGCGCAATCAGGTCAACGGCCAGAATCTCTGCGGTATCCATGTCCCCAATCGGCCCGCATCGGCTCCGCGCAATCCCGCTAACAGCAAGGCGGCGGTCGCGGCGCGAATGGGAGTCCAGATCCAACGCGACCGATTCAGAAGGCGCTGCGCGATCTAGTGGAGACTGCGGTACTCGACTCGGTCTACCTCGAGGAAAGCGAAACCGGGGACACCGCACGACGGCAGTTACTTTGCGAACTGCTCGGCATCCCTGAGCCGTGGGGTCAGATCGAAGTGGCGAAACTCACCGAGGATGACTGGCGCAAAGCCGCCGATCGTCTGTGGGACCGCACTCAGCCTTCAGCGGAGGTCCAGCCGTGAGCGAACGTCTGTGTGCCTGCGGCCGGATGGCGGAGCCGCACTGGAAGGACTGCGAGGAGTGCTACCGCGCCAAGATGCAACCGCTCCTGGATCGTCATGGCTACCGGGTTGAGCGTGGCGGCGTCGAGCCAGATCCCGGCTCGGCTTGCGGTCCCGGATGCGGCTGGTGCGGGAGGTGTACATGACCGCCCTCGAGAGCCTTGCTGGCCGAGCCCCAGCGCAGGGTGAGCGACGATGGTGTGCGATATACATCGAACTGGCGTCGCGACCGTGGATGACCTCGCCGTTGATCTTCGGCAGGAGCGCGCCCGCGCACCGCCAAGCTCGTAGGGCGCTCAAGGTGGCGTGCGACTGGATCGAAACGATGCGCAGGATAGACCGTTTGGCGGAGACTTGACCATCTTGCGCACCTGGGCGCATCGCCGCTGGAGAGGAGCGCCCCGATGGCTAAGGCGCGCCACCTCGGCTTCGTCCTCTACTCGTCAAGGTCGTGCGGGTCCGAGTGACCGTAGCTGGATGGGAGCCCGGTGCCTAGCGAGAAGGGCACGCCGCTGCTCGGTTACTGGAGCGCCGTAGACGACCTGTTGAGCGTAGTTCAGATGCTCTTGGACGAGATGATCGCCAAGAACAGCGACGAGGCCATACGGACTTCTCGGTTCCGCGACGCGATCACGTCATCGCAGCCCGTGGCGACGTTGACGCAGACATGAAATGAGGTGGTGGATGCCTGAGCGAGAGGAGCACACCAACCATAGGAGGAATCATGAGCCAGCAACCGAGTATCGGCCGCATCGTTCACTACACGAATCCCGGCGACCCCGATGGGAAGTCGCCACCGACCGTGCTTCCAGCGATCATCACGGGGGTCAACGCGGACGGCACCGTGTCGCTTCATGTGTTCTGGAATAACGTCGGCTCGTCTCGGCAGGCAGTTGCCGAAACTGGCTCGGAAGCGGCGATAGGTACGTGGTCCTGGCCGGATCGAGTCAGTGCCTGCGAGAGGAGCACCGCGCTGGCGCGGGACGCTTTGCCCATGCTGGGGCGATGGGGTGAACGTGACCACGCAGAATGCATCGAAGGCGGCCAGCCATGCGAACTCCACTGCTGCAATCGTCGCCACCCTCATCGACGAAGCCGAAGCCCGGGGCCGAGTCGAGCAGAAAGAAGCCCCCGTCAACTGCTCACGGAACTCCGCCTCGATACGGTCGCTGCTGCCATCAGAGCGAGGGTGAAGCGCCCCAGGAAGGAACACCGAAGTGAGCTACCGATACGAGGAGCACCGCGAATGGCTCGCTAGCGACGAGGGAATCAAGGCGGTTGGCCAAGTGATCCGCAACGTCGAGCAGCGGCTTCGACTATGCGGGGGCCGCGATGATGTGCAAACTCTGGCCGGCGGCAGGTGACTCCTGGGAGATGATGGCAGCGGTCGATCGTGTCGTCGCGCTGGGAATGATCGTCAGAAGTCGAACAAGCGCAACCCCCGGCCGGGCAGCATCGAGTTTTCCGCAGGAGGCTCGAATGAGGCTGCGCGTCTGGGTAGTGTGGTGGACATGGCGTACCGGCCTCGCCCGATTGCCGTCGAGGCGTCGGCGAGCCGTGATTGAGTGCGTGCAGTACGCGAAAGAGCGCAACAACCACATGGGCAACCTGTACTACAGCAAGCGCCGCTACCGGGTGTTCACCGCCTCAACCGAGGTGGAAGATCCAAATGAAACTCAAGACTCGCCTGAGCCGCATGGGTGCTTGTCAGGAAGCCATCGAATGGGTCGGCGACCGTGACCCCGTTACGGCGTGGGCGCGGGCTGCGAGCTATCCAAGCCGATTGGATGTTCTGCGTACATCGCGGCGCTGGATGAGTGCTACTCACCCGACTCAGGCTTGCGGCCTGTGCCTGTGCGCACTGCACTGCGCTGCCAGCGCGTCCCTGATCTGGCGTAAGAACGTCCTGAACGACGAGCGCCATCAGAAGAATCGCATGGAACGGCTATGCTCGTGGGAAGAGCGACGGATTGAGGAGGCTGTCGCGCCGCCAGGGCGCCGCCAGGCCGCCGCCTGGGCCGCCGCCAGGGCCGCCGCCTGGGCCGCCGCCTGCCGCCGCCGGGCCGCCGCCTGGGCCGCCGCCAGGGACGCCGCCTGGGACGCCGCCTGGGCCGCCGCCAGGACGCCGCCTGGGACGCCGCCGGGCCGCCGCCTGGACGCCGCCAGGGACGCCGCCAGGGACGCCGCGCGAGGGACGCCGCGATGAACGGAGATGGCCGAACTCGTGCGCAAGATCACGTCCTAGACCCGGAGGCCGCGCCTTGACTCGGTCGCCCTAGGCCATCCGAGCGAGGACACCGTGACTCTTCGGCGCACCGCCCTCCGCAAGATCGGCAAGAGAGCCAACTGGAAGAAGGCGTTGGACTTGCTCTGCAAGCAAGTCGTGTTCAGCGCGCGACCGCTGCTGCCAGTGGTGCAAGCGCCCCGCTTCCGGCAGCGACCACTGGTGCCATGTCCGTTCCCGCGGCTACCTCTCAGTCGCTGGGACACCGCAGCTCGCTTCGCGGCTGCCCCGGATGCCACCTTCGTTGGCATCAGCAACCCTTGACCGCCGCGGCGTGCGTTCGAGAAGAGTTTCCCGATCGCTGGCAGGCCGTTCGGTTCTACGATCATGGGGCGGGAGCCGGCAAGATCGACCGCGTGCTGATCCGTCTGGCCCTGGAGCAGAGAACTTAAGAAGTACGAGGCGCCACGGTTCAAGCCCGGCGACGAGCTCGGGACCACCAAGATCTGGAGCACCGATGAAGAGTGAGAACTTCTTGGTCGCTGGCGTGCTGTGCGTTCTTGCCGCTGCCATCGCCTATATGTCTGGGGATCGGCAGGTTGGATTCTGGCGCGGCTGGTGGATCGGGACGCGGTGGGCGTACATCGTGGGTGCATCGGTATTCCTGATTCTGGCTGCGTTGAGGCTTGCACAGTGAGGGCGTCCACGGCGCAGCGCCCTAGAGGTCCCTCCTTGCGCCGGTGTGGAGGAACGGTGAAACGATTCCTGGTCGTTCCGTTGATGCTGTTGCCAGTCATGGCTCATGCGGCCGAGGGATTCTGATCCTCGATCGCCTGAGCAGGTGGCATGGTGCCGGCATCTGGCAGAGCATGGTGGAATATTGTTTGTCCATCATGCACGTTCGGGGAATCTTCTAGCACGCTTCACAAGCGGAGCGCAGGGGCCTGCGCTGGTTCCGGCGGCCCTACTGACCATGATCGAACAAGAGCCCTCGGAGACCCTCACGGAGATACGAAATGAGCGCCTGCGAGGTGCTGAGCGACGCGCACCAGGCCCGGAGTTCAGCGTCGCAGAGTACGCCCGGCTGATGGACGAGCGCCGCGAACATCCCTGCACGCCGGAGGAACAATCCGGGGACGCCGCCGGTGTCCGCGCGTCACCGAATGACGCTGCACCAGTTCACGCGCGAGCCGATGGGCTGTCAGGAGGCGCGGGTCGTTGGTTACGCATCCACAGCCGCGCCGCCGCTCACCATGGTTCAGCGGAAGGATCAGCCGCGCGGCTGGCTCTGGTCGGCCTGTAAACGCATGTACGCGCACCAATCATTGATGGAGCGCCGCGGTGTCCGTTCTGCTTGCATCAGGCCATCGAGGCGGCCCTCACGGAGATACACGGAGCGGCGGGCCCCGAGGCGGCCCCTCACGGAGATACCACATGAGCGCGGAGGCTCGATGCCGGACGAACTACCTACTACCGCAGGAAAGCCATGAACCTCCTGCACCTACTGTGGCGCGCCACGCGCTGATTCGAGCTCGGTGATCTACTGCGAGGACTGCCGGAGATCCAAGGCCATCGAGAACAAGGCGTACAAGGAGACGTACATGAAGCCGGTAGAGGGGTGCTGTCGGAATACCGGCCGCCCTACCGCGGGGCTACCGAGGCCCCAGCACCGCCGCAACCGCGAGAGCGTCCGATCTTCGGGCAGCGGTACGACGCACTCGCGCATCTGAGAGGCAGCACCGACCAGACGTAGAAGTCCCTCTGGCAAGGAAAGGAGTCGGGTTCAGGTAGGCGCGCGAGAAGACAGGGTGCCCCACGCAACCGAGCACCTGAACCGTGGGCCGGTCGCTGATGGCCGGCCCTCAACTTTCAGGGGGCGCGCACGACTTCGTTGCTGGGAGGAGATCTCGTTGTAGAGCTTGTCGTTGGCGGTGACGCGGAATCGCAGTGGCTGGTGCGGGAACCACGACCACGGCAGGCTGATCTTGGCGCGCTGACCTTGCCGGCCCGCTCCCGAGATGCCGATGTTCTGCGTCCACTCGGAGCCCGGTTGGTCGATGCGCCAGTAGACCATCGCTCCACCGAGATCGGTACACTGGGTCCCGTTGTCGTTCAAGGTCGGCCAGGTCCAGGTCAGTAGGATATGCGTCGAGTCCACGGGCGGCGGTGGGACCGTGAGACTACCCACCGCGATCCAGTCGAGACGCCCGTACTTGCCCTGCAAGATGCCGACTCTCCCAGGCGAGTCCCGATAGGCCCAGCCCACCAGGTTGCAGTGCCCTACCTCGGTGCTGCCGTGCCAGACATGGACCTCTCTCAGCGAGTCCACTCCTGCAGAGAGCGTGTCCCCCGAGACACACCGGAGATTCCAGACGCCACGGTTCTGCCAGTTGCCGTCGTAGGTATTGACCGCCACCGTACCAGCGTTGTCGTCGTACCTGACCTCGATCAGCGGCGACGTCGGAGCGGTGCCCTGTACCAGCAAGAGCAGGTTGGACTCCGCCTGCCCACCGAAGGTGGACCACCGCGTCTGGACGGTCTGAACGCTGGACAGGACCGAGTCGTAGACCACCGTAGCGCCGCTCAGCAGAGAGCGCAGCGCGTTGCTCTCGATCGCCACGTTGGTGGTATCGCGTACCCACTTACCACCCACCATCCCGTTGGGGCGGTTGAAGTCGTCCAGAGTCGCACCCCACGCCCAGGAGGCCGCCAGCAGGCCCAGGACGGCGCAGGCTAGGACTTTCATGCTTCCTCCGTTAAGTAGTGGGGGCCGTCCGTTTCCAGGACTTCGGCGGTCCGGTAGGGCTGTCTCTCCCCACAGGTTTCGGCCCCCATAGTCACTCACCTACCACGACGAGTGTCCGTGCCCGTGTCCGTTCCCATGCCCCTGCTGATGCCCCGGAGGCGGGCCGTTCTTCCAGCGTTCCCGCGGCACGTTGTAGACCGGTGCCGGCGCGTCGTTACAGTGGACATAAGGACCCGACACCAGGCGTGATCGGTACCAGTATCCCGAGTGCCAGCAGTAGTAGCTTCCACTCACGAAGAACACGTCCTCCGGGGCATTCTGAACGTAGTAGACGCCCCGGTGACGAGGACCGGTTCCGGCTGCTGAACCACGATCACGGGTGGGGTGGGACGTTGGCGGTAAGCACGGCGTATCCCGAGCAGCCGCTAACCAGCAGCAGGCAGGCTAGGAGTTTTCGGATCACTTGCCCTCCAGAGTCTTGCGCATCGCCGGATCGACTCCGCTCGGATCGTAGTCCCCTTGGTGCCCGATCACTCCCGCGAGATGACTGGTGACGGTCTGGGGGCCTGGGTACCTCCGGGGTTGTGCCGGTAGTGGCGGGCTCCCTGGAACGGAACCATGAGCGTGCCGTTGATGCGGTAGCTTCCAGGCGGGTCGGCTTCCTTGGCCATCACTTACCTCGCTTCTTGGGCGTGGACTTCTTCGGCTTCACGTGCCCTGGAAGCTTCTTGTAGTCCACGCCCTTGTTGAAGTCCTCGAGCTGCTTCCGCGTGATCTTCCCTTGGTCGAAAAGGCGGCCCATTTCCCCGAACTGCGCTTTCGACTTGCTGGGCACTGACTACGGCTGGGCCGGCGTGTTGGCCACGATGTCGGCCTTGAGCTTGTCCTTGTGGGTCGTCACCGCCGCAACCAGCGTGTCGAGCGTGGCCTGCTGGGCCGGGGTGAGTTGCGCGTTCTTGAGTCCGGCAAGCAGCGTCGCGAGCTGGGCGAACAGCGCATCCAGCGACGCGTCGATCGTCGGCAGCTCGGCAACGTTGTCGGAGATGGTGGCAAGGGCTTCAAGTCGATCGTGGCCATGAAACTAGCCTCCTTGTTCAAGAGAACTACGATCTGCTGCAACAGTGCCTCGATACGTCCGAGGCTGGCGTCCGCGCCGTTTCCGGCGTGGTGAAACACATCGAAGCGCATCACACTGCGTCCGAAGGATGCCTGCGGGGTTGAATCTTGCCGTGGAGCAATACGTAACTGAACGAAGAACGAGG
>ERZ1370068.11272-contig-990_pt1 | contig 30528 bp, 41 predicted proteins | sample MGYA00561227_ERZ1370068 | MGnify/ENA primary metagenome ERZ1370068 (study PRJEB38410, sample SAMEA6850437) | metagenome | study: Metagenomic assessment of the ecological functions of the soil: analysis of the soil microbiota associated with the...
AGTAACGCTTCGTTCAGTTACGTATTGCTTTCCACTTGTTCGGCAGCTTCGGCCAGTCGGGATCATTTGAAACGCCGCGCCGTCTGGGCGCGGACGTCATCGCCTGCCGGGGACCGGATGGGGACTGCCATGCCGGCCCAGGAGGAGGACGCAACAGCTCGCGATCTTCAAGGTGACTTTCATCATGGTGACGTCTCCGTCGGCAAACAGGTTCCGCGGCTGGAGTCTGCAGGTTGCTGAAAAGGCCGGCAACCTGAAGTCAGAACTGAGAACTGAGAACTGAGAACTGAAGATTCTGCCGCTGTTTTTGGAGGCGCCTTCCACTCTCAGTTCCGACACAAGTTCTGAGTTCTAAGCTCCGACCCTAACGGCCCACCATGTGCGGGGCAGATCACTTGTTGTTTTCCTGGCAGATGTCTCCGACGCAGTTCGGCCCCGGCCACCCACGGAGAGGATGTAGCTCGTCGTCCCACGGTGCCGCGGCATGCGCGTGCAGGTCGTCGATCGGCTGACCTGATAGAGTGCAAGCGCGTCAGCGTCGATTCGTCCGCGTGAGCCGCTCGACGATGCACGGGAGGCTTTGCGGTGTGGGGATGCCCGGCCTGGTCAGAGCCACGTCGCCTCGTTGAAGCCGACGACGTCGGTGACCAGCGTGTCGCCCTCCCAGCGGCCGACCGAGTCGCCGGGAAGGATGGGTTCGGATATCCTTCCGGGTGAGGCCGATGCCATCCGTGAAAGATCGTGCGCCAGACGTGGGCGCCGCGCCTTCGAAGACGAAAGAGGACGCGGTCGCTCTGCGCGGAGAAAATCTGAAACGGAAACGGGGTCGCCGCCAGCCGCGGGATGCCCGGCGGCAGAGCACCTCGACTCGGGGTCGTGCTGCTGAAGGTTGGCCTGGCGCTGCTCGTGGAGGCGGCGCTTTGCCCAGTGCGTGAAACGGGACGTCGACGATCTCTCTCGACGGGCGAGCGGCCGGGATCCCGACGCCTGCGAGGTTCGCATGATCACGCGCGGGTTCCAGGCGCCCTTGCCGTTGCCAGGTCCGGCCGGCCGTCAGGAAGACGCCCGGAGCCGGGCCAGCGGCCGCGCCGGGCGTTCGGGAAGGCGTCCGGCGACCGGGACGGTGGGTGCGACGGCCCGCGAGGCCAGCACGCAAACGAGCAACGCGCCGGCGAGCGGGAGCGTTCATTGAGGCACCGACGGCATGCGGGAGGCGCGGCGCACTGAAGCAGGTCCGCGAACTGGGCGGCCAGGCTCGTCCGTCGCGCTCACGCGGGCTCGCGCTGCTCGGCCCCGCGCGGCAGCTCGACGGCGAACACGCCGACGCGCGGCGTCCGGTCGGCGTCATCAGCGGGACGACGACGGCGCCGTTGGCCGCCTCGCTGCTCCACGACGATGCAGGTCGTGCGCCAAGCGGAAGGCGGCACTGCGGTGGCGTTGTCTGGCGTCGCTCACGCACGGTCTCGGCAGCTGGGCGAAGAGCGCCTGGTCGAGATAGCCGTGCGCGAGGGGCGGGAACGAGCTCCGGCTCCTTCGGCGTCCGCCCAGACGACGAGGCCGACACGGCGATCCGACAGAGCCAGCGGCCGCGCCGCAGCATACAGCGTCGCGTCACACCTGTCCTTCGCGCGGCCAGGTCGAGCTCGACATGGACGTCGCGAGGTTCGCGTCCGCGGAGTCGGCGCTGTCACGACGGGCGGCGGCGGCGCTGGGAGACGATCGGCCGCGTCAGCCGGCGACGATTCTGGCTCGCGCCTCGTGTCCGCGACGGGATCGGCGGGCCGGCCGGCCACTGCGCCGGTGAGATCGATCCACACCGGCGGGCGACGGTGTCCATGGCTGAGCCGGACGAGAAGCCGGAGCCGCATCGGCGGGGCGGGGTGCAGGCGGTCGCGTGGTGCGCCACGCCGGGCTCGATGGCGAGCGCGCGGGCACGGCGGCGCAAAGCTCCGGCCCGGATCGGGATGGCGCTCGAAGACTCGCGAACCACGACGTCAGCGTCGAGATCACCGCGGCTCCAGCGCGTAGGACGCGGTTGAACGCGCGGCGAAAGATTCCCGTCGGCCACTGCGACACGTCGTCGCGCTCCAGCGCGTCGAGGGCGATGGTTGCTGATCTTGGTCTGCTCCGAGATCGCGATCAGAAATCTCGCTGTCGCGTCTCGCCGTTCGCGCATTCGCGCGCCGAAACTCTCAGCCATGGACACCTCGCGGGGCAGCGCACACGCTGCCGCACGCTGACGATCAGCATTGCCTTCAGGAAGCTTGCGCGAGGTTTCATCAGCCAGGCGAGCTATAACGCGCAACCTCGGGAGAGGCGGCCCGTCGAGTTGACGAACGCTGCACGAATCAACATGTACGCAGGTTCAAGGCAAGAAGTTTTTCGGCTTCCGGCGGCCGGTGGCACCGGAAACGGCGCGTCGATGGCAAGCGATCGCCCCGATCGCGGCGGAACGCGTGACGGATGAGCCTGGATCCCGCGCGCGATCGTCGCTGCGGCAGGAGGGCGCGCCCGACGAGAGACCCGACTACCGCGTGGAGTGGACGTGCGTGGTAGACCCACGATCTCGAGCGCCGGCGCGGACCGAGGCTGGATCGGTCGCGGGCAGATGGGAGGAAGTCTTCCCGGGGTGACTACAGTTGCTCTCTTTCTCAGCCTTAACTACCTCAGCCAAATCAAGATAGTCGATTTTCCGGAGGCAATGCGTTGACATGGGCTGGCACGGGCGCTCGCTTCAGACGGGAGGCTCAAAGGCTCCATGCCTCTCCCGATGCCTATATCCAAAACGACGCGCTCCCGAGCGACGAGCCCACGGCGAATGTCCGACGCGTCTGCCGCGGCGCCCGGCGGGGTACCGGATCCTCGCGCCGCCGCCCGGCGTCCGGCTCGCTCAAGAAACTGCTGACGTTCAGCAAGGGCGCCCGACGGCCCGCTGGCCGATTTCCGAGCGAGCAGCAGGGCCGCGCCCGTCTGGGTGTGGGTGTTCCTGGCGCTCGTCGGCCGGCACCGCCATCGTGGGATCCGCGCTGATGTTCGCGCCGAAGTGGCGCGTCAGCGCGGCGATCCAGCAGACGGGCCAGCTGGTCGTGCGTGTCACAGCCAGCCGGCGGCGACGTGATCGTCGACGGACAGCGGCGCGGTGTGACGCCGCTTTCACGCTGTCGCTCACGCCCGGCCCGCACGCGCTGCAGCTGAATCGCGCCGAGATCTCCGCAGCATTTCCGTGACGATCAAGGCGGGCGCGAGACGACGCACTACGTCGATCTCGACGCGCGCCCGGTGCCGGAGGTCAGGGCAACTGTCGTCGGCTCCGAGCCGCCTGGCGCTCGCGTGACAATCGACGGCCAGGCGCGCGGCGTGACGCCGGATCACGCTCGCGGACATTGCAGCCGGTGAGCACACGGTCGTCATCAGGGCGCGTCGGGTCCGGTGCAGCGAAGCGTCACCGTCCAGCGAGGGCAGTCCGCATCGCTGCTGGTGTCGATGATGGGACAAGCCGCGTTCGGCTGGGTTTCAATTTCGTCACCGGTCGTGCTGCAGGTCCTCGAGGACGATCGCAAGCTGGGCACGAGCGAGACCGATCGCATCGTGCTTCCAGCCGGTCAGCATACGCTCAGGATCCTCAACCAACGGCTGGGTTTTCAGACGGCACGTGTCGTTGCATGCCCGCCGGCGGAGGCGCCTCGCTTAAGATCGATCCACCGAACGGGCGTCGTCCAACCTGAACGCGCTGCCCTGGGCCAGAAGCCTGGATCGACGGCCGTCAGGTGGGCGAGACGCCGCTCGGCAACATCAAGCTTCAGATCGGCGAGCACGAGGCCGTGTTCCGTCATCCGCAATTCGGTGAACGGCGGCAGACTTTCCTGGTAACCGCAGAATGAACCTGCGCGCGTGGCGGTGGACTTCAAGAAATGACGTGAGCCCCCGGTGGCTTCTGCTCGTGGCTGGTGTGCCTGACGCTCGGCTGGCCGGCGCGCACGCCCAGTCCGGCCCTTCGCTCCACGGATGCCAAGGCGCTCTACGATTCCGCCTCGTTCGACGAGGCGCTGACGGTTCTCGATCGCCTCGCCCGCGACACAACCCGAAGCCGACGTCGAGGATGTCCAGCGCTACCGCGCGCTGCTGCCTCCTCGCTCGACCGACCGCCGACGCGCAGACGGCCATCGAGATCGTCCTGTCCCGGGATCCGCTTTACAAGTTGTCGGAAGGCGACGCGCCGCCGCGGATGCGGGCGGCGTTCAGCGAGGTGTCGCCGCCGGCTGCTGCCGAAGGTCACCGAGCAGCTCATGCACGTCGGCGAAGCTGACGCTTCGACCGCAAGGAATACGCGCTCGCGTCACCCAGTTCTCCGGATCTGCTCCGGTTCCTCGACGAGCCGGACGCCCGGGCAGTTGCCGAGCCTGAAGGAATTCCGGACGCTCGCCACCGGGTTTTCGCGATCTCAGCGCCGCGGCGGCGGCGATCGCGAAGGCGGATCTGCCTCAGGCCGCCGCAGCGCCGGTGAGTGCGCCCGTCGCCAGCACGCCGCGCAGGCCCTCCGCCACCGCCAGCGCCTGTCTCCGCGTCGCCGTCTCCGAGCGCCCTGCAGTGCCTGCAGGCGGCGTTCTCGTGCCGCCGGTGATCGTCGGGCAGCAGATGCCCCTGTGGCTGGCGATGACCCAGTTTCTGCCGCGCGGCGGCCGCGGCAAAGTCCGCATCATCGTCGACGAGCAGGGGCACGTCGAGGAGGCGCGGATCGTGGAATCGGTTCACACTGTCTACGACGCCCTGCTGCTCTCGGCCGCGCGCACGTGAAATACGAGCCGGCCTTACGCTCGACGGGAAGCCGGTCCGCTACGTGAAGCTGATCGAAGTCGTCCTCAGGGCCCGCAGTAGCCGCGAGCTTCCCGCGTCCTACCGGAGCGGGATGCCGCTCGAACAATCATCGGCACCCCGAAATCGGCAGCGTCCCGACCTTCAGAATGCAGCATTGGCGCCAGCGCGACCTCGCCCGGGACTCAGCTGGTTGTCCACGGCCCGGCACCGCGACGCCGGCGATTGATCGCCGCAGGGCCCGCACGATCGTCGCCACGGAAGGCTGGACCACAGACCGCGTTCTGCGAGGTTGCCGATGACGAGCGCCAGAGGACCGGGAATCGTGACTCGCGGTCTTGTTTCGCAGCGCCAGCCACAGGATGTAGTAGTCGCTCGTCCCCAGACGCTGACGCGGCGAGGTTGCGCCAGATCGACCTGGCTGGTCACGTCCGGCGGACAGGCCACGCGGTACGTCGCCGTGAAGGTCGTGTTCACGGACGGCGTCGGCACATTCTGGACTGCCGGGCCGTCCATCGACCAGCTCAGGAACTCCCGGCGTTCCGTTGACGGCTTGCGGCGAGACCGCGCCCAGGTTCCGCACGATGCCGACGACGCCCGTGAACGTGAACGGCGTCGTCTGCGGCTGGCCATCGAGTGTCACCTGGAGCCCCGCCGGGTTCGTGGCGATCGTCACCTGCGCGGTCCGGGGCAGCACATCGCGGAACGTGGAGTGCTCAGGCCGCGCGAGTCCTTCACCGTGAGGTGAATGCGATACCAGACGTTGGCCGACGTCTCGCCGGTCGTCGGGATCTGGAACGTTCCGCCCGTGATGCCGCTCGTGTCCGGGATGAACGGATGCGTGTGCGTGTCGTGGTGGAAGTCCACGCGCCACGTGAACGCGCTGGCCGGCAGCGTGCCGTCCTCGGGGTCGGTCGCCGTTCCGCTGTAGGTGATGAACGACCCGCCCGCGTACGTCGTCCCGACGACGCGGTAGAACGATCGTGCCCGTGGGCGCCGTGTTGAGCACGGTGAGATGCGCGATCTGGCTCGTGGCCGAGCCGAACGAGTTGCTGACGACGGCCACGAACTCCGCGTTGTCGTCCGACGCCTGCACCGGCGAGAGCGTGTAGGTCGTCGACGTCGCACCGGGGATGTTCGCGCCGTTGCGCTGCCACTGATACGTGAGAGCCGGCGTGCCCGACGCCGCGACCGTGAACGTGGCGGACCCTCCGGGCGGTGCCGACTGATCGGTCGGGTTGGTCGTGATGCTCGGCGCCGCCGCACCGTAGGTGATGCGGCGCACGACCCCGGTAGTCGCTGCTGCCGCCCCGGGCGAGGTAGTAGCAGGCTCCCGTCGTCGCCCACCTTCAGATCGACGGGCGCGCCAATGTCCGTGGCGAACGCCGTGAAGCCGCCGGCCGCGTCGCGGTTCGCAATCCACCCGCCGCAGTAGTCGGCGAAGAAGTAGCTGCCCGCGTAACTGGGCGGGAAACTGATTCGTCAACGGGTTGTAGAACGTGCCGCCCGTGATCGCGCAGCCACTCCGCATGGTTGTAGGCGAACAGCGGCGTGACGAAGACGCACGTCGGTGGTCGGTCCTTCCGTCAGCGGCCACCCGTAGTTGGCGCCCGCCACGCCCTCGTTGATCTCTTCCCAGGTGGTCTCGCCGACGTCGTTGATGAACATCCGGCCCGGCAAGGGCTGAAACGCGAACGTGAACGGATTCCGCAAGCCCATCGCCCAGATGGAGCGATTGACGCCCGTTGCGGTGGCGTAGAACGGGTTATCGGCCGGGATCGTGCCGTCGGCGTTGATGCGAAGCATCTTCCCGAGCCGGTTGTCGAGCGTCTGCGAGTTGGAGCTGTCGGCGTTCTCGCCGACCGCCACGTAGAGCTTGCCGTCGGGCCCGAAATGGATCGCGCCGCCGTTGTGGTTGGTGGCGTTCAGGTTTTCGAGTTCGAGGAGGATCGTCTCGCTGCCCGCCACGGCGACGTCGCCGTTCGCCGTCAGCCGGCTGACGCGGTTGTGGATCGTCGGCGTCGTCGCCGTGTAGTAGACGTAGACGCAATGGTTGGTGGCGAAGTTCGGATCGAAGGCGATGCCGAGCAGCCCGCGCTCGCCCGACGGCGTTCGACCGGTCAGCGTCACGAACGGCGTCGGCAGGAGCGCGTTGTTCTTGATGACGCGGAGCTGTCCGCCCTGCTCGCGCGACGAACAGGCGGCCGTCGGGCGCGAACTCCATCGACGTCGGGCTGGCGAGCCCGCTGGCGAGGCTGCTTTCGGTGAAGTTGGCGGGCAGCGTGGCCGCAGCGGCCGGCGCCCCTGGACGAGGAACGTCAGGAACCACGCTGAAGACGCAGCAACGCGACGCGCATAGAGTGTAAGGTCTTCACCAAGGCTGCACATTATCCCGCAGGCCGGGGCGTGGGACCAAGCGCGGACCCCAGGGGTCAGATATCGCGGACCGGGGCCGGCAGGCGTCTCAGAGGGACTGCAGGAACGCCAGCAGCGACGCGCGTGCGCGCTCGTCGAGACGGATGAAGCCCTGCCGGGCGGCCTGCGCTTCGCCCGCATGCCGCGGCGATCGCGTCCTCGATCGTCGCGGCGCTGCCGTCGTGCAGCAGCGGCCGCCGCATCCGCAGGCCCCACAGCGCCGGCGTCCGGATCTCGTCGGGCGACGCGGTCGAGTCGGCCTGCCTGATGCCGTCGCCCGTGCCGATGTTGTGCAGGAGGAGATCCGAGTACAGCGGCACGGTCCTGCGATCGAAGAGCGGGTTCGCGCTCGTGCCCGTCGTGAGCGCCGGCACGTGGCACGCCGCGCAGCCGATCGCGGCGAAGACGCGGTCGCCGTCGCGGACGGCCTCGTCGATGGGCCCGCGCGCAATCGGCGCGAGAAACTTCATGAACGCGGCGAAGTGATCGATGTCGCGCAGGCCGGTCACCGGATCCGGCTTGTCCTCGGGATCGGGGCTGACGTCGCAGGCCTTGAGCTGATCGGCGTGGATGCCGATGGCGAGTTCCGACGGGAAGACGTCGTTGGTGATGCCCATCTCGTTCCGGCACGCGTCGCCGGAAAACGTGAGGAGCGTCGCGACCTGCGCCTTCCAGCCGAACCGTCCCACACGGCGCTCGCCCGTTGCCAGCATCGATGACCACCGAGGCGCGGCCGGCGCTGCCGTCGCGGTTGCGATCCAGCGGATCGGCCAGCGCGAGCAGCGTGTCGTCGGGAATCGCTTCGATCAGGCCCGCGCCGAAGAGCGGAATCGGCACGCGCCGGGCGACGACGTTGGCGTCCGGCGGCAGCACCGGCTGGCAGACATGGTTCGGCAGCGAGAACGTGTGGAACAGCGTGTTGCCCGTCGGCGTCGAGCGCCCGAAACGTGCCGTCCGGATCCCTGTGGCCGGCGCGAAGCTCGGCCATCGGGCTGATGCCGCCGATGGCCGGCACGCTGTGGCACGCCCCGCAACTCGTGCCGTTGAAGGCCGGCCCCAACCCGTCGTCCACGCGTTTCGACGCCGGTGAAGGCGTTCAAGCCGACCCTGAACGCGTCGAACTCGCGAGGCGTGATGCCCGGCAGCGGATCGCCCGGCCGCGTACCGCTCCTGACCCGCCACCGGAGCGATCGACAGAGCCACCGCCCAGACGATGGCCAGCGCGGTGAGGAGAACGGCAAAACCGCGCGCCATCAGTCTTCGACCACCAGCACGCCGTGCATGAATTCGTGGCCCGCGCCGCACAGCTTCGAGCACTCGAAGATATAGCGGCCCGCCTTGTCGGGCGTGAATTTCACGGCGATCGAACCGCGGCCGCGCTTCGGGATCACGCGGTCGATGCCGGTGCCGAGGATCCTGAACCCGTGGTCAGTGTCGTCGCTCTCGAGGCGGAACTCGACCGTCTCGCCGCAGCGAATCTTGATCTCGTCGGGCGAGAACCGGAATCGTTCGGCGGTGACGCGGACCGTCACGGTCCGCCCCTGCGCGAACGGACAGGTGGCCATCGCCACGACCAGCACGGCCGCGATCGTCAACCATGCTCATTGCGACACCATCGTCTCAAAACCACCAGCCGAGCCCCACGCTGAACGCCTTCGGCGCCGCGACGACGGCGCTGTCGTTGCCGCCCACGGTGTAGTCGACTTTCACGACGACATCGGGATCCGGAAAGTGCGAAATGCCGGCGATCCAGGCCGAACCCTTGAACGCCCCGATCGGCAGGTAGCCGGCCGGCATCTTGTATTGCGTGTCGAATTTCTCGTAGCGCACGAAACCCACGACCTCGCGGGGCGACGGGGCACGGCAGGATCGGGTGCGCGGCTTCGACGTAGAAGCCGAGCATCTGGCTGGCGATATTCGGATCGACGCCTTCGCGCAGCGCTCGAAGCCGGTTGAGCTCGTCGGCCTGATCGATGAACACCTGCGCGTATTCGCCGCGCAGTTCGAGGCGGCCCACTCGTCCCCGTCCGTCCGCTTCGACCAGCGTGACGCGCGGATCGAGGTTGGGCGAGCCGGTCGCGGTCCGTCCGTTCCAGATGCTCGCACCGAGCGTCAGGCGCGGAACGCCCAGGATATTCCACGCGGCCGGTGCCGGCCCAGTGACGCACGATCGATCTCGATCCCTGCTGAGACGAGTCGGCGAGACCTTCTCCGGCGCTGAACTCCGCGGCGTTGAGAGGCGGCATCACGTACGCGCGATAGCGCCAGCCTTTGCCGAAGTCGCCGAATACGCCCGCGCCCGACGTCGAACCAGGTCGTCGGGATGATGAAGGTGTCGACGAACGGGCGCTGGACACCGTAGTAGACCGGCGGCTCGTGGCGCTCGTTGATGATGCCCGACGGGCACGAGCAGCTGTCCCGCGCGGACGCTGAACCGGCGGTCGATGAGGAAATCGAGGTAGCGCCTGCTCGAGCTCGAGCTCGCCTTTTTCTTCGCCGCCTTCGACGAGTGCGTGCTCGACTTCGAGCTCCGAGACGAAGCGGATGCGATCGGAGAAGCGGTGGGCGAACAGCAGGACGAAGCGCCGGAAGTCGATGAACGCGTCGCCCTGGGACGGGTTCACGATACTGCAGGCTCCATGTAGCCCGACAGCGAGGACAGCGGCCCGGCCGGGCGGTCGGTCGATTCGGTGGACTGGGCGCGAGCCGGGGACGCGACGAGGCAGACCAGGAGCGCGGCTGTAGCCGCAAGGGTCGGATTCAGACTCTGCCGGAACACGTCCAGAAGAGTAGCCGACTGTTTTGAGCAGAGTCAACAAATAGTTTGATTATTCAAACTATCCTCGCCGACTCCGACTGCCGACTGCCGACTGCCGACTGCTGACTGCCGACTGCCGACTGCCGACTGTGACTACTTCCCAGGCGTCATGCCGACCGCCTGTAGCACCGCGGCAGCCTCGGGCGAGGCGAGATACGCCAGCAGCGCCCTGGCTGCCGCCGGCGATTTCGCGTGGCGTGGACACGAACCCCACGAGCCCGGTCGGCGTCGAGATCTCGCGCGGCAACGGGCCGACCGACTCGACGCCCGGCTCGGTCAGGATCTCGCTGATGAAGGTGAGGCCAATCTCGACGTCTCCCCTGGCGAGCGCGGCCATCGCCGCGGCGCCGCCCGGCGCGAGCTTGATCTTCGGCTTCATCTGCTCGGCGATGCCGAGCGTCTTGAGCGTCTCGGTGAAGCTGACGCCAGCGGCCGCTCCGCCCGCCGGATCGGAGTGCATGAAATGGATTTCGCCCCGAGCAGCATCCGCTTGATGGCCTCGGGCGTCGAGATGTCCGGTTTCGGCGCGCCCGTTCGCACCGCGACGCCCACGGCGACGGTGGCGAGCGGCGTGGCGCTCGTCGCGATCGACGTGACCCGACGCGAGCACTTCGGGAAACGGCGGCTGGACGATCGGCACGTCGAACGGTTCGCCGGTCGCCACCTGCCGCTTCGTCCCGAGGCCCGATCCGAACGTCGCCTTCACCTTGTGGCCGGTCTTCTTCTCGAACGCCGGGATCATCTTCTCGACCGCGGCCTTGACGCCGCCCGGGCCGACGAGCGTGATCTCGTCCGCCCGTGGCCGTCTGAACGCAGCCGAGCAACGCCGTGACGGCGATAACAGAGTTCGTGTCTTCATCATCACGCCCGTCCTGCGAATTCGCGCGTTTCCGTGTGGACCTTCACCTTCTCGCCTTCCTTGATGAACAGCGGCACGCGGATTTCGAGGCCCGTCTCGAGCGTCGCCGACTTTGGTCGCTCCGCCCGTCGCGGTGTCGCCCCTGACGCCCGGTTCGGTGTACGTGACCGTCAGCTCGACGTGCGGCGCGAACTGCAGCCCGATCGGGTTGCCGTTGAACTTCTGAATCTGCACCATCACGTTGTCGACGAGCAGCAGCCGATCGTCGCCGACGATCTCGGGCCGCAAGCGTCAGGGTTTCGAAGCTCTCCTGGTCCATGAAGTTGTAGCCGCCGCTGTCGGTGTAGAGGTAGGACGCCTCGACGACGACCAGGTCGGGCTCCTTGAATTTCTCGCCGGCCTTGAACGTCTTGTCGAAGACGCGCCCGGGTGAGGAGGTTGCGCATCTTCAGGCGCACGAGCGTCTGGCCGCCGCGGGCGGTCGGCTTCGACACCTCGACGTCGAGGCAGTGGTACGGGGCCTCCTCGAACTCGAAGCTACATCTTGCGCTTGATTTCGATCGCTTCAATCAGGCTGGCCATAGGGTCTGCTTCTGTTCGCTTCAGTGCGGTCATGCGAGAGGTGATCGTCGTTGCCCGCGGCTGCACGCCCCGCCTGTCGATTCCCCCTCGGGGGCACATGGTAGCAAAGTTATGTCGGCGCGCCTCTTGCCTGCTTTTGGGATCGGAGCAGAAAAGAGCGGGATGCCGGTCGCGTTGCGGTCCATCGATTACAAACCTGAGACACGACCCACCAGGACCGTCAGTCCGGGAGCGGGCACCGTTCCGCGTGCCGACGACTTCGCGTCGGTCGAGGAGTTCCTGCACCTGCTCGCCCGCGCGGTCCGGCAGTTCCACACGTACCCGCCGACCAGCCCGCTCTGCGCGGACGCCGTCGCCGCCTGCCACAAGGTCTACGCCACGCTCGAGCGGCGCGACCGCCTGGTCGTTCGCGTCACGCCCACCGAGCTCATCGTCGACGACGTCGGTCTGGGCACGGGCACGATCGTCGAGCACAGAGATCGTCCGCCGGCTGCACCGCGCGCACATCGCGTCGATCGACTTCGACCGCAGCGCCTCGATTCGCGACTTCTCGCGCTTCTGCGCCGATCTCCTGTCGTCGGAGAGCCTGGCGAAGACCAAGACGTCGCTGGTCGAGCTGCTGACCGGATCACGGCGTCGAAACCATCGTGCCGCACCTGGCGCAGCGGCCCGAGGTGCTCGACGTCGGCGCGCCGGCCCCCTCGGTCTGCACGCTGGTCGAGAACGAGCGGCGGCGCCGGGAGTCCGCGTACGAAGGCAACGCGCCGGTCAACCACCTGTATCCCCCGGACAAGGGCTGGGTGCGTCTCGATCCGGCATCGCAGTTCGACGTCGTTTCGCTGACCGATCTCGCGGTGCTGGTGAACGATCCGTCCGACGTCGCCACCATCCTGCTGCGCCTGACCGACGACGATGGCGGCACGGCCGGGACGGGCGGGACGGCGCTCGAGCAGAAATTCACCGACATCACGACGCTGTTCTCCTCGCTCGATCCGCGGCTGGCCCGCGTGATGTTCGGCAAGCTCGCGCGGGCGGTGCTCGAGCTCGATCCCGAGCGCCGGTCGGCGCTGCTGCAGCGGACGATTCTCCCCGGCCTGCTCGACGGCCGCGCCGACGGCAACGTCCTGCGCGATTTTCCGGACGTCGATCTCGCCGAATCGCTGTGTTCTGCTGCTCGAGCTCGAAACCGCCGCGCCGGAAGTGCTGACGGCGGCGTTGAACCGCCTGGACCTTCCTGCCGAGCGGCGCGAAACCGTGGTGCCGCTCATCGACGAGAAGCTGCGCGCCAGGCAATCGGCCAGCGAGCGCGCGGATGACGCGGGCCTCGATCGCCACGCGCGCCAGCTGATCAAGGTCAAGGACGCGCCGGGCAAGGACTTCACCGAGTTCGCGGCGTTCGACCTGTCGATGGACGAACAGGTCGCGACCGCGCTCGGCGGCGTCCGCGACGGCATTCGCGCCACCGACCTTCCCGTCACCGAGCTGCAGTGCCTGCGGAGCCTCGTGCGGCTCGAGCCGAACGTGACGGAGGTCGCGGCGTTCCTCCAGAAGTCGCTCACGATTCTCGGCGAGCTCGAGGGCGCCGCGCGCTGGCGCGACCTTGTCGGCCCAGGCGTCCAGCTACCGCCAGCTGGCCGCCGAGCTGCGCGAGCGTCGTCCTGACGTGGCGGACGCGATCGATCACGCGATGGCGGCGTTTTTCACCGCCGAGCGCGCGCTGGGCATCGCGACGCTGCACGACCGGGACGGCGCGGACAGGGCAGCGCCGGCGCGCTCATCGAGGCCTTCGGCCCCGCGGTCGTCCCGGCGTGCCTGGGCCTGCTCGACGATCCAGCGCGGCAGTCCCGGAGCCGGTCGCTCGCGACGCTGATGTGCGCGCACGCGCGGCGCTGCTCGCGCCGGCCCTCGTGCAGGAGCTCCCGCACTGCGGCCTCGCGGCCCGGCGCGTCGGCGTCAAGGTGCTCGGGTTTGCCGGCGCCGGCTACGAAGCGGCCGTGGCCGACGCAGGTGGAACACGGCGACGAACCGTTCGTCCGCGAGGCGCTCCGCGCGCTCGCCCGGATGGGCACCGGCGCACGCGGCTTCGATCGTCGCGAAGCAGCTCGCAGAACGGCAACGCGCGCAGCCGCGCCGCGGCCGAGGAAGCGCTGTGGCATTTCCCGCCGGCTCGCGTCGCGCGGCGCTTCGTCCGCGAGCTGCTCGGCAACCGCGAGTTCGTGCTGCAGAACCCCGCGACCGTGACGCACGTGCTCGACCGCGCGGCGAAAGCGGGCATCGACGGGCTGGATCCCGTGCTGGCCGAGCTCGAGCCGCTGCGTTTCAGGTTCTGGAACCTGGGCCTCGTGCGCGTCGCGCTCAAGGCCAGGGAGCATGCGCGCGCGATGACGGCACACACGACCGCCACCGCCGTCGCCGCGGCGCTGCCGGGACGCCCGGTCCGCTGCCGGTGCTGAAGGGCTTCGCGAGCCTCCGGCGTCTGGCCGGGACCTATCCCGCCGGACACCCGATGCTGACGCAGAAGCTGAAGGAGCTCGAGGATCTCATCCAGCTGCACCTGAAGATCGATCCGACGCTGCGCATCGACATCATCCGCGGCGACGTCTTCCTGGACGGCGTCTCGTTCGGCCGCGACGATCCGGCCAGCGCGCAGGTCGTGCGCGAGCTGTCCGATCTCGGGATCGACAGCATTCACGTGCGCGACGGCGTCGGGCGCGACGAGCTGCTGGCGACCGCCGAGTTCCTCTGGCAGATCAAGGACACGCACACCGAGCCGGTCGAGGAGCAGCTGGCGCGGCGCAACATCCGGCACGTGAGCCTCGGCAAGATCGTGGCGCTCGACACCCGGTGGAGCTCGCGGCAGTGGCCCGACGCGCCGACCGGCGACGCTCGACCCGGCGTACGCCGAGTCGCTGGTGCTGGCGCAGGAGACCTTCGACAACACGGCCGCCGGCAAGAAACTGGATCCTCGTGACCGTGCGCGACCTCGTGCAGCTGCTGATTCACCGCGTGGCGCGCAGCAACGCCGCCCTGGGCCAGATTCTCGCCGTCAAGATGTACGAGAACCTGACGTACTGCCACTCCGTGAACGTCGCGATGCTGAGCCTGCTGCTCGGCAAGCAGCTGGGCCTCGACGAACAGGACATGGCCGCGCTCGTCGAAGCGGCGCTGCTGCACGACATCGGCAAGACGCGCATTCCGCTCGAGATCGTGAAGAAGCCCGGCGCGCTCGACCGGCGCGAACGGAAGCTGATAGAAGCGCACACGACGCTCGGCGCCGAGATCCTCGGTGCAGATCGAAGGCCTGCGGCCGCTCACGCCGGTCGTGGCGCTCGAGCACCACCGCGGCGTCACCGGCACGGGCTACCCGGAGGTCGGCGACGCCATCCCGCACTTCATGAGCCAGATCGTGTCGGTGGCCGACATCTACGAGGCGATCACCGGCGCGCGGTCCTATCAGGAACCGACGCCGCCCGAGCATGCGTGCCTCATCCTCGCGCGCCTCGCCGGGCAGAAGCTCAACGCGAACCTCGTCAAGGCGTTCGTCAACGCGATCACGTTCTTCCCGATCGGCTGCGTCGTGCGGACCAGCCGCGACGAGATCGGGGTCGTGGTGCGCACGAACCACGCCGACCCGCTCCACCTCGTCCTGACGCTGGTCGACCGCGACCAGCACCCGTCGGGCCGCGTGGACACCTGCACCCGGGATGGGTCTGGCAGCTACGAACGGCACATCCTGGAGACGTTGCGTCCTCCAGACGGCCTGGATCCCGCGAAGTTCCTCGCAGCCGCGTAAAGGGCGCCTTGAGCGCTTTTTGCTGCCCGGGAGACGCCGGGGTGTGGGAATCGGGCACATTCCGGCGATAAACTTGTGGATCCGTGCGGAACTACATGCGGCTCGCCGCGCCCGCTCTGATCGCCCTGCTCTCGCGTGTACCCGGCCGAGGGAGCCGGGCTGCCAGGCAAACGGCCGCTCAAGTCGCGGCCGCGGGGAGACAAGACGTCCGCCTCGCCGAGGCGGCCATGAAACGCGACACGTCCACCGTTCGCGACGCTGGTCGACCAGAAGGTCGACGTCAACGCGCCGGGCCGGGACGGCACGCCCGCCCTGCACTGGCTGGTTCGCGTCGACGATCGTCGAAACCTCGCGGCTGCTGATCCGCGCCGGCGCCGACGCCACCCGCGCGGACCGCTACGGCGTCACGCCCGCTGTACCTCGCGGCCGCCAACGGCAACGCGGAGATGATCCGCATGCTGCTCGAGGTGGGCGCGGATCCGAACCAGGCCGACCCGACCGGCGAAACCCCGCTGATGACGGCGTCGCGCGTCGGGCAATCGTCGACGCGGTCAGGCTCCTGCTCGACCGGGGCGCCATCGTCGATACCAGGGATCCCGCGTTCCAGCAGACGGCCCTGATGGTCGCCATCCGCGAAAACCGTCCGGCCGTCGTGAAGCTGCTCGTCGAGCGTCGCGCCGACGTGAACGCGCAGACGCGCACCGGGCAGACGCCTCCGTGGGTGCTGCCCAACTCCGGTGCCCGGCTTCGGCCACGGCATCGGGATCGTCCGCGGCGGGCTGCCCGAGCGCGGGTCGCGGTATCTCGATTCCGGGCGCGCTGACGCCGCTGCTGTACGCCGCGCGCGACGGCCGGCTCGAGGCGGCGCGGACGCTCGCGGCGGCGGGCGCGGACATCGAGCGCGCCGACGCCAACGGCATCACGCCGCTGCTGATGGCCATCACCAACAACCACATGGACGTCGCGCGCTTCCTGGTCGAGCGCGGCGCGAAGATCAACGTGATCGGATTGAGTACGGCCGGACGCCGCTCTGGGCCGCCGTCGAGACGCGCAACATGGACGTCGACAACGCCGAGCCGTTCGAGAACGGCGTCGACCGCGCGCCGGTGCTCGAGCTGATCTCGCGTGCTGCTCGACCGCGGCGCCGACCCGAACACGCGCACGAAGGAGACGCCGCCCATCCGGCGGCAGATGCTTCGCGTGACCGGCTCGCTCGCGTGGGTCGACTTCACCGGCCAGACGCCGTTTCTGACGGCGTCGCTGTCGGGCGACCTCGCCGTGATGCGCCTCCTGCTCGAGTACGGCGCCGACCCGTACATCCCGACGCTTCGGCGGCACGACGGCGCTGATGGCGGCGGCCGGCGTCAACTGGGTGGTCGACCAGACGCACGACGAGGGGCCGAAGGCGCTGCTCGACGCCGTGAAGCTCTGCGCGGACGACCTCGGCATGGACGTCAACGCGCGTGAACTCGATGGGCCTGACGGCGCTGCACGGCGCCGCCAACCGCGGCTCGGACGACATCATCCGGTTCCTCGTCGCGAAGGGCGCGAAGCTCGACGCGAAAGACAGCGAAGGGCGGACGCCGCTGACCTGGGCGGGAGGCGTGTTCCTCGCCACCCACCCGGCGAAGCCGAAGCCGGCCTCGATGGCCCTCATCACCGGAGCTTGCTCGCGAATCCGCCGCCGCGGTCCGGCGATGAAGCTGGCGTTCAAACGTCTTCTTCCGCTCGCCGTCACGTGGGCCGTCGTGCTTGCGATGGCGTCGCTTCAGGCGCAGCAGACGGCGCCGGGCGCACCGTCTCCGTCTTCCGCGCTCCTCACGCAGTACTGCATCACCTGCCACAACGGACGCATGAAGACCGCCGGCCTGGCGCTCGACGCCCTGAGCCTCGACCAGGTGGCCGGCGACGCCGGCGACGTGGGAGAAAGTCGTCGTGAAGGTCCGGTCGGGCATGATGCCGCCGTCGGGCGCGCGGCGCCCCGAGCGCGCCGCGCTCGATGCGCTGGCCGCCGATCTCGAAGCCCGCCTGGATCAAGGCGGCGCACCCCGGCGCGGGACTCGACGCGCCGGCCATGCATCGGCTGAACCGGACGGAGTACGCAAACGCCGTTCGCGACCTGCTGGCGCTCGACGTGGACGTCGCGGTGCTGCTGCCGCCCGACGCGTCGAGCGACGGGTTCGACAACATCGCCGACGCGCTCGAGCGTGTCGCCGTCGCTCATCCAGGGCTACGTCACCGCGGCCATGAAGATCAGCCGGCGCGCCATCGGCGACCGGACGCTGACGCCGACGCAGGTCACTTATCCGCGCCCGGCGGGCTCGCGCAGGATCGCCACATCGAAGGCCTGCCCCTCGGCACCCGCGGCGGCATGCTGGTGAAGCACACGTTTCCGCTCGACGCCGAGTACGAGTTCAGCGTCAGCGGAGGCCTCGGGCTTGGCGGCCAGGGCGGCGCAGCGGTCGACGTCACGCTGGACGGCGAAAAGATCGTGACGACGACGCCGCGGAGCTTCCGCGTCAACGTGACCGCGGGGCCGCACACGATCGGCGCGGCGCTCGTGGATCAGGGTGCGATCGGCCGGCGTGGACGAGGCGTACTCGGACTTCCGCGTCAATTCCGCGTTCACGCCCGCCGGAGGCATCCAGACGGTCGTCATCACGGGGCCGTATCAAGGCCACGAGCGCGGGCGACACGCCGAGCCGTCGCCGCGTCTTGACGTGCCGTCCGGCTACAGCGGCCGAAGAACCCGACTGCGCGAAGACAGATCGTCTCGACGCTCGCGCGCCGGGCTTATCGCCGGCCGGCGCAGCCCGACGAAGTCGCGACGCTGATGAAGTTCTATCAGCAGGGCCGCGCGGACGGCGACTTCGAAGCGGGCATCCAGCAGGCGCTTCCGCGGCTTCTCGTGTCCCCGGCGTTTCTGTTCCGCGTCGAAGACAGCGCCCGCGAAGCGTGCCCGCCGGTGCGGCGTACCGGCTGAACGACCTCGACCTGGCGTCGCGGCTGTCGTTCTTCCTGTGGAGCAGCATCCCGGACGACGACCTGCTCGACGGCGGCCGTCAGGGCCGGCTGCGCGATCCCAAGGTGCTCGAGCAGCAGGTGAAGCGAATGCTGGCGGACCCGAAGTCGGAGGCGCTCACGAGCAACTTCGCCGGCCAGTGGCTCTACCTGCGCGAGCTCGGCCAGCGTGCAGACGTCGGCGAAGGAGTTCGACGACAACCTGCGCCAGGCGTTCCGGCCGTGAAACCGAGATGCTCTTCGAGAGCATCGTCCGCGACGACCGCAGCGTCGTCGACCTGCTCAGCGCGGACTACACGTTCGTGGACGAACGGCTGGCACGCCACTACGGCATCCCGGACATCCACGGCAGCTACTTCCGCCGCGTGCCGCTGCCGGCCGACAGCCCGCGCCGCGGCCTGCTGGGGCAGGGCAGCATGCTGCACGGTCACGTCGGTGTCCACCAGAACGTCGCCCGTGCACGCGCGGCCGGTGGATTCTCGAAAACCTGCTCGGGACGCCGGCCCCGTCCCGCCGCCGGGCGTGGACACCAACCTCGAGAAAGACCCGGAGGCAGTGAAGGTCACGTCGCTCCGGCAGCGCCTCGAAGCGCACCGCGGGAACCCGGTGTGCGCGTCGTGCCACAAGATCATGGACCCGATCGGCTTCGCGCTCGAGAACTTCGATCTGGTCGGCGCGCTGGCGGGACGTCGACGGGCGCACGCCGGTCGATCCATCGGGTCAGCTCGTCGACGGCACGAAGCTGAACGGCCCCGGCGACCTGCGGGCGGCGCTCCTCGACCGCTCCGACGCGTTCGTGACGACGGCGACAGGAAAACTCCTCACCTACGCCCTGGGCCGTCCGATGCACCCCGACGACATGCCGACGGTGCGCGCGATCGTCACGTCGCTCGGCGCCGAAACGATCATCGCTTCTCGTCGCTCGTCCTCGGCGTCGTCGAGAGCGCGCCGTTCCAGATGAGAACTGAAGAAACCGTAGGAGCTCGAAGCATGGCATTCCTGACGCAAGAAGCACCTGTCGCGGCGCACGTTCCTGAACGGCGTGGGCGTCACGATCGCGCTGCCGTTCCTCGAGTCGATGGTGCCGGCCGGCACGCCGCTCGCGCAGACCGCGGCCACCGGCAGGACGCGGCTCGGCGCGCATCTACTTCCCGCACGGCGCGACGATGGACAAGTGGACGCCCGCCGCGGACGGCGACGAGCTTCGAGCTGACCGAAATCCTCCAGCCGCTCGCGCCGTTCCGCGACCGGGTCGAACATCATCAGCGACCTGAGCCACCCGCAGGCCTACGGCGGCGGCTCCGCGACGTCGAACCACAACCGGTCGGCCGCGACGTTCCTGAGCGGCGCCCACGCCGAAGCCGGGCCGCAGGCGCATCTCGGCATCACGATGGATCAGTTCGCCGCGCAGAAGCATCGGCCAGGACACGCCGCTGCCGTCGCTCGAGCTGATGATCGAGGACGCGACGCCTCAGCTGCGGCGACGGCCTCAGCTGCGCGTACCGCGACACGATCTCGTGGCAGGGCGCCGACCTCGCCGCTGCCGATGCAGAACAACCCGCAGGTGGTGTTCGAGCGCCTGTTCGGCGACGGCAGCACCGACGCCGAGCGTCGCGGGCGCGGCGCGAGCAGTCGATCAGCCTGCTCGACTCCGTGCTCGGCGAAGTCGTCGTGCGCTGCAGAGCAAGCTGCCGGCGGGCGACCGGAGCGCGGCTCGACCAGTATCTCGGCGACGTCCGCGAGATCGAGCGCCGGATTCAGAAGGCCGCGCAAGCAGGCGTCGACGGATCTGTCGCTGCCGGACGCCCGCCGGCCGGCGTGCCGAAAGACGTCGAGGCAGCACATCAAGCTGATGTTCGACCTGCAGGTGCTGGCGCTGGCAGGCCGACATCACGCGCGTGACGACGCTGCTGCTGGCCAAGGAGCTGAGCAACGCCGGTCTACCCGAAGAGCGGCGTCCGCGACGCGTTCCACATCCTCTCGCACCACTCGAACATGCGCGAGAACACAGGACCGCTTCGCCGTGCTGAACCGCTATCACGTCGAGCCTGTTCGCGCTACCTGCTCGAGCAAGCTGCAGGCGATCCCCGACGGCGACGGCACGCTGCTCGATCACTCGATGGTGCTGTACGGCAGCGCGATGAGCGACGGCAACCAGCACAATCACGGTCCGCTGCCGATCGTCCTCGCCGGCGGCGCGTCGGGCACGCTCAAGGGCGGCCGCCACATCCGGCAACACGCCAGACACGACGATGTCGAACCTGCTGCTGGCGATGCTCGACAAGCTCGGCGTGCCCGACCGAGAAGTTCGGCGACAGCACGGGATGCCTGGCCATCTGATCGCGTAGTAGACGATCATGAACGTGGTGTAGTGCGGACCTTCAGGTCCGTTGTGGTCCGGCGAGTCCTGACGGCCTGCACTACTTCAAGACTTCAGGCAGAAGGCCGGGCCAGCGGCGAGGGAATCGACGAACTTGCGCCAGGAGGGCGTCGCGGTTTCCTGAGCTCGGCGCCGCACAGCTGCTCGTTGTTCGTGAACGAAATGCCGGTCCACACGCGGTGCGCCTTCACCGTGATGCCCACCTGCGGCAGCGTGATGTCGAACACGGCCGGATGTCCGCCTGCTGGCTGAACGCCAGCCTCACGCCCCCATGGCCTCATGTCGACGATCTGTGCGCGAGCGCGTCCGCCGGCGTTCACGCGCATGGTGCCTGGCACCGGTTTGCGCAGCCATCGCCGGATCGCCGGCTGTGTCCGGCGGCTCTGCGCGCGATCGCCTTGCCGCACGATGCGCAGGAAGTCGGGGTTGTCGAGAGGCGCCGCGACGAAGATCGCGCCCTGGCGCTTCGCTTCGGCCTCGAACGTGGCGTCGGGCCATTCGTTCGTGATGATGACCGGCAGGTTGGGGTGATCCAGGCGGCTGCGGATGGCCAGCTGCAGGCCGTTAGCAGACCCCGAGCCTGGACGTCGGCGACCAGGACGTCGGGCGTCACGGAGTCGAGGAGCTTCTTCGCCTCGGCCATGCGACGACGGCGGCCACCAGGTGGCCGTCCGCCGAGAGAAGAGCGTCAGTACGCCACAGGACGTCTGGATCCGCGTTGACGAGGATCACGAGCGCGGCCATACACCCGTTCCAGAGGCCATTCATGCTGCCGGTGACCTTCGCAAAAGCGCAGGGTCCACTGGCGAAAGGTCTGCAGAGTCACAGTAAGTCTTAGTAAGTGAAACACGGCCGGGCGTGTGCGATCGATACCCACGCGCGAGGCGATTTCATTCCTGCAACCGCGCTTACGATTCGCGCCATGCCCGTCACGAACCAGCGGTTCACGTCGGCCGCCGGCGAAATTGCGGAAACGAGTGACGCATAGGACCTGCGTGAATCGCCGCAGGAATCCGGCGGCGGGTGTTGGCACCGAATGTGGTTATCACTCTACCAAACACCGATGCTCAATTGCCCCGTTGCTCTCGTCGTCAGCGCGGATCGCCAGGTGCGGCGACTCATCTCCGCGAGCCTTGGCCAGATCGGCCGCACCTCGCTCGACGTCGCCACCGGCCGCGAAGGGATTCGAATGCGCGGGCGCCGCGCACGTGATCTCGTCATCGTCGACGTGTGCCTGCCCGACGGATACGAGACCGACATGGTCCGGCCAGCTGCGCGCCGTGCAGCCCGATCTCAGGGTGCTGTACCTGATTGGCCGGCGAGCCCGTTCCTCAACCGGTGCGCCGGCAAGCGCAGCACGGATGCGTTTCCTCACGAAGCCGTTCGGACTGCGCGAGCTGACCGACGTCGTGGAGTCCTGGCTGGACGACGCGCTCGCGCCGTTCAATGTGTCGGGTTTGCCGCTGAACTGACCGCTATTCTTCGTCTTCGAACCAGCCGCTCGCGCAGCCAAAACACAGACGGCGTCCGCCCATCACGAGCGACTGCGTGGCGGGAGCCCGCTGCCGGCACATCGAGCACTCGAACGTCTCGGCCGGCGGGGGAGCGGGTTCGTCTGGAGCGATCGGGATCCGGTGCTGGAGTCACGAGACTACGCGGCGGACTCACCCGAGGCGCGCCGTGGTGATCTGCAGTCCTCGTCCTGAGCCCACGCGATCGCGTGGAGGTCGCACAGCAAGGCCACGCCGGTCGTGGGCTGCGCGATGAGCAGACGATGCGCTCGCGCGCTGCGAGCAGCTGTGGTCGAAGGTGCAACGCGACTCAACCTGCGCCGGCAGGGGGTGATGCTGAAACCTTCCGCGGGTCACCGTGAGCCGAAGATCTCGGGCTGCGCATCGCTCGCTCCTTGAGTGGTGGATCGAAACGAAACACACATCGCAAGGCGGGGTGCCGATTTCGCAGGATGCACGAAACTGCACGCTTTGGCGAGAGCCGCCGTCGCTTGATTGTCAGCCTGGCCGACAATTTGTGGTTGTCCCACGGTCAACACCTGTCGGCCGAAGGACATTCCTGTAAGCGTAAGTCGAAGTGAAGCCGAGCATAGGCGAAACGCCGTAACCCCGCCAATCGCGGCAAGCGTCACGATCCGCAGGTGGGCGCTGGCACGGGTCTGCGTAGGTCAGCGAGGACTGGGTCCCATGATGTGGAACGTGCTCGCGGCCTCGGCGTATGGACGATTGCTGGTTGGCCTGGCCTGGTGTTGGCGAGTGCGCACGGTGCGCGGTTGAACTGCCCGCGAGGGGCTGGCCTGACACGGGCACGACGCCACCTACCGTCAGGCGGCGTAGTCTAGGGCCGGCGCCTCGTGCAGACGTTGAGCGGTTGATCGACAGCGCGGCGTCCGCCCGCGCGTCCACTCCGGCGGCCGGTAGGCCAGGAAACCTCACGCCGGTCCTGCGGGAGGCAGCTTGGCCTGCGCGTATCCAAGCAGGACCTTCGGCAGATGCGGCCTCACTTCGTAGAACGCTCCCGCCGCTCGAATTTCCCGCGCCATCCCCGCGTCGTTCGCCTCCGGTGTACATGATGCTCCGCGTAGGCAGACCGCGCCGGCGGCGGGTACACGGGTTCAGGCCGTTGTATTCGCGCAGGCGCAGGGCCGGTGATGAGCAGCTCCGGCGGCGCGGCGCGAAACGGGACCTGGCCGTGGAGGAAATCCGAGCACAAACGACTTCCGGGCCGGTAGGATGCCGGTGTCCGGCTCGACGATACGAGCCAAGGGCGGTGGCGGCTGGGCAGGGTCCGGGTCGACTATGAGCATAGAGGCCAACGTCAGCGAAGCGACCTACAAGCAAGCGGACGGCCAGAGATGGCTCATTCTGCTGAGAGATCGTGCAAGACGTCAAACATCTAATGAATTGATCGAAACTGTCCTTGTATGGCTGAGCATGGCGCGGCCCGCGGCCGCCGGAAACCCGCGCGTACAGTCTTTTTACACGAGACTTTTGTCTCGGCCGCCAGCGCTCTGGAATTTGGACAGAGCCGTCGCGTATCCTCGCCCGGAGACGCAACACCGTCCACGAGGGACCGACGATGCTGACCATCACACCGCGGGCGGCGCGCGTCTTCATACCTATCCCGATCATGTTCCGGCGCTCGGGCGAAGAGGGACTGGCTCGCCGGCAAGGTCGTCAGCCTCAGCGAATCCGGGGGTGCTGTTCGGCCCGACGGAACTGCGGCGGCGGCACGCAGGATGGAGGTTCTGCTGTCGCCGCCCGTGCAGGTGGGCACCTTCGCGACGAGCGCGAAGCAGGTCACTGCGCGGCCGAGGTCGTGCGCGCCACGGACGTGGGCGTCACGGCCGTGCAGATTCGACGAGTGCCGGTTCGTGCTGGAGTAGGTCCGCGGCTCAGTGCCAGTTGTCTCTGCGGACGGCTCGCGCAGCGGTGAGCATGATCACGTTGAGGGCTGTAGTAGAGCGGGGCGGAGAGCGCGTTGCGCTCGACGAACGGGTAGAGCGGACACTGGCGACGTCGAGATGACCGCGTGTCCGGCGCTGGGGCTCGGCCAGCCGAGTTCGGCGAGGCGCTGCTGGCTGTCGGTGTCGAGCCGAGGAGACGTCCCGCAAGGATGAGGGTGCCCGCCGGACTGCGCGGGAAGCGCCGAGCGGGCCTGCGGATGGCGTCCGGCCACGGGCGAGGAAGCTCGAGCAGCGGCCGCAGCAGCTCGAGAAAGCCGGCGACGGCGGCGTCCGGGCCAATCCCGGGAGCACGTTGGGGCGCGCGGTCTGGAGAACGTGCCAGTCGTCAGCCGTCACTCCGAAACTCAGCGCCGTCAGTTTGCCCGATCGCCAAACGCCGCACCGGATCAGCAGCGAACTCGAACGCCAACCAGACGCAAACAATGAACTATGGCGTCACCCGGCATGTGGTGTCAGTTGGAAGCGGCGTGTCCGGGAACGCGTGCAGCGAGGGGCAGTAGTTGAAAGCGGCGATTGCGCCGGTGCGATTCGCTTTGGCTTGGCGGCCGCCTCCGATGACGACCCGACAAGTGGTGCTCCTGGTCGAACCGAACCCGCGCGTGGCCGACGTCATCCCGGACTCCAGTCCGCCAGGCTGGCGCAGGTCTACCATCATCTGGAGTTCGAGTCACGCCCGCCGCCGGCTCGGCACGGTCCGTTTTCCGGCACTTGGTCGTCGGCAAGCTGCCGCGCCTCCGGCGCCGCTTCAGCGACCTCCACCTGGCGTGGCGTCGCGCCGTCGCACGACGCCAGGTGCGCATCATCTGCCGAATCCACCGGGGCCGGCAGCCAACGCTCGGTACTTCGTTCGATTACGTATTGCTTGGATAGCGGTCGATCATTCAAGTCCTGCCAGCGCATTGAAAGCGGCGCCAGATGCCTGGTGCGGCCTCCCTTTGAACACCGGTGCTGTCGGCGTTCGATACGGTGACAGGTGGCACGGCCTCGGTGCGGGCACGCCGCTACCACACGTCCGCGAATAACGTTGGCAAGCCTGGCGATGACGGTCATCGCCCTGTTAGGATAGTTGGTGGCGGTGTGACAGTTGATGCACAGCGCGGGAGACAGAGGCGCTGAATAAACCTGCTCCCACGCCGCGACCTGCGGCTTGCGGATCCGAATCTGAACTCTTTGCTTCACGCGACAGTGCAATCCAAATCGGCAGGATCAGAATGACGCGAAGAAAACTCGAGACAGCGTTCGTTGCACGAATACCATACCGACCTCTCGGCGAGGCGACTTCGTTCTTACCGAATGCACACCTCGACGCTTCCGTCAAATAAAAACTTAGGGGTTAGTTGGGGTAAGTTACATCACGCGCTTAGAAAAAAGAAATGACCGGGTCCCGCGTTCGCCACTCAGGATGATCAAGTCAGTGGTCTATTTGGCGTTGATAACTGGTTTGAATTGCGAAGAGCGATAAGTTCTCGTGCGAGTTCAGCTCCTCAATGGTTTTGCCTTCCGGCAAGCAATCTTATCTCGTATGAAAACCGGTACTGGGGGCTGGTCTTTCCATTCAGCAACGCGGTCGTACGAAGGTAAACATCCGAGCGGCACCGTCCGCCTTTCGACCGGGAGAAAAGGATTGCCCCAATTCGGCCTTTGCATCCCAGTATTGCTGAACCCTCGTATCCGTAAATTTCCTCGTAGCTGGCGGCAGGCACTCGCCTTGCTATCCAAATCCCAGAACGGGAAGCCAAACAACATAGACACCGATGTCCTGATCTCTTACTGTAGCCAGCACCTTTTCCTGAACTTCGGAAGCCCCGAAGACATGCCGGTCAAGTAGGTGAAAGCAACATCAACAGACGCACCTTCCCTTTATCGGCATTGAATCGCTTCCGAAGATCATCGAGACTAATAGAATAGGGCCTGCCGCCGATAAAGACCGTAACGGCAAAAATCAGCGCAACAATTCCCAGCTGCAGAACCAGAACCCTTGGGTTATTGGCTGCATTTCCAGTACTTCGAGAGTAAGATAACAGCCCGTGTGAATCTAGAATCAACAATAACGGGGTAGTGTTGCGTTAGCCGTCGCGCGCTCCGCGACGATTTTCAAGACCGAGCCGCGTCCACCGTGAAAACCAGCACGATGATGACATGCATTCTTTTCTCGTCATGTTGGTTAGTGTCTGCGTACCGGCAAAGACGCCCAAACTCAATATCACTGCGGCCTGGCTCTCAGCCGAACAGAAGCGGAAAAGGAACAGATCGAACGACTTGCCGAGCAATACGATCATCTTTCGAGTACACCATCACGCGGGACATCGTCATCGATGAGCGGTGAACCCTCAACGCCAGTTTGCTGACGCAGAATTTACCACTTTCTGAATAACTGATGACCGGGCACTCTCGGCATGCTATGAACTGCGAGCAGGCGCACTGGCTCTTGATGGGTTATCATCGGGGGTAAGGCGCGCCAGATGCTGTAATCCAGGGTGGTACATGTTTCCCAACATCGAGATTGCCCCGCCCTATGGCGACGGGAATCGGGTTTCTCAACGTTCGTTTGATGATCGCCGCCTGATGGATCGACGGTTTGGAAACCTTGATTGGACAGGATCGCGCGCGGGGCGGTGATGGAGTTCAAGCGGCAGGGATCATTACAAAGCACTGTACGCGACGGTGCTGGAACATCGCCTCGAGGGGCCTGCTTAAGCAATACCGAAGATTGAAATGGTGGTGAGTACTTCAGGGAGTTGATCGAATGAACGAATTACCCATTGCGCTACGACTAATAGCCCCGAACTTCACCAGCGCCGGACCTCGGTGTTGGAAGAGGTTTCGCGGTTCAGTGTCGAACTGAAGGGTGGAGAGCGGATACGCGTAATTAAGTTTGTGTTGCATGAACGTCTCTGGCCGATCTCGCCACTATGATCGAGCTTGAGTAGTGTCTGAATTTGACGGTGTTAGAGTACCAACTTTAGTTGGGCCTTTGATTTCGTCGGCAAAATGCCCGACTGAAGTCGGTACTCTAACGCCGTCAGCCAAGAAATGAACACTGCACGAGGCAGGCGGAAGCTCAGCTCACCCTTTCCTGCGATTCGGCCTTACGGTCAGTCCCGCCGGAGGACACATGTGGCTGGGTAACCGGCCCACCCCCGGCACCAGGGAGTTTCTGAAGGAGTTGCGCTGGCGAGGTTAATGCAGTCAGGGCCATCTGCCGAGCGGATGATCAGAACAAATCTGATGACTAACCGCGAAACCGTTTGCGCCTTCATCGATCGCATCAACGCGCATGACGTTACGGGTCTCGGCAGGCTGACGATGATACGATTCATCGACGCCCACGGCAATCAGGTGTTGGAGTCAGCAACAGATGCTGGCCGGCCTGGCGGTTACTTCGAATGGTTTCCAATTGCGCTTCGCGCGTTGAAGTCGTCGATGGCGTTCGACGGAACATGTCAGCGCCGGGCAGACCTTCGCGTTGTCGGCTTTGCCGGGGCTCGTTCAAAGGAAAGCCGGATGCCATTTGGCGCCAGCTCCCAGCTGCATGAGGCAGCATCGCCATCGGACGCGATTACGCTGTGGCAGGTGTTCGCGGAAACACCAAGATTCCGTTTGATGCGGTGAGAACCAGGCAAGCTGAAGTAGTCAAGCCGACCGTTAGGGAGGCGGCGTTTTCTCACACATCTTCAGTTGAGTCATGTCATTGCCTCTAACAGTCGAGGCTTCTGACACAAGGTAACTTCAAATTCTCGTCGCCTTAACCTACTCGTAACTCTACATAAAGGTCAGAATTTTGATGCGATTTCCCAGGCTGTAGAAAACAACTTCTTTGACTGAGAATTCTCGTCTAACGATTGGACGCCAGTCATCCTTAGAAGGTTTTTCAATGAGCGCCAGACAAATTACCTGCCGTTTCGCGCCGGTCGCCCGGCGCGCGAAGCCCGACTCGAACCAGGATCTGATTGGCCGCGCTTATGAAGAGGGTGAGCCGCGGACGATGCGGTGATTTGAAACCTGCCTGAACGATTCGCGACGGGTTATGGTCAACGCGACATCGATGGCACATATGGTCCATGCCGGCGGTAACGATACGGCTGATCTTTGAATCTGAACGCAAGCGGGCCGCGTGAGCCGGCTGTTGTTGGGATCGCCAGCGAGGACTGGAGCGCAAGCGTCTCCCTTGCTGTATGGAAAGAAGTTACACCGTGTCCAGGGCAAGCGGGACGCTTGTCCGAAGTCGAGACACTGCCGCGCACCACAGCAGTAAAAACAAATTCCTCCATGCCGAAATACCTCGACCTCGAAAGCTGGCCGCGGCGGGCCTGTTCGGGGGATTTTTCCGCATTATCAGAATCCCTACTTCAACGTCGCACCCGGCTGGATATCACTGAGCTACGGCAATGGCTCCGGCAGCGGCCCGGCGTAAGTGTGTCGTGGCTTCTGTTGCGCTTCGCGCTGCGGGCAGCCAATGAAGTCGAACCGTTCCACTACCGGCTGCAGGACACTGCGGTCGAGATTCGTAGAAATAAAGTAACGGCGGAACCACCGTCTTGTTGCCAAACGAGACATTTCTTACTGCGTATTGCAATTACCGACGACTGAGAAGGTTCCACCTCGAAGCGGCTGACGCCTTACTCAGGCGCGGCCGCGCCGGGAAGGATTGCTGCAGCCGATATGCGTTATGATCTGATCTGCGACCTTCCATGGATCTCGTTCACGAGCTTTGCTGCCGCGCACGCCCGGCACGGCGAGTCGATTCCAAATTGCGTTCGGAAGAGAAATTTCTGCCGTAGAGCACGATCGGACTTTTGGCTGCGTCTCGTCGAAGTACATCATGCGCTCATGGACGGTCTGCATGTCGGCACTGAAATTTACGCGCCTGAGATCTTTGGCCCGACCGTCCGATTTCGTGACCGCCGCTTCGTAAAACACCGTTAGCTCAGCCGGATATTTATTGACACGATCTGGACCATTCAATAACATTCCGTCATCCCCAAAAGAACTTCCGCAAAATCCTCGTTGGAATTAATGTGTTGGTTTTGACTTGCACTGAGACCGATCAAGCCGGAGGATACCGCATCCTATGCAGAAAATCACGTTTCCCCGCCCTTGCTCATTGGATCGAGGGTTGCTCTTGGATTTGTTCGTATGCTCGCGGCCCAGTTCAGGCCGCGTTTCCTAAGCGCAGATCACCACCGGAACCATCCAGGGCACGGTTGCCGACGCAAATGGCGGGTGATCGCCGGCGCGAATATCGAAATCAAGAACGTCGACACGAACCTGGTTAAGACAATGACGACCAGAGCGGGCGAGGCGATTCGTCGCGGCTGCGCCCGGAAAATACACGGTCACGGTGTCAAACTTGGGGATTGCCGGCTGTCGGCGAGACTTGAACTCAGCGTCGGGCAGACTTTGAATCTTCGGTGGTGGTCGGGGTTTCCACGGTCGAAGACGCGTGACCAAAAGTAACGCCCGCAGCTGTCGGTAGTCAAACTGAATCCAGCACCGCTATCAATGAAACGGCAGTCAATACCACGCCCGTTACCGGGACGAAAGTTCGAGGATCTGCTGACGCTAACGCCGGGGTCAGCATCGTGCAGGGGCCTGATGGCGATGAGATCAGCTTCGCCGGGCAGCGCGGTGTCTTCAATAACGTCAGCTTCGACGGCGGCGATTACAGCTGGCAGGTTTCTTTGGCGAGCAGCTGGGCGGGCAGCGCGTCGCGATCGATATTCCGCTGGATGCGGTGAAAGAATTTCAGGTCGTGGCGACTGGAGCGACGGCTGAGCTCAGGCCGCTCCCGCCGGCGGCGTGATCCCATTGCGTGGATTTCAGAGTCACGGCACCAGCGGCGTGCACGGCAGTCTCTTCTATTTTCAGAGGCTCGAGGCGCGTTGTCGGCCAACACGTCCTGACGGGAAACCTTTGCAGGGCTTTCGTCGCGAAACAGTTCGGCGGAACTGTCGGCGGCCCAATTAAGCAAGAACAAAGCCGCCTTCTTTTCGCGTTCAGAAGGAATTCGGGAAAAGTTGAAGCGAGGAACAGCCTGAGCGCGCCTATAGGCACACCCTGCCCTGTCAGTGCGCTGCCGACGATTATCGCGAACGAAGCGCTAATCAACAGCGAAGATTGCCGAGCTGTCAGCGGTTCTGGCCCTGATCAGTTTCTTCCGCACCACGCGCGAGTCAGGAGGAGGGGCTGCCGATCGAGCACACTATCATCAGCAATGCCTTTCTTTCGAAAGTGGATTGGGACTCCGGAACTCAGCCAACAAGCTCGCCATCTCAAGCGTAACTACGATTACTCAAAGAGCGTGAATCGGGCAGCGTTCGACGTGGCGACTTGTGGCGACTCGGCCAACGGTATCGAAGGGTAATACGTA